>Ga0207647_10004213_pt1 | contig 10667 bp, 8 predicted proteins | sample KBSCornC2_FD_184295 | JGI IMG/M metagenome (GOLD analysis project Ga0207647, IMG submission 184295) | Corn rhizosphere microbial communities from Kellogg Biological Station, Michigan, USA - C2 (SPAdes) (version 2) | ecosystem: Host-associated > Plants > Roots > Rhizosphere ...
GTGCTGCGCCCGGTGGGCCACTGCTCGCGCTGCGACACCGTGGTGGAGCCGCGGCTGTCGATGCAGTGGTGGGTGAAGGTGGAGCCGCTGGCCAAGGCCGCCGGCGACGCGGTGCGCGACGGCCGGGTGCAGATCCACCCGAAGGAGATGGAGCCGCGCTACTTCGCCTGGGTCGACAACATGCACGACTGGACGATCTCGCGCCAGCTGTGGTGGGGCCACCGGATCCCGATCTGGTACGGCCCGAACGGCGAGGTCGTGTGCGTGGGCCCGGACGAGCAGCCGCCGGCCGGCGAGGGCTGGCGCCAGGACTCCGACGTGCTCGACACCTGGTTCTCCTCCGGGCTGTGGCCGTTCTCCACGCTCGGCTGGCCGGAGCAGACCCCTGATCTGGCCAAGTTCTATCCGACCTCGGTGCTGCACACCGGCTACGACATCATCTTCTTCTGGGTGGCCCGGATGATGATGTTCGGCCTGTACGCCATGGACGACGTGCAGCCCTTCGACAAGATCGTCCTGTCCGGCCTGGTGCGCGACCAGTACGGCAAGAAGATGTCCAAGTCCAAGGGCAACGTGGTCGACCCGCTGGTGTGGATGGACAAGTACGGCTCCGACGCCGTGCGCTTCGGCCTGCTGCGCGGCGCCAACCCCGGTGCCGACCAGGCCATCGCCGAGGACTGGATCGCCGGCGCGCGCAACTTCGCGAACAAGATCTGGAACGCCACCCGGTTCGCGATGATGAACGGCGCCTATGTGCCGGCCGAGCTGCCGGCCGCCGAGAAGCTCACGGTCGAGGACCGCTGGATCCTGTCCCGCCTCAACGAGGTGGCGGCCGAGGTGGACGCCCTCTACGAGGACTTCCAGTTCGCCAAGACCATGGAGACGCTCTACCACTTCGCGTGGGACGAGGTCTGCGACTGGTACATCGAGCTGTCCAAGCTGCGCCTGCCGATCGGCGTGGCCGCCGACGACCCCGACGCGCAGACCGCGCGCGCGGTGCTCGGCCACGTGCTGGACGTCATGCTGCGCCTGCTGCACCCGGCCGTGCCGTACGTGACCGAGACGCTGTGGACCGCGCTGACCGGCCGGGAGTCGATCGTGATCGCGGACTGGCCGCGGGCCGACCCGGCGCGCGTGGACAAGGACGCCGAGGCGGTGATCGAGGCCGTGCAGGAGGTGGTGACCGAGGTGCGCCGCTTCCGGACCGACCAGGGTGTGAAGGACGCGCAGCGGGTGGCCGCGCGGCTGACCCTGACCGATCCGAAGCTGGCCGGGCAGGAGCCGGCGATCCGGCTGCTGAACCGGCTCACGGCGCCCGAGGACGGCTTCAGCGCGACCGCGACGCTGGCCGCGACCGGGGCGAAGGTGGAGCTGGACACGTCCGGCACCATCGACGTCGCCGCCGAGCGCAAGCGGCTGGACAAGGGTCTGGCCGCCGCGCGCAAGGAGGTCGAGCAGGCGAACGCGAAGCTCGGCAACGCCGACTTCCTGGCCAAGGCGCCGGACGCCGTGGTGGACAAGATCCGCAAGCGCCTGGCCGACGCCGAGAGCGACATCGCCCGCCTGGGCGCCCAGCTCGACGCGCTGCCGTCCGCTTAATCGGCCTACTCGGCCGCGATAAGGAACCATCAGCACATGGCGAACATCGACCACTCGGGGTTCAGTGAGCAGAGCCTCCAGGAGCAGTTCGACGAAGTCGAGCGTGAGCTCCTGGAGCGGTGGCCGGAAACGAAGATGGACCCGACCCTGGCACGGGTGCGGGCCCTGACCGAGATTCTGGGCGATCCCCAGAAGGCGTACCCGGTCGTCCACCTCACGGGGACCAACGGCAAGACGTCCACCGCGCGGATGATCGAGGCCCTGCTGCGCGAGCTCAACCTGCGCACCGGCCGGTTCACCTCGCCGCATCTGGAGTCGATGAACGAGCGCATCACCCTGGACGGGGCGCCGATCCCGCTTCGGCGCTTCGTCGAGGTCTACGAGGACATCCGGCCGTACGTGGACATCGTGGACGGCTCGCAGGAGTTCCCGATGTCCTTCTTCGAGGTGATCACCGGCATGGCGTTCGCGGCCTTCGCGGACGCCCCGGTCGACGTCGCGGTCCTGGAAGTGGGCCTGGGCGGCACCTGGGACTGCACCAACGTCGCCGACGGCCAGGTCGCGGTGATCACCCCGATCGACGTCGACCACGCGCACATCCTCGGCGACAACCCCGCGCGGATCGCCTCGGAGAAGGCCGGGATCATCAAGGAGGGCGCGGTCGTCGTCATGGCGCAGCAGCCGGTCGAGGCCGCCGAGGTGATCCTGCGCCGCGCCGCCGAGGTGCACGCCACCGTGGCCCGCGAGGGCCTCGAGTTCGGGGTCGTGGAGCGCCAGCAGGCGCTCGGCGGCCAGCAGGTCACGATCAAGGGCCTGGCGGGGGAGTACACCGACATCTACTTGCCGCTGTACGGCGCGCACATGGCGCACAACGCGGCGACCGCGCTGGCCGCCGTGGAGGCGTTCCTCGGCGCCGGCCGCGGGGGCGCCGCACTGGACCAGGACGTGGTCCGCGAGGCGTTCGCGAAGGTGACCTCGCCGGGACGGCTGGAAGTGGTCCGCCGCGGCCCGACCGTCATCCTCGACGCCACCCACAACCCGGCCGGCGCCCGCGCCACCGCGCAGGCCCTGGCCGACGACTTCACCTTCGACCACCTGGTCGGCGTGGTCGGCGCGATGCGGGACAAGGACGTCGCCGGGATCCTGGAGGTCCTGGAGCCGGTCCTGAACGAGGTGGTGGTCACCCAGAACACCACCGAGCGTGCGATGCCCGCCGCCGTCCTGGCCGAAGTGGCCACCGAGATCTTCGGCGCCGACCGGGTCCACGAGGCGATCCGCCTCGACGACGCCATCGACCTGGCCATCGGCCTGGCCGAGAACGCGATCCCGGCCGGCACCTCCGGCGGGGCGGGCGTCATCGTGACCGGGTCGGTGGTCACCGCGGGGCAGGCGCGTACCCTGCTGGTGCGGGACCGTTCCGAGCGCGTCGAGGACCGGCACTCCTTCGAGGACGTCCAGTTCGAGGACGCCGAGAAGGAGGACTTCGACGACCGCGACTTCGACCCCTTCGGGGACCGAGCGCGTGAGCGGGGCGGAGACCGCGACGACTCTGCGGTTGACGACGAAGACGAGTACGGCGGTGACGACCGATGATGGTCCGGCGGATGGCGGCCTCGGTGCTGTGCTTCGAGGTCCTGGTGATCCTCTTCTTCGCCCTGGTGGCGATGAAGCTCTCCGACCTGAGCACCGGCACGGTCTGGGCCGTCTGCGGCCCCGGCATGGCGGTCGCCGCCCTGCTGTGCGGAATGCTGCGCAAGCAGTGGGCGTACTCGGTCGGCTGGGTCCTGCAGGCGGCGCTGATCGTGGCCGGCTTCGTGATCACGGACATGTTCTTCATCGGCGCCTGTTTCGCGCTGCTCTGGTACTGGGCGCTGCGCGCCGGGCGGCAGATCGACGCGGAGAAGGCGGCGGCTTACGCCGCTTATGAGGCGGCGCAGGCGGAGGCCGACGGCTCTTACGAAGCGGCGCAGACCACGGCTGCGGAGTCGTGAGCAAGCCGGCTTCGCAATCCTCGGCCGGGCCCAGGAGCGCACCGTCGTCTCCGGCGAGTTAGCCCTCCGGTACATCCGTCCGCCCCGGTTTCGGGCGCTTCGGCCTCCCGCCACCGAATCCGATCTAGCGGCACCTGCTTGCCGACGCGCAGCGTCGCCTCTCGGGAGCGACCAGCCCGGTACGCGGTATCGAGGTCACCCACGACGAGACGTCGAGCTGATTCCGCCGACGACTATCCCTGCCGTCCTCCGGCGTCGGATCGCGACGATCACCGGAACCGTCACCGCGAGCGCGAACAAGCCCACATACCCGACGACGTCCGCCGCCACCAGGTGTCCGAACTCGGTGCAGACGGCCCAGGGCAGCCATACCGCCACAGCGGAGGCTGCGAGGAGGCGGCCAGTAGTAGACCACAGCCCGAGCGCCACCACCGCAAGGAGGATGCCGGTGACCACGTTGGAGGGATCGGCGCCGTTCTGTCCGGTGACGGGGTCCTTCGGCAACGCCTCGGTGCCGGCGAGCGTGACCGGCACCGTCCACAGCGCTGGGGTCACCGCGATCGTCATCGGCAGCTTTCGCCCGAACAGTTGCCCGCGACGTTCCTCCGCTCTGAGTTCTGCTTCCGTCCGGAAGCGGCTTTGGCGCTCTCGCCGCTTCGCCGCCGCCACGGCTCTGCCGCCGTGCCGCCACGCGGCGAAGACCACAAAGTAGAACACCAGTGTCGCGACCCCGGCCATCCAGCAGCATGTGGCCCAGCTGGGCCAGTAGCCGGCGCGGTCCAGAGCCGTTTGCCGCACACCAGTGCAGACGGCGGTCCCGAACACCTCGACGAACAGCGCCGCCAGCCATGCCAGGGCGACCAGAAGCCGGTAGCTGTCAGGATCCGGTGTCGGCATGCCGTCGTTGCGCGTCGACCCCAAGTCCCGCCCCCGATGCCCGCACTCTGCGTTATCGCGTTTCCACGTTATGAGAAGCGATCCACGCTGTCGAGGTGTTTCATGCATCACTAATTCGGTCTAATCGTGATAATTCGCGCCCCCACCTCGGGTAGCTCCCCATCATGCTCTACTCCGAGGCCTTGGCCGTGGACCGCCACACGGCGACCGTCGGCTCGCGACGTGACCTGCGCAACCGTCTGATGGCCGGGGCGGTGGTCGCGATCGCCGGCGTGTTCGTGGTCTACCTGCTCGCCGTGCGGACCCGGTGGGGGCAGGACTACGAGAACGCGGCGCTCGTCGGCGCGCAGCACCACGTCAGCGGGAGTTGGTACGCCGACGCCGATCGCTGGCTGAACCGGCTCACCGCTGAGAGCTTCGGCGTGTCGCTCGCCGTGATCGCGATCGTCGGGCTGTTGCGGCGGCGTCTGCTGCTGGCGCTGTGCGGGGTGCTGACGGCCGGTGGGGCGGTCGTGGCGGCGCGGTTCTTGAAGGGAGTGCTGCCGAGCCGGCCGGTGTTCGGCACCGGGGCGGCGAGTGGGCATCCGGTGCACACGGTCGCCGCCAACGCCGCGGCGGCCACCCTGCACACGCTCTCGGCCGGCGTCACCGGCGTCGCCCGGGCGACCACCACGGCCGCGCACGCGCTCGCCACCGCCCACCCCGGCCTGGCGCCAGACCAGACCCCGAACACCCTCCCGTCCGGCCACGCCGCCGCGGCGATGGGCCTGTTCTTCGGGGCGCTCATCGTCGTCAGCCGCCGCTGGTACGTCGCGGTGACGCTGCTCGCGCTGCCCGGCGCGGCGTTCGCCGGCGTGGCGACCATCGCGGCCGACTGGCACCGCGTCTCCGACACCGTCGCGGCCGACCTGCTCGCCCTGGCGATCGGGCTGCTGGGCCTGGCGGCGGTGGCCCAGCTCGGCCTGGTGCGGCCCGGGCCCTCGCCCGACAGCAGCACCCTGGGTCAGCGCCTGCTCTACGCCGTGCTGCTGAGCGTCGCGACCGCCGCGCTGGCCTTCGGCGCGGCCTACTTCGTGCGCTACCACGGTGCCGTCTCCGAGGCGGCCCGCAATGACGCCGCCTACTGGTCCGCGCAGGCCTTCGCCCTCGGTGCCGCGGTCGCCGCGGCCGGCGCGATGCTCGCGGTGTGCCGGAACCTGGACTCGGTCGGATGGCGTCCGCCACGCGGGCTGACCATCCAGGCACCGTGACGGTATAAGCGCGCCATCCAGATCCCTGACATAAGCATTCTCACCCGTTCGGGCGTACCGCTTCGGGGTGAATCGGATTCTCCGGGGTCTATCGGGCATAACGCTGGTTAGGATCGGTCGTGGGCGCTGTGCTTTTCGCGCCTGTCGCCGACACCGAACACGACATCGGCAACAACATCCGAGCGACGGAAGATGGGGATCGCGCATGGGCTCCGGGATGGCGGTCATCGGTCGGGACATCGCAGTGGACCTAGGGACCGCGAACACCCTGGTGTACGTACGCGGCCGAGGCATCGTGCTGAACGAGCCCTCGGTGGTCGCGGTCGACACTGGGACCGGTGCGGTACTCGCGGTCGGCGCGGAGGCGAAGAAGATGATCGGCCGCACGCCCGGCAACATCGTGGCGATCCGGCCGCTCAAGGACGGGGTCATCGCGGACTTCGAAGTCGCCGAGCGGATGCTGCGCTACTTCATCCGCAAGGCGCACAAGCGACGGTGGCTGGCCCAGCCGCGGGTCATCGTCTGCGTCCCCTCCGGCATCACCGGCGTGGAGAAGCGCGCGGTCGAGGACGCGGCCAGCGCCGCCGGTGCGCGCAGTGTGCACCTCATCGAGGAGCCGATGGCCGCGGCGATCGGCGCGGGCCTGCCGGTCCAGGAGGCCACCGGCAACATGGTCGTGGACATCGGCGGCGGCACCACCGAGGTCGCGGTCATCTCCTACGGCGGCATCGTGACCGCGCTCAGCGTGCGGGTGGCCGGCGACGAGCTGGACAACGCGATCATCCAGTACACGAAGAAGGAGTACTCCCTGCTCCTCGGCGATCGCACCGCCGAGGAGATCAAGGTGACGGTCGGCTCGGCCTGGGACGCCGGCGAGGAGACCCGCGCCGAGGTGCGCGGCCGCGATCTGGTCTCCGGCCTGCCGAAGGTGATCCTGCTGTCCTCCGGCGAGGTGCGCAAGGCGATCGAGGAGCCGGTGACGGCGATCGTCGACGCGGTGCGCGACACCCTGGACAAGTGCCCGCCGGAGCTGGCCGGCGACATCATGGACCGCGGCATCGTGCTCACCGGCGGCGGCGCGATGCTGCACGGCCTGGACGAGCGGATCCGCGAGGAGACCGGAATGCCGGTGCACATCGCGGAGAACCCGCTGGACTCCGTGGTCCTGGGCTCGGGGCGCTGCCTGGAGGAGTTCGAGGCGCTCGCTCCCGTGCTGGGCTCCTTGAACAACCGCCGCCGTCCCGGGCGGAGGTAGTCCGGGAGCGTGCGTGACGACAAGCGGACGAGGCTGCTGCTGGCGGTACTGCTGGCAGCGGCCTTCGCCATGATCACCGTGGACGCCCGGGGCGGGTCGCGCTCGGCGCTGCGGCCGCTGCGTGCCGGCGGCGAGGCGGTGCTGGGCCCGGTGGCACGCTCGGCGGCGTGGGCCGAGCGGCCGATCGGCGACTTCGTGCACGGACTCGGGCACAGCAAGCAGGACAAGAAGGAGATCGCTCAGCTCAAGGCCCAGAACGCCGCGCTGCGCGAGCAGTCCGAGACCACCGCCGACGTCCGCGCCCGGGCCGCCGAGTTCGACAAGCTGCTGCACGTCGCCTCGGTCGGCGGCTACCGCACCGTCCCGGCGCGCGTGATGTCCTTCGCCCCGCAGCAGCAGGGCACGTGGTCGGCCACCATCGACGCCGGGACCGTGGACGGGATCAGGCCCGGCATGACCGTGCTCGACGGCGACGGCCTGGTCGGCCGCACGGTCGCCGTCGGCCACGACACCGCGACCATCCTGCTGGCCAACGACCCGCGCTTCACCGTCGGCGTGCGCACCCCTGGTGCCGGCGGGCCCGGCGGCGGCCAGGCCGGCCTGGCCACCGGCGGCGGGGACGGCGGCTTCAGCGTGCAGTTCTACGACCCGCAGGCCGACATCCCGCTCGGCACGCCGGTGCTGACCTTCGGCTCGGCCGGCGGGACGCCGTTCGTGCCCGGCGTGCCGCTGGGCACCGTGACCTCGGTGCAGCCCACGCCCGGGGCGCTGACCCGGACCGCGGTCGTGAAGCCGTTCGTCGCCTTCAACGGCCTGCAGACCGTCGGCGTCGTGGTGGAGCCGCCGCGCACCGACCCGCGCGACGCGCTGGTGGCGCACTGATCCGGCCCGATCCCGAAAGAGTGTGACCTGTGAGACTCACCGGCTTCCTGACCATGATCTGCGGCCTGGCCCTGGTCCTGGCCCTGCAGGACGCGCTGCTGGCCGCGGTGCACCTGCCGCTGGCCGCCCCGGACCTGCTTCTGGTCGTGGTCGCCGCGGTGGGCTTCGCGCGCGGTCCGCGCAGTGCCCTGATCGCCGGCTTCCTGCTCGGACTGGCCGCCGACATCTCCCCGCCGGCCGCGCACGCGATCGGCAGCCAGGCGTTCGTGCTCTGTCTGTCCGGCTATCTGGCCGGCCGCGCCGCCGGGGCCGTGCACGGCACGGTCCTGCGGCCGATCCTGGTGGTGGCGTGCCTGGCCGCGTTCTCGCCGTACCTGTACGCGGCGCTGGACTACGCGGTGGGCACCGGCGAGTTCCACGGGGTGGCGGCCGCGGGCGCGGCGGCGGCGCTGTACACCGGCGTCCTGGCGCCGTTCGTCATCCCGGTGGTCGACTTCGTGCTGGGCCGGGGCGAGGCCCGCGGCCTGCCGTCGCAGCGCTCGCACAGCCGCCTGCCGGGCGTCAAGACCCTGAATCGCCGCGCCTCGGCCGGCAGTACGCAGGTGTTGTAGATGAGTTCTGCTTCGAGCCGGCCGGCCGATCGGCGGCACGCGCGGCTGATGGTGTTGCGCGTGCTGGTGATCGCGCTGCTCGCGACGCTGGTCGCCCGGCTGTGGTACCTGCAGGTGCGCACCGGCCAGACCTTCCGGGACGCGGCCGCCGCGAACGACGTGCGCACCGTGATCACCCCGGCGGTGCGCGGCGACATCCTGGACGACCTGGGCCGCCCCCTGGTCGACAACAAGTCGGCGCTGACCCTGTCGGTGGACCGCACCACCCTGCTGGGCACCAAGGACCACGGCGTCTCGACGCTGGCCCGGCTGGCCTCGATCCTGGGCACCTCGCCGCAGGCCATCTCCGACCAGATCCGGCCCTGCACCGCGAAGGTCTCCAAGCCCTGCTGGAACGGCTCGCTGCTGCAGCCGGTCCCGATCGCGCGCGACGTCTCGGTGCAGCAGGCGCTGGAGGTCTCCGAGGAGCACGAGCTCTTCCCCGGGGTGATCGCGGGCCCGGAGACCGTCCGCCGCTTCCCGTCGCCCTACAGCCTGAACGCGGCGCACATCCTCGGCTACATGTCCCCGGTCACCGAGAAAGAACTCGCCGCCGCCACCGCCAAGGGCGAGGTGATGCAGCGCTCCGACCTGGTCGGCCGGGCCGGCCTGGAGGAGACCTACGACTCCTACCTGCGCGGCCAGGAAGGCGAGACGCAGGTCTCGGTGGACATCGTCGGGCACGCGCAGTCGACCCTGGCCACCAAGCCGCCGGTCAACGGCGACCACCTGGTGACCTCGATCGACGCCCGGATCCAGGCGGTCGCCGAGCGCGAGCTGGGCAACGCCGTGAAGCGGGCCCGCTCGCAGACCTCGCCGACCAACGGCAGGCCGTACGCCGCCGACTCGGCGGCCACGGTCGTGCTGGACGCGCGCACCGGCCGGGTGGTGGCGATGGCCAGCCTGCCGACGTACGACCCCAACGTCTTCACCGGCGGCATCTCAAAGACCGACTACACCGCGCTGACCTCCACCTCGGCCGGGACCCCGCTGCTGTCCCGGGCATTCCAGGGCCAGTTCGCGCCGGGCTCCACGTTCAAGGCGGTGACCACCGCCGCGATGCTCCAAGACGGCTTCGGCACCGGCACCTACGACTGCTCGCCGGCCTTCAAGATCGGCGGACAGAGCTTCACCAACTTCGAGGGCGAGGCGTTCGGGCCGATCTCGCTGAAGCGGGCCATCGAAGTCTCCTGCGACACGGTCTTCTACGGCGTCGCCTATCAGATGTGGCTGCGCGACGGCGGGCTCAAGGCGGTGGCGCACCCGCTGGAACCCATCGCCACCATGGCGCACGCCTTCGGGCTGGGCGCGAAGACCGGCATCGACCTGCCGGGCGAGGCCAAGGGCGACATCCAGACCCGCGCGGAGAAGCAGGCCACCTGGAACAGCATGCACACCATCTGGTGCAAGCGGGCCAAGGACGGCTACCCCGAACTGCTGGGCTCGGATCCGACGCGCGCGGCGTACCTCCAGGCGCTCGCCAAGGAGAACTGCACCGACGGCTACAAGTACCAGCCCGGCGACGCCGCGATCTCGGCCATCGGCCAGGGCGGCGACCTGGTGACGCCGTTGCAGCTGGCGCGGGTGTACGCGGCCGTCGCCAACGGCGGCATCCTCTACCAGCCGCAGCTCGGCCGGGCGCTGATCTCCGCGGACGGCAAGGTGGTCAAGGAACTGCCGCCGATCGTGAGCCGGAAGCTGCCGGTGTCGCCCTCGACGCTGGCGTTCCTGCAGGACGCGCTGCACGGCACCTCGACCGAGGGCACCGCGGCCCCGGCCTTCGCCGGCTGGCCCGAGAGCCTGATCCCGACGTATGCCAAGACCGGGACCGCGGAAGTCTACGGAAAGCAGACCACATCCTGCTTCGTCGCCTTCGCCGGCACCGAGAACGGTCCACGCTACGTCGTGGCGATGATGGTCTCCCAGGGCGGCACCGGTGTCGGGACGTCCGGGCCGTCGGTGGAGGCGATCCTGGCCGCGCTGTTCGGCGTCGACATGGGACACCCGGACCCGAACGGCACGCTGCCGGCCACGCTGCCGGTGGTCCGCCCCGACGGCCTGCTGCCCGCGCTCCCGCCGGCGACCGCCCTGCCCACGCCTCCGCCGCCGTCGCCCTCGCCCACCAAGAAGCAGTGAGCCCGCC
>Ga0207647_10004216_pt1 | contig 10663 bp, 11 predicted proteins | sample KBSCornC2_FD_184295 | JGI IMG/M metagenome (GOLD analysis project Ga0207647, IMG submission 184295) | Corn rhizosphere microbial communities from Kellogg Biological Station, Michigan, USA - C2 (SPAdes) (version 2) | ecosystem: Host-associated > Plants > Roots > Rhizosphere ...
TCATCGTGTGGAAGAATTCTTCTTGCGTCGAATCCTTGCCAGCGATGAACTGGACGTCGTCGATCAGCAGCACATCGGCGGCGCGCAGGCGCTGCTTGAAGCTGTGTGTGTCCTTGGCGCGCAGCGCGGACACGAATTCGAACATGAACTTCTCGGCCGACATGTAGAGGATCTGCGCCTCTGGATGCCGCACGCGATATTCGTGCCCGATGGCGTGCATCAGGTGCGTCTTGCCGAGCCCCGTACCGCCGTGAAGGAAGAGCGGATTGAAGGCGAGCTTGCCGCCCTCGGCCAGCGTACGCGCGGCGTTATAGGCAAGTTCGTTGGCCTTGCCGACGACGAAACTGTCGAATGTGTAGCGCGCGTCGAGCGCGGTGCCCTTGTTGACCGGAGCGGCCACCACCGATTCGGCGATCTTGATTTCGGGCTGGACTGCTTCAATTGCGGTCCGCACGGGCGCATCGGTGGCAGCCTCGATCACGACATGGCGCACCTGCGGCAGCATCGCGCGCCAGGCGGCCCCGATCTGATCGGCAAAGTGATTCTGAACCCACGTCGCCATGAAAGCAGATGGGGCGGCCAGGCGCACTTCGCCGGAATCGGCGTCGCAGCCGGCGAGCCGCAGCGGCTTCAACCAGCCGTCGAAAATGCGCTCACCGCAGCTCTTGCGCAGGCTGGTCCGAATGCCGTCCCAGGCCGCCTCGAAAGGAAGCTGCCCTGCGACGTCCAAATCCCCTGCTTCAATAACCTGCTCCACGCAAACCTCTCCCGTCACCGGAAACGCCCCTATTGGCGCCGGCTTGGCAATTCCGGACACAACTCGACCCCCACGCGCGCGAACCCCCGCGCACGTCAAAACTCAAACTCGAATGGTTGGCTCGGAACGAGAATCACCGACCGAACAGAACGACTGTAGGGACATCGCGCGTCGCGATTCAAGCATCAGAACCGTCACGATTCTGAAATAATGCGCTTGACAGCGGAAGACCGCCATTTTTTCACGACGACCCGATAAATATCCGAAAATTAACGGTTTTTTTGGGGCGTTTTTTGTGACGACCATGTGACGTTTTGGAGAATCATGGAAAATCCGCGCATTGCGGTTAACTTCGCAACAGCAGCAAAAAGCCCGCCGATCGAGGCGATCGGCGGGCCTGGAATTCTGCTTCCGAGGTCGGCTCAGCCGAGCGCGGCGACTCGCTTGGTAAGGCGCGAAACCTTGCGCGAGGCGGTGTTCTTGTGGAGCACGCCCTTTGAGACGCCACGGGCGATCTCCGGCTGCGCTGCGGCCAGTGCCGCCGCCGCCGCCGTCTTGTCGCCGCTCGTCAGCGCCAATTCGACCTTCTTCAAAAAGGTACGAATGCGGCTGACACGCGCGCCGTTGATTTCGGCGCGGCGGTTGTTGCGACGGATGCGCTTCTTGGCTTGCGGCGTGTTCGCCATTGGTGAATCGACCTCGGTTTAATGGGATTGCGGCGGCAGGCAGGCCTGCGCCGGGAAGCGCGCCCTCTACAGAAGGAGGGCCGGTTCGTCAACGCTGGCACTTCGGACACCAGAAGGTCGATCGCCCACCGTCGATTTGGCGCCGGATGATTCCGCCATCATAGGGGCACTTTTCCCCTTCGCGGCCATAGACCCGGAATTGCTTCGAGAAATAGCCGAGCTCGCCATCGGGCCGCGCATAGTCGCGCAAGGTGGAACCGCCGGCCTCGATTGCTGCCTCGAGCACTTGAGGGATTGCGTCCACTAGCCGCGCGAGGCTCGACCGGGAGAGCTGGCCGGCCGGTTTGCGGGGATCGATCCGGGCGAGATTCAGAGCCTCACAGACATAGATGTTGCCGAGGCCAGCGACGACTCGCTGATCGAGAAGCAGCAATTTGATCGGCGCGATCCGGACTTCCAGCTTGCGCGCCAGATAGTCGGTGGTCAGCTCGGGACCCAACGGCTCGGGTCCGAGCATTTTGAAGGCAGGGAAATTCTGCAGCTCCGCGGTCGGCACCAGATCGAGCGAGCCGAAGCGGCGCGGATCGTTGAGCGCGAGTACATGGCCCGCATCCGTTTCCAGCAGCAGGTGATCATGCTTGCCAATATCGCCCGGATCGATCCGCCATCGGCCGGACATGCCGAGATGGAAGATCAACGTATCGCCCCGATCCGTGTCGATCAGGCCATATTTGGCGCGTCGGCCTAGTTGCGTGACGGTCGCCCCCGTCAGTCGTTGTCGCAAGTCAACGGGGATCGCATGGCGCAGGTCCGCGCGGCGAGGCTCCACCCTGGTAAGCCGGTGATTCTGCAGAACGGGACGCAGACCATGGACGGTCGTCTCGACTTCTGGGAGCTCGGGCATCGGGCGAGCGCTAGCCCATCCGCGGTCACGCCGCTATGGGCGGGTCATGACCGAGACCGTCTCCTTCGGCTATTCCGAAGTCACCCCCGAGGAAAAGACCGCCAAAGTGGGCGAGGTCTTCTCTCGCGTAGCGCGCCGCTACGACATCATGAACGACGCCATGTCGGGCGGCATGCACCGGTTGTGGAAGAATCGCTTCGTGGCGCGGGTGAAGCCGCGGCCCGGGGAGCACATCCTCGATATGGCGGGCGGTACAGGAGATATAGCTTTCCGCATGAAGGCGAAGGGCGCCGACGTCACGGTGTCTGACATCAACCCCGCGATGCTGGAGGTTGGCCAGGAGCGGGCCGCCAAGCGGGGCCTCACCGACGTTTCCTGGTCCGTCCAGAATGCAGAGGAATTGAGTTTCGGCAGTGCTGAGTTCGATGCTTACACGATTGCATTCGGCATCCGGAACGTGACCCATATCGACAAGGCGCTCAGCGAGGCGCATCGCGTGCTCCGGCGCGGCGGGCGTTTCTTCTGTCTGGAATTCTCGACCACACTCTGGCCGGGCTTTGCCGATGTGTACGACTTTTACTCGCACAAGATCGTGCCCCGGATCGGCAAAGCGATCGCGCATGACGAGGAAAGTTATCGCTATCTGATCGAGTCGATCCGTCGCTTCCCGGATATGGATAGGTTCAAGGCAATGATCGCGGACGCGGGCTTCATCCAGGCCAAGGCGGAGCCGATCATGGGCGGACTGGTCGCGATCCATTCCGGCTGGAAGATCTGATGTGCATTCTCCAATCCCCCCCATGCACCGCATGGCGAGGGGGATCGCCAGAGGAGGAGGGGCAATGCTCCGTCCGGGGCATAAGCCGATATCATGTCTGTGACGCATTGATCCCCTTCTTCGCGCTTCCCGCAGGATGGATTGGATGACGCGGTCCGCCACGCATGTCTTGCGGCTGCTCCGCTGGGGCCGGATCCTTGCCCGCCATGGAGCGCTGCGCGGTCTTGAGCGCGACCCGAACACCCCCGCACCCGTCCGCAGGCTGATCAAGCTGGCGCATGTTGGCGTGCGCGTGCCGAAGACGCCGCGCTATGCCGATGCTTTCCAGGCAATCGGCCCCGCCGCGATCAAGCTCGGCCAGGCACTGGCGACGCGGCCCGATCTGGTGGGGGAGGCTGCAGCCCACGATCTCGCCCGGCTGCAGGATGCGGTCCCGCCCGTTCCCTTTGCTGCAATCCGCCAAGCAATCGAGCAGAGCCTGGAAAGGCCGATAGATCAGATTTTTGCGTCGATCGATCCCGAGCCGGTCGGCGCCGCTTCGATCGCGCAGGTCCATCGTGCCGTGACAACCGATGGCCGCAGCGTGGCGGTCAAGGTGCTGCGCCCCGGCATCGAGGAGGAAATGGGGCGCGCCATCGAAACCTACGAATGGGCCGCGGCGCAGGCCGAAGCTCTGGGTGGGGAATTAGCGCGCCTGCGCCCACGCCTCACGATTGCCACCTTTCGCCAATGGACTTTACGCGAGCTAAACCTGAGACGCGAAGCAGCATCGGCTTCCGAGCTCGGAGAGAATATGTCGGCGGAGCCCGGCTTCGTCGTTCCGGCGATCGACTGGACCCGCACCACGCGACGCGTGCTCACGCTGGAATGGATCGACGGGATCAAAATCTCCAAGCGGGACGCATTATTGGCGGCGGGCCATGATCCGCACGTGCTCGCCTCCAACCTGGTGCGCGCCTTCCTTCGCCAGGCGATCGATAACGGCTTCTTCCATGCGGACCTCCATCAAGGCAATCTGTTCGCGCTGCCGGATGGCCGTATTGCCGCGATCGACTTTGGCATCATGGGCCGGATCGATCGCCGTGCTCGATTATGGCTGGCGGAGATCCTCCACGGGCTGATCACGGGCAATTACGACCGTGTCGCGGAAATCCATTTCGAAGCCGGTTATGTGCCTCCGCACCATAATGAGGCCGAATTTGCCACGGCCCTGCGGGCTGTGGGCGAACCTATCAGGGGGCTGCCCGTCAAGGATATCTCGATCGGCCAGATGCTCGATGGATTGTTCGCAATCACGCGAGATTTCGACATGGAGACGCAGCCGCACCTGCTGCTGCTCCAGAAGACGATGGTCATGGTCGAGGGCGTCGCGACCGCACTCGATCCGGACATTAACATGTGGGAGGTGTCGGGTCCGTTTGTGCGCGAATGGCTGCGCGACGAGCTCGGCCCGGAAGCGTGGCTGGCGGACCGGCTCCGCAAGGACGTTCAGACGCTCGGCCGTCTGCCCCAACTGATCCGCCGGATCGAGGCGCTCTATCCTCCGCCCGGCGCGGCGCCGCCGCCGCCGCCGCTGCGCGAGGTGGAGGTGGTGCGGATCGGCGGAGGCTGGCGCTATGCAGTCGTCGCGGTCCTGGCGGCTGCGCTCGCGGCGGCAGCGGTACTGCTGCTGCGTTGACGCGCGGCTGCGGATCGGTGACGCTTGGCTGATGCACCGCGTTCGCAAGCAAACGGTCATGATTGGCGGGTCCCGCGCGGTGAAGCTCGGCGCGCCGTCGGCTATCGGCGACCTTTATTATGCGACGATGGAGATGAACTGGCCGAGTTTCGTCGGCTTCACCTCAATCATATTCCTTTTGCTCAACCTCGGCTTCGGATTGCTCTACGCCGCGCTTCCGGGCGCGATCGGGAACATGACGCCGGGCTCGATCAGCGATGGCTTCTTCTTCTCGGTCGAAACGCTCGGAACGGTGGGTTATGGCAACATGTATCCCGCGACGCCCGTTGGCCACAGTGTGGCCGGACTGGAAATTCTCGTCGGGCTCTTCTTCTCGGCCACGATCACGGGCCTGATCTTCGCGCGCTTTGCTCGTCCGCGCACCAGTCTGATGTTTAGCAAAGTGGCGGTGGTCGGCAGGTATGAGGGGCAGCGCGCGTTGATGGTGCGTGTCGCCTCGCTTCGCGCGCGTCCGCTTGCCGACGCTAGCGCGCAAATGTCCTGGCTCGAACGACGCCAGTCGCCCGAAGGCCGCATCATGCGCCGGCTGATCACGCTGCCGCTGCTGCGGTCCTATAACCCTGCGCTTGGGCTGTCCTGGACCCTGGTGCATCTGATCGAAGACGATAGCGACGTTCTCGCCGCGTTGCATGGCAGTGATCCATTCACGCTGACCGTGACCGTGACCGGGCTCGACACGCTGCTGGCAAGTCAGTCGATCGGCGGCCATTCGTATCGCCGCGAGCATATCCTCATCGATCATGACTATGTCGATGTGATCAGCGAGGTGGACGGCATCATCCATCTCGATCTCGGCAAATTCCACGATGCGACGCCGCTGCGCCCCGATTGCCAACCCTTACGTAACTAGCGCATCGCCAATCCGCTCGGCTATGGCGCGGCCATGACCCGCCCGCTTGCCGATATCGAGATTCGCCTGAAGCGCCTGCCGCATGGCGATGGCCTGCCTTTGCCCTCTTATGCGACCGAGCATGCCGCCGGCCTGGATGTGGTTTCGGCGGAGGCGGTGGTGCTGCAGCCCGGCGCCCGGCTTGCGATCGCGACCGGCTTCGCCATCGCCATACCCGCTGGCTATGAAGTGCAAGTGCGCCCGCGGTCGGGCCTCGCGCTCAAGCATGGCATAACCTGCCTCAACACGCCTGGTACGATCGACGCCGATTATCGCGGCGAGGTGAAGGTCATTCTGGCCAATCTGGGCTCCGAGCCCTTCCCGATCGCGCGGGGCGAGCGCATCGCCCAGCTGGTGCCCGCGCCCGTCCAGCATGCCCGCTTTGCCGAGGTCGAAGAGCTTGACGCGACCACGCGCGGCCATGGCGGCTTCGGTTCGACCGGACGGTGAACGACGATCAGCTCGAGCGGTACGCCCGCCACATCATCCTCAAGGAGATTGGCGGGGCAGGCCAGCAGAGACTGCTCGACGCGCAGGTCGTGCTGATTGGCGCCGGAGGTATCGGGGCGCCAGCCATCCAGTATCTGGCGGCAGCGGGCGTGGGGCGCCTGCGCGTGATTGACGATGACGAGGTGAGCCTTTCCAACCTCCAGCGGCAGGTGTTGTTCGCCACGGAGGATATCGGCCGGGCCAAGGTAGAAGCGGCGCGCGAGGCCGTGGCGCGACTCAACCCGGATGTCAGCGTCGATCCAGTCGCGGCTCGGCTGGATGCGGCCAATGCGGCGGCATTGCTTGCCGATGCCGACGTCGTGCTCGACGGATCGGACAATTTCGCGACGCGGCTGGCGGTGGCGGATGCCGCGCTGGCGCTTCGCATTCCGCTTGTGTCCGCAGCGGTCGGCCAGTTCGACGGCCAGTTGGGGGTGTTCCGTGGATGGGAAGAGGGTCGGCCCTGCTATCGCTGCCTGGTGGGTGACAATCCCGATCGGCCCGACATCTCCTGCGCCGATCAGGGCGTGCTCGGCGCGTTGACCGGTACGCTTGGCAGCCTTGCCGCGATCGAGGCGATTCGCAGCATTGTGCCCTTCGGTACGGATCCGGCCGGCACGCTGCTGCTGATCGATATGCTCAACTTCCGCTTCCGCACGCTCACTTTGCCCAAGGATCCGGGGTGCGGATGCGGGAGATGAGGGGGCTCGGCATCATCGTCGCAGGCAGCGATAATGCGCGCTATCGCACCGCCTTGACCCTGGCGGCGGCGCAGGCCGCGCTTGGTGGGCGGACGCGAATCCTGCTCGACGGCGAATCGGTGCGCTTCGCGATCACGCCTGACGAGCTGATCGAGAGCTGTTTCGAACTCGGCGCGGATATCATGCTGTGCCAGAGCGGCCTGGCGACGGCGGGACTTACGGCCGATCGGCTCGATCCGCGCTTCTCCTATGGGGGAATGGTCGGCTGGCTTGCCGATTTGGGCGAAGACCGGCTGCTCCTGGCGTGAGTTCCGGCTGTTGCTATTGGAGCACAGGGAACGCCTATTCTGACCGGAATGTTAACAAGGGCGATGACAGCCCTACGTTGATTGTCCTAGCACAATCTCACGAACGCGGGCCCAAGGCCATGGTTCGGGGAGAGCGGAGGCCCCGCACGTCGCAAGACGGAAGCGAGCGGGCCCTGCATGAAAAGGGGGCTGACGAGTGATCGTCACGCAGGCGCCCGGACCGTAGATCGGTCCGGGCGTTTGTTTTTCCAGGCTGGCCGACCTCCGATTCGCGCCGCAAGCCGTGATTGCTGCCTCCGCAATCTCCGTTGAACCTTGCCGCCCGCCAATGTGGACACTCGGCCCTTTTCTTGGGCATAGGGCCGCACCACCTTTCACGTCTCACCCAGGAAAAACCTGTCCCATGTCCGCGATGCTCAAGATCAGTCTGCCCGATGGTTCCGTGCGCGAAGTCGCGCCCGGCACTACGCCGGCTGAGATTGCGGCGGCGATCGGCCCGGGGCTGGCCAAGGCGGCGATCGCGGCCCGGGTGGACGGCGAGCTGCGGGATATCACGCGTCCGCTGGAGCAGGATGCCAGCCTCGCGCTGGTGACGTCGCGCGACGAGAAAGATGCGCTGGAGCTGGCGCGCCACGATTATGCGCATCTGCTGGCCGAAGCGGTTCAGAACCTCTTCCCCGGCACGCAGATCACCTTCGGCCCCGCGACCGAGGACGGCTTTTATTACGACTTCGCGCCCAAGGACCGGCCCTTCACCGAGGAGGACCTTCCGGCGATCGAGGAGGAGATGCGCCGCCTGATCCAGGCCGACAAGCCGCTGAAGCGCGAGGTCTGGAGCCGCGAACAGCTGATCAGCCGGTGGAAGCAGCAGGGCGAGACGTTCAAGGCCGAATGGGCTGCCGAACTGCCCGAGGGCGATGAGCTGACGGTCTATTGGTCGGGCGGCGATTGGCTCGACATGTGCCGCGGCCCGCACCTCGCCTCTACCGGCAAGCTTGACCCGCAGGCGTTCAAGTTGACGCGCGTATCGGGCGCTTATTGGCGCGGCGACCAGAAGAATGCGATGCTGAGCCGCATCTATGGCACCGGCTGGCTCAACAAGAAGCAGCTCGATGCGCATCTGACGCGGCTGGAAGAGGCGGCCAAGCGCGATCACCGCAAGATCGGGCAGGAGATGGACCTGTTCCACCTCCAGTCGGAAGCGCAGGGATCGGTCTTCTGGCATCCCAAGGGCTTCGTCCTGTGGCGTCAGCTTGAGGCCTATATGCGCCGCAAGCTGGATGCCGCGGGCTATCGCGAGGTCAAGACGCCGCAGCTGATGGATGCGCGCCAGTGGGAGCAATCCGGCCACTGGGGCAAGTATCGCGAGAATATGTTCGTCGTGCCCGACGAAATTCCCTCGACCGAGGACGACGCGCCCGTCCTGTCGGGCGATGCCGAGCTGATGGCGCTCAAGCCGATGAACTGCCCCGGCCATATCCTGATCTTCCGCCAGGGCATCAAGTCGTACCGCGACCTGCCGATCCGCATGGCCGAGTTCGGCTGCTGCCACCGCAACGAGCCGCACGGCGCGCTCCACGGCATCATGCGCGTGCGCCAGTTCACGCAGGACGATGCGCACATCTTCGTCCGCGAGGATCAGCTGATCGAGGAGATCAAGGATTTCTGCGATCTGCTCGACAGTGTCTATCGCGATCTCGGCTTCGACAGTTATGCGATCAAGCTCGCGCTCCGGCCGGACAAGCGTTTCGGTTCGGACGAGATGTGGGACAAGGCCGAGCAGACCTTGCGCGACGCGGTCGCCGCATCGGGCCGCGCGACCGAGGAATATGGCTGGGAGGAATTGCCGGGCGAGGGCGCCTTCTATGCGCCCAAGCTCGAATTCCACCTGACCGATGCGATCGGTCGCACCTGGCAGGTCGGGACGATCCAGGCGGATACAGTGCTGCCCGAGCGGCTCGACGCGAGCTATGTCGGCGAGGATGGCGAGAAGCATCGTCCGGTGATGCTCCACCGCGCGATCCTCGGCACGTTCGAGCGCTTCATCGGCATTTTGATCGAGCATCATGCCGGCCGCTTCCCGCTCTGGCTGGCGCCGGTGCAGGCGGTGGCCGCGACGATCGTGTCCGACGCCGATCCTTATGCCGAAGAGGTGGTGGCCAAGCTCAAGGCCGCCGGCATCCGCGCCGAGACCGACACGCGCAACGAGAAGATCAACTACAAGGTGCGCGAGCATAGCCTGGCCAAGGTCCCGGCGCTGCTGGTGGTCGGCAAGCGCGAGGCGGAGGAGGGCACGGTCGCCATCCGCCGGCTCGGCAGCGAGGGCCAGCAGATCGTCAAGCTGGATGAGGCGATCGCGATGCTGAAGGCCGAGGCGACGCCGCCCGATCTGCGGTGATCGATCGCCGGACGCTCATGGCGGCGGGCGCCGTGCTGACCATGGCGGGCCCGATCCATGCCCGGGAGGAGAAGGCGATGTACGGACTGGTGGGACGGATCAAGGCGACGGCGGGCAAGCGTGCGGAGCTGGCCGCGATCCTGCTCGGCGGCACGGGCGAGATGCCCGGTTGCCTGAGCTATATCGTCGCCGAGGATATGGCCGACCCGGATGCGCTGTGGGTCACCGAGGTGTGGGATAGCAAGGAATCGCACGCCGCATCCTTGCAACTGCCGATGGTCCAGGCCGCGATCGCGAAGGCTCGTCCGATCATTGCCGGTTTCGACAGCCGGGCCGAGATGGTGCCGCTGGGCGGGGTGGGTTTGGCCCGTCGCTGAACGAAGCCGGCGCGGTCAGCTCTTCCCCTGTCCCTCGCGTGCACGCCAGGGCGCGAGGGGGCGCAGGATGGCGGGCTCCGTGCGGCCGCGTCGCTCGATCGATATGAGCTGGCGCTGGGCCAGATGGCGTAAGGCATCTTGAACGGCACGCTTGGACAATCCGCATAGGTCGGCCAGTTGCGCATGGCTTGGCGCGGGACGGCCCGAGTCGGCCAGTTCGAGCAAGGCGAGATAGATCAGGAATGCCGACGGGCGGTGATCATGCGCGACCAGATCACGCATCAGCGTATCGATGACATACCGATCGATCGTAAGCCGGTCCCTCATTGCTATAGCAATGATTGCCGATCTTCCCGTGCGCAAGCCTCTCGCATAGCCCTTTGGCAGAGAGGAGCGGAGCCATGATCAAGCAGATCAAGTTCGTGAGCATCCCGACCAGCGACCAGGACCGGGCGCTTGCATTCTGGACCGAGAAGATGGGCTTCAAGGTGCTGACCGATCAGCCGATGGGGAAGCAACGCTGGATCGAACTCAGCATTCCCGGCGCGCAGACGGGCGTGGTGCTGTTCACGCCCGAGGGGCAGGAGGACCGGATCGGCACCTTCTTCAACGGATCGTTCCAGTGCGACGACGTGGAG
>Ga0207647_10004219_pt1 | contig 10656 bp, 6 predicted proteins | sample KBSCornC2_FD_184295 | JGI IMG/M metagenome (GOLD analysis project Ga0207647, IMG submission 184295) | Corn rhizosphere microbial communities from Kellogg Biological Station, Michigan, USA - C2 (SPAdes) (version 2) | ecosystem: Host-associated > Plants > Roots > Rhizosphere ...
GGGCGGCTTCGATCCCCGGCTGGACCGGATCGGCACCAATATGCTCTCCGGCGGGGACGTCTTCCTGCAAAAGCAGATCATCGAGCACGGCCATCCCTGCTATTATCATCCGAGAATGGCGGTGCGGCATCTGGTGTCGCACGGGCGGCTTGAAAAAAGCTGGTTCACAAAACGCTATTATTGGCAGGGCATCTCCGACGCGGTGATGGAATTGATCGTCGAGCGGCCGTCGGCTTTTGGGCGGCTGCGCAGCGCGCTCGCCCGTACCGGTCGCTTGCTGACAAAGCCGCGCGATCTCTGGAACCTGATCGTCGATAGCGACGATCCGCAGCGTTTCGAGCGCCGCTGCTTCACGCTGATCGCCGTCGGCCATATCGTGGGCCTGCTCGGCGCAGCCCGCGCATGAGGCGCCCGATCCGTTTGAGGCTGGAGAGTACACGCTACCCGCATTGGGGGCGCTATTCCGGCATCGGTCAATTCGCATCGCGGCTTGATCCGGCGCGCTTCCGATACAAGATCCATACCGCTTCGGACGGCGACGATGACTTGCCGCTCCCCATCCCGTCGTTGCGCCGTCGGCTTCGTGAGCGGGTGCAGCGGGGCGGCATGGCGTGGTATAAGCTCAGCGATCTCGCCGCTGAGCTGCGTGCGTTCGGCGCCTGCCTTTCAGGGCGGGCCGATATCATCCATTTTCTGGATGGCGAACATAGCGGCCAATATCTTCCGCAATGGCTGGGGGAAAGGCGGCGGGTCAAGCTGGTCGCGAGCTACCACCAGCCGGCCGATCTGTTGCCTGACTTGGTTCCGCAGGCAGTGGCAGCCCGCTTTGATCGGGTCGTTGTCGTCTCGCCTGCGCAGCGCGCTTTTTTCGAAGCATTCATGCCCGCGGAGCGGATCGCCACCATCCTGCACGGGATCGATACCGACTTCTTCGTGCCCCTCGGGCAACGATCATCCGACGGCATATTCCGCTGCGTCACCAGCGGCCACTGGCTGCGCGACTGGCCCACCATCCTGCGGGTAGCCGAGCGGCTGCGCGATCGTCCCGACATCGAATTCCAGATCGTCACCAATCGCGAGACGGGGCTCGAGCATCTGCCCAATGTGCGCTTTCACCGCAGCGTCAGCGATGAGCAGCTCCGGCTGATCTACCAGGGCTCGGACGCCCTTTTTCTGCCGCTCACCGAATCCACCGCCAACAACACCCTGCTGGAAGGCATCGCGTGCGGCCTGCCTGTAATTGCGACGGACCTACCTTCCGTCCGTGCCTATGTGTCAGATCGCTGCGCGATGCTCCCTGCGGCGAGCGACGTCGATGCGCTGGTAGCTGCCATCGAGCGCCTGAAATCTGAGGAGGGCCTGCGTTCAGCGATGGGCGCCGCGGCCCGCAGCCGTGCCGAACAATTGTCCTGGGCACGGATCAGCCGTGAATATGAAGATCTCTACTTACGTCTCGTGAGTTTCTAGCTGTTTCTGCGCGGCCGGAGCCCCGGCTCGCTAGCTTCTGGCGATGTCTACGATGCAGCCGTCCAGCATCGCTATGCGCACGTCAGCCTGCGCCGAGAATTCGAGATGATGATGAAGGGCCGGCCGAGCAGCGGCGCCGAACGCCGAGAGCCTTTCGCCAGTTGGGTATATTGACGGGCCAGAACGATGAGTCGCAGACTGTTTTTCATCGGGCCGAGTCGAGCTCGAGGAGGGTCGGCATGCTCAAGAAAAAAGATGTTCCTTATTATCGTCGTCGTGAAGAAGCCGAACTTGAGCGCGCGGTACGTGCAGAAAGTGACGCCGCCCGCAAAGCTCATCTTCGGCTCGCGGACATGTACCACGAGGAACTGAAGCGACGCGAACGCATGCGTAACGACCTGGGGTGAGGCAACGGCAAGTCCGTTAGGCAGGGAGCATTGCAAAGCCACGCTCCCCTGCATGCGTGGGTAGACCATGCCATTGGAGCGATGCCTGCTCTGCAGCCCCGTTAGGCCGATACAGGACCGTTCCAGATGATGGAGCAGGCCGTTTACGCGGACAATCCGGTGCTTGGCCATCAGCTTCGGCGAAGGTGCCGGATCACGGGCTGGCCGACTATATGAACATCAAATACTGCCTGTTAGGCTGATTCCGAGCGACGGAGAGCTGTCGTTACTACATCGCCCATGAACAGCAGCGGCGAGGTGGCGACAAATCGATCTGCGGGTTCTTGCGCACGATCGCCATCTCGCGGACACGATGCGACTGAGCTATCTCGCATCCGACATCGTCGCGGCAATCCTGGATGGGAGCCAACCAGCACGATGGCACGCAAGGCTGCTCGGGCGCAGGGGAGTACGGGGACCAATCTTTCGCCTTTCGGCTCGACCCTACCCAGCGCGCGGAGGCTTGGCGAAAGACATTTCGCCGTCGCCCCGGCTTTGCGCCCGCGCCATGCGGGGTGAGACACCGTATCGTTTGCGAAAATTCCGATCAAACGTACTCAGTTCATTGTAGCCCCACCGAAAGGCGATCGCGGTGATGCTGTGGCGTGCGTAACTTGGATCGATTATTTCCATATGGCACCGTTCCAGCCGTCGATCATGCACCCAGGACCAGAAGGACTCTCCCGAAGCTTGGAATGACCGATGCAAAGTTCGCACCGATATCCCGGCCCGTTCGGCAACCTTGGCCGGCGCCAATTCGGGATCGTCGAGCAGCGCCGTCGTGATGGTCTTCACGTTGCTCATCAGCTCGAAGCGCGTCCTGTCCAACCCGGAGGCCGCGCTTGGGGAGGTTCCCAATTGGATCATCGCGTTGACCAAAAGAGCCTGAAGCATGGCTACCTCGGGGTCCCCAACGCGGCCCTGTGGTTTGAGAACTGCTTCCATGAGGGCGGCCACACACGCACCGATTCCGGAGTCACGCGAAAATACCCGATCAAGGGCGATCTCTTGGCCATAAGAAAGAGCTTGAGCGAGCCTCCAAGGAATATGGAAGCCGTAGGTTTCGCTTCCACCTTCATCGACGTGATATTCGACGGTTTTCGAGGGTCTGATGAAAGCCATTTCCCCTGGCTGCAGGCGAAGTTCTCTGTCGTCGCTGACGAGCGTCAAACTACCTTGTTTTACGAACTGAAGGGAATAATCAGGTTGACGTGAGAAATGCCTGATCAGATAGCGATGAAGGAGCGAATTGCATCGATGTAACGAGCAGTTCAAGGCCCCTAAAGTAAATCCTGTCGACCGTGCGTCAAGAAGACCGCTTTCCCTGATTTCGTAAATGATACTTCTGTCTGCTTCGATTTCCGTATAATATCTTGCCAGCGCATTGGAATATTCCGCTGATCGAGCGCGCGCTGGTAGGGTTTCCGTCGAGAAATTGAGCATGCTCACCCCCGTTAGGCAATGAGTCCTGCGCCCGACGATGAGACAGATCGTCTTTTATGTCAATCTCGTGAATCAGACCATATATTGCCGGTCGCCTTGACACACAATGTCGAATCCGGTGTCTCTAAATGCCGTGATCCTGTGGCGGACTGGCACTAGGGTGGATCGTTAACGCAGCAGCTTCTGATACAGGACAGCTTTTCAGAGCCTTCGGTATCGCATTTGGGGACATTTATGGTGCCGGGGCGACATTCCCGTTCGGATCAACGACGTTCGAGCATAGGCTGGCCAACGGTACTCGCGGTATCGCTCACAGCAGCGCTTCCGGTCATGCCGAGCCCTGCGCAGGCCCAGCAACGCACAGCTGATACCGTGTTACGAAACGCTAGGATCTATATAGTCGATCAGCAACGGCGGACGGTCGAAGCTTTGGCCGTCAAGGACGGGAAAATCATTTTCGTGGGCGATGACGCGGGACTGAAGCCGTTCATCGGTCCCAAGACGATCGTCAAGGATGGAGGCGGGAAGCTGGTGCTTCCTGGCCTGGTTGACGCTCACATCCATCCTCGCGGTATCGTCGATTTCGGTGGCTGTAACCTTCACGCCACCGCGCACACACTGGCCGAGATTGCGTCGATCGTCGGCAAGTGCCGCAAGGATGCCAAGCTTGCGCCGGGCAGGTGGCTCGGGGTGTCGCAATGGGAGTATGCGGCAGGCAATCAGACCGATCCTAAGCATCTGACTCTGCGTGCCGCGCTCGACGAGGCGGCGCCCGACAACCCGGTCGTGATGACGGGCTGGGACGGTCACCACGCTGTATTCAACAGCGCTGCGCTGGCCCAAGCGAAAAACAATAAGGGGGAGACCATAGGCTATTCGAAGAAGACGCTTCAATCCGACTTCGCCAAGTACAAACCTGTCGTGGGTGTCGACAGCAACGGTGAACCGAGCGGCGACATTCAGGACGACGGCAGAGTGCCGATCGATACGTCGGAGGTCGAACGTGACGACTTCGCCAAGCTGCTGGCGGAGCCGGAACGGCTCGCCGAACGACTCAACAGCGACGGCATCACGGCGGTCTGGGATGCAGCCGCTTATACCCAGAGTGGCATCTTTGGCCCCGGCAGCATCTACGACGTGTACGACAAGCTTCAGAAGAGCGGGCACATGAGCTTTCGCGTCAATATGGCGCAGCTTTGGGAGCCGGAAGATTTTCCTGACGCGGAAGGACGCATCGATTGGAAAGCGCTCTTTGCCAAGGCCGATGAGATCAGGAAGAAATATGCAGGCAATCCGCTGGCATCGGCGGATTCGGTCAAGATCTTCGCCGACGGCGACATGGAAGCCAATCCCAACAACGTTCCTCCGACCTTCGGCGCGGCACCCAGGCCGGTGCCCTATCTTCAACCGATATTCGAAAAGGACAAGCAGGGCTTCCTGTCGGTCAAGGACTATGTCGATGTCTCGTCACCTGAATGCGTCTATGCCCGCGCCAGGCCGAATGAGGTCGCATCGCCCGTCGCAATCGCCGACTTCATGAAACGATACGGTTTCCACCCCGGCCAATGCGCCATCTCTTATGGCATTACCCAACACGCGCCGTGGATCTTCGACGATTATGTGATGCAGGCGCATCTCAGGGGCTATACGATCCACATCCACGTCATCAGTGACGCGGCTGCGAGCCTGGCGATCAACGCGCTCGAAGCCGCGCGCAAGGCCGATGGCGTGACCACGCATCCTGACACGCTGGCGCATATCCAGTGCGCCACACCGGAGCAGGTCAAGAGGATCGGCGCCGATCACTTCTTCATCGCCTACACCTATAGTTGGATGTATGCCGAGCCCAAGGGCTACGATCTCAGCACCGTACCGTTCTTCAACAAGGTCCACGGCAACAGCTACGAAGCGCTGCACGATCCGAACAGCTATTTCGAGCGCTGCACCTATCCTGCCAAATCGAGCAAGGATGCCGGCGCGATCCTTGCGGCGGGATCGGATGCTCCGGTCCTGACACAGGATCCCCAGCCGTTCGTTAACATGGAATTCGGCGTGACACGCGCCCGGCACGGTCTTCCTCCGCTCAGCCCGTGGGAACGGCTGTCCATCGAGGATCTGATTGATGCCTATACGATCAACGGAGCGCGCGCGCTGAACCGTGACTCGCAGATCGGCTCGCTGGAGATCGGCAAGTCCGCCGACTTCATCATCCTTGATCAGAATATCCTGACGTTGGCCAAGACCGGCCATCCCGACAAGATTGGAGATACCAAGGTTTTGGAAACCTGGTTCATGGGGAAAAAGGTCTATTCTTCGCCGAAATAGTAAGTGATCCAGATTTGGTAGGTAATAATTGAATAATTTCCTCATTTTACTCGGCGCATCGAAAAGATCATTACGCAGGATCTAAATATACTGATCGGTTGGGCCTATTTGCGATCACCACCTTCGATATCACGACCGATATCGTCAGTATTGGGGGATTTGCTGTTGGCTTGATATTCTACAGAAGCCGGCCCTACGAATAAACTCGATCTCGCGGATAACTGCTTGAATGGCCTTTGTGTCGGCTTCGGTCGTGCGTGCCGGTTTTTTTACGGATGACACGCTCAACTCATCGATTTCACCTAGGTGCAGAAGCGTGACGCTCCTCGCCCTCTTCGCTGGCACCACAAGCGTAGCTTCAGTCCCACGGCTCGATAACATTATGGTGTTCTTCGTGGGAGCCTGGACGGGATCAGCACAGGCGAGGTCAGCATCATTGCAAAGGGATACCAAATGAACGCGGATTTAACTGCAATAGGATTTTACGTTCTCACCCCCTTTGTGCTGGTCTCTCCGATCACCGCTGCCGCTGCTCAGGACACAGCGGCGAAAGACGCCGCGTCCGCCAGCGCTCCACCTACATCCGCCGAAAGCACTTCACCGTCGTCGCCGATACCCGATACCGACAAGTCGGAAATCGTCGTCACGGCTACCCGCCAAGCGCAGGTTCTCTCACGTGTTCCGCTCAGCATTAGCGCCTATTCCCAGAAGACGATGGATGCTCGCGGCATGAAATCCGTTGCCGACGTCGCGCGCTTCACGCCTGGGGTTCGCTTTGGCCGAAGCGCGGGAGGCTCCAGCAACAACATTAGCATCCGCGGCATCGCTTCCGACGCGGGCGCAGGCACGACCGGCATCTACATCGACGACACGCCTATTCAGATACGCGGCTTGGGCTTCAGTTCGGACAACACATTGCCGGCGATCTTCGATCTGGAGCGTGTCGAAGTGCTTCGCGGGCCGCAAGGCACGTTGTTCGGCGCTGGGTCGGAAGGCGGTACGGTGCGGTTCATCACGCCGCAACCCAACCTTGATCATTTCGAGACCTACGATCGAGTAGAGATCGCCGGCGTCGCGCACGGCAGTGTCAACTGGGAAGCCGGCGCCGCGATCGGCGGACCGATCGTTGCGCAGAAGCTCGGCTTCCGGATCAGCGCCTGGCACCGGCGTGACGGCGGCTACATCGATCATGTCGACAACCAAACCGGGATGGTGGACGACAGGAACATCAATCACGGTGACGTCACCGTGCTGCGGGGCGCACTTACCTATGCGCCCGCCGATGATCTCAAGATCAACCTCGGCATCACCTATCAGAAGCGAGTCACAAACGCATCGGACAATTTTTTCGTCGGCATCTCCGATCCCGGGAATGGAGTTTTCCGCACCAGTACCCCGGAATACCGCGGTAGCTACGACCGATGGTATCAACCCTCGCTGACCGTCCAATATAATACCGGCGGTGTCTCGATCACATCGATCAGCTCATATTTCAGCCGCCTGAACCGCACCGGTTACAGCGGTACGCTGTACAATCTCTCCTATTACCAGAAATGCTACCTGGACGGCTGCGGGTTTCACAGCACTGGGCCGGGCGGCAGCACCGATGCCAACCCCGGGCCGCTCTACCCCTTCCTGACGCCGACCGGCATCGAGAAGGGCTTGCCTTACTATCTCAGCCCATCGCACGTCACCAATACACAGCGGCTCGTGACGCAAGAACTTCGCCTGCAATCGTCGGACCCGAACGAACGTCTGAACTGGGTGATCGGCCTTTTCTACCAGCACAGCCGCCAACGCAGCACCGACGAGCTGGTTGATCCACTCGGAAACAGCTTCTTCAACGCCGTGTTTGGCCAAAGCCTCGAAGATTTCTTTGGCTATCCCCTGTATGGACAGGACAGCTACATCAACAACTCGGTCGCCACGGAAAGTCAAATCGCCGGGTTCGTCAACGTCACCTATGGGATCACCGAAAAGCTCAAGCTCGTCGCCGGCGGCCGTTACGCGCAGTCCAAATTCTCCGTCGTGAATTTCGCCGACGGTTCGCAAAACGGCTCGCGCACCGAAGGATCGGGCAAGAAAACCGACAGGCCCTTCACACCGAAGCTCGGCGTGAACTATCAGGCCGACCGGAACAACCTGTTCTACACTAGCTGGTCCAAAGGATTTCGCGCAGCCGGCGCCAACCCGCCTATTCCTGTCACCCCATGCGCGGACGATCTTGCCGTGCTCGGCCTGAACTCCGCTCCGGGCGCCTACAAATCTGACAGGGTCACGAGTTGGGAGCTTGGCTCCAAGAACAAGTTTTTCGGAGGCAAGGCCCAGATCGAAGCCTCGGTGTACACCTCGAAATGGAGCGACATCCAGCAGATCGTCAACCTGCCGACCTGCGCTCTGCGCTTTATCGCCAATGTTGGCAGCGCGCGCAGCCGTGGATTCGATCTTAAGGCCTCGCTTTCGCCATTGAAGGGCGTCACACTGGACCTGGCGGCCGGCCACACGGACACGCATTTCACGCGGGATGCGCGCCTAGCGCAGCAAGGCCAGATCGTGGTGCTGAACGGCGATGCGATTGAAGGCCCGCCTTGGACATTTAGCGCGGGCGGGCAATATGCGTTCGCACTCGGCGGTATTGACGCCTTCGTCCGCGGCGATCTTGAGTATCAAAGCCGGCTGCGACGTCCGACACCCGAACGCGATCCCGCGAGCGCAAGCTATGACGCCGGTTTGATCGCTCCGGACGCGACCACGTTCGTGAGTCTGCGCACTGGCTTGATTGTGCACGGCGCCGATATATCGCTGTTCATCGACAACCTTCTCGACAGCGCCCCCCGCCTGGCTCTTGCTCATCAGGATAGCAGCACGCTGCTCTTTGAGAATGCGACTTTCCGCCCACGCACCATAGGTCTCACCGTGACGTACCGACGGTAGCATCCCGTCAGGAAGACATGATCGTCGATGCGCCGACCATTTGCCTCCGTACGGGATCGAAACGAAGCCTTATGGCAAGGCGCTTGTCGCGCTTGCCGGACAGCGCGCTGAAATCATCTGCCTCGGGGCTGACCTGACCAGGCAGACTGAGACCGACCTGTTTCGTGACCAGCTGGCCGATCGGTTCATCAATGTCGGTATGGCCGAAGCAAATATGGTGGGCATAGCTGGCGGGCTGGCACGCCTGCTATCTGGAAATCCTTTCATAGCGGAAAGGCTCCTCATCCCCCTTGCGCCAATAGCCGGCCAGATCGGGCTTCTCGTCGCCGTCGGTGTCATACCAGCTGACGTCCGTCAGGCCATCATGATCGTTATCGATGCTCCACATGTCGATCTTTCCGTCGCCGTTAGTATCGAGCAACCAAATGTTGGCCTTACTGTTATCATCCGGGGTAATCAGCACTGAATCCGCCTTGCCGTCGCAATCGGCATCGGTGAGTGCGTAGTTGGCGGGGATGGGCTTGGTTTCGCGCCATGTTTTGAGAGTCGGCGGTTCGCATTGCGAGGCGGCGACGTTCTTGACCTTTGGCTCGATGCGGCTGCCCGGCCGCGCCAGGAAGGCCCGTACGTCATCAGCGGAAATCGCGAAGTTAAGGCCCTCGCCTTCGCTCTTGAAGGCGTTGATGCCAACGACATGGAGCGCGTCGTCAAGCAGCGGGCCGCCCGAATTGCCGGGATTGATCGGCGTCTGCGTCTGGATGACGGTGGCGCTATGGCTGAGCTTGTCGTCCGCCTGCCAGCTATATCCGCGCCGAATCTGGCTGACGATGCCCTTGGTGTAGGTCCAGGCCTCGCCGGTCGGATGGCCGATGGCGTGGACGTCGCTGCCGACCGAGACTTCGCTGACGCTGCCGAGCATCAGCGGCTCGTGGCCCGGCGGCACCTGCGCGACCTTGATCAGCGCGAGATCGGCAACCTCGTCTTTCTTGATGACGGTCGCGGCGATGACGTCGCGCCGCGTCACCTGCTGCCCTTCCACCGCCGGCTTGAAGATCACGCCGACCGTCTGGAAATCGCCCACCACATGCGCATTGGTGATGATCAGTCCATCCGCCGACAGCAGCGCGCCCGAACCCAGCCCCTCTTCGGTGACGATCAGCACGACCGAAGGCGATGCCGCGCGATAGATCGTCACATCCTGCCCGCCCCGCATATGCGCGGCATCATCCTTGCCGACGCCGGAGAGCGCGGACGAAAAGCGCTGGAGCGATTTGGCGGAGAGCGATCCGCTGAGCCCGCCTTTCAGTGCCGCCAGATCGGGCTTGAACGAGCGCGGCGCCTGCGTCGCGCCGCCCTTCGGCAGCGCGCCAGTAATGACATCGGCTTGCGCCCATGCCATCTGTGAAACCGCAATCGCCAAACTCATCATCCCCGCCAGATGGAAACGCATATTGGGATAACTCCAGATGTCTCGGTTTCGAATCCTGATTTGCCCAATTCTGACGCTTAGCATCTTGTTCGGCGGCGGTGCCAGTGCCACGGCAGCGGACGTATCGATCGAAACGCGCACCGCCTATGAGAGATTTTTTCAAGGCGATACTGAGGGCGCCAAAGACATTCTGTCAAAAGGCGTTGCGGCTTCGGCCGATGATGTAAAGGCCCGGCAATCTTATCTCGACGCGCTGCTGGAAATCTGCAGCTATTCCGAGGACGATGATTGCCTCGACCATAATCTCAAAAACTATTTCGATGCCAATGGTGCACTCGTCGCCGAACATCCCGAACTGGCCTTGCCGCTGGCCCATCGACAATATTTTTATGCGGGCTTTCTCTATCACAATCGCGGCACGCACGCCCTTTGGCAGCGCGACATCCTGGGCAAATTCATTGGCACCGAGAACGAGACGCCCGCCGATGTTGAAATTTACCTGCGGCGGCAGGCGCTCGAAGGCTTCATGCGCGCCGATCTCGACGACCGCACCGGGGCGCTCCGCGCGGCAGACAAGCTCCTGTCGCTGATCGCATCAATCAAAAATCCGCA
>Ga0207647_10004220_pt1 | contig 10655 bp, 8 predicted proteins | sample KBSCornC2_FD_184295 | JGI IMG/M metagenome (GOLD analysis project Ga0207647, IMG submission 184295) | Corn rhizosphere microbial communities from Kellogg Biological Station, Michigan, USA - C2 (SPAdes) (version 2) | ecosystem: Host-associated > Plants > Roots > Rhizosphere ...
AAGCCGAACGCGATGCAGTACGCACCGCCTTGAATACCGGCGTGCTCGTCACCGGCGAACGCGCGGTGGCTATCGGTGGCGACGCTTCCGATGTGCTGACTTTACCGGGCATGAAGTTGTGGGCCAATCCCGATGCGAATGCTAGTTGAGCAGAAAACTCACTGTCACCTGCGCCTCTATCTTGATTGCGCCAGGCGCAAAGGTCACCAAACTCTCGGTGAAAACTCCTCCAGTTGCTATCGTGTTGGCATTTGCTGAATAGTTCGCAAGCATCTGACCGCCAACGTTCCCTTCCGTGATTTTGATGGCTCGCCCAACACTCTGACCAACGGCGGCAGTCATTGCCATCGCTTTTTCTTTAGCCGCCTTCATCGCCATCTCCCTCGCCTTATCCTTGTTCTCTCGCAGTTTTGACGTCTCAAACTTGACGCTGTTGACGGCGCTGACTCCCGTTTGCAATACCTCAGCAAAAAACTCTTCAAATCGCGAGAGGTCTGTCAGTCTCACCGTCACCGACTTCGAAACTTCATAGCCTTTAAAAACTCGCTTACCGATTTCATCTCCGTCATCACTGTAGATTCTTGTTTTGGCGTCTCGAATGGACTCATATTTCATGTCAACCGCAATTTGGGTGGTCTGCACGTTCTGAGGCAAGATTGAGAAACGACGGGTCAGTTCAAGGATCTTTCCCACGCTCTCATCATTCAAACGTTTGGCAGCTCGCAGGTCTTTGTTTGTCTTGGTGACATCGATGGAAAACACGGCCTCATCCGGAGCAACCTGCACCTCAGCCGTTCCTGAGACCGTGATCATCGGCAGCTTATCAATTTCCTGTGCAGACAAGGAAAAAGCTGAACACAGCAGTATTACAATCAATATGGTAGATCGCTTCATTAGAAAATCCTCCACTTTCAAATACAGTTTAGTTAGACAGGATGTACTTCGAGTTCATGACTTACACCTGTTAAGAGCGGTTGGTCCCCAATTCAACGCGGGGTTAGGTTTCCTTATTTCGAACATAGATATGAGCATTTGGGGATCCGTCGGTCGCAGGAACTTTCTTAACCTTAAGATAAGGCTGGCAACGAACAAGCTCACCGAGTTTCTCGCATCCATAGTTCCGTGGATCAAATGAGGGATTGCTCTTTGCGACCAATGAACCCACGTTAGACAGAGGAGCCCAACCATCCTCTCGTGTCGCGCCAGCTACTGCGGCAATGAGAAGTGGCTTCAATGGCTCCTGTGACGACGCGATGGCAGTGGGTTTCGTCGCAGGTGCGCGAAGAATCTCGGTGTAAATGAACTTATCGCAGGCCGCCACGAAGGCGCGTGGCGTCTTTTTTTCCCCAAATCCGTAAACCGCAAGACCTGCCTCCCGGATCCTTGTTGCCAAGCGTGTGAAATCACTGTCTGATGACACCAGGCAGAACCCGTCTACTCTTCCGCCGTGAAGCAAGTCCATTGCATCGATTATCAAAGCCGAGTCGGTTGCGTTCTTTCCACTCGCGAACCGAAACTGCTGAATTGGCTGGATCGCGAGAGTGTGAAGAGTTTCTCTCCAACCATTGAGATTGGGTGTTGTCCAATCACCGTAAGCGCGTTTGATTGTGGCGGTACCGTACCGCGCCACTTCTCTCAGCAGGTCATTAATGACTGCTGCCTGGGCGTTGTCAGCGTCGATGAGTACGGCGAGCTTGTCAGTATTTGGTGACGGCATGAGACCTCACGAAAGGAGTCCAATCAATTCCGAGATAGATGATACCGTGAAGTAGTACCTCATTCACCAGGTATTTCCGAAATCATGTGGCGCCTTGCCGCAAAGCTTCGACTAAGGCGCGGCGTTTAGTGGGCAGTTCCTGTTTGTTGATAGCTCTTCTCCAGGAGATCTACTTTCTTTTCAATCACACTTAGGGCGTTTGCAACCAGCTGTGGATCATGGAGGTCAATGTCAAGGAAGCGCTTTAAGAGAATTGCTGGGGGTGCGTCAAATCCATTTTTTATCAAAGCAATGTAGCGCGGGATGAAGTGTTCAGGGTCTCGCGTGTACATCTCATAGAACTTCAGGGCCAACATGGCGCCGTAGATGTAATTGACGTAGTAAAAAGGATCCTCATACATCAAACTGAGCTTCGTCCATTGAGACTTGAGTTCAGCGTTTTTCTCGGGCGAGATCGAATAGGGCGAGTAGACCCGCATGGTTAAAGCGTCGAGATCATCGGCTCCCTTAATACTGCCTTCCTTAACTCCCTTATACACAGCATGCTCTAACGCCACTTCCGGCGCGACGTAGAACATCGCAGTTCCCTTGCCTTCCAAAAACTGCTCGAGATAGAACTGCTTTCGGAGCGGTTCACTCTCGTGGTTATAGAGATAATCAGGGAACAGGAACTCGTTGAAGATAGCAAACGCTTCGAACAGATAATGTGGTCCTTCGGCGTAGGCCGGCAAGACGTGGTTGCGATTCATCAGCTGGCGGTGCACGGCATGTGTGGACTCATGCGTGAGGATGCGCATGTCGTTGTAGGTACCGGCGAATCCGAAGCTATAAAACACACTGTCAGTGCCGATGAAGCCTTGCGAGAATCCTCCACGCTTTCGATGCTCACCAGGCACTATATCCATGCGACCATTCGCTGGATCCAGCAGGGCTGCTAATTCCCTTCCGTAGTCTGACCCGAGCGGTGACAGCGAATTGCGAATGATCTCGCTCGCCTGGCTAATAGTGAAGCGCGGAGGCTGCGAAGCGGGCTTGCTGTGGTCGGCGCGCAGGCGTTGATAGCGCTTGTATAAGTCAGCCTTCTGAGCGATCTGTGCTAATAGAGTGTCAACTTCCGCTTTGGTCCAGTAACTATTGAAGTAGGCCTCGCCAGCCGCGTCGTCAAAATGGTGCAACTGCGCCAGCCTGGTTCCCGCGCCAGCCAGTCGCATCAGTGCAAAAGCAAAGAGCTCACGCTCCTGTGGGCCAACCTCACGGCGAGTTGTCAACTTTTCGTAAAGTTCATACGGCCAATCGTTGTTTGGCGCGGTAGCACTCAACAGCTCTTCTTCCTTTAGCGAGAGCCTGTGGGATTGATAACGACGGACGGCTGCGATCGCAGGCAGATACTCTTTCAGTCGCTGGTTCTGGCTAACCAGATGGTTCAGAGTTTTCTCGTCTATCTGCATTAATTCCTGTTGCAGAAAAGCAGTGCGCGCGGTCACTTCCGCGTCGAGGCTCGCGCTTTCCGTGCGACTCGTTTCGTCATTCGTGTTGACGGCGTTACGCAGGTAGAGATAGGAGTAATGCCTATTAAGCTGCACCTGCACGGCGTCGTTCAGTTTCAGGCCGCGATATAGGTTATCAGCAGATTTCGCAACTCTTCCTTTAAGGCTTTCCAGATCTTTCAATGTTGCATACAGGCGATCGCGATCGGCCTTCTCCGCCTGCGGGCTAATAAAGAAATTCCGAGCGAAATCGAAGCGGTAAGAGGAGGATTGCGCCGGCGGGATTGCCACGAAACTGTCCTGTCCTAAAACCCACGCCTGCAGCATTCCCAAAAACAGCAGCATTGCGACGCCTTGCCAGGCAAATGAAAAGCTCGATCGTTTGACCATAGGATCTTCGCGCCTATTAAGCATCCATTAACGATTCCTTAGAATACGGTGTCGCAAATCTTGCCGCCAATTAAAACTTCCACACTCCGATTTATTCTTTTCGCCGCCCCAGCTAATGTGATATCCAACTCATGAAGCCTAATCGTCATGTTTCCAAACGCGCAAGACGCACTTCCACTCCCGCGACGCCCAGACGTCGAACGTTATAAAAACCTCGCAAAGGATCTAGTCAAGGCGTGTAAGTCAGACGACGAGGACGCCATCGTCGATTGGGCCGACAAGTGGGTAACGATGCTCGCCAAACAATGCGGTGTCGAGTTGAGACGTCCACTTCCCGTCATCGTGTCGCGGTGGACGGATCAGGTCGCGCGATTCGTGCAACGAAAGATAAGCGAGCAGGACGGCAGATGCCGTCTCTCTGATGCGCAGTTTATTATCGCGCGCTCACATGGTTTTGATACCTGGGCCAGGTTCTTAAAACACCTGAATGGCCTGAAGGAAAACGGTTCCGCAATCTCACGCTTTGAGGCGGCCGCTGACGCAATTATCAAAGGTGACATCAAGTCGCTGAAACGACTCTTGTGCGACGATCCGCGATTGGTCCGGGCAAGATCAACGCGTCAACACGAAGCGACACTGCTTCATTACGTGTCGGCAAACGGAGTCGAGGGATATCGACAGAAGACTCCCGCTAACATCGTCGAGATCACAGAATTGTTGTTACAAAGTGGAGCGGAGGTCGATGCTGAAACAGACGTATATGGAGGAGGCTCGACAACGCTCGGTCTTGTAGCCACGAGCGTGCATCCGTTTCGCGCCGGTGTGCAGAACCCGTTGCTACAACTGCTTCTCGATTACGGAGCAGAGATCGATCACAAGACCGGCGCCGGTAATCGCCAGAGTTCGGTTGTCGGAGCACTGGCTAACGGCCGCCCGGAGGCTGCCGCATACCTTGCAGAACGCGGTGCTCGTTTGAATCTGGAAGCTGCTGCCGGCGTGGGCCGCCTCGACGTCGTGAAGAGTTTTTTCAAGAACGATCGAACGCCGGCGAAAAAGCGGCTTCAGTCGGCGTTTCTATACGCGTGTGGCGGCGGACAGAACGAAGTCGTTGAGTTCTTGTTGACCAAAGGTGTCGATCTTGCAGACGGGGGGCGAGTTGGCCAGACTCCGTTGCACTGGGCGGTCATCGACGGGCAGTTGGAAATGGTCAAGCTGCTGCTGAAGCACAACCCTCCACTGGAATCACGAAACATTTACGGCGGCACCGTTCTCGGACAGACAATGTGGTCCGCCGCCCACGGTGGTGATGCGAAAGTCTATGCGGAGATCATCAAGACATTAATCGAAGCCGGCGCAAGAGTGCCACCGCGGCATGTTCCAGTGAACAAGTCGATTGATGATTTATTACGGCGTTATGGTAGCGAGCCGGAGCCAACATGGTATTGGTATGGCGAGAAGCCGAGTAGATGATAACTGTTGAGTTGATAATGAAACGCCTAATCGTCCTGTACTTAATATTGCTCACGATATTCTCCGCGTGCCGGAATACTGACGTGCGCGTTTCCTCTACGGACGGCTCTGCTATCACACCGGAATATGAACGAGCCATTCAGGACTTAGCGGCGGGCAAAGATCCGCAAACGGTAAAAACAGCTATCCAGGTATTGAGTGGCGCAAAGACCCAGGCCTTCCCCACGCTGATCAAACATCTGAGCGACAAAACACCCGCCTCTGTCGAATACTTCGGCCTGCGCGACATACAATGCGCGCCGCAAACAACCCCCTGTCCTCCCTGGCAACCGAGAATTGGCGAAGCTTGCTTTGAAATTATACAGTCCGAAGTCGAAGGCAACTGGCCCAAGGTATATAGGAGCCATTACACCCTCACCGCCGAAAATGTCAGAGAATGGTGGGAATCTCGCAGAACCATGTCACTAAAAGATCTCCAACTCGATGCGGCAACAACCTCGTTGGAACGTGCCAGACAGAAAGGCGATGCTGACGCGATCAGTTTCCTGCAACAACACCTGAAGGACGTGCAATCCGGGCGCTGCTGTCCAGAGGAATAGGATCGTAATCGCAAACAAGACCTTCTCTTTAACGGCGGTAATACATACTTAAAGAAAAATTTTCCGCTCCTGGACTACATCATTAAGGCAACTATTGAAAAGTGTTCCGACGGGGAAGCCGAAACAGGATGCCTCTATTGCGTTTCTTCCGCGATCATTTGCGGTAGGTGAGTCCATCCTATTTCTTTCGTCCGCAAACCACGTCCTCCTTGTCTTCCTGGAAAGGCTGTACCTGGCCGTCTTTGAGAAATACGCACATCTCGGCACTTCCGCCTCTTACTGCAACCACACCGACATAATAGACATACCCGTCAAGCAAAGCAGGAGGCGAACCATCTCGCGGTATCTCTTGCTTCCAACCCTCAGGTAATAACCCGTACTTTATTTTGGGAACTTCATTCAGCGGAATAAATCTATGGCCTTGAGGACTGATCTTCCACAGAATGATCTGCCTGGGATCAGAACCGGTTTTTATCTCAGGACCGGGCTCACGCCGGTTTTGGTAAGGACCCTGAAACCAAATCCAGTCTAGTTCTCCTCCGCCTGCTATCTCGAAAGTCGGCGGAGTGGAGTTAGATACTAAGTTGATTGTGCCACTCTTGGAGCACAAATTCACAGTGACACTGACGGTGACAAGAAGAAAAATAGTCAACTTGTATCGTTTCATATTACCCACCCTCGCGTAAGCGGTCTCAAGAAGCAAGTTTCGTGCACGTTCAGGTAACGAATATGGGCTGGGGCACGTCAGGCCGTCGGCGAGGCGTTGCACTAAAAGTGCATCTTAGCCTGCGAAGCAGGCGCGAGCATAAAGCCTGGGGCGCAAGCCCCAGGATCAGAATTAAATCGAATTTGCGAGCCCATGAAATGGGCGACAGCTCGCCGCCATCAACATCATTAGGCTTTATCTGGATCGGTCTATCGCCCGCTTCGCGGGCTTGAGAAATCTGTTGTGCTTTGATCCTGGGGCTTGCGCCCCAGGCTTTATGCTCGCGCCTGCTTCGCAGGCTAAGACAGCACTTTAGTGCAAAGCCCGTCGGCGTGCTAATCCGTCGACGAGCTATTTTTCGCGTGACAGTGCTCGATCTGTAGGGCAGTATCACTGACTACGAATCAAACCCTGTTGAGGAGAGGTGGCATGAGGCGAGTATCGAATCGCTGGACGAAGCTGTCGTTCGCGCAGTTATCTACTTCTACTTTGCTTGTCGCTGCACTTGCGTTCATCTCTGTCATCGTCACGCCGGCCCAGGCACAGAACGACAAGATGACTCCCATCGCTACGCCTTCGCAGCCCAATGCGATCGAAATCGGGACCGGTCCGCTGCCCGGTGCGAAGAACCCGGAGTCGTGGCATACCCAGTACGGCAGCCGGTTTGCGCGCAATGTAACAATTGCGACGTTGACGCCCTTTCTGCCGGAACCAGCCAAGGCAAGCGGTGCCGCAGTCATCGTCGCACCCGGTGGCGGTTTTCGCACCTTGTCCATGGAAAATGAAGGCTGGAATGTCGCGCGTGCACTGGCGGAAAAGGGTGTCGCCGCGTTTGTCCTTAAGTATCGCTTGAACCAGACCCCCGCTGACATGGCAGGGTTCGAGCAGTCCATGCGGGAAATGTTTTCGGGAACGGCGCGGCCGCCTCGCCTGGACCCTGAGAAAGCAATGGCGGGTCTCGCGCCGCAGATCGCCGACGCCCGCGCTGCGTTTGCACTGATCCGGAAGCGTTCTGTCGAGTGGCACATCGATCCGAACCGGATTGGCATGGTTGGCTTTTCCGCCGGCGCGATGTTAACAATGGCGACCACGCTCGCAGGCGAGGATGCGAAGCCAGCCTTCATCGGCAACATCTACGGTCCTCTCGCGCCGCTTACAGTTCCGGCCGACGCGCCGCCTCTGTTCATCGCCCTTGCTGCCGACGATCCTTTCTTCGCGAACGGTGGCTATGGCCTCATCGATAGCTGGAAGACAGCGAAGCACCCGGTCGAATTCCATCTTTATGAACAGGGTGGCCATGGCTTCGGGATGTATCCGAAGGAGACGACGAGCACGGGTTGGTTCGAAGCGTTTGTGCGCTGGATCGGGATGCACGGAATGCTTAAGCCCGCAGTGTCAGGAACCGGCGGCGCCGCAAACTAGACCGCGAAATATGTTGCTGCTACTCGTATCGAAGAGTCACCAGCGGATCCACCTTCATCGCTCTGCGTGCGGGCACGTAACAAGCGAACATGGCCACCACAATCAATAGGGATGCAACACCCGCGAAGACCAGAGGATCAGTTGCGCTGGTGCCATAAAGCAGACTGGTCAGCAAACGCGTGACCGCCCACGATGCCAGCAAGCCGAAACCAACGCCCACGAGAGTCAGGGTCAGGCCCTGACGCATAATAAGAAGGAGCACATCACGCCTTTGTGCTCCCAAAGCCAAACGTACTCCAATCTCACGAGTGCGTTCGGCGACGCTCGCAGAGAGAACACCATAAAGTCCTATCGCCACGAGCACGACCGCCACAAAGCCGAAGGCTTCGAACAAGATTAACGCAAAACGGCGTTCAGCGGCTGAAGACGCGAGACGCTGGTCCATCGTAGCGACGCGAACAATCGGTTGATCCTTGTCAACCGACCAAATCGCTTGTCTGATTGCCGCAGCCATCTCTCCGGATTCACCGCGAGTGCGAACCACCAGCCACAACGCTCTATCCGCGAAGAGACGCCACTGATCGGTCGTCATGTACACGGCGTTTGTTTGGCTCACCGTGAGGGATGTTTGCTTGACATCCCCAACCACTCCGACGATGGTGCTCCATGGTCCATCGTTTCCGCCTAAACGTAAGCCCTGGCCGATGGGATCCTGATTCTGGAATTTGCTTTTCGCCAACGACTCGCTGATCAAAACTACCGGCGGTGTATTCGCCGTGTCTCGCGCGTCTAACAACCTTCCACGACGCAGCGGAATCGCCATCGTTTCCAGATAGCCGGGGCTCACCGCATAACGAAACGCCCCTCTATTCTCCTCGGGATTGTTCATACTCGACTCAAACTGCACTCCATAGCCGTCATCAAGATCGCCGCTCAATGGCAGTTGACTGCTAAACGCAGCCGCCGAGACACCCGGCAGCTGGCGAACCGCTTCCAGCGACTGAGCAAAGAAACGATGTGTTTTCTCGTCGTCAAAACCAGTACCCGACGCCTGCACCTGCATGGTGAGTAGTTGCGACGTACCAAAGCCAGGATCGATCGCGAACAGACGCGACAAGCTGCGAAACAGCAGCCCGGCGCCGACCAGCAAGACGAGAGCGAGAGAAACTTCAGCTATGACCAAGGTGCGGCGCATCCACTGGTGGCCGCCTGCAGTGCGCCGCGAGCTTTGCTGTAGCTTTGTATTCAGGTCTCCTTGAGACGCGTGCAATGCGGGAATTAATCCAACGCCGAGGCCGATTAGTGTCGTGATCCCAAGAGCAAAGATGAAGACGGTTCCATTGACTCCGATGTCCAGCATCCGTGGCAGTTCTATCGGGCTGAGAGTCACCAGTTGGCGTACGCCGAACTCAGCCACAACAAGCCCAAGCGCGCCGCCCATCGTTGCCAGCAACAAACTTTCGGTGAGGAGTTGCCGGATCATTCGACTGCGTCCGGCGCCAAGAGCGATCCGCATTGCAAATTCGCCGTGCCTGTTTGCTCCGCGAGCCAGCAGTAGATTCGTCACGTTCACGCAAGCAATCACCAGTAACAGGACAACCGCACCGAGGACAGCCAGGAGTGCGGGTTTGACACTCCTCGTTACCTGGTCCTGCAGTGAAATCACGAGCATGCCGCTATCGAGCGCTGCATGAGGTGGGCGGGGAAAATCCGGCAGCGGAGTGCGCGCAATGGCGTTGAGTTCCGCCCTGGCTTGCTCGGCGTTCACACCCGGCTTCAGCCGAGCGAGCATCCGCAAGTGACGTCCCCACTCTCTGCTCTGAAAGCTGGGAAGAGAATGGTCGTATTGCAAAAGCGTCCAGACCTCGGCTTTGGGAGACAGGACGTTTTCAAACGCTCTTGGCATTACTCCGATAACGGTAAAGCTGCTGCCATTCAAGGTGACCTGACGTCCGACGATTGCGCTCTCGCTGTTAAAGCGACGACGCCAGAGCCCCTCGCTGATGATGACTAAGCTCGGGCCATTCGGCCGGTCATCTGACGAACTAAAGTTCAATCCCAACGCAGGTGAAACGCCCAGCACCTGGAAATAACTCGCGCTGACGCGCTGGCCCTCGAGTCTCTCGGGCTCCGCCAATCCGGTCATCGCCGGCTGCCATGGTCTGGAAACCGCAATGGCTGAGAAGGATCTGCTACGCTGCACCAACTCATGATAGGTCCCAAAGGTCATCCCCACGCTCGAGTCTGTCGCGGCGAAGTCGTCCGAGATGGTGACTATTTGACTGGCATCGGGATACGGTAACGACTCGAACAGGATCGGGTTGACGGCGCTGAAGATCGCAGTGCTGGCGCCTATGCCGAGCGCGAGTGTAATCACCGCAATCGCGGTGAAGCCGGGTCGCTTGAGCAACATTCGCATACCGAATCTCAAGTCGTTCCAAATGTCAGCGACTATGTTGATGTTTCGTTTAGTCCCGATGACGATGGGTTCCGGCGGTATTTTGCGTTCAACTTTCTGTAGCTCGCGGAATAATTCGTTCTCACTCAATTCGGCAAGGATGAGTAGTTCGGCATCTGTATCCGAGGCGCCACCTGCCAACAATTCCTGATAGCGATCGTCGAGGTGTTGCGCCAACTCTTCAACGATCTCCGACTCACGCGCGGGCGCCAGCTTCAGCCCGGTCATTCTCCTGCTGATCTCTTTTTTCCAGTCAGGCACGAGTATTCGCGCGTTTATATTTGCCACAGACACATATTACTATGAAATATATGGCAATCTCAAAATGAAAAGGTAGTGGGGTATTAGTGTGTTGCAGCGGATTCACGCAGCGATCGGTTAGAGCGGGGGCAAGACCCTCTTCCTG
>Ga0207647_10004221_pt1 | contig 10652 bp, 12 predicted proteins | sample KBSCornC2_FD_184295 | JGI IMG/M metagenome (GOLD analysis project Ga0207647, IMG submission 184295) | Corn rhizosphere microbial communities from Kellogg Biological Station, Michigan, USA - C2 (SPAdes) (version 2) | ecosystem: Host-associated > Plants > Roots > Rhizosphere ...
AAGCGGTTCGACGGCGGATGTGTGCGGCACATTGGCGAGGCCTCTCGCCGGGCTGCGCAATGCGAGCAGGTGCACGAACAGTATAGTCCGATGCGGTCGTAAGCTTCCCTGATCCGTAGACACCGCAGAAGTAGAACTTTCTGCCTATTGTTCGGAGCGGTCGGCGCGCCTACGCTCGGCGCGGCGTGTTCGGAGAGCAAACCGATGCGAATCCTGAGCGTGGGGCAGGTGGTCTTTGCGCTGACCATGATCGGCGTCGGCGCCCTCGGCTGGATTCGAGGTGACTTCGTCCAGATCTGGCAGCCGGTGCCCAAGGCGTTTCCCGCGCGCGAAGTATTGATCTGGCTCTGCGCCGCGATCTCGCTTGCCTGCGGTGCGGGCCTGCTGTGGCGTCGCACGGCAGAATCGGCCGCGCGCTTGCTGTTTTTCTACCTGCTGCTCTGGATGGTCGTGTTCAAGCTGCGCTTCATCTTTCTTGCACCGCTTACGGAAGGTTCTTACCAGAGCAACGGCGAGAACGCGGTGATCGTGGCGGGCGCGTGGGTGCTGTACGCCTGGCTGGCGGCACATTGGGACCGGCGGTATCTCGGGGTCTTCAGCGGCGAAACGGGCCTGCGCGCTGCGCGGGTGCTCTATGCACTGGCGATGATCGCCTTCGGCCTGTCGCATTTCTTTTATCTCAACCTCACCGCGCCGCTGGTGCCGACATGGTTGCCCTGGCACACAGGCTGGGCGTACTTCACCGGTGGCGCCTACCTCGCGGCGGGGCTGGCCATGATTACGGGAATCCTTGCGAAACCGGCGGCCATATTGTCGGCGTTGCAGATCGGCCTGCTCACGTTTCTGGTGTGGCCGCCGCTGATGCTGTCCGGCACCATCACGGCGTCGCAGGGGGGCGAATTCATCGTCTCCTGGACGCTGACTGCGGCGGCGTGGGTGGTTGCCGAGTCCTATCGCGGCGCGGGGTGGGTTGTTGCCGATTGGCAAATCCACGAAGTCGGAAAACGTTCCGGAGTTCCGGCTCGTTCCGCCCGGATCACCAGGTAGCCACTGAGGGTGAGACATGAAAATGACGCTGCAGCCAAGCCGTGTGTTGTTCGCCGCCGCGATGATCGCCCTCGGAATCACGGGGCTTGTCAACGGCGATTTCGCATTGGTGTGGCAGCAGGTTCCGGCACATGTGCCGGGCCGCACCATCCTCGCTTATATCTGTGCGGTGATCGAACTGGCGTTCGGCATCGGCCTGTTGTGGCAGCGCACGCTGGCGTGGACGTGCCGCCTGCTGTTTCCGTACATGGTGTTGTGGCTGCTGCTGGTGGAAATTCAGAACGCCATCCACGCGCCGCTGGATGCGGGCGCCTGGGGCAGCGGCGGCGAAATCGCGATCATTACGGCGGGCGCGTGGTGCCTGTTCGCGATGCATGCCGGGACGCGGCAATCCGGATTCGCCACGACACCACCCGGCATTCGCGCCGCGCGCTGGCTGTTGATCGTCGCGCTGCCCATGATCGGCTTCGAAGTGATCGTGGACGCCGTGAAGGCCGGCGACAAGGTTATGCAACCGTGGTTGCAGCTATTGCCCGATCCCATGGCGTGGGCGTGCTTCACCGGAGTTTGCAGCATTGCGACGGCACTGGCGTTGCTGTTCGGCGTCTGGCCGCGACTTGCGGCAACGCTGGAAGCCTTCATGCTCGGCCTCATCGCGGTCGTTTACTGGGGACCGGATCTTTACACCGGCCGCACCGCCACCACCGCTTTCATCATCTCGTTCCTGATCGCGGCCGGCGTTTGGGTCGTGGCGGACAGTTATCGCGGCGTGCCGTGGTTCGGCACCGGGCGACCGGTCTGGAAGGCCTGACGTCGACACCCGCCTTTAGCACGTCGGCTCACATTGAAAGCGCGAGCGACTCTCCGACCGGCAACGCTTCCCATTGCAGTGTGAGTTCGGCCATTCGCGTGCGGATGGCGTTGAGATCGGCTGCGGTGACATCCAGCATTGGGCAGTCCCGTGCATCGCAGGTGACGCGGTACAGGGTCGACATTTCTGTGGCGTCGCTGGTGCCGCCGGACCATGCGTCGCCTTGGACAACTTCCACCAGCCGCTCGACGCCGTCACTTTCGGCTTCGCCGCGCATGCGCATGTCCGCGCGCTCGCCGTCGCGTACCCGCGTCATGAAGCCGCGTCTTGCCAGCACGTTCTCGACCACGTAATGCACCATGTCGTGCGGGATGATCCGCTGCTTGGGACAGTCGATGCGCTCGACCGAACCGCTGGCGCGCACGACTTCCATGCGGTCGAATTTGCCGGAACCTTTGGTGAAGACGAGTTGCATGCGCGGAATATATCGTCACGACGTGGCGGGTTCGAGATTCGCCTGCGGCGCAGCTGTTCCGGACGATTGTCGCTGCGCCTTTCCCAACCTGCGCGTGCTCAGCTGTCCGTGTTGCGGCGCGAAGCGACCACGACCGGCTGCTTCCTGTTTCGCGGATGGCGGGTAGCCAGGCGGGTCGCGACATGGCGCGCACGATGCGCGGTGGTGCGCCTGCCGCGACGCACGTCGGCGGCCTCGGCGACAAGGATCGGCGGCGTCTGCTCGCCATTGAAACAATCATCCAGCAGGCGCGCCATCAGGTTGTCGCGCCTGGCGGCAGTTCGGCTGCCCAGCACCACGGCGAACAAGCGGTGGCCATCGCGCACGGCGGTGGAAGCGAGGTTGAAGCCGGAGGCGTCGGTGAAGCCGGTCTTCAGGCCATCCATGCCGGGATAGCGGTACATCAGGTTGTTGTGCCCACGCACGATACGGCCGCGGAACACGAATTCGTGGGTGGCGAAGAAGTGCGCGTACTGCGGGAAGTCGCGGTACAGCGCCATCGCCAGCTTCACCAGGTCATGCGCGGTGGAGGTGTTGTTGGGGTCGGGCAGGCCGGACGCGTTGGCGAAATGCGTGTCGGCCATGCCGAGCAGCGCGGCCTGCGCGTCCATCATGTCGGCGAAGTGGCTCTCGCTGCCGCCGATGCCTTCGGCCATCACGGTGGCGGCATCGTTGGCGGACTTGGTGATCATGCCGAGGATGCAGTCCTGCACCGAGATGGTCTGGCCGGCAAGCAGGCCCAGTTTGGTGGGCGCCTTGGACGCCGCCCATGCGGACACCGGCATCTGCTGGTCGAGGCGCAGCCTGCCGCTCTTCAAACCTTCGAAGGTGAGATAGAGCGTCATCATCTTGGTCAGCGAGGCGGGATAGTCGCGCTGGTCGGCGTTGACCTGCTGCAGTACCTGGCCGGTGCTGCCGTCGACCACGATGGCCGCGTAGCCGGCGTGCGCCGCACGGGCGAAACCGCCGAGGCCGCACAGCAGCGCCAGCAACAGGATCGCGCGCAGATGCCTCGGCATCCGTCCCGGCCTCATGGATTCGCTGACCACCCGGATGCCTCCCATTGCAACAGCGCACGGCGTGGTCGCGACCTTAGCGCATGGCGGCGGCGAATTCCAGAGGTAAAACCTGAAGCAAGTTTGTCAAACCGATGTTCCGCAATGGATATCCGGCCTCAGGGCTGGCCATCCGGCATCTGCGACATGTCCATGCAAAACACTTCCCAGATGTGGCCATCGACGTCTTCGAAGCTGCGGCCGTACATGAAACCCAGATCCTGCTTCGGGTTGACGTCGGCCTTGCCGCCGGCCGCACCCGCGGCGTCGGCGAGCTTGTCCACCTCGGCGCGCGATGCGCATGACAGCGCCAACATCACTTCGCTTTTGCGGTGTGCATCGACGATGGGCTTCTGCGTGAATGTCGCCCACCTGGCATGGGTGAGCAGCATCACGAAGACGGTCTCGGAAATCACCATGCACGCGGCGGTGTCGTCGCTGAACTGCGGGTTGCGCACCGCGCCGACGGCGGCGTAGAACGTGGTGGCGGGGGCCAGGTCTTGTACGGGAAGGTTGACGAAAATCTGCCGGGACATCACGGGCTCCTGTGGGTCGATGTTTTTGCCGGAACGGCATCTTGCCAGCGATGCCTGTCCAGACGACGAGTGGCGCGTGGTAAATCCGACAGGCGCAGCGAGCGGCGTCAGGTTTCGGCAATCAGCAGTTCTTCGGAATTGTCGGGCGGCCGCAGGCCGTCGCTGCGATCCGCGAAGTAGCGCTCAGCCAATGCGGTGGCCGAAACGTGCCGCGCCTGCTTGAAACCCGCTTCGCGAGCCAGCGCCAGCATCTGGTCTGGCATGAAGAAGCTGAGGAACGGTGTACCGGCGGCCTTCGCGCCGGCCGCGGCGCGCTCCACGCCGGTGCGGACGTCCGGATCCAGCATGTCGATGGGCAGCATGAACGTCATCGCGAACGTCGAACCCGGTGCGAGCGCCGCGACCCGGCGCAAGGTTTCCATGATCGCGTCGTGCGTCAGGTACATGCTGACGCCGGCGGACGCCACCACCGCGGGTTTCGCGGCGTCGAAACCGGCAGCGGCCAGGCGTTCCCACCACGCATCACCGGCCTCGAAATCCACCGGCACCAGTTGCAGGTGCGGCGGAATGCCGAAGCCGAGATCGATCAGGCGTTGCCACTTCCACCCGCAGTTCTGGTTATCAGCGGGCGGGCCCGCGCAGCAGCCGCCATGAAGCACGCCACAGCCACAGCAGGATGAGCGCGATCACCACCTTTTCACCGAGGCCGCGCGGAATCGTTTTCGCCAGTGCATAGATCCACAACGCGACGAACGTGATGGCGGCAAGCGTGAATGCGGTACGAAAACGTGCGCGCCAACGCGGGTCGCGGCGCAATCGCCAGGACTGCAGCAGCATCGCCACGGTGATGCACAGGAAGGTGGCATTCGCCGCGATCACGTGCACGACACCATGCAGGGTCGGCGGCTGGCCTGGAATGTCGGTGAACTCGCCCGCGGTCACGCACAGCGCCACTGCGGCGAGCACGAACAGCAGCATGGGTGCGGCGCTGCGCGCGCCGCGGCAAAGCGTGCGATACCAGCCGATCCCAAGCGCCGCCAATCCGCATGCGAGTACGAAATAGCTGGCCTCCACCACACGGCCATTGCGACCGAGTACGTAGAAACTCAGCGGTATGCGTAGCCAGTCATAGTCGCTGCGCAGCCATTGCGCGGCCCCGCACGCGATGGCGAACGCCGCGACGCCGATCAGCGCTACCGCGCCGAGCGCGCGGGCCACGGGTACATCGGCATCCTCGCTCATGCCTGGCCGGTGTTCGCCAGCCGCGCGAACGTGGCGAGGTCGATGTTGGTGCCGCACACGACCAGTGCCACGCGCTTGCCATCAAGCCGCTCGCGCAGCGGACCGCGCAACGCGGCCGTTGCGGCGGCGCCGGCAGGTTCCACCGCGAGCTTCATGTCGGAGAACAGCAGCGCCATCGCGCGTTGCATCGCGGCGTCGGGGATGGTCACCATTTCGTCGACGAATTGACGCGCCACGCCGAAGCTGTAGGGCAGGGCATAGGGTGCGGCGAGGCTGTCGGCGATGGTGTCCACGCGTTCGAGCTTCTGCGGCGCGCCGGCGGCGAAACTGCGCGACATGCTGTCGGCGCCCTCGGGTTCCACGCCGAAGACCTTGCAGCGCGGCTGCATCTGTTTGACCGCGCAGGCGATGCCCGCGATCAGGCCGCCACCGCCGACCGGCACGACCACGGCATCGAGGTTTTCGATCTGGTTGCAGAGTTCGTAACCGACGGTGGTGGTGCCGAGCACCGTGAGTTCGCCCTCGAACGGGTGGATGAAGGTACGGCCTTCGTCGGCCTCGATGCGCTTGACCTCGGCGAACGCCGCGAACACGTCCTCGGTCAGCACCACTTCGGCGCCGTAGCTGCGGCACAGCGCAACGCGCGCGGGGTTGGCGGTTTTCGGCATCACCACTTTCGCGGTCGTGCCCACCACGCGCGCCGCGAACGCCACCGCGATCGCGTGGTTGCCGGCGCTGACGGCGGTGACGCCGCGCTGTTTCGCGGCGGCGGACAGCGCCATGGCATTGAGCAACGCGCCGCGCGCCTTGAAGGTGCCGGTGTACTGGAACAGTTCGAGCTTGAGGAACACCTGCGTGTCGCTGCCCGCGGCGTGGTCGATCGCGTCGCCGCGCCAGTGCCACGTCGGTGTCTCGCGCACGCGCTCGCCCAGCCGTTCGCGGGCGGCGCGGATGTCGTCGATGGTGGGGTAGCCGCTTGCGTGGGCCATGGCTACGGGACTCCCGGCACCGGGACGTGTTTGGTGCCATCCAGTTCCGCCGCCGTCTGTTCGATGTTGCGGCGGGCGAAATGCCCGAACCAGCCCCAGTCGCCGTATTTTTCCCGGAGGTTTGGCAGCACCGCGTTCACCAGCACATCGCCCGATTTTCCGGAGTGCCGCGCGCCCGCCACCGCTTTTCGCAACGCGGCGAGGTAATCGCGGAATGCGTGCACGTCGGCGGCCTTCCCGATGTCGCCGTGGCCCGGCACGAAGGTTGCGTCGGGGTAGTCGTGGAGCAACGTGTCATTGCTGGCGATCTGTTCACGGGTATCGGCGTCGATCAGGTTCGGCAGCGTGTGGTTCCAGAACAAATCACCGGTGAACACGACCTTGGCATCCGGAATGACGACGGTCGAATCCCCGCCGGTGTGGCCTTCGAGGGTGCGCACGATGATTTTGCGATCGCCGAGCCAGATCGTGATGTCGTCCTTATAGGTCAGGGACGGAAGCCCCAGCATCTCGACGAACTGTTTCTGCTTCGCGGCCGGATCGGCGCCGAAGAACTTGAGATTCTGGCTGCGTTCCCAGGTACGCACGTTCCGTTGCGCCATCACCGTCGCGCCGGTCGCGGCGAACACGTTGTTGCCGGCGGTGTGATCGAGGTGGTAGTGCGTGTCGATGACGTAGCGGATCGGCTCGCGGGTCTTCGCGCGGATCGCGTCCAGCATGGCCTTGGCTGCGGCCGGATCCTCGAACGTGTCGACTACCAGCACGCCGTCCGGGCCGATCACGAAACCGGCGTTGGCGCCCGCCTTGCTCTTTGGCGGCGAGATGGCCGCCCACACGCCATGGCCGAGGTCGTGCAGCGTGAAGAAGGAACGCGCCGGTTCGGCGGCACGTGCCGTTGGCCACGCGTGGCCAGTCGAAAGCGCGAGTGCGAGCAACGCAGGTACGGCGAAATGTTTTCGCGACATGCTCCGTTTCCTCCTCAGCGGCAGGATGGCAAAGGCCGCCGTCAATAACGCACGAAGTATGGCACCGCCATCAACACGACACCCACGATCAGCGTGAGCCATGCGCCCGACACGAACCACGGATAGACGATCAGCGCGATGCCGCACACCAGCGGCACGATCATCGCCTGTTTCTTGCCGTAGATGAAATAGCCGACGCCGATGGCGCCGAACAACATGCCCCATAGCAAGGTAGCGGGACTTGGCATGGCGTCACTCCAGTTCGAAGCGGATCCTGCGCGTGGCCGGGTCCGCTTCCATCAACTTCACCGAGACTTGCTGCCCGAGCGGAAGGGCGCGCTCCGCCTGCACACGCGTCTCGATGGCGGGATCGTGGATCATCATGGTGCCGGTGCGCGTGTCGCCGTCCTCGAGATTGGTGACGATCGCGGGAAAGCTGTCGCCCACGCGCGGGGCGAGCACCACGGCTTCCAGCAGGTCGATCGTCGCGTGGTCGAATTCGCCGGCAGTGCGGTCGGCCATGCGCATGGTGTCGGGAAGCACGTCGAGTTCTGCCAGCGCCCAATCCGGTGGCGCCTGCCCCGCGCACAATGCGACGCAAACTTCGCCGGCATAACGATCCACCAGCCTTCGCAGCGGCGCCGTTGCGTGCGTGTACTCGGCGGCCAGCGCGGACTGCATCGACTGTGCGGGCGGCGCGCCATGGAAGCTGGTGTAACCCGCGCCGCGCAGCACGCGCGTGCACGCCACCAGCATCGCGACTTGCGCAGGATCGGCGGGATTGAGCGTGTCGATGAAGGCGGGATACGCGTGCTCCGGCGGCCACGGAAGTTTCAGGTTGGCCGCGGTCTGGCGCAGATGCGCGATGGCGTCCGGATCGGGTTGCGGCAACGTGCGCAGGATGCCGACTTCACCCTTGAGCATGATGCCCGCGGCGGCCATGCCAGTGAGCAGCGAAATCTGTTCGTTCCAGTCCTCGACCGGATGGCGCGCGCGGTAGGCCAGCGTCCAGTGGCCGTCGATCTGCGTGGCTTCCTGTTCGGGCAACGGCAGGCTGATGGCGCCCAGCTTCTGCGCACGTTGCCGGCGCAGTTCGCCAACTTGCTTCAGCAGCGACCACATCGGATCGGCAGTGCCGGCGTCGATCGCCGCCTGCACGCTGTCGTAGTCGCACTGCTGGCGGCTTTTCACGCACGCGCGTTCGACCTTCGCGTCGGTACTGGCACCATTGGCGTCGAGGTCGATGCTCCATAGCAGCGCGGGCCGCAACTGGTTCGGGAGCAGCGACGCCGCACCCTCCGACAATACGGTCGGGTGCAGCGGAATGGTGTGGCCGATGCCGTACAGCGTTTCGCCACGGCGATTGGCTTCAAGATCGATCGCGCCGCCGGGCGCGACAAACGAGGCCACGTCGGCGATCGCGTAGTACACGCGCCAACCGTCGCCGTTGCGCTCGAGGTATATCGCCTGGTCGAGGTCCATCGAACCGGGCGGATCGATGGTGACGAGTGGAATGTCCGTGCGGTCGAGATCGGGCAGCTTCACGCTGGCCGCGGCATCGCGCGCTGCGGACTCGACTTCGGGCGGAAACGCGTCAGGCAGGTGCATCTTCTGGCGGATGTCGGCCAAGCCTTGCACCAGAACCGGGTCGGTAGGTGCGGTGATCCGCAAGCGGCGGGTCATGGGCATGTCCAAGCCTTCTTCTTCATTTGGTGAAAGCAATTCAAGCGAGCAACCGTCCATGGTGCGTGGCGCCGGCCCGGCCATCCCTGGCCGGGCGTTCGGAGCAGCGCCTGATGCCACCGGCATCAGGCAAGCGCTGCTCCTCACCCCCACCAGAACGCCGTGGCAATGATGGCGTACAAAGCCAGCAAGGAAACACCTTCACCCCAATCGGATTCGCCATCGAACGTGATGAACGCGGTCACCAGCACCGCGATCGCAACGCTCACCACCAGCATCGGCGGAAACACCAGCGTCAGCGGCGTGAAGCCGAACAGGCGCGACAGGATCACCAGCACCGGCGCCAGCACCAGCGCGATCTGCAGCGGCGAATTGATGACCACCGAGAACGCATACTCGGAACGGTTCTTCGCGGCGAGCTGGATGCCGACCACGTTTTCGACCGCGTTGCCCGCGATCGCGACGATCACCAGGCCGGCGAACGCGTCGGAAATGTGCAGTGCCCCCATCGCAGGTTCGAGCGCGTGCACGAACCATTCCGACACGAATGCGGCCGCGATGGCGGACGCTGCCAGCAGCACAAGCGCGAGCGGCAACGGCCAGCGCGGCGGTTCATGCTGTTCGGCGGCGTCGCCCGCGGGTTTGCTCTTGAGCGAGGCGGGCAGGGTGACCGCGAACAGCACCAGCAGGATCACCGCGACGACCATCGACATCGCGTCTTCGTGGGGTGCGGCAGGCGTATGCACGTAACTCGCGAGCGATGGAACCACCATCGCGGCGACCGCCAGCAACATGAGCACCGCGGTGGCACGTGCGCGTTGCGAGTCGATGTTCTGCGCGCCATGCCGCAGACCACCGACGGTAAATGACAGGCCGAGCACCAGCAGCAGATTGGCCAGGATGGAGCCGATCAATGCGGCCTGCACCACCATCAGCAGCCCGGCTTTCAGCGCGAACAACGCGATGAACAGTTCCGGCAAGTTGCCGAGCGCGGATTGCAACACGCCCGTCGCGCCTGCGCCAAAACGGTCGCCGAGTTGTTCCACCGAGCGCCCGACCAGCGCGGCGAGCAGCGCGACCGCCAAGCCCGAGCAGAGAAATGCCGGCACGGCGCCAGCATTGGTGAAGCGCGTGACACCCGCGGCGGTCATCATCAACGCGCTGCCGCCGATGACGATGAGGTCCGCGCGGTTGAAGGTGCGTGGATGCGCGTTCATCGGCGTGTGGATCCCGCCCTGAGGTCTCGGTGTTTCAATGCGGGTTTTCCCCGTTTGGCTTCACGCGTTCGTAGTGCAGTCCCATGCCCATGAGCGTCAATTTCGCGGGTTGGCGCAGCGCATCCACGTCGAAGGTCGCGTAGTCGTCGCCGTAGAACTTGTACCGCCACGTCACGTGGAAGGTGTCGTCGTGCCAGGGCACGAGATCACCGGTGAAATCGGGGTTGCCGAGATGCAGCACCAGGCGGCCATGTTCGAGCGTGACATGTGCTTCGCCATCCATCTTGTCCGACCAGGTTCCGGCGTAATCGGCCAGCGGCAGCGACGGCCGGGCGTTCGCCACGCGCGTGTCCGCGAGCTTCTTGTCCATCGCCGCACCTTCGGCTTTGTCCTTGCGTTCGGCGGCGAGCAGCGCCGGGTCGAGATCATGGCTCGGCAAATCCAGCATGGCCTGCAGCACGTGCGCGACGATCGCGAAGCGCGCGTCGGCGTGATCCATGTTCGACATCACCGCGATGCCGAGTTGCGCCTTGGGCACCAGCACGACTGCCGAGGCCATGCCGTCGATGTCGCCCGCGTGCCAGACAATCTGG
>Ga0207647_10004223_pt1 | contig 10650 bp, 10 predicted proteins | sample KBSCornC2_FD_184295 | JGI IMG/M metagenome (GOLD analysis project Ga0207647, IMG submission 184295) | Corn rhizosphere microbial communities from Kellogg Biological Station, Michigan, USA - C2 (SPAdes) (version 2) | ecosystem: Host-associated > Plants > Roots > Rhizosphere ...
CAGGGCCTGCTTGGGGTCCTTGCCCTGCAACACGGCGGCCTGCATGGCGTTCTCGGCGGCCTTGCGGACCTGGGGCATCACGCCGAACAGGCAGCCCTGGGTCGCGGTGGTCAGCTTGGTGCTCTGCAGCTGGGTGATGGCGGTCTGGAACTGCGGCTTGGACGCCACCCACGCCTTGTCGACGGGCGTGTCCAGCGCGGCCTTGCTGACCGGGAAGTAGCCGGTGGAGGTGTGCCAGGTGGCCTGCGAGTCCTTGGTCTCCAGGAACTTCACGAACTCCCAGGACGCCCGCTTGTGGGCGTCGTCCTTGCCCTTGCCGACGATCCACAGCGACGCGCCGCCGATGATCGGGCCGCCGGTGTCCGAGGCCGTCAGGTGCGGGAACGGCGCGGTCAGCACGGTGAACTTGCCCTTCGCCGCGTCCAGGTAGCCGCGCAGTGATCCGGTCGATTCCAGGTGCATCGCCGACGTACCGGACTTGAAGACGGCCTGGGCGTCGTCGGTCTTCTTGCCGGTGTTCGGCATCAGGCCCTGCTTGACCATCTCCTGGTACCAGGTCGCGACCTTGACGCCCTGCTCGTCGGCGAAGTTCACCTTGGTCGCGAGGTCCTTGCGGCCGTTGTCGTTGTCGCAGTACGTGGTCCCGGACTGGGCGATCAGCTGCTCCATGAACCACCCGTAGATCGCCGCGTTGAAGCCGTACTGGACGGTCTTCCCGCCCTGCTTGATCGTCAGCTTCTTCGCGGCCGTCATGATCTCGTCGAGGTTCGACGGCGGCTTGTCCGGGTCGAGGCCGGCCTTCACGAAGGCTTCCTTGTTGATGTACAGCAACGGCATCGACGTGTTGAACGGCATCGAGTTCAGTTGTGAGTCGATGGAGTAGTAGTTCGCGATGTTCGGCTCGATCGAGTCCAGCGTGTAGCCGTCCTTGTCGGCGAACTTCTGCACCGGCACGGTCTGCTTGGAGTCGATCATGAACCGCGACCCGATGTCGTAGATCTGCACGACCGACGGCGTGTTCCCCTGTTGCACCGAGGTCTTGTACTTCGTGATCGTGTCGTCGTAGTCACCCTGGTAGACCGCGGTGACCTCGATCTTCGGAGAGTTCGCGGCGTTGAACGCCTTCACCAGCTTGTCGACGGCGGCGCCGTTCGCGCCCTTCATGCCGTGCCAGAAGGTGACCTTCGTGACCCCGCTCGCCTTGTCGAGCGCGCTCGCGTCCGGGGCGTCCAGCGCCCCGCTGCCGGAGTCGTCATTCGAGGAGTCGCCACCGCAACCGGCGGCGACCAGAGCCAGCACCGCCAGCAGGGATCCAGCGGCCGCCGTACGTCGTTGGAGGACGGATCGCATCAGCATCAACCTTTCTCAGCGAATCGCACCCGCGGTCAGCCCGCGGACGATGAAGCGCTGGCCGAAGACCACGATGGCCAGCGTGGGCAGGATGGACAGCGTGACGCCGGCCAGGATGAGTCCCGGGTCGGCGGCCTCCGCGTCGTTGAGCTGGCTGATGCCGATCTGCAAGGTACGGCGGGACGCCGAGTCGCCGATCAGCAACGGCCAGAAGAACTGGTTCCACGCGGACAGGAACACGTACAGCCCGACCGCCATCAGCGCGGGCTTGTTCAGCGGCAGCAGGATCCGCCGCAGGAATCGCCAGTGCCCGCAGCCGTCGATCGTGGCCGCGTCGCGCAGCTCGGCCGGGAACTGCAGGAACGACTGCCGGAGCAGGAACACCCCGAACGCGTTCGCCAGGAACGGCAGCACCAGCGCGATCATCGTCCCGGCGTACGACGCGGTCAGCCGCTCGCCGCCGATCGACCAGCCGGTGATGGTCAGGTAGTTCGGCAGCACGATCGACTCCCACGGCACCATCAGCGTGGCCAGGAAGAGCCCGAACAGGACGCTGCGCCCCCACATCTTCATGAAGACGAACGCGTACGCCGCGAGCACGCTGGTGATCAGCTGCGCGAGCGTGATGATCGAGGTCTGCAGGATCGAGTTCACGTACTGCTGCCCGATCGGCGTCCCCGACGACGTCGCGCCCTGGTAGTTGCCCGTGAAGATCCCGTGCGGGAACAGGTCCGGCGGGTACGACGAGATCTGCCCGGGCGCCATGACCGACCCGGCGATCACGTAGTACACGGGGAAGATCACCAGCAGCGCGGCCCCGATCAGGACCACGTAGGTGACGACACGACCCGGCCTCATTTGTAGTGCACCCGCCTCTCCAGGACGCCGAACTGGATCGCCGTGCAGGCGAGCAGGATCACCAGCAGCACGATCGCCTGCGCGGACGCGGCGCCGAAGTCGCTGGCGTTGTTCGCGAACGCGGTGTGGTAGATCGAGTAGACGAGCGTCTTCGTCGACTGCTCCGGGCCGCCCTCGGGCGTCAGGATCTTGATCTGCCCGAAGCCCTGCAGGGACTGGATCGTGGAGATCACGACCAGGAAGAACAGCTGCGGGCCGAGCAACGGGATCGTGATGTACCGCGCCGCGCGGAAGCCGCCGGCGCCGTCGAGCGTGGCGGCCTCGTTGATCTCGGTCGGGATCGCGCCGATGCCGGCGGACAGGACGAGCACGTTGTACCCGACGCTCATCCACACCGTGGTGATCGAGACGCTGATCAGCGCCCACGAGGGGTCGGTCAGCCAGCCGATCCGGTCGACGCCGAAGCGGCCGAGCAGACCGTTGGCGAGCCCGATCGCCGGGTTGTAGATGGTGGCGAAGATGACCGACGCGCTGGCGACCGAGAACGCGAACGGCAGCGCGAACGCGGTCCGGAAGATCCGGATGCCCTTGATGTGCTGCTCGAGCAGCAGCACGACGACGAGCGCGCCGAGGACACCCGGGACGACAGTCAGCAGCACGAACGCGAACGTCACCCAGAGGATGTGCCGGAACTCGGCGGACCCGAGCATGTCCTTGTAGTGCTGCAGCCCGACGTACGTGTCCGGCCGGCCGAACAGGTCGGAGCCGTGCAGCGACAGCGACACCGACTTGCCGAGCGGCCAGATGATGAACAGCGCGAACACCACCAGGCAGGGCACGAGCATCAGCCAGGACAGCAGGGACGCACGGGCGCCTCGTCCTGGCGTGGACGGACCTGGCGGAGCCGGGGTCGGACGGCGGCGAGCACCCACCGGTAACCTTGTTGTAGTCAATCGTTTACCTCCAGTAAGAGCGCAGTCTTACACCGCCGGGGGCCTTTACCGCGAGGGCACGCTAGGCTGAGCGCCCGTGAAGGTCTTGGTGATCGGCTCGGGTGGCCGCGAGCATGCACTGGCCTGGGCGCTGGCCCAGGATTCCGAGGTCGAGCAGGTGGTGGCGGCCCCGGGCAACCCTGGCATCGCCGCGTTGCGCCCGGCGTACGAAGGGCAAACGATCGTTTGCCGCCCGGTGGACATGTCCGACCACGACGCGGTTGTCGCGCTGGCGCGGGAGCTGGCCGTCGACCTGGCGGTCGTCGGCCCGGAGGCGCCGCTGGTGGCCGGCCTGGCCGACCCGCTCCGGGAGGCCGGGATCGCGGTCTTCGGTCCGTCCCGCGAGGCCGCGCAACTGGAGGGCTCGAAGGCGTTCGCGAAGGACGTGATGGCCGCCGCCGGCGTGCCGACCGGCCGGGCGTACGTCTGCACGACGGCCGAGGAGGCGGCGACGGCGATCGACGCGTTCGGCCCGCCGTACGTCGTGAAGGACGACGGGCTGGCCGCGGGCAAGGGCGTGGTGGTCACGTCGGACCGCGAGGCGGCGCTCGCGCATGCGGCCGAGTGCGACCAGGTGCTGATCGAGGAGTTCCTGGACGGCCCGGAGGTGTCGCTGTTCGCGATCACCGACGGTACGACCGTGCTGCCGATGCAGCCGGCGCAGGACTTCAAGCGCCTCGGCGACAACGACGAGGGCCCGAACACCGGCGGCATGGGCGCCTACACGCCGCTGCCGTGGGCGCCGGACGACCTGGTCGCCGACATCCTCGAGAACGTGCTGCAGCCGACCGTCGACGAGCTCCGCCACCGCGGTACGCCGTTCAGCGGCCTGGTGTACGCCGGGCTCGCGCTGACGTCCCGCGGTGTCCGGGTGATCGAGTTCAACTGCCGCTTCGGGGACCCGGAGACGCAGGCGCTGCTGCCGATGCTCAAGACCCCGCTCGGCGGTCTGCTGTACGCCGCGGCCACCGGGAAGCTCGCCGATCACGGTGATCTGAGCTGGCGGAACGCGTCCGCGGTCACGGTGGTGGTCGCCGCGAAGAAGTACCCGTCGAGCCCGCGCAACGGCGACGTGATCACGGGGATCGAGCAGGCCGAGAGCGAGACGGTCCGCGTCTTCCACGCGGGGACGGCGCTCGAGGACGACGAGTTGGTGACGGCCGGGGGACGTGTGCTCGCGGTCAGCGCCGTCGGCAAGGATCTCGCCGAGGCGCGGCAGCGCGCGTACGCCGCGGTCGGTCAGATCCGGATCAAGGGCTCCCAGTACCGCACCGACATCGCGCTGAAGGCCGAGCGCGGCGAGATCACCGTCTGAGGTCCGGACGCGACAGAACCGCCGGCCCCTTCGCGGCCGGCGGCTCTGTCTGTCGTGGAGGTCAGGCGGTGTGCGGCGTCGGCCCGGCCAGCTTCGGCAGGACCTCGGCGTCGGCGGGAACCGTCCGCAGGTGGGCGTACCCGAGGATGGACAGGATCAGCAGGATGCCGGCCGCGGCGAAGGCGGCGATCGCGGCGATCAGAGCGATCTGGCCCATCTTCCAGAAGGCGTAGGCGTTCAGCAGGAGGCCGCGCAGGGTCTCGCCGCGGAAGGCGGTCTGCACCTGGCCGGCCAGCTTCTCGTCGTTCGGGTTGGCCCGCGACTCCTCGGACAGCTGCGCGTAGGTCTTGCCGCCGGCCATCTCGTTGATGTGGACCCTGATGTAGTGGTTGGCGTAGGCCTCGGCCTGCGCGCCGTTCACCAGTTGCTGACCGGCGTACTTGGACAGGTACGGCTTGACGGCCGGGTCCTCGAGCGACTCGCTGCCGGCCTTCGGGAAGTAGATCTGCTGGGCGGCGAGCTGGCTGTGGACCTGGTTGTCGACGAAGTTGTGTGCCCACAGCAACAGTCCGCCGGCAGCGCCCAGAACGATGGCGAGGACGAGTCCGGCTGAGGTGAGCAGCGCGTCGAAAGTCTTGCGGCGCATGGCGGGTTCCTTTCGGGCCGCGGTCCTCGGGGCCGCGGAGTGTGATTGATCTGCACTCCGAGTGTTCGCCCGCGCACCCCACCCCGAACAGGCACCGAACGGCCCTGATCGCCAGGTCCATGGACCCGATCCCACCGGGCCCTGCCTCCGTCGAGGAGCCAAGCGGCCCCGTCCGTGGTCCACTGGATCAGGTACTCGGAGTGATTTTGGATAGGGTCACGGATTCAGGGAACCGGATCGGTGGGTCGGGGGTGTAGGTGGGTATGGAGACGGAGGGGCTGCGGGAGTTCTACAGCGCTCATCAGCCGCGGCTGGTGGGCGTGATCTCGCTGCTGACCGGGTCACGTGCCGAGGCCGAGGACATCGTCCAGGAGGCGTTCGTCCGGCTCGTGCCCCGCTGGGAGAAGGTGTCGCGGTACGAGGCTCCGGAAGCCTGGGTGCGACTGGTCGCGCTGCGGCTGGCCGCCAACCGGCACCGGGACGGCAATCGGTTCACGCAGCTGTTCCACCGGCTGCCGGCCGAACACGTCCCGGACCCCGCCGACAGGTACGCCGGTGATCTCGAGCAGGCTCTCGCCGGCCTGCCGATGCCGACCCGGCAGGTCGTCGTCCTCCATTACGTCTGTGACCTGAGCGTGGCTCAGGTGGCCGACGCCCTCGGGATCGCGGAAGGCACGGTGAAGTCGCGCCTGTCCCGCGCCCGGGACACCCTGTCCGATTCATTGCTGTTGAGGAGTGACGACCATGCCTGATCTGCAGGACGACCTGCAGGCGCTGGCCGACCGCCGCGCCGCCGAGTCGACCGGAGACTTCGACTCCGTCCTGACCACGGCCCGGACGCGCAAGCGCCGCCGGACCGCCGGTCTGACCGTGATCGGCGCGGCCGCCGTGGTCGGCGCCGTCGCGATCGTCCCCACGCTCCGCCCGGCGGCGAACAACGTGCCCGTGGCCGAGAGCCCGGTGCCGACGAACGCCGTCGCCCCGCCCAAGGTCGAGACGATCCCGTCCACCAAGCCGTCCCCGAAGGCGGGCGCGCTCGGGCTGAAGTCCACGGTCGCGGCGGCCGGCGGGCAGTTCGTCGCCACGTTCCCGGACAAGCAGGTCCGCGCCGCGACGTTCTCGCTGTCGTCGGCGTCCAAGCCGGACGTCGCGCTGTACACGCTGGTCGCGAAGATCCCGGGCGACGCCACCACGCCGTACGCGATCCGGATGGGCGGCGAGATGGGCATCGCGATGCCGTCGTACAACGGCCCCGGCCCGTACACGCTGGCCATGCCGAAGAACCTGCCCGCCGGCTCGTACCGGGTCTGCACGCTGTCCGGTGCGCTGCTGTGCGGTCTGGTGACCGTCAGCTAGAGCTCATCTGGGAGAATGGGGTTCGTGACCAAACCCCGGATCCCGAACGTTCTCGCCGCGCGCTACGCCAGTCCGTCGATGGCGGAGCTGTGGTCGCCGGAGCACAAGATCGTGCTCGAGCGGAAGCTCTGGGTCGCCGTCCTGAAGGCCCAGAGCCGGCTCGGTGTGACGGTGCCGGACGGGGTCGTCGAGGACTACGAGCGGGTGATCGACCAGGTCGACCTGGCCTCGATCGCGGACCGCGAGCGGGTCACGCGGCACGACGTGAAGGCGCGGATCGAGGAGTTCAGCGCACTCGCCGGGCACGAACACATCCACAAGGGGATGACGAGTCGTGACCTGACCGAGAACGTGGAGCAGCTCCAGATCCGCGCCGGCCTGGAGCTGGTCCGGGACCGCGCGGTGGCGACCGCCGTACGGCTGGGTCAGCTGGCGGCCGACCACGCGGCGCTGGTGATGACCGGGCGTTCGCACAATGTGGCCGCGCAGGCGACGACGCTGGGCAAGCGGTTCGCCTCGGCCGCCGACGAGTTGCTGGTCGCGATCGCCCGGCTCGAGGAACTGATCGAGCGGTATCCGCTGCGCGGCGTCAAGGGCCCGGTGGGTACGTCGCAGGACATGCTGGACCTGTTCGGCGGTGACCCGGCCAAGCTGGAGGAGCTGGAGCAGGACATCGCCCAGCACCTCGGGTTCAGCCACACGCTGACGAGCGTCGGCCAGGTGTACCCGCGGTCGCTCGACTACGAGGTCGTGTCCGCGCTGGTCCAGCTGGCCGCGGGGCCGTCGAGCCTGGCGACCACGATCCGGCTGATGGCCGGGCACGAGCTGGTCACCGAGGGCTTCAAGGAGGGCCAGGTCGGCTCCTCGGCGATGCCGCACAAGATGAACACCCGGTCCTGCGAGCGGGTGAACGGGCTCGCGGTGATCCTGCGTGGCTACGCGTCGATGGCCGGCGAGCTGGCCGGAAACCAGTGGAACGAGGGCGACGTGTTCTGCTCCGTCGTCCGGCGGGTCGCGCTGCCGGACGCGTTCTTCGCGCTGGACGGGCTGTTCGAGACGTTCCTGACCGTGCTGGACGAGTTCGGGGTGTACCCGGCCGTCATCAGCCGCGAGCTCGAGCGGTACCTGCCGTTCCTGACCACGACCAAGGTGCTGATGGCCGCGGTGAAGAACGGCGTCGGTCGCGAGACCGCCCACGAGGTGATCAAGGAGCACGCGGTCGCCACCGCGCTGGACCTGCGCAAGGGCCTGGCCGCGAACGACCTGTTCCACCGCCTCGGCGCCGACGGGCGGCTCGGTCTCACCGAGGAGCAGATCGTCGGCATCGTCGGCGAGCCGCTGTCCTTCACCGGCGCGGCCGTCGCCCAGGTCGGCGCGGTGGTCGCCAGGATCGACGAGCTCGCCAAACGCTACCCGGACGCGGCCGCCTACACCCCGGGTGACATCCTCTAACCCGTGTTCGCACCGCTCACCTGGGCTCTTGTCGGATTGTCGCTCGCTGCGATGGTGTACGCCCTCGTACTGGCCGCGCGGAACAAGCGGATCGACTGGACCGTGCTGGGCGTGCTCGGCGTGGTCGAGGTCCTGCTGGTCGCGCAGCTGGTCGTCGGGATCGTGCAGCTGAGCGGCACGGACCGGGACGTGTCCGGGCCGTTCTTCGTCGGGTACCTGATCGGGTCGCTGCTGATCCTGCCGATCGGTGCGTTCTGGGCGCTGGCCGAGAGCAGCCGGTGGGGCGCGGGTGCGCTGGCGATCGCCTGTCTGGTGATCCCGATCCTCGAGCTGCGGCTGCACGACCTGTGGGCGGTCTGAGGTGACGGATCCGGCGGCCACGAAGCACGGGCCGGGGAGGATCCTGATCGCGGTGTACGGCGTGTTCGCGCTGGCCGCGACCGCGCGCGCCGGCGTACAGATCGCGACCAAGTTCGACGAGGCGCCGATCGCGTACCTGCTGTCGGCCGTTGCCGCGGTCATCTACTGCGCCGCGACGTTCGCGCTGGCGAAGGCGACACCGGTGTCCCGCAAGGTCGCCACGGCCGCGATCGCGATCGAGCTGATCGGGGTGATCGCGATCGGCGCGTTCAGCTACGCCGTACCGGACGACTTCCCGGACGCGACCGTGTGGTCGCACTTCGGTCAGGGCTACGGCTTCGTCCCGCTGCTCCTGCCCGTACTCGGCCTGCTCTGGCTCCGTCGCACCCGGTGAGAGGGTGTCTGGGGACACCCAGTAACTCCCAGCAAACTGCCAGCCACACACAGGGGCTGGCTCAGCTTGGCCGGACAGCATCGGTGGCATGCAGATTCCAGGTCACCCTCGGGTCGAGATCGTCGTACCCGTCAAGAACGAGGAGAACGACCTCGGACCGAACATCAGACGGTTGCGGGAGTTCCTCGACACCGCTTTCCCGTTTCCGGCCGAGGTCTGCATCGCGGACAACGGAAGTACCGACGCGACCTATGAGATCGGCGCGCTGCTCGCCGCCGAGCTGCCCGGGGTCCGGGTGGTCCGGCTCGAGCAGTCCGGGCGCGGCCGGGCGCTGAAACAGGTCTGGTCCGCGAGCACCGCCGAGGTACTCGCCTACATGGACGTCGACCTGTCCACGAACCTGAACGCCCTGCTGCCGCTGGTCGCGCCGCTGCTCGCCGGGCACAGTGATGTTGCCATCGGCACCCGGCTCGCGAAGAGCTCCCGGGTGGTCCGGCGGCCGAAGCGGGAGTTCATCTCACGCTCGTACAACCTGTTGCTGCGGGCAACGTTGAGCGCACACTTCTCGGACGCGCAGTGCGGCTTCAAGGCGATCCGGGCCGACGTGGCACAGGGACTGCTGCCGCTCGTGCAGGACACCAGCTGGTTCTTCGACACCGAGCTGCTGGTGCTGGCCGAGAAGGCCGGCCTGCGGATCCACGAGGTACCGGTGGACTGGGTGGACGACCTGGACTCCCGGGTCGCGATCGCGAAGACGGTCGGCGAGGATCTGCGGGGGATCGCCAGACTGATGCGCAGTCGCGTCGACCTGGAGCCGATCCGGCAGCAGTACGGGCGGCCCCGGATCCTCGATCCGCGGACGGCGATGGCCGCGCGGGTGCTGCGGTTCTGCGCGGTCGGGGTGCTGAGCACAGCGGCGTACGCGCTGCTCTATCTCGTGCTGCGCCAGGGGATGCCGGCCCAGGTCGCGAACCTGCTGGCGCTGCTCATCACTGCGGTCGGCAACACCACACTCAACCGGCGGATCACGTTCGGGGTGCGTGGGGTGGAAGGCCGCTGGCGGCATCAGCTGCGCGGCCTGGTCACCTTCGGCATCGGCTGGAGCCTGACCGCCGCGTCGCTGTGGCTGTTGCACACCGCGGTCTCCGCGCCGCACCAGGCGGTGGAGATCACCGTCCTCACCATCGCGAACCTGGCCGCCACCGTGGTCCGGTTCAGCCTCTTCCAGACGTGGGTGTTCGACGACGACGCGCCTACCTTGCCCACCTTCGAACCGCCGGTTCTCGAGAACACCCGGAGCAACTGACATGACCACTTTGTCCGATCCCGTCGAGGCCACCAAGCCTCGCGCGATCAGTACGCCGTACACGTTGAGTCGCGACAAGGTGCTGTACGGCGGTCTGCTTGCGCTGACCGCGATCGCCTATCTGTGGGGCCTGTCCAAGAACGGGTACGCCAACGAGTACTACGCCGCGGCCGTACAGGCCGGGTCGACGAGCTGGAAGGCCTGGTTCTTCGGGTCCTTCGACTCCTCGAGCTTCATCACCGTCGACAAGACACCCGCTTCGCTGTGGGTGATGGGACTGTCGGGGCGGATCTTCGGGTTCAACACCTGGAGCATGCTCGTCCCCGAAGCGCTGATGGGTGTCGCGAGCGTCGGCTTCGTGTACGTCTCCGTACGGCGCTGGTTCTCCGCGAACGCCGGTCTGCTGGCCGGGGCGATCCTGGCGATGACACCGGTCGCCGTGCTGATGTTCCGCTTCAACAACCCGGACGCGCTGCTGATCCTGCTGCTGTGCGCCGGCGCGTGGGCCGTGACACGGGCGATCGACTCGACCAAGCACGCGGCGCGGTGGATGATGTTGGCCGGGGCGCTGGTCGGGTTCGGGTTCCTGACGAAGATGCTGCAGGCGTTCCTGATCCTGCC
>Ga0207647_10004224_pt1 | contig 10648 bp, 12 predicted proteins | sample KBSCornC2_FD_184295 | JGI IMG/M metagenome (GOLD analysis project Ga0207647, IMG submission 184295) | Corn rhizosphere microbial communities from Kellogg Biological Station, Michigan, USA - C2 (SPAdes) (version 2) | ecosystem: Host-associated > Plants > Roots > Rhizosphere ...
GATCGGCCCGCCCGACTGCGGCATCTGGATTCCGGGCGGCGTGGCCCACAGCGCCCGCACAACCGACAATGCCCGGCTAAACTATCTGTTCGTCGAGCCCGGCGCTGCACCGTTGCCGCAAGAATGCTGCACGCTCTCAATTTCGCCCATGATTCGCGCGATGGTCGAACGGCTCGCGCGTGAGGGGGGCGACTATCCGCCCGAGGGGCACGCCGCACGAATGGCGCGCGTCCTGCTCGATGAACTGGCTGAGATGCCGCGCGAACAGTTTAACCTGCCGATTTCCGGCGATCCGAAAATCCGCCTGATCGCCGATGCGCTGACGCTTGATCCGTCCGATCGCCGCACCCTGGGCGAATGGGCGCGCCATGTCGCCATGAGCGAGAGCTCGCTCGCCCGGCTGATGCTGCGCGAGACAGGGCTGAGTTTTGGTCGCTGGCGCCAGCAGTTGCACCTCATCGTCGCCCTGCGCGAACTGGCGAGTGGAACCGCCGTCCAGAATGTCGCTAGCGAACTCGGCTATGAGTCGGTCAATGCCTTCATCACCATGTTCAAGAAGGCCCTCGGCAGCACGCCCGCACAGTATTTTGCAGCTAGGCGTAATGGGTCCAAGGACAGATCGCCAGAGTATCTCTAACCGACCGCCCTCGACAAACGCTGCCGTTGGCGATTGAGACGCGAACGTCTCGATGTGGTCGTTTAACGAAGTTTGGTTCTGTTAGGCCTGGCATCGTCGATCAGGCGCGGAATCAACGGGGACAGTTCGCGCGCCAGAAAGCCCGCCATAGCCACCTGACGTGACAGAACTTCGCCCGCCCGGCCATGCAACCAGCTTCCCCATCCGGCAGCCGTGAGTGGTGACGCGCCCTGCGCCGCCAGCCCGCCGATGATGCCCGCTAGCACGTCGCCTGATCCCCCAGTGGCTAGGCCCACGGTCCCGCCCCGATGTACGAATATTTCGCCTGACGGCTCTGCCAACAGGCTTTCCTGTCCCTTCAACAGGATGACGGCATTAAACCGCCTTGCGACATCACGCGCCACGCCTTCCAGGTCGGCCTTCACCGCTTCTACTTCCAGCCCGGACAGATGGGCCATCTCGCCATGATGTGGGGTCAGGATGACATGCCCATCATGCGCCGCGATAAGTTTCTCCAGATATCGCGCCGATGTCAGCGCCGCCGCGTCCAGCAAAATGGTGCGCGAAGCGTTGGGCGCGCTGAGGAGGTCCGCGACCAACTGGTCTGTCCGCTCCCCGATGCTCATGCCAGGGCCGAGGATCAGGGCGTCGCAGCGCAGAAAGCGTTCGCGCAGCACATCCGCCGCCTCCGCCGCGATCTCGCCTTTTTCGTCAGAAGGCAATGCAATCATAGCCGCTTCGGGGATTAGCACGCCCAGCGCCATCGCCACTGCCTGCACCGTCGCCATCTGCAGCTTGCCAGCACCGGTGCGTAGCGCTGCCTCGCCCGTCAGCCGCAGCGCGCCGGGCACAAACTCCGCCCCGCCGACCACCAGCACGCGGCCACGGCTGTCCTTGTCGGACACAGTATCAAAGCCCGGCAAAGGATGAGCGGCGAGCCACGCTTCGTCGATTTCAATCACCCCCGCGCACCCGCGATGCGATCCGGTGCCTTGGTGACGGGCGTCGCTTCTTCCTCCATGGGCGCTGTGACATTGTAGCGTTGCAACACCAGCTTCCCTGCCTCCGCATTGAAACGATAATCGGTGATCGCGCAGTTGGCTACGTCGCCCTTGGCATCAATGGCGAGTATCTCCTGCTCGCCCAGATTTTCGATAATATAGCGTAAGCACAGTACCACGACCTGATGGGAGAAGATCATTACCCGTTTGCCCGCATAATGGAGCGAGATGGTGTCCATTACAGACCGCAACCGCAGGATCACGTCGCACCAGCTCTCCCCGCCCGGTGAGCGATGGTAAAATTTACCGAGCAACTGCCGCGACGCGGCCTGTTCGGGCTGGAGATGGCGGATGCCCGTGTGGGTCAGTCCATCCAGTATCCCAAACTCTTTCTCGCGCAGGCGCTCATCGAAGCAGATCTGCTCGTCTCGGGGCGCGCCGCCAACGTTCCGGAAGATATCGGCAGTCTGGCAGGCGCGGAGGTAAGGCGAGGATAGAATGACCTCCGGTCGGTCTTCCTTCGGCTGCTCTGCGAACCAGCGTCCCAGCGCCGCCGCTTGCTCCCGCCCGAGATCGCTGAGTGGCACATCGGCATCACGGATAGAGAGAAGGATGCGATCCTCCTGCGCCTCATGCGCAGCATCGCGCGCGACGTTCCCGGCGCTCTGCCCATGGCGGACGATGATCAGCTGGTTTGGCCAGCGGCCGGATCCACTCAAGGCATTCTCCTAAAAAATGCAGGCAATTCTTAGTAAGTGCTCGCCAGCTCCGGTAGTTCCCACAAATTAGCATGTGGAGCTTGGTACGGCGTCATCTGCCACGCGATGGTAGCAGGCATTAGAGAAGCGGACGTCGGCAACCCGCTCCCAAATTTCAAAGGCTTTTCGTCCGCTTTGGGTCGTGATTAAAGGCCAAATATCCATGCCGGAGCCTGGATCGCTAGCCGAGCACGGATTGCATCTGCTGGATTATTGGTACAGCCTCATAGCTTCGGCAAAAATGGATCCTGCGGGTCCAGTTTTGCCGCCACATAAGCACAAGCCCGCAACTGTTCTACTGCGCTCGACGAGCCATCGAGTTTGATAGCGGAGACCACCGCGCCCTGGGGCGTCAGTACCGCCATGAAGCCGGACCTGGCAAAATCGGCCAGGAAATCTTTGTAGGTGGGTGATGCGCTGAGAACACGTTGTGCGTCCACCTTATGAACATCGAACGGCATCACATGTTTGCTGGTAAAAGGCCGTCCAGGTTCGCTGCCAAATACAACAACCAGCGACTTCACCTCGCCCGCCCGAAGCGATGTGGCGTGCTTGTTGGTGATCATCACGCTGGTGCCGACGCGCGGTTTGTAGCCAATGGTGACATATTCGCCGGACGCCGTTGGAAATCCCAGGTCGCACATCTCCTCGTCGGGATAGGCGAATACGCGCCAGCCCTCTTCACCGGACCAATATGGCGTAAGGTCTGAATCGATCCGCGCAGTGCTGTCCTGCATAGCTGCAAGCAGAGAGATGGCGGCGATCGCTGTGAAAGCTGGCATGGTCGTCAGGTCCGTTTGAAATGTGAGAGCATTGGCCGCTTAGCAGATGCTTTCACAAGGCACCCCATCGCCATCACCATCCAACCGACCAACGCCGCACTCGTTGAGATAATGATAGGCTTCCTCGCAGCTGTTCATCTGTCGGCATAGATGTTTGCTTCCACAGCTTGGTCCCTCATCGCGCGCGCCCAGTTCCTCCAAGGCGCTGCTTGAGGCCAATGCTGCCGGCTCGGGAGCGGGCTCGGGCAGTGCCTGGACAGGCGTATCCGAAGAATTGCTTTGAGAAGCGACAACATCGGATGACATCAACGCTACGGGAGCAGTGTCAGTGACGGGCTTAGGGCCTTCTGCGGAACATCGGCCGAGCGCAAACAGAAAGGCACCAATGGCGATGAAGCCGATCAGGCTGTCATTTTTCTTCCTCCGCATGGACCTGCCCTATGCCACGCAATCCTTTATACGCCGTATCGCTTGTTACCACTACGCGTGATGCAATAACGCCCTCCTCTTGGGCCGACGCAGACTTTGCCGCCGTTACATGGGCATTCGCCATCGTCTGTCGTGCCGCGACCAAATGAAGGCGTGGACGCGCCACTGCGGGTCCGGCGCCTTGTCTTGCGACTGCGGCGCTTGGCATCGCCATCGCTTTCAAGTCCAGTGATTGCTAGCGCAAAAATGCCAGCCAAAAACGCGCGTCGATGCATCTCGTCCCCCTCCCCATAACAAGATCAATCGACAGCAAAGTTGATAATAAGTCAAACAGGCTTGGATCGAAGATGCAGGTCATTGATCTTGGGAAAGAGATTGCTGCCTTGTACGGCTTTCATGTAGCAGTGGCGCTGCCCGGTAACATGATAATGGCTATGCAAACTCAGACAGCATGTCTGCCCGCGATCAGATCATCGAGCCGATGAGCCACCGCCTGCCATAGGGCAACGCCACCATCCTCGCCATGATGTGCCAATCTCGCGATCCGGCCGGCGACTTCGGATGACGCTTTATCGTCATGCTGCCGCAGCATCATGAGGGCCATGCCCCAAAGCTCTTCGTCTCGCGTCATGCGGGTTCGATTTTCTGCACAGCGAGCAAATCGAAGCCATCGCGGACGCCGACAACCCTCACGCGTGTGCCGAAAAGATGTTTGTGGCGCTTGGTGATGTCTAACCGCCATTCGCCACCGCCTGGCATACGCAGGATGGGGTAGAATCCGTTTTCGAGCAGAATCCCAGTCAGATCATGTTCGCTACCCCGTGGCATCGAGCGTGATCATAATCCTGTTCGGCGCCGGAGGTCCATATCACTATGACCATTCACTGTGCTCAACTGCCATAAGCAACCGGACTAGGGCTGGCATTTGGCTGGGCTGCATTGTAGTTCGCTGTGGAATGAGGTGCGGGCAATGAGACTGTGAAGGGTGTCTTCGAGATCAGCGGGGCGTCGCGCTATGACGATCTCATTGCTGAGCGTTATCACTTCCCACGCATTTACCTGCGGGCCGCGCAAGCCTGTATCGGCGACTGGATCATTTACCGCGAGACGGGATCAGGTGGTGGTCGCAAAGCCTATGTCGCAGCAGGTCATGTCGACCGAATTGACGCCGACCCGACCGCACCTGGCCTCTATTATGCGCGGATCAGCCAGTTCGTCGAATTTGACCGCCCGGTGGCCTATCGCGACGCGACAGGTCGGTTCGCTGAACAAATGCTGCGGGATCTCTCGAATCCAGCTGAGGCAGGGCGTGCACTGCGCGGGCGGTCGGTGAGAGCATTGAGCGGCAGCGATTTCACTGCGATCGTCAGTGATGGGCTGACCGACACGCTTTCGGAGCGGCTTGCTATTCGCCTGGAATTGGACGCCGCGCATCTTGATCCGATGACGCAGGCCTTGCTGCACGAGCCCCCATCTGAGCGTCGGATCGAACAGATCCTTATCAATAAGAAGATCCGGAGCGCAGCCTTTCGGGGGCATGTACTCGACGCGTATGACAATCGCTGTGCGGTGACGGGGCTCAGAATGATCAACGGCGGCGGCAAGGCAGAAGCGCAGGCAGCGCATATCTGGTCGGTCGCCGACGGGGGACCTGATGAGGTGCAGAATGGGATAGCCTTGTCGGCGACGGCTCATTGGCTGTTCGACCGGCATCTCATCAGCCTGGATGAGCAGTTCGGTCTACTCGTGTCGCATAATAAGGTGCCGTCCGAGCTCAGCCGCCTCTTCCCGCCTTCCGGCATGCCTATTCACTTGCCTACCAATCCTAAATTCCGGCCCCGGCCTGAATATGTCGCGCGGCACCGGGCCCGCTTCATGGGTGACCTGCACTGACCTCTTACGCCCGCACGATCGCAGCCTATGATGCGGCAGCGGCAGATCTGGCTGCGCGATATGAGGCGTTGCCTGGCGGCGCTGCCTTTGTGCAGGCCCATGGCCTGTTGCCCAAAAAGGGATTGGCGCTCGATGTAGGGGCCGGATCTGGACGGGATGCTGCCTGGCTGCAGGCGCAGGGATATGATGTCGTCGCTGTAGAGCCTGCTGACGGATTTCGCCTGGAGGGCCGCGCGCGTCATAGCCCAGACATTCGTTGGCTCGACGACCAGCTGCCCAGTCTGGACCAGGTGCATCGACTCGGCTTGGCGTTCGATCTGATCGTGCTGTCAGCCGTTTGGCAGCATGTCGTGCCAACAGACCGGGCGCGCGCCTTTCGAAAATTGGTTACCCTGCTCCGTGCGGGTGGCGTTATGGTCCTCACTTTACGGTCCGGGCCGGCGCCTGAAGACCGGCCGATGTTCTCTACCTCGAGTGGCGAGATCGAAGGCCTGGCACGAACCTATGGCATGGAGATCCTCAAGGTCCATGCGTCTCACGATCTACAAGGACGCGACGGCGTCAGCTGGACCACTGTCTGTCTGCGTCTGCCTGATGATGGCACCAGTGCGCTGCCTCTGATCCGCGGCATTGTGCTGGGCGACGAAAAGTCATCCACCTACAAGCTCGGCCTATTGCGGGCAGTGGCCCGGATCGCAGAACAGACGCCAGCGGCCGCCACGCCTTCGCGGGAACTGGATGATGCTGTCGACCTTCCTCTTGGCCTCGTGGCACTGATCTGGGTTCGCCTCTATTTGCCTCTGATTCGCCTGGGCATGCCCCAGGCTCCGCGCAACAGCGGTCCTGACGGGTTGAGCTTTGCCAAAGCGGGGTTCCGGGCGCTTCTCGCTGATGGCACGGATGCTTCCGACCTGCGTGTGGGATCGGTCTTTGAAGCAGAGCGCGGCGCTGCGATCGCGGCAGCGATTACCGAGGCAGCGCGCACCATCACTGCAATGCCCGCCCATTTTACGCGCCTTCCCAATTCAGAGCAGCCCGTCTTCGCTGTGCAGCGTGGGCGATACGGCTGCCAGCAGGGTCTAGAACTTGGTGTTGATCAACTGCGATCATGGGGAACCCTCACCGTCCCTGGCAATATGTGGCGTGCGCTTTCTCGCTTTGGCCCATGGATCGAGCCGATGCTCGTGACGGAATGGGCAAGGCTCATTCGCCGATATGCTGATCATATCGGGTTCGCGGTCCCGGCCGGCAGTGCCGAGGCTGCACTCGAATGGCGCGAACCCGTGCGCAGCACGGCAACCGCTCGCTTTGCGGCGCAGAAGCTCGTGGCTGGAGGGCCGGGGCTATCCTGTGTCTGGACCGCCCGGAGACTGAGCGAGGCCAAATTGGATGTGGATCACTGCCTGCCTTGGTCGGCATGGCCATGTGGCGATCTTTGGAATCTTGCGCCCTGTGATTCTCGGATAAACCGCCACGAAAAGCGGAATCGGTTGCCCTCTGCTGCCATGTTCGCGGAGAGCCGCGAGCGGATTATCACATGGTGGCATGATGCCTACCTCGACGATGCGGCCCTGCGCCACCGATTCCTGCGCGAAGCAGCAGCCGCACTGCCTGTCCTCCAAGGGGAGGATCTGGCCGAGATTTTCACTGCCTTTGATTGGCGGCGCCTGAGGCTTTTGCAGGACCAGCGCGTGCCGGAATGGCATTGGTCGGCCTGATTGCTGCCTCAAGGCCTTTGGCGAATTGACCAGATGAGACCCGACAAATACGTCCTCATGCTTCAGGAGATGGTCGGCCCCGCTCGACCGCGCCCGAATTGCCAGCTGATCCCATCCGTGCGCATGATGGTCGAAGCGGCCTTGCCGATGTTGCGTTCAAGCACGTCGCGCCACGGCACCAACGTGAAGTCCCGCGATCGCTCGACAACAGCGAAACTTCCACTTTCCAGATCGACCCGACGGGCGATCTTTCCCTCGATCCGCTCGCCGAGCCGCGCCGGTTCGAACCGTTTCCCGATATCGTCGCCGAGCCGCTCGCCGGCGTGCTGCAATTCACGCTGGCGCAGCGTGTCCAGCGCACCGTCCCGATATCGGAACCCGGGCCGCTCGTCGTCCGCCAATTGCTGCTCGACCAGCCACTGCCGCCGCACCACAAGCGCGTTACGAACCTCACGCCCGAAACCGATATCGCGCACTGCACTGCCGGATCCATCGACCAGTTCGCGATCGAGCCATGTCGGGGCATCCTTGGCCGCAAGCTCGGCAACCGGCGTTCGGGACAAGACTGATAGGACTACTGGCCGATCGCGTTGCTGACGCTGCGCATAGGCCGCGGCGCGGGGGAGATGATCGCCGGGGATCGTCCAGTTGCCGTCCGCCAATCGCTCCGGTCCAACGCCGGCGCGTCTCATAGCTTCAAGCCGACGAACATGACTCGCGGCATAGGCTTCGCTGGCTTGGGCGTCATGCGCCAGGTGAAGATCGACCGAATAGCGCCCACCGTTGGCGCGAGCGACGGCATCGACTGTACGATCCGCCTGTGTCACGTTCGCCCTCGTCGGCTCTATCCGTACAGTCGCATTCTCAGGGACCTGCGGCACAGCATCGCCCCGACCGATGTCTACATAATGGACCCGACCATCGACACCGTCGACCATCACATAATGACGGTCCCTATGCTCGTCGGAGAAGCCTCGCTGGATCAACCGACCAATAATCGGTTCGCGGACCTCTGCCGTTACCACCCGCTCGACGCCGGCACGGTCCAGACGGCGTGACGTGAGCTCGCGCTGCATGAGGCGGATAATGTCACCGCGTTCGCCCATGCGGCGGAGCGTATCTTCCATCCCGTCGGCAAGACGGTAGCGCCCGCCGCCGACATCCTCGGTAAGCTCCATCGCCTTCAGCTTGCGCAGACGCCCGGCCGCCACCGATTGCTGAAATGGATCATTGTCGGCAGGCGACACTTCGCGATCGGCATCCATCCGTCGCAGCAGTCGGCGGTCGATCGCAGTCAACCTTTCCTGATCGATATCATGGCGCAGCCGTGACTCAATCTCCTGATCCGTTCTGGGACCAAGATCGAGGGTCACCAGTTCGGATGCGCGCTCCCGTAGCCCATGAGAAATATACTCCCGCGCGATGATCAGATTGTCGCCCTGGTCATCGACGCCGCGTAGGACGATATGGGTATGCGGGCGCTCGGTGTTGAAATGATCAACCGCGACCCAATCGAGCTTGGTGCCAAGGTCCTGCTCGACCTGGGTCATGAGGCGCCGAACATAGGGCTTGAGATCGGGATATTCGGCCCCATCCTCCGCCGAGACGATGAAGCGGAACTGGTGGCGGTCGCCAGCGGTGCGCTTGAGGAATTCGCCGCCATCGGCTTGGTCGGTTTCCGGCCCATAAAGTTCGCCCGGCAAACCCTCGCGCGTGACGCCATCGCGCTGGATGTAGCGCATATGGGCACGGGCTGCCTGACCGCCTTTTCCACTGAGCCGGATGAGACTCGCCTTCACCACCGCTCGGCGCCCCCGAAATCCGCCCAACCGATCACGGCTGGAGAGGAGCCGCCCCATGCTTGCGCCGCGTCCGATGCGGCTGCCATCAAAGCGCCGCGACCTTATGCCAGTCTTCTCACCGGCAAGCCGTGTCGCCGCCAAAATCCGCCCGCCATATTTGAGGGTGCGCTTCCCATCGTTGCCCCGCATCCTGCCAAGTTTGGGCGTGAGGTCGTCGTCAGACATGGTGACGCCGTCCCATCTCGCGATTTCGGCCAGAAACTGGCGGATTACCGCCGTTCACGTCCGACAGGTCTCGCGTCAACGCCGACCTGTCTCGTGAAAAAAGGATGTGCAGGCAAGGACTTATGCAGGGTCGCGAGACACTGCCTTTATCTTGTTTCTCCTTTCTTCCTCTCCTTCTCCCATCCCGGCCCAAAAAAAGGGGAGAGAAGCCGCCGAACCGACGCCGCCTCTCCCTGCCAAAACCGTCACGATCAGTGTGCATGGAGCATAGCCTCCCGCGCCCTGACCAGCGATCTGAACTGCCGACATCCCATCATGCCTCGGGCCTGACCATCGCCATCCACGAGCATGGTGGCACAGAACCACTGGCCATCGAGTTGCCCGCAGATGGCTATCCGATCAACTTCAAATTCCGCATCATCGATGCTCTCGTAAGCGCCAATCCAGCGCTCATCGACCCGGGCATCCCAGCGAAAATCCGCCTCCTCAGCCTCCAGGAACCGATGCACCAATGCTTCCCCGGCACCGTGTCCGAACTCCAGTTCCAGCCCGGCGGCCAGGGTTTCCAGAATGTGATCCGACGCCGTTCCGATGCTCTGAACCATGCCCATGATGACCTCCAACGCTTGTGTTCTCACCATCGAGAACGGCGTTTCGCGGACGGGCGGCGGAGTGGCTGTCATGGCCGCGGAGCGGAGCGAAGCGCAGCGCCGCGAAGCGGACGTGGGGGGAACCGATTTTCGCAGAAAATTGGGGGGTACCCACGGGCCTTGATAGCCGCTTTGCCGCCCGTCATACTGGGTCTGTCGAGACGAGCTTCCTCCCTCTCGGTCAGGCGCAACATCGCCTCAGTTCCCCTGCGAGAGTGCGATGAAAAGCGGCGATGTATTCTGGCGCGAAGCGGCTTCCGGGTTGGCCGTGGCATCGGCTTTCCTCACGGCAAATATGGTCAGCGGTGGCGTTGACGGGGCATTGATGCGGGTCGATGGCGCGACGTTTGCCAGATAGCCGACCGTCTCTACGGGAAGGGTGCTGCGGCCGGCGAGGTGCCGGGCATAGCGACCGGGACCGGCATTATAGGCGGCGAACAGGCCGGGATAGCCGAAGCGATCATACATCAGCCGCAGGTAGAAAGTGCCGGCAAGGATATTGTCCCGTGGATCATCGGGATCATGCCCGAGGTGAAGCTGTGCCCGCATCTCGGCCCAGGTGCCGGGCATCAACTGCATGAGGCCCATGGCGCCTGCGGCGGAGCGGATCGGACGTCTTCCGACATGCGTCCGCCCCCGACTTTCGGCCTGCATAACCCGCTCGATCCAAACCTCAGGAACGCCGAAACGAGCCGAGGCCTCGTTGATCAGCAATCGCCATTGCTCGACCGTCTGGGCAGGCGCGGGCGCGGC
>Ga0207647_10004228_pt1 | contig 10644 bp, 9 predicted proteins | sample KBSCornC2_FD_184295 | JGI IMG/M metagenome (GOLD analysis project Ga0207647, IMG submission 184295) | Corn rhizosphere microbial communities from Kellogg Biological Station, Michigan, USA - C2 (SPAdes) (version 2) | ecosystem: Host-associated > Plants > Roots > Rhizosphere ...
TCCCCATCGCCACGGTTATACGGCGGGCGGCTCGTCGGGCGGGGCGGCCGCAGCGGTGGCGGCTGGGCTCGCGGTGGCCGCGGTGGGTTCCGACAGCCTGGGCTCGATCCGCATTCCGGCCAGCTATTGCGGCGTTTACGCGCTCAAGCCCACGCATGGGGAAATCTCGGCGCGCGGCATGGTGCCGGCGGCGCGGCGGCTGGATACGGTGGGCCTGATCGCCCGCAGTGCGGACGATCTCACCGTGCTGCTGCAGGTATTGGCCGGTTACGACGCGGACGATCCGCGTTCCCGCCGTCGCCGCGTGGCCTTGTCGCCGCCGGACTGGGAGCCGGGACGTTTGCGCGCCGGCTTCCTGCCGGACCTCGTCGCGCTGGGCGTGCAGCAGGAAGTCATTGCCGTGTTCGAGGCGGCGCTGGCCAACTGGCCGCGTGAGCTGGGCGAACGCCGCACGGTGGATTTTTCCGACTGGGATTTTGCACGCACGCGTCGCGCCGGTTTCCTGCTGATGGAAGCGGAGATGCTTGGCACCTTCGCCGCGGACCTGGCCGACACCGAGGCGCGCGTGTCCGAGCAATTCCGTCGATTGCTTGGCTATGCGGCAGGCAAGAGCGCTGCCGACTACGCCTGCGCCGATCGCGTGCTCGACGCGGCCACGCTGAAGATGCGCCGCCTGTTTGCGCAGATCGACGTGTTGGTGCTGCCCACCACGCCGCAGGGCGCGTTCCCGCTCGATGGCCCGGTGCCCGATTCGCAGGCGGACCTGACCAGCTTCGCCAGCCTGGCCGGCTGTCCGGCGGTGAATATCCCGATGGGTTACTTGCCCGATGGCATGCCGGTCGGCCTGCAACTGGTGGGCGCACGCGGCTCCGATTTGCGCCTGCTCGAGCTGGCCTCCGTACTGGCCGCCACCCTGGACGTCGAGCCGGCGTACCCCGCGATCCGTTGATGTCGGTGATGGCATGAGCCTGTTTGACCATGCATCGCCCGCCGGTTGGCAGCCCTTGCCATTGCCAGGCGCCGACCTCGCGCTGTGGCCGCACTGGCTGGCGAGAGAAGAGGCCGACACGCTGTTTGCCGAGCTGCAGGCCACGATTCCGTGGGAGGTTCATCGCATCCGCATCTATGGCCGCGAAGTGAATTCGCCGCGCCTGAGTTGCTGGATCGGCGATCCCGATGCGACCTACGTGTATTCGCGTACGCGTTTCGTGCCGCATCCATGGTTGCAGGCGCTTGCGAACCTGCGGAGCCGGCTGGAGCAGGCATGCGACGTCCGCTTCAATAGCGTGCTCGCCAACCTGTACCGCAACGGCGAGGACTCGATGGGTTGGCACAGCGACCACGAGCCCGAGCTGGGCGAGCATCCAGTGATCGCTTCGCTCAGCATGGGCGCCGAGCGTCGGTTTCGGCTCAAGCCCAGGCACGGTGGCACGCGTGAGGACATGCGCATCATCACGCTCGGCCACGGCAGCTTGCTCAGGATGGCCGGCGACACGCAGCGTCTCTATGTGCACGACTTGCCGAAGACGAGCGCGGCGGTGGGGCCGCGCATCAACCTGACATTTCGCTGGATCGATCCCTCGCGGCGTTGAAGGTCGGTGTCACTCGGTCGGCGCTGCCGGCGCTGCCAGCGACTGCTGCATCGTCCACGCCACCACCTGCGACGCCAGCGCATCGCTGGCTTGTCCAAACGCCGCGACCACCTGCGGAACCGATGTCCCGCCGACGGGCTGCGTAACGTCGAAACGCCGTGTCGCCACCACGCGCAGCCCGCTGTTCTGCACGAGGCGCGCGTCGTAGCGGATGACCACCACGGGCGCATTGCCCTGGTATTGCGATTGGAAGGCTCGCAGGTCGCCGGCCAGCGTGTAGCTCGCGGGTAGTCCGTTGTCGTCGCTGCTCACCGATGCCGCCCTGCCATCATCACGGAAGGCGTCGATCAGGCGATTGCGCAGCAAGGTGGTGGCGGTGTCGCTCCAGCGCGCGCCCTTGTACACGCTGACCAGATCGCCTTGCGGCATCACCGCGATGCGCGAGCTGTCGATCATGCGCTCGGCCTGTGGCGTGTTGATGCGCAGCGACCAGCTCGCCGAAGGCGCCTGTGCGTGCGGCAGCGGAGTCGCCGGCAATCGGTAGATCTCGGGTGTTTCGGCCTTGGGAAGCACCGAGCACGCGCCCAGCGCAACGACCGCGATGCAGGCGGATAGACGGGCATACAACCTCATGGCACGAACTCCTTGCTGCGGTCGCGGCCCAACAGGAAGCCGGTCGGATTGTCGTCAAGACGGCGCGCGACGCCGCGCAGCGAACCGGCGGCGTCGCGCAACTCGCGGATGGCCGGCGCCAGTTCGCTGAAGCCCTGCATGCCGCCGTTGATCGAAGCGCGATTGTCGTTGACCAGGCGGTCGATGTTGGCGGTGACGCGTTCCACCGACGCGAGCGCATTCCTCGCGCTGTCGAGCGTGGCCTTGCCCTGGTTGTCGACCAGGCCGTTGGCCGACTGCACGAGTTTCTGGGTTTGCGCCAGCGTGTCGTTGGCCTGCTTGCTGGCTTCGGCGAGTTGCTTGAGCAGCACGCGGATGTCGTCGCGCTGGTCCGCGATGGCACCGGTCGCCTTGTCCAGGTGATCGAGCGTGCGGCTGATGCGGTCCATGTTCTCGGGGGACAGCAGGGTGCTGGCACGCGCGACCACATCGTTGATGTTCATCACCAGGTCTTCGCCGTTGGCAAGGATGCGGCTGAGCGGCGAGGGATCGGCCACGATCACCGGCAGTTCGCCGTTCTTGCTTTCCAGCGGCGGGCTGCCGGGCGATCCGCCGCTGAGCTGGATCACCGCCAGCCCTGTCACGCCGGTCAAGGCGAGCTTGGCGTGCGTATCCTGCCGCACGGGCGTGTCGCCGCCGAGACGGACCCACGCCAGTACCTTGCGCGGATCCTGCTTGTCGAGCTTGAGCTGGGTGACGTCGCCTACCTTGATGCCGTTGTATTGCACGGCGCTGCCTTGCGAGAGCCCGGTGACGGCCTCGTTGAAGACCACCTGGTAGTACGAGAACTGGCGGTCGGAACTCGACTTGGCCAGCCACAGGCCGAACAGCAGGGCGGCCGCCACCACGAGCATGGTGAACAGGCCGATCAGTACGTGATGGGCGCGGGTTTCCATATCACTTCACCTCGGGCGATGGTTCGCGCTCATGCGCTTCTTCCGCAGCGCGGCCGCGCGGGCCGTGGAAATACGATTGCACCCAGGCGTCGTCGGTCTTGGCGACGTCGTCGAGCGGGCCAACCACCAGCACTTTCTTCTGCGACAGCACGGCCACGCGATCACAGATGGTGTAGAGCGTGTCCAGGTCGTGGGTGACCAGGAACACGGTGAGCCCCAGCGCGTTGCGCAAGGTGAGTATCAACTGATCGAATGCCGCGGCGCTGATGGGATCGAGTCCTGCGGTGGGTTCGTCCAGGAACAGGATTTCCGGATCGAGCGCCAGTGCGCGCGCCAGCGCCGCACGCTTGACCATGCCGCCGGAGAGTTCGGAGGGGTATTTTGTCTCCGTACCCGCGGGCAATCCGGCGAGCGCGAGCTTCACGCCCGCCAGCGCCTGCGCCTCCGGTCGAGCCAGCCCGGCATGTTCGATCAGCGGCATCGCCGCGTTCTCCACGATGTTGAGCGAGGAGAACAGGGCGCCGTTCTGGAACAGCACGCCGAAGCGGCGCTCCACCTGAGAGCGTTGGTCGGGCGAAAGCTGCAGCAGGTCCTGGCCGAACACGTGCACGCTGCCCGAGGTGGGGCGACGCAGGCCCACGATGCTCCGCAACAGCACCGACTTGCCGGTGCCGGAGCCACCGACCACGCCGAGGATCTCGCCGCGGCGCACGTCCAGGTCCAGGTGTTCGTGCACGGTCTGCGTGCCGAAGCGGTTGACCAGGTCGCGCACCTGGATCACATCGTCCTGTGGCTGCGGCTTGGCGATCGCGTTCACCAGTCCATCTCCATGTAGAACAGCGCCGCCAGTGCGTCGAGCAGGATCACCACGAAGATCGACTGCACCACGGCGGAGGTGGTGTGTTCGCCCACCGACTCGGCGCTGCCGGTGACCTTGAAGCCTTCCAGGCAACCGATCACCGCGATCAGAAAGGCGAACACCGGCGCCTTCGCCATGCCGACCAGGAAGTGCCGTACGCCGATGTCCGACTTCACGAGATTGAGGAACATCACCGGTGGGATATCCAGCACCAGCGCGCACACCAGCCCGCCGCCGATGAGGCCGGAAATCATCGCCAGGAAGGTAAGCATCGGCAGCGAGGCGAGCATGGCGAGCACGCGGGGCAGCACCAGCAGTTCCATCGGGTCCAGGCCCAGCGCGCGGATCGCGTCGATCTCCTCGTTCGCCTTCATCGAACCGATCTGCGCAGTGAACGCGCTGGCGGTGCGGCCGGCCATCAGGATGGCGGTAAGCAGCACGCCGAACTCGCGCAGGAACGAGTAGGCGACCAGGTCCACGGTATAGATGGTGGCGCCGAAATCCTTCAGCACCGTGGATCCGAGGAAGGCCACCACCGCGCCTACCATGAAGGTGAGCAGGGCCACGATGGGCACGGCATCCAGCCCGGTTTCCTCCACGTGCGCCACCAGCGAGGTCATGCGCCAGCGGCGCGGGTGCCACGCAGTGCGTGCAAAGGTCTCCAGGGTGAGGCCGACGAAGCCCAGCAGGCGGACCTGCTGGTGATAGACGTGCTCCATCGCTGCGCCGATGCGCGCCAGCAATTCGATGAGGGTATTGCCGCGTGGCCTGGGCTTGGGCTCGACATAGTCGGCCATGGCTTTGCCGACCGTCTGCAACAGGGCACGCTGCGCGGCAGGCAACGTGGGGTCGGCATGCGCGAGGTCGCCGAGGCGTGCCGCTCCCAACAGGCTGGCGAGCAGCGAAGCGCCGGCGGTATCCAGCGAACCCAGGCCGCTCAGGTCGATGGGCGTGGCCTTGTCCAGCCGGCTTTTCAGCGCGGCGATGCTGCGTTCCAGCGTCGCGTAATGAACCAGCGTCCAGTCACCCGCGACACGCAGGGAAGGGGGCGTGGTGCTGGCATCGAGTTGTGCGCTTCCTGTCGCCATCGATGGGTTCATGGGGAGGATGGTAGTGGAGTCTTGCGCAGGTCAGGTGACGAAATGCCGGGATGATGGAGGTCGACGATTCTGAAGCGTTCCTCACGGGTGGCGAGGCGGCTTCCTGTCCCCGGGGCCGTTTTCGGCTAGATTTAGCGCAATCAGCGCCCATCCTGGGTGCTTCGTGGTCATTGATAAAAGAACGCACATGCCCCTCTTGTCCCATCTGGACGCACTTGAAGCCGAGAGCATCCATATCTTCCGCGAGACGGCGGCCGCGTTCCGGCGCCCGGTGATGCTCTATTCCATCGGCAAGGATTCCTCGGTCCTGCTGCACCTGTTGCGCAAGGCCTTCTATCCGGCTCGCCCGCCGATGCCGCTGCTGCACGTGGACACGACCTGGAAGTTCCGCGAGATGATCGCCTTCCGCGACCGGGTGGCTGCCGAAGGTGACGTCGAGGTCCTGGTGCATGTCAATGAGGAAGGACTGCGCCAGGGCATCTCGCCGCTCATCCATGGCTCGGCCGTGCACACCGACGTGATGAAGACCGCCGGCCTGAAGCAGGCGCTGGACAAGTACGGTTTCGATGCGGCCATCGGCGGCGCCCGACGCGACGAGGAAAAGTCGCGCGCCAAGGAGCGCGTGTTCTCCTTCCGCAATGCGCAGCATCGCTGGGATCCCAAGCACCAGCGCCCGGAGCTGTGGCACACCTACAACACGCGGATCCACCAGGGCGAGAGCGTACGCGTGTTCCCGTTGTCCAACTGGACCGAGATGGACGTGTGGAACTACATCCGCCGCGAAAGCATCCCGGTGGTGCCGCTGTACTTCGCCAAGCCGCGTCCGGTGGTTGAACGGGACGGCGCGCTGATCATGGTCGACGACGAGCGCCTCACGCTGCGCGAGGGCGAGTCGGTGCAGATGCGCGAAGTGCGCTTCCGCACGCTGGGCTGTTATCCGCTGACCGGTGCAGTGGCATCTTCGGCCGATACCCTGGACAAGATCATCGACGAGATGGCCGCTTCGCGCAGTTCCGAGCGCCAGGGCCGGGTGATCGACCACGACGGCAACGCCTCCATGGAGCGCAAGAAGCAGGAAGGTTATTTCTGATGGCGACGCCCGATACCGCCCCCGCTGTACAGGCTTCCACGCAGCTGCTGCGTTTCATCACCTGCGGCAGCGTCGATGACGGCAAGAGCACCCTGCTGGGACGCCTGCTGTACGACACCGGCATGGTGCCGGACGACCAGCTCGCCGCGCTGGCGCGCGACAGCCGCAAGCTGCACGCCGATGCTCCCGACGCGCTGGATTTCTCCCTGCTCACCGACGGCCTCGACGCCGAACGCCAGCAGGGCATCACCATCGATGTCGCCTACCGCTATTTCCACAGCGCGCGGCGCAGCTTCATCGTGGCCGACTGCCCCGGGCACGAGCAGTACACCCGCAATATGGCGACAGGTGCTTCCAACGCCGGCCTGGCGGTGGTGCTGATCGATGCGCGCAAGGGCGTGCTGCCGCAGACGCGCCGGCATACCTACATCTGCGCGCTGATGGGCATCCGCCAGGTGGTGGTGGCGGTGAACAAGATGGATCTGGTGGATTGCCGCGAGGACATCTACGCCGCCATTGCCCACGAGTACCGCGAACTTGCCGCCCAGCTGGGCATCGCCCAGGTCCATTGCCTGCCCGTGGTGGCGCCGAGCGGCGACAACGTCGGGACCCGTTCCAGCCGCATGGGCTGGTACGAGGGCCCTTGTCTGCTGGAGTTGCTGGAGTCGGCCGACACCGCCCCTGCGCAAGGCACCGAGTTCCGCATGCCGGTGCAGTGGGTGAACCGCCCGGATGCCTCGTTCCGCGGCTATGCCGGCACCGTCTGCGGCGGTCGCGTCGCCGTGGGCAGCGAAGTCGTGGTGCAGCCGGCCATGCGCCGCGCCCGCATCGAACGCATCGTCACTGCCGATGGCGATCTTTCGCACGCCTCGGATGGCCAGGCGGTGACCCTGACGCTGGACCGTGAAATCGACGTGAGCCGCGGCGATGTGATCGCCGACGCCGCGCGGCCGGCGCCGGTTGCCGACCAGTTCGCCGCGCACGTGCTGTGGATGGGCGATGAGCCTTTGCTGCCCAATCGTGCCTACTGGCTGAAGATCGGCACGCGCACGGTCAACGCGCGCATCACCACCATCAAGCACAAGGTCGACGTCAACACGCAGGCCGAACTGGCTGCGCGGCGGCTGGAGCTCAACGAGGTCGGCTACTGCAACATCGACCTCGACCACGCGATCGCCTACGAGGCGTACGCGGACAACCGCACGCTGGGCGGGTTCGTGCTGATCGACCGGCAGACCAACGCCACCGTCGGCTGCGGCATGCTGGACTTCGCCCTGCGTCGTGCCGCCAACGTGCATTGGCAGCACACCGATCTGGACAAGCAGGCGCGCAGCCTCAGCAAGGGCCAGGAGGCGCGCTGCCTGTGGTTCACCGGCCTGTCGGGCGCAGGCAAGTCCACCATCGCCAACCTGGTCGAGCGCCGCCTGCATGCGCTGGGCTATCACACGTACATGCTGGACGGCGACAACCTGCGCCATGGCCTGAACAAGGATCTGGGCTTCACGCCGGAAGCGCGCGTGGAAAACGTACGTCGCGTGGCCGAGGTATCGCACCTGATGGTCGATGCCGGCCTGGTCGTGCTGGTCTGCGTGATTTCCCCGTTCCAGAGCGAGCGCCGCTTTGCCCGCCGCCTGTTCGACGAGGGCGAGTTCCTCGAGGTGTTCGTCGACACCACCCTGGAAGAATGCGAGCGCCGCGACCCGAAAGGTCTCTATCGCAAGGCGCGGGCCGGCGAGATCCTCAATTTCACCGGCATCGACTCACCTTACGAAGCGCCCGAGCAACCCGAGCTGCATCTGCGCACGACGGGTTTGCGGCCGGAGCAATTGGCCGAGCAGGTGGTGGAACAGCTGCTCGCCGGCATGGGCGAGGGCCATTCGCGCTGACGGGCTCGGCCATCGGCGTCGTCAGCTCCGCGCAGGCGACCGCGTCACCGGCGGCATCTGACCACTAGCAGCGTGCGAGATGGCGAGCCTCGTCAATCGGCAGGCGACCATGGTGGCGTGGCATCGGGCGGTGCTGCACGGAGTTTGCTCGATACAAGCGCGAGCTGGATTCGTCGTGCCTGTCTGCATGCTGCGCTGCAAGACCTGCACGATACGGCCGCTCACGGCCTGCTGCCGGGTGCTCGGCTTGGAATGTATCCATGCGGCCGGCGATAATGTCGCTTTCCCCAGAGCTCGACTGCGATGACCGACAAGACCGTACTCAACGACACCCACCGCGCGCTGGGTGCGCGCATGGTCGACTTCGGCGGTTGGGACATGCCGATCAACTACGGCTCGCAGATCGAGGAGCATCACGTCGTGCGCCGCGATGCGGGCATGTTCGACGTCTCCCACATGACGGTGGTCGACCTGCATGGTCCGCGCACGCGCGAATTCCTGCGCCACCTGGTGGCCAACAACGTCGACAAGCTGAAGGTGCAGGGCAAGGCCCTGTATACCTGCATGCTCAACGAGCAGGGCGGCGTGGTGGACGACCTCATCGTCTACTTCCTGGGCGAGGAGTTCTTCCGCCTGGTCGTCAATGCGGCCACCCGCGCCAAGGACCTGGCGTGGATCGGGCAACACGCCAAGGCCTTCGACGTGCAGGTCAAGGAGCGTCCCGATTTCGCCATGATCGCCGTGCAGGGCCCCAACGCCCGCGCCAAGGTCATCGGCCTGCTGGCGGAAGTGGACCATGAGCGCATCGGCAAGCTCGGCAAGTTCGCCGCCGCCGCCGCGCAGGGTCCGCATGGCATGCCGCTGTTCGTGGCGCGCACCGGTTACACCGGCGAGGACGGCTTCGAAATCATCGTGCCGCAGGAGCACGCCGTGGCGCTGTGGGAAGCGCTCGCTGCCGCGGGCGTCGCGCCGGCCGGCCTGGGCGCACGCGACACGCTGCGCCTGGAGGCGGGCATGAATCTCTACGGCCAGGACATGGATGACGACGTGTCGCCGTGGGAGGCCAACCTCGGCTGGACCATCTCGCTGGACGAAGGCCGCGACTTCATCGGCCGCAAGGCGCTGGAGGCGCAGAAGGCCGCCGGCGTGAAGCGCGTGATGGTCGGCCTGGTGCTGGACGAGAAGGGCGTGCTGCGCCACGGGCAGACCGTGCTTACCGCCAACGGCAACGGCGAGATCCTCTCGGGCAGCTTCGCGCCCACGCTCAACAAGGCGGTCGCCTTTGCACGCATTCCGGCGGGCGAGCCGGGCGACGTGCGGGTGGATATCCGCGGCAAGGAAGTGCCGGTGCGCGTGGTGAAGTATCCCTTCGTGCGCGACGGCAAGCCCTGCGAGGGCGTCTGACTTCGCCCCGCCCGTCGCGACATGCATCCCATGTTGCCCAACCGGTGAAGCGGCTAGAATTGCCGCTCCACCCATTACCTGACACCAACGACTGGATCCGATCATGAGCGAGATTCCCGGCGATCTGAAATTCCTCAAGTCCCACGAATGGGCTCGCGTCGAAGACGACGGCCTGGTGCGCGTGGGTATCTCCGACCATGCCCAGGGCCAGTTGGGCGACCTCGTCTACGTCGAGCTGCCGGAGATCGGCGCGGCCGTGCAGGCCGGTCATGGCGTGGCGGTGGTCGAGTCGGTCAAGGCCGCCTCGGACATCTATTCCCCGGTGTCGGGCGAAATCGTTGCGGTCAACGACACCCTCAACGACAAGCCGGAAACCATCAACGAAGACGCTTTCGGCGACGGCTGGATCTTCCTGGTCCGCGCCAGCGACCGCGGCGAATTGAACGAACTGCTCGACGCCGACGCCTACGCGGAACTGGTCGAAAACGAAGACCACTGATTCCCGCGTTCGATGCTTCGCCTGACGCCGGCCGCCTCAAGCGGCCGGCGTCTTTTTGGGCATCGAGGTGTCGTGCATTGCGCTCGTCCAAGCGCGTCATCGATGCCCGATGAGTTCGAAAATCGGTGCTTCGCATCTCGCCGTCCATGCCGATAGATGTCCAAGGCGAAGGTACGCGATCGGGGGCGGTCGAACCCGCGTACCGGTCGTTCGGCGACCTTGGGCGACGGTTGGACAGGGTCGGGGCGGCATTCTGTCCCCTCCGGCCAAAGAAAAATTCAGTCGCGTTTCGTTCATCCAAAATGGGGTGCCGGAGAGGCGCGCATCGAGTGAGACAGCGGCGCCAAGACCGATGAGACAGTCGATTGTGGGCCATTGGGCGTATTTGCCTTATATGCCTTTTTTTAAGCGGTTTTATGCATTACGAGATAATCGGTGCATGTTTCCGTTTGGCGGTATGGACGTCTGATCAAAAATGCATCAGGACCCCCTCCGGGCCTTGTCCGGCGGGGGTTTGGACCCTCCTGGGGGTGGGTGAAACGGATTGATTTCGTGTTTAAAATCAATTGACAGCTGAAATCTTCAGGAATAGCTTTCGCATCGGAACACGGAGAACGGGTGCCATGGCAACATCGAAATTCATCAA
>Ga0207647_10004230_pt1 | contig 10639 bp, 11 predicted proteins | sample KBSCornC2_FD_184295 | JGI IMG/M metagenome (GOLD analysis project Ga0207647, IMG submission 184295) | Corn rhizosphere microbial communities from Kellogg Biological Station, Michigan, USA - C2 (SPAdes) (version 2) | ecosystem: Host-associated > Plants > Roots > Rhizosphere ...
CAGCACGCTTCCTTCGTACGCCGGCTTCGCAGCCCACTGAACGAGGGGCGTTGCACACAACGTCACGGCCCCGTCGGCACTCCGAGCAACCACCGCCGCATGCTTTGGGGGACGTTCGGTGCACGACGGGCGTCCGCCCGGCGCTCCGACGTCCCCCACGTCCTGGTCACCCGCCGCAGGAGCAGACAGAAGCGCTCGCGCACCGGGCATCCCTGCCGTATCTGCGCACGTCGAACCGCCCGCTGTGCCGATGCCGCCACAGCGGCGTCCTCGTCGCTCCGGCATCCCCGTGGGCGTACCGGAACTGACTCAGACGCTCGCGCCCAGCACCGAGTTGATCTGCTGCGGGTCGCCGCAGACGATCAGCAGGGCTCCGGCCCGGGTGAGGGCCAGCGGCAAGGCGGAGGCGGCGGCTGGGTCGGGACCGCCGTTGACGGCAACTACGACCACCGGACGCGAGGCTGCGCGACCGGCGGCCGAGGCGTCCGCGTAGAAGACGTCGTCGCCCGCGTCGTGCTGCGCCCAGTAGGAGGCTTCACCGAAGGACAGCTCGTGGGCGGCCCACGGGTGCTGCTCACCGGTGGTGATCACCAGTACGTCGCCGGGGGCACGACCCGAGTCCAGAAGCAGGTCCACGGCTTCTTCGGCGGCGTCGAGCGCCCCCTCCGCCGAGGCCGGGATCAGCTGGATCTGCGGGTTGGCCCCAGCAGTGACAGCAGCAGGGGCAGCCGGGACCGAGGGTCCGGGCTCGGCCACGGCCACGTCACGCGACGTGCGCTGCACCGGCGGCGTGGGCCGGAGCGGACCAGGACGACCGGGACGCGGCGGAGCCGCGGGACGGGGACCGGGTACGGGACGGGGGGTCGGCGCGGTGCGGCCACTGGCCGGCATGGCGCGGGGACCCTGGGCACTCTCGTGAATCTGAGGCTCCTCGGGAATGAGAGGCATGGGCTGATATTTATCAAACGTTGGTGCGGCTCGCGTCGGCGGGTGGCACATGAGCGCGAGCGGAATCGTCAGAAGTCGAAGCCGAGCTGGCCCTCGATCTCCGGAACGCCTCCGTCCGCCCAACTGCGGACCTTCTTGAGATGTCGCCACTGGGGCAGCGCATCAAGATACGCCCACGACAACCGGTGGTACGGGGTGGGCCCCCGCTCCGCCAGTGCAGCCTTGTGCACGGGCGACGGATACCCGGCGTTGTCCGCAAAACCGAAGTCTGCATGGTCGATACCCAGTTCGGCCATCATTTTGTCGCGCTGAACCTTGGCGATCACCGAGGCCGCCGCGACCGCCACGCACGACTGGTCGCCCTTGATGACCGTACGGACCTGCCAGGGCGAGCCCAGATAGTCGTGCTTGCCGTCGAGGATCACCGCGTCGGGACGGACCGGCAGAGCCTCCAGGGCGCGCCCCGCCGCCAGGCGCAGTGCTGCGGTCATGCCCCGTTCGTCGATCTCCTCAGGCGAGGCGTGCCCCAGCGCGTACGAGGTCACCCACTTCTGCAGTTCCACGGCAAGAACGGTGCGCCGCTTCACGGTGAGCAGCTTGGAGTCGGTGAGGCCCTCGGGAGGCCGACGCAGTCCCGTGACCGCCGCGCAGACGGTGACGGGGCCGGCCCACGCTCCGCGCCCCACCTCGTCGACACCGGCAATGATCTTCGCTCCGGTCGTGGCGCGGAGGGAGCGCTCGACGGTGTGAGTAGGTGGTTCGTACGGCATGGCGCCTTCAGCCTACGCCCCGCGGATCACTCGGCGACACCCCGGTTCCCCCTACCGCTTCAGGACTGCGGCGCCCCGCACTCAGCCGACACCCGGTCGCAGCAGCGGAACCATCAACTGGTCGATCATCTCCTCGAGATCACGATCGTCCCATTCGCTTCCGCGTAGCTTGGAGCGGTACATCATCATGGCCGGTATGGCATCGAAGACATAGCTGTTCGCCGCGTCGGGTCGCACCTCATTCCGCTCTATTCCACGGGTGATGACCTCGCGAAGCAGCTTGATCGTGGGCTCCACGATCCCGTCGAAGATCACGCCATGGAAGCGCTCCGCCTGGATCGGGTCGCACTCGTGAATCACAGAGCGGACCGCGAAACCGGGTCGCGAGAACATCGCCTCACGCGCCTGCCGGCACAGCGCAAGCAGATCTTCGCGCACGCTGCCCAGGTCGGGCGCCTCCTCGATGCGCGGCAGTCCGGCCTGCAGGGCGTCAGCGACGAGATCCTCCTTGGACGGCCAGCGTCGATAGACGGCGGCCTTGCCGGTCTGGGCGCCGGCGGCGACGCCCTCCATGGTGAGGCCGTTCCAGCCGACCGTGCTGAGCTGATCCAGGGCGGCATCGAGGATCGCGCGTTCGAGCACAGCGCCGCGCCGACGGAGGGAGGCCGCCTGAGCGGGGGCGGCCGTCCAGCGCGAAGTAACCATCTACATATCTCCAGCGAGCAAGGGGAGCGGGTTTTCGGGGTGCTAGCGCAACACGTGGCAGCGACGGGGGATTCGCCACGTGACACCAATTCAAGTGAACGCTTGCGTTCACTATCGGGGGCTCACTACGGTTGACGCGACAGTGAACGCGAGCGTTCACTAACGCACTTGTGGGGGACCCATAGTGACAACCTCTCAGTTGATCAAGGAACAGAAGCCAGGTGCGGCTCGCCGGGAGGGGCATCCCGGCATTGCGCTCGCAGTCATCGCGGCCTGCCAACTCATGGTGGTACTCGACGCGACGATTGTGAACATCGCGCTCCCGCACATTCAAGACGCTCTGAAGTTCAGCACAACCGACCTCACCTGGGTCGTCAGCGCCTACACGCTCACCTTCGGCGGCCTGCTGCTTCTGGGCGGCCGCGCCGGTGACATCCTCGGCCGCCGCCGGGTCTTCATGACCGGCATCCTGCTGTTCACCTTCGCCTCGCTGCTCGGTGGACTCGCGCAGGAACCCTGGCAGTTGTTGGCCGCCCGCGTCCTGCAGGGCATGGGTGGCGCAATTGCGTCGCCCACCGCGTTGGCGCTCATCACCACCACGTTCCCCGAAGGCCCCGAGCGCAACCGGGCGTTCGGCGTATTCGCCGCCGTCTCCGCGGGTGGTGGCGCAATCGGCCTGCTGGCCGGCGGCATGCTCACCGAGTGGCTCAACTGGCGCTGGGTGTTCTTCGTCAACCTGCCGATCGGCATCGTGATCGTCCTGCTCGCGCCGCTGTACATCAGCGAGTCCGAACGACACACGGGCCGCTTCGACATCGCCGGGGCCGTGACCTCGACGGCTGGCATGGCGTCCCTCGTCTACGGCTTCATCCGGGCAGCGGACGACGGCTGGCGGGACAGCCTGGCCATCGGCTCCTTCGGCGCCGCCGTGGTCCTGCTGGTGGCCTTCGCGCTCATCGAGTCCCGGGCCAAGGAGCCGATCACTCCACTGCGGATGTTCGCCGACCGAAACCGCTCCGGAACGTACGTGATCATGTTGAGCCTGGCCGCGGCCATGTTCGGCATGTTCTTCTACATCGTGCTCTTCGTGCAGAACGTGCTGGGGTACAGCCCGATCCAGGCCGGTCTCGCGTTCCTGCCGGTGACCGTCGTGATCGCGCTCGGCGCCGGTCTGTCCCAGCGGTTCCTGCCAGTGCTGGGACCCAAGCCGTTCATGCTCACCGGCTCGGCTCTCGCGGTGATCGGACTGGCCTGGCAGACCCTCATCAGCTCCAGCAGCTCGTACGCCGGCGGAGTGCTCGGTCCGATGCTGGTGTTCGGCTTCGGCATGGGCCTGAACTTCGTGACACTCACCGTCACAGCTGTCTCGGGTGTCGCCCAGCACGAGGCGGGTGCGGCCTCCGGACTGCTCAACGCCACGCAGCAGGTGGGCGGTTCGCTCGGCCTGTCCATCCTGACGACGGTGTTCGGGTCGGCCAGCAAGGACGAGGCGCAGAAGCAGCTGCCGAAGTTCCTCGCCAACGGTTCGGCGGAGCAGAAGGCAGAGTTCGCCAAGACGCACGAGCTGCCCGGCACCTGGGGACACGAGGTGCTCGCCCAAGGAATTTCCATGGGCTTCGTGGCGGCCGCGGCCATGGCCGTACTCGCCTTCGGCACTGCCTGGTTCGTGATCCGGGTCCGCAAGAGCGACCTGGAAGCACTCGCCGGCACGGCGGGAGCGACAGCCGGCTGACCCGGCCGCCCCCGCATGGGGCCGCGGAGGGCCGGACCGAGTCCGGGGGACCGACGGCGAGGACGTCGGTCCGGCCCTCCGCGCACGTTCCACAGGGCACAGCGAGGCCAGGACCGAAAGCACCGCCCACACGACCACGAACTGCACGACCACCCCCCGGACCCTTCGCGCGTCAGGTGCGGTCAACCCGCTCCTGCCTCACACGGCTGATGTCAGCACAACGGACGGGCGGTCACGCAGAGTTCCCGCCAAGCACAGAGAGTTTCCAGCGGTCTGTCTCGGGAGAAGCCGCACGGGGCCGCGGAGGATTCAAACCGACGGGGTGCGGATGTTCGGCACCCAGTCCGGCAGTGCCTCCGTCAGCCCTGCCCACTCGGCAGGCGGCATGCCGGCCTTCCCGGCGGCGAGCACGCCGCCCACGATGGCGCAGGTGGTGTCCACGTCACCACCGACCTGCGCAGTCGTCCAGAACGCCTGCTCGTAGTCGCCGAGGGCCCGCGCGGCCGACCAGAGCGCGAAGGGCACGGTGTCATGGGCGGACGTACGCCGTCCGCAGCCCAGCACGGCCGCGACGGTGCCCGAGTCGGCGAAGTCGAGCATGTCCCGTGCGCGCCGCAGACCGGCGCCCACGGCGCTCTTCGGGACGAGGGCGACGACTCCGTCAAGGAGCGCCTCAGGGCTCGGCGGACCGCCGGGCGCGGCGACCAGCGCGGCGGCCGCCGCAACCGCCATGGAGCCGACGACGGCCTCCCTGTGCTGGTGCGTGGGGTACGCGGAGATCTCCGCCTGGTGCGTCGCCTGTTCCGGGTCGTCCGCGTACCAGGCGCCCAGCGGGGCGATCCGCATGGCCGCTCCGTTGCCCCAGGAACCCTGTCCGTTGAAAAGCTCGGCGGCCAGCTCGCGCCAGTCCCCGCCCTCTCGAACCAGCCGCAGCAGACGATTGACCGCGGGACCGTACCCACGGTCGAAGTCGTGGTGGTGGGCGAAGGAATGTGCCAGGGCGTCCTGGTCGATGCGGTGATGGGCGGCCAGGACCGCGACCACCGAGCAGGCCATCTCTGTGTCGTCGGTCCACTGCCAGGGGCCGGGCGGCAGCTCGCGACGCTTCAGCAGCGGATAGTTCACCGGTACGAAGAACTGCGAGCCCAGCGCGTCCCCCACCGCCAGTCCGCGCAGGCTGGCGAGGGCGCGGTCCAGGCGCCCGTCGTAGGAGGAGTCAGGGGTCATCGTTCTGCCACTCTATCCAGTGATTCCGTACGGTTCCGGATCACGCCAGCGCTCAAAGGGCCTGTCGAGCGCGTACTTCCCATCGTCCCCGAGAACGAGCATCCGCATCTCCGCGTTCCCCGGATTCGACAGCGACTCGAATTCCGCGACCGTCCAGTGGAACCAGCGCATGCAGAACAGCCGCATGGCCAGGCCGTGGGTCACCAGCAGCACGTTCGACGGGTGGTCGCGGGCCTCGAAACTGCGGTACAGGCTCTCCAGGAAGCCGCCGACCCGGTCGTACACGTCGGCTCCGGACTCCCCCTGGGCGAAGCGGTAGAAGAAATGGCCGTACGCATCCCGGTAGGCCTTCTGGAGGCGCACATCGTCGCGGTCCTGCCAGTTCCCCCAGTCCTGTTCGCGCAGCCGGGGCTCCTCCCGCACCCGTATGAGCTCGGAATCGAGATGGAAGGCGCGCAGGGTCTCGTGCGTACGGCGGTACGGCGACACATAGACGCTGACGCGCTCACGGCCGAAGACCTCGCGCAACCGCTTTCCGGTCTCCTCGGCCTGCTGCCAGCCCCGCTCGGTCAGCGCCAGCGCATGGTCGGGCTCCCGCTCGTAAACGGTGTCATCAACATTGCCCGTTGACTCCCCGTGCCGGACAAGGACGATGCGCCGTGGTCGTGCCATGCCAAAACCCTAGATCGAGTGACGGCCGATCGAGCACTCGTACGCCCCCCATACGGCGTAGGTCACACACTTCCTGCACCACTGACCACGCCAGGCCGCACGATTAACGCGTCGAGATTTCAAATCCAACGTGTCAGACCGTCCAGGTCGGCTCCAGCTCAATGATGTCGCCCGAGAGGGCCGCCACGTCCGCCTCCGTCTGGGCCCGCAGGGCGAGCCGCTCCACGCGCTCCGTACGGTACTTGCCGTGTTCGGCGGCCGATCGCCACATGGACAGCACCAGGAACTCGTGGCCCGGTGCCTCTCCGAACAGGCCCCGGATCATGCCGGGAGAGCCGGCCATGGCGGGGTTCCAGACCTTCTCCTGCATCAGCGTGAAGTGCTCGGCCCGTTCCTCGTGGACTCGGCAGAGGGCGACCCGGAGCAGGTCCGCGTCCGTGAAACGCGGCTCGAATCCGGTCTTCACGTCGAAGCGGTAGTCGAAGAGCTTGACCTGGGCATCCTTGAAGGTGCCCGACTGGGTCGCCGCCAGCCGATCATGGGAACGGGCCATGAAGGAGTCGTAGAAGGCACGGCTCTCCCAGAAGGCGAAGATGTGGGCCACCCCTGTGCGTCCCCGGCTCCAGCCACCACCTTGTCCCCGAAACCCCGGCTCCCCCAGAAGCCCCGCCCACTTTCGCTGCCCCCGCTCGAAGCCGCGGCGGTCCACCACGGTGCAGCGAATCCACTTGACCAGCACCGCGCCATGGTAAGGCCACGGAGCGTGGCGCCGGTCACGCTCCGGCGGACAGTACCGGCGCACACCTCCACGCGCGCGTGGCAGGATGGACAACAGGCCCAGTCCGCCGCGCAGTTCGGGCCGGACAGGGGCACACGGGGAGACGGGGAAGGGGAGGTCCGGTGACCGGCATCAACAAGGGGATCCGCAAGGTCGAGGTCGCGCTCAAGTGGGACCCCAGTCCGGCGGGGCAGGCGGCCACCGATCTCGACATCGTCGCCGCCACCTATGCGGCGGACGACGCGTACGGCGATCCCGCCTATGTAGTGCACTTCGACAGCCGTTCCCCTGACGGCACGATCTACCTCAACCGGGACAGCAAGGACGGCAAGGGCTTCGGCTGGGACGAGGTCATGACGCTGGAGCTCGAGCGGCTCAGCGAGCGGTACGCGCGCGTGGTCGTCGGCGTCGTCATCCAGCAGCGCACGGCGCACCGGACCTTCGTCGGCGTGATCAACCCGGGGCTGCGCATCCGGGAGGGTTACACCGTCCTGGCCGAGGACGACTTCGGCGACGTCCTCGGGGCCACGGCGGCCACGGTCGGGGAGTTCATACGCGACGAGTCCGGCGAGTGGACGTTTCGTCCCGGGATCCACGGCTTCGAGGACGACCCGGCGGCGTTCACCCGGGACATGGGCCGGGCGCACCAGCCCTGACGTCCGGTCAGCCGACGGTCCATCCCGGGACCGTCGGCAGCACCTTCTCGGCGACGCGGAACAGGGCCGCGTCGTCGGGCGTCACGAAGTCCTGGCGCCAGATGGAGACTTCGAAGTAGCCGCCGCCGTCCTTCACGTCCCGGGCGACCAAGAGGTTGCGGGCGATACCGCCTGGGCCGCTGTCGGCCTTGGTCTTGCCGCCGCCGAGGTTGAAGCTCAGGGCGATGGTCCGGTCCGAGTAGACGACCGCGGGATGTCCGAGCACCGTCTTCGTCTCCGCGCGGTTGCCCAGGAGGCCGGCCATGTCGGCCACGCCGAGATCGTCGTCGGATGCCGAGAGCCTCAGGGAGTACGTCTTCAGGTCGACGTCCGCCTCGGGGGTGGTGGTTTTCGTGCCGTCGGCCGAGGTGATCGTGCTCTCGTTGCCGTCGGCGGTCTCCGCGTACTCGCCCGGTGTGCCGAGCAGTACGGGCAGGTCCGGGCGGTTGAGTGCCTTGCAGAGCCGGGCGCCCGAGACAGGTTTCGACGGCTTGGTGTCGTGCGTGGACGTGCAGGTGGCCGGCCCGCGTTCGGCGGACGCCTTCGAGTCCAGGTCCAGCGCCCACACAAGCCCTGCGAGGCCCCCCACCACCACGATCGCGGCGATCACCTGAGCCGCCACGTTCATGGGCTTCTCAGGCTCGCTCGCTGCCTTTTTGGAGTCGGCGAATTCGTCGACCATGTCCCCCACGTTCCCCACCCTGCCGTTCGCGCCGGTCGTGCGCGGAGGGAGCCTAACCTGTGATCGTCCTGTGGAGGAACAAATTTTCGCATCGGGCAGTATTCGAGCGCGAGTTCGCCAAGGTGGCGGGCTGGGGCGGCTGCTGTTCCCGACCACCGTCCATGAGGCCGGCACCACTGTCATGCTCGCCCCCGGCACCACCTTCACGCTCGCCCTATGACGGCCGCGTGCATCGCCAGCCGCCGCTGGAGGCACATGGTGCGGCTGTATGTGCCGTCGTTTCAGCTGCGCGTCCGTCCGGAGGGGGTGCGGTGGCGTGCCGCCCTGCGCAGGTCCTGATGCCATGGTGGAGGGGTTCGATGAGGCCGGCGGAAGATACGGTGGGGAGCCATGGTCCCGGAACCTCCAGGCGGGGAGCGCGCCCTGCGGAGCAAGTTCATGTTGATCTTTCGCGGGGGCGCTGTCTCGCGGCACGATCTGTCGCCCTCGGAGCTTCAGGCCCACGTCGAGAAGTGGTATCGCTGGTCCGATGAGCTGGCCCGGCAGGGTCGGGGCAACACCGGAACCGCGCTTGACAACCCGGGCGCCACGGTTCGGGGCCATGAACGCGTGGTCACCGACGGCCCGTACGCGGAGTCGAAGGATCTGGTGACCGGCAGCATGATCTTTGAGGCCGCCTCCCTCGAAGACGCCATCGACGTTGCGCGTACATGTCCGACATACGAGTTCGGCGGTTCGGTCGAGGTCCGGCCGGTCCAGGACCCTGGGATCTGAGGCTCGTGGACGGCGGGCCTGCAGCGGTGTCATTGCCGGAGCTGGTCGAGGACCTGTTCCGGAAGGAGTACGCGCACCTGGTCAGCGCGCTGACCCGGGTCCTGGGCCCGTCCAACATCCCGCTCGCCGAGGACGTCGTCCACGATGCGCTGGTCAGTGCCATGCACGCCTGGCGTTTCGGATTGCCGCAGGACCCCAAGGCGTGGCTCATCCGGGCCGCCCACAACCGGGCGATCGACATCATCCGCCGCGAACAGCGCCACCGCTCGTTCCTGCCGGAACTGGCGACACTGACGGCGCTGAGCGGCACGATCGAGGCGGCGCTGGCCCCTGCCGCCGAGAGCGCCGGCCAGCTGGCGATGATGTTCACGGTTTGCGACCCCAGCCTGAACCGCGAGACGCACGTGACCCTGATCCTGCGGTGGCTGTGTGGTCTGTCGCCCAAGGAGATCGGTCAGGCGTTCCTGGTCGACACCCGGACCATCGACCGACGGCTGCACCGGGGTCGCGGTCGGCTGCGTCAGCTGGGCCGGCTGCCCGACGTGGACGACCTCCCCGACATCGACGCCCGGCGGGACTCCGTCCTGCGGTCGCTCTATCTGCTGTTCAACGAGGGCTACCACGGCAGCAACCCGCACGACCCAGTACGTCCGTTCCTGTGCGAGGAAGCGCTGCGCCTGACCGAGCTGCTGCTGGACGCCAAGGCGACGGCGCAACCGGACGTGCACGCCCTGGCCGCCTTGTTCTGCTTCGACGCCGCAAGGCTGCCCACGCGCCTGGATGAGCACGGTGTGTTCGTGCCCCTCGAGGACCAGGACCGCGGCCGCTGGGACCGGGCGCGCATCGAGCGTGGTCTGATGCACTTGGCCCGCTCGGCTTCTGGGGATCACATGTCTCGCTGGCATCTGGAGGCCGGCATCGCCTGCGAGCACGCGATCGCTCCATCGATCCGGGAGACCGACTGGGACCGGATCGTCGGCTTCTATCAGGTCCTCGCCCAGCAGTCCTGGAGCCCGGTCGTAGCGCTCAACCGAGGGCTGGCCGTGGCCGAGCGGGACGGCATCGATGCCGGCCGCCGCGAGCTGATCGCCTTGGCCGGCGAGCCGAAGTTGTCCCGGTATCCCTTCTACTGGGCGGCCCGCGCCGACCTGGAACGACGGGCCGGCTGCCACACCGCGGCCCGGGAGAACTACTCCCGCGCCATTGCGCTGTCCCGGAGCCCGGCCGAGCGCGTGTCCTTCGAGCGGCGGATCGAGAGCCTGGAAATCTCCTAGCGCGTGTCCGGTTTCGGCGCCCGCCGTTCGTCGTCCTGGTGAAGGCCAGCAGCCAGGAGGAGAAATGAACGATCTACTCGACGCCGCCGTCGCAGCGCACGGCGGCCTGGACCGATGGAACCAGGTCAGGTCGATCACCGTCGACGCCTCTGTTACCGGGGCGCTCCTGTCCCTCAAGGACCAGGATGACGCGCTCAAGGACGTTCGCTTCGAGGTGGACACCACGCGGCAGCGGCTGACGACGGACTTCACCGGCCAAGACAAACGGTCGGTCTTCGAGCCCCGCCGAGTCGTCCTGCAGCGCCGTGACGGCGTGCTCGTCGACGTACGCGACGACCCGGAGATGTCGTTCGACGGCCATCAGCTCCAGACGCCGTGGGAC
>Ga0207647_10004231_pt1 | contig 10639 bp, 8 predicted proteins | sample KBSCornC2_FD_184295 | JGI IMG/M metagenome (GOLD analysis project Ga0207647, IMG submission 184295) | Corn rhizosphere microbial communities from Kellogg Biological Station, Michigan, USA - C2 (SPAdes) (version 2) | ecosystem: Host-associated > Plants > Roots > Rhizosphere ...
CTTTTGCTGCCGGTGCCGATATCAAGGAGATGCAGTCCCAGAGCTTCATGGACGTTTATCTTGCCGATTGGTTTTCGGGCTGGGAAGAATTGACGCGCACCCGTAAACCGATGATCGCCGCGGTCTCTGGCTATGCTCTGGGAGGTGGATGCGAACTGGCGATGATGTGCGACATTATCTATGCTTCGGAGACAGCGAAGTTCGGCCAACCGGAGATAAAGCTCGGTGTTATTCCAGGCATGGGCGGAACACAACGGCTAACGCTTGCGATTGGCAAGTCGAAAGCGATGGAGATGTTTCTCACCGGCCGCATGATGGACGCAGCTGAAGCCGAAAGAAGTGGCCTGGTTGCGAGAGTCGTTCCGGCCGATCGACTTCTGGAAGAAGCTTTAAAGACCGCGGAGACGATTGCAGCGATGTCGATGCCTGCAACCATGATGATGAAAGAAGCGGTCAACCGATCCTTTGAGATCTGTCTTGCCGAAGGAGTGCGTTTTGAGCGCCGCGCATTTCACTCCATCTTTGCCACTCAGGACAAGGTCGAAGGTATGAGTGCCTTCGTCGAAAAACGAACACCCAACTTCTCAAACAGCTAATCCTTATCTGGATATTGGAGAAAGGCATTGACGCTCTACGGCTATCGACTTAGCGTTTAGACGGAGAAAAGCGAGGCGAATCAGACGATGGAATCACCGGGGCTGAAGTTTAGGACTGCCGTAAGAGAAGAGAAACCCTTGCAAATCGCTGGGGCGATAACGGCCTATGCCGCACGCCTGGCGGAAGCCGCCGGCTTCCGTGCGCTCTATCTCTCGGGCGGAGGAGTCGCGGCAAACTCGCTTGGCCTTCCAGATCTGGGGATCAGCACAATGGAAGATGTCTTGATCGATGCTCGCCGTATTACGGATGCTTCCGCACTTCCTCTGCTGGTTGACATCGATACCGGCTGGGGCGGCGCCTTTAATATCGCGCGTACTATTCGCTCGATGATCAAGGCGGGGGTTGCCGCGGTTCACATGGAAGATCAGGTAGGTGCGAAGCGATGTGGACACCGGCCGGGCAAAGAGCTGGTCAGCCAGGAAGAGATGGTTGACCGGATCAAAGCGGCGTGTGATGCTCGCACCGACGAGAACTTCGTATTGATGGCAAGAACCGATGCGCTGGCAAGCGAAGGGCTCACGGCAGCCCTTGACCGCTGTGCTGCCTATATCGCCGCTGGTGCGGACATGATCTTCGCCGAGGCCGTAACCGATTTAGAGACGTATCCGAAGTTTGCCGAGCTTGGCGTGCCGATTCTGGCGAATATCACCGAGTTTGGGCAAACTCCGCTCTTCACTTTGGAACAACTCGGCAAGGCGAAGGTCGACATGGTTCTCTATTGCTGTGCCGCCTATCGTGCGATGAATGCCGCAGCTCTGAAGGTCTATGAGACCATCCGCAAGGAAGGGACGCAGCAGAATGTCGTTCCGCTGATGCAGAGCCGCGCGGACCTTTATCAATATCTCGGTTATCACGCCTACGAAGAGAAGTTGGATGAGCTGTTTTCCAAATCGAAAGTGGACTCATCCTCAAAGCGGTAGCCGCATTTTCAAATGGAGGAGCAGCGTATGTCCGAAGCAACGGTACCTGGCTCAAATCTGGCTTTTAAACCTAAGAAATCGGTTGCGCTCTCCGGCACCCCTGCCGGAAATACTGAGTTATGCACCGTCGGTCGCTCCGGCAATGATCTGCACTACCGCGGTTACGACATCCTCGATTTTGCGGACAGCGCCGAATTCGAAGAGATCGCTCATCTCCTGGTGCATGGAACTCTCCCAAACGCCGCTGAATTGAGCGCCTACAAACGAAAGCTCCAAGCACTGCGCGGGTTGCCTTCAGAGGTTAAGGCCGCGCTGGAGTTATTGCCGGCGGCGGCACATCCGATGGACGTCCTTCGTAGCGGGGTATCCGCCCTTGGGTGTGCGTTGCCGGAAAAGGACGATCACAGCCTCTCCGGAGCGCGAGACATCGCTGACCGTTTGATGGCATCGCTCGGATCGATGCTCCTGTATTGGTATCATTTTCGAATCCATGGAAGAAGGATCGAAGTCGAGACGGGCGACGAGTCGATCGCGGCCCATTTTCTTCACCTGCTGCACGGGAAGACGGCGTCCCCAGAGTGGATTCGCGCCATGGATACTAGCCTGATTCTTTATGCCGAGCACGAGTTCAATGCATCTACATTTACAGCCCGCGTAATTGCCGGAACCGGTTCCGATCTCTTTTCGTGCATCACCGGCGCGATTGGTGCGCTTCGTGGCCCGAAACACGGCGGGGCGAACGAGGTCGCACTGGATATCCAGAAGCGGTACTCCTCGGCGGATCAGGCGGAAGAAGATATCCGGCGACGACTTGAGGCCAAAGAGGTCATCATCGGATTTGGACATCCCGTCTACACGGTGTCAGACCCGCGCAACAAGGTGATTAAAGAAGTTGCGCGACGACTCTCTGAGAATGCCAAGGATATGAAGATCTTCGAGATCGCGGAGCGTCTGGAGAGCGTGATGTGGGAGACCAAGAAGATGTTCCCGAATCTGGATTGGTTCAGCGCGGTGAGTTACCACATGATGCAGATTCCTACGTCTCTGTTTACACCTCTGTTTGTGATTGCCCGCACCTCGGGCTGGAGCGCCCATGTGATCGAACAACGTATAGACGGGAAGATCATCCGGCCCTCTGCCAATTACACCGGCCCGGAACCGCGTCCATTCGTTCCTCTAGCGGATCGAAAATAGAAACAGCGCAACCTCGTTGAAAATTGAGAGAGATATGTCCGTCGGATTCTTAAGTACGCAACAAGAATATGACCAGGTAATCGTGGATATCGTCGATTACGTGTACAACTACGTGATCGAAAGTGACCTCGCATACTCGACCGCCCGGTGGTGCCTTATGGATACGCTTGGTTGCGGCCTTGAGGCGCTCGAGTATCCCGCCTGCACCAAGCTTCTGGGGCCGGTTATTCCAGGGACGATTGTCCCTCACGGTGCGAAGGTTCCGGGGACACAGTTTCAATTAGACCCCGTACAGGCTGCCTTCAACATCGGAGCTATGATTCGATGGCTGGACTTCAACGACACGTGGCTTGCTGCTGAATGGGGACATCCATCGGACAACCTGGGCGCCATCCTCGCCGTAGCCGATTGGATCTCCCGTACGGCAATCGCTCAGGGGAAGCCGGCCTTATCGATGAGAGATGTCCTGACGGCGATGATCAAGGCACACGAGATCCAGGGGTGTCTTGCGCTTGAGAATTCCTTCAATCGAGTCGGTCTCGATCATGTGATCCTGGTGAAGGTCGCCTCGACCGCCGTAGTGAGCTCCATGTTGGGGCTGTCGCGAGCCGAAGCTCTTGCTGCTGTTTCGCTCGCCTGGGTCGATGGGCAAAGTCTTCGCACCTACAGACACTTCCCCAATACAGGCTCGCGTAAGAGCTGGGCAGCCGGAGATGCAACCAGCCGGGCTGTACGTTTGGCCTTGATGGCATCTACCGGTGAGATGGGATATCCAAGCGCTCTGACGGCGAAGACGTGGGGTTTTTACGATGTCTCATTCAAAGGGCAACCATTCCGTTTCCAACGACCGTATGGCTCGTATGTAATGGAGAACGTCCTTTTCAAGATCAGCTTCCCGGCCGAGTTCCATTCGCAGACCGCCGTAGAAGCGGCGATGACGCTGCATCGGAAACTGAGCGAGACCGGCAAAGACGCTTCAGCAATTCGGAGGATTACTATCCGCACTCATGAGGCCTGCCTCCGCATCATCGATAAGAAGGGCCCATTGAAGAATCCGGCAGATCGCGATCACTGTATCCAGTACATGGTGGCGGTACCGCTCCTCTTTGGACGTCTTCTTGCTTCAGACTATGAAGACGAGGTCGCCAATGATCCGCGTATCGATGCCTTGCGGGAGAAGATCGAGATGGTGGAGGAGCCGCAGTTTACCGCAGACTACCATGCTCCCGAGAAGCGCTCCATCGCGAACGCCTTAACGGTCGAGTTGACGGATGGAAGCACTCTTCAGGAGACGGTGGAATTCCCAATCGGACATCGTCTTCGCCGCGAAGAAGGTGTTCCGCTGCTCGAGGCAAAGTTCCGCAGGAACCTCGCACGCCGTTTCCCGCCAAAGCAGCAAGACCGGATTCTGGCGGCGTCGGTGGATCAGTTGCTCCTGGAAGCAATGTCCGTCCATCGTTATGTTGACATGTATGTGATCTAACCCTGGTCAGAATTTAGGATGCCCTCTAAACGCACTAGAATGTCCACTTGTCCAGGAAGACAAGCAACTGGTTGCTTTAGAATCGCCATCCCAGATGTACAGTCGGGAACACACTGAGCTTATTTCCGCGAACGGTTTCTCCCGCGACGGAGACGTCCTTCGCACCAAACTGATAGTCCAACGAAATCCAGGGGCTCACATAGAAGTGCTCACCAACATTGAACCGGTAACCGACACGCGGGCCCAGGCCGGTGATGTTGTTATAACGGCGTTCGTGCGTCTGGTTCAATTCATAACGGACCTGGGAATAATTGCTGTCGACGCCGAAGAACAATCCATCCAGAGGCCGCAGAGGGAAGTAGTCGAACTTGATCGTTCCTCCGCGGGAGTTGACGGTAAAAGCGCTGTTTCCGTAAGTCCACTGTGGAAGCTCAGCACCATATGTCCCAAGTTGGAGGCGAAACCTGCCCGCAGAAAAAGGGCGGGCCACGTGAGCGGAGAATCCTTTTAATGCATACGCCATTGGATCGGCCTCAACTTCCCATTGAACATGGGCGAAAGCTGATCCCGAAAAAAGCAGCGTGCAGCAGAAGAGCAATCGATAGAACATCTTTGTCAAAACCTTCTTTTGATCCTTTTTGTGCTTCGATTGCTACGATAGAGGCACTCTCTATGAGCAGTGAATGACGCGGCCGGACCAAAGTATTGACCGAAATGGCCACACTCGAATGACGGCGTCGATGGGCAAGATTTCACTTTCCATCCGAACTGTTCAACCTGTCCTCGCCTACATTTCTGGCAAAGGCTATGACAGTTCCGACTTTCTGCGATCCCACAATGTCGATCCCTCGATCGTTCGCGATCCTGAAGCGCGTTTGCCTCATAATGTAGCGGTCTCATTGTGGCTGGCTGCAGGACGGCTGACGAATGATCCGAATCTGGGGCTTCATGTTGCCGGAGGTATTCGGCCTGGTGTGTATGGAGCACTGGACTATGCTGTGCGAACTTGCGAAACCCTGGGAGAAGGGCTGCAACGGCTTTGTCGCTATCATCGCTTTCTGCATGACATCGCGGAGACGAGACTCTCTGTCAACGGTGACCGTGCGATTCTCAATCATTTCCTGCCTCTTCCTGGGGGACCGCCAAGCGCAGTTTCGGAATATGTCGTGGCAAGTTGGCTGCTGGGCACACGTCAGGCTACCGGTTTAAATTGGACTCCACTCGAGGTGCGGTTTCCTCACACAGCGCCGGCTGACACGTCTGAACACAAGCGGTTGTTCGGTTGCAGCCTGAAATTCGGATGCGAGAGAAGTGAATTGGTTTTTGCACGAGAACTTCTCGCAACCCCTCTCCTGAAAGCCGATCCCGCTCTCCAGGCAATCCTGGAAGCTCATGTTGTAGCTATCATCGAAAGACTGCCAAAGGCAGAGGCGATAACAGATGCGGTTCGTCGTCATCTCGCTGGTGAACTGGGTAAACATCAGCCGAATCTCGAACGTATCGCACCCCGCATGCATATGACATCGAGAACGTTACGCAGGCGGTTGGATGAGGAAGGGACGAGCTTTCGCCAGATCCTCACCGATGTGCGACGTGAAATGGCCGTGCGCCATTTATTGGAAGGCCGTTTGGCTATTGGTGAAATCGCGTTTCTACTCGGTTTTTCAGAGCCCAGTGCTTTTCATCGTGCTTTCAAGCATTGGACTGGTCATGCGCCGCTCGCCTATCGTGCGGCACCTCCGCAAACCGGATCTTGAGGAAGTGATATCCTCCACGTCGTTAAGAAATGTCGCAAATGTGATGTGTCGGAGGGTTTGCTGAGGCATGAAGTCCACAATCGTGTTTGTACTGTTCCTGGTTATGTCGTCCTGTTTTGTCCACGGTCAAGGTCTGGAGGGATTTCCCGACCCCACGGTGCAGCAGGCCTACACCATGCACCGGGCCTCGAGCCGTGAAGCTACCGGGGCGAATGCGGATTTCCGGACAATTACTCCCGGAGAGACGCTGACGATCCTTGATGTCGACGGTCCCGGCAGAATTTCACACATCTGGTTCACCCTGAATGCTCCGGAAAGCTATCACCTGAAACGCGCTGTCTTGCGCATGTACTGGGACGGAGAGAGCACGCCGAGTGTAGAGACGCCAATTGGGGACTTTTTCGGTTTGGGTAACGGGCAGTACTATTTCTGGTCGTCGCCGGTTTTGTCTGTCGGAACGGATCGTTCTCTCAATAGCTACTTCCCAATGCCGTATGCCAAACATGCCCGCGTCACCGTAACCAATGAAGGCAAGCAGTCGGTCAGCAACTTGTATTGGAATATTGATTATCGGCAGGAGCTAAAACCTCTACCTGCCGGCACGTTGTATTTTCATGCACAGTACCGGCAAGCGCAGCCGAATCATGGCTGGGTCTCCGACTGGTATGACAACGGTGATCCACGCGTGAACTACCGTCGCAACCTCGATGGCAAAGATAACTACGTATGGTTCGAAGCCAAGGGGCATGGGCAGTTCATCGGCGTAACCATGTCTGTGCTGCAAAACCAGGATGGATGGTGGGGGGAAGGGAACGACCGGTTTGAAGTCGACGATGGCCCTACGATTGTCGGAACGGGATCAGAAGACTACTTCCTGGGGGCGTGGGATTTTGGTTCACCTCAGAGTTTTCTGCTGCACGGCTCCCCTGTCGTAGGCCCAGAGCTTGCCGGATCGCGATCAAGCGTCTATCGTTTCCATCTCGATTCGCCAATCCCTTTTACCAAGTCGATGAAGGCGAGCATTGAACACGGCCACGCCAATGCTCGTTCCGACAACTTCTATTCCGTTGCGTATTGGTATCAAGCTGAGCCTCACGCGCCTTTTCCTACGCTGCCTGAGATGAGTGAACGAATCCCCGCATTACAGGCCGTGGGCGGACCCGGCAATGCGAAGCAGCCTCGTCAGGAAGGTGACCCTCAGCCGAGGTGACTGTTATTTGATCCGTGACCGAGCCGTGTTTTAGAGCATTTTTCCTGTTACTGGGTATTCCGAAAAAGGCGTACAGCGGCGTTTTCATTGCGGAAAACGCCCATAGATGCGGAAACCCGGCACTACACCTGCAGGAAAAATGCTTTAACCATTGGCTAAAGAGGCGGCTGGCTGCCATGACGTCGATAAATCGGAAAGTGATGATGGGCACGTACGACATAGTGGCCGATCATCCATCCCGCTATGGAGCCAAGGAGTACATCCGTGGGGAAGTGTTTTTCGGCAAGTACACGTGTAAGAGAGGTGGCTGTCGCTCCGGAATAGATTGCGACTTGCTTCAACCTTGACGGATATTCAGCAGCGATTACCGCGGCGGCGGACCATGCCGTAATGGAGTGGCCAGAGATGAAAGAGGAGTTCGTCCCCGAAGAGAGTTGGTAGAAGTTGCCGGCATAGTTATCAACATTAGGACGTTCGCGAAAAGACGCCAGTTTGACGATTTGCTGAAAAATCTGAGCATCCCCTACCGCCTCGCCGGAGAGCAGGCCTGTTTCTTGAAGGTGATCGTTATGAGTAGCGATTCCGATCCCGTACATTGCGGCCGACCCACCGACATAGCCATACTCCAAAACATAGGAGACATTGTCAGCAGCGTTGTTGAAGCCAGGATCGTGGCTGACAATATCGCGGGCAACGCGACTATCCTGCGTAAGAGAAACCCCGGTCGCAGTTGCAATCGGGAGTATCCATCTGAAATCCACCGCGCGGATATAGATGGGAGAGGTAAAAATGCGATACGTATCGCCCACCACATTCAGCGGAATCCGCTTAAGCGTGACTGGCGGATGAGGGATGTCCTCAAGCGGAATCTTGCCCTGACCATGCGGTTTGGCGGTGATGAGTGAAGAGGGTGCGTTCGGCAGGTTGGCTTGTGTTGCCGGATTTGTCTGCGGTTGTGGTGTCTCCTTTTTTTCGGGCTTGTTCTGGTCGGCTGGAGCGGTGCTCTTCTGTGGCGTGGAGGAATCGTTCTGTGCGACCACCGATGGGACGGCGCAAATCAAAATACATATTACGAAGGAGAGCGAGCGCCGGTTGGCAACCGTTCTCGCAACTGGGCCACTCCTTGCCGTTTGCAGGAATATAAATACGACGATGAGGAAGACTGAGAATTCGGCGCCACCGGTAAGTCCGACGGAATCCCAACCATCGAAGCGCTCCAACAGCGGCATGAGAAATGTCACTATCACAAAGAAGAGAGCAACGAGTTTGAGGGGCCGATTCATCGGTAAACCTCTTATCAAGGACGTTAGATGCGGATGGGCCGGCCAGATGGTTACTTGACGACGCTTATTCTCCCATTCAGGTGATCAATATAGTGGCAGGCCCGCTTGGCCCCGCGTGCAGGCTAGGGCCTGGCGGGCGAAGAGAGGCGTCAGCCTGTAATAATCGGAACTCGAAGTGTTAGAAACTTTAACTGCAAAGGCAACTCTCCAATGAGTTCGCCGTCGATCTGAACTGGAAGTGATCCGCTTCCTTCAAGAATGACCTCCTGGCACGCGCTGATCCGAATGTCGCGGCTTTGACCGTGAATGGCAAACAGCATTCTGGCCAATTGAAGGGCAAGTCTGAGTCTTCCCCTTTGCTGAAAACTGACAACATGGAATGTTGGTTGTTTAATGTCGGCATGTGGCGTCAACTTCAGACCACCCGCGAAGCGCTGGATTCGTGTGACGATGACCCAGTGAGCGACCCACTCCTCTTGAGGAGTTCGAATGGAAATAGGTTTTTCGTTGTGTATCCATAACGCGGCCAGGGCAGCCGCTACTATTCCGAATGTTCCGAAGTGGCGTGCTTGATATTTTTCGAAGATTTGGACGGCTGAGGCATCAAAGCCCACACCGACGACGAACGCGAATGGGTGCCCATTGCAAACACTGACGGGAACATTGAAGGTGGACCCACGCATCAGCACTTCCGCAAGGGCAACAGGCGTGGTCGGTAGATCTATCTCGCGACTGAAGATGTTGGCGGTCCCAGAGGGGATCAAACCCAGCGGAATGTCCGAGCCGGCGATACCGCGAAGCACATCATGTAATGTTCCGTCTCCACCTGCAGCGATGATTGCATCGAACTGCCCGCTTAGTGCTGCATCTTTGGCGATACGCTCACCACGTTCATGTTGTGTCGTATCGACGATAGATATGTGGCAGCCAGCCCGCTGCAGCTCCCGAACGGTATTTCGAAACAACAAACGGCCTCGGGTGCCGGCGTTCGGGTTGTGGATCACGCAGAATCGTTTACGCAAGTCGGAACCCACATCGATCTAGAGCATTTTCCCTGTTGCTGGGTATCCCGGAAGAGGTGTGCAGCGGCGTTTTCATTGCGGAAAACGCCCATAGATGTAGAAACTCCGCACGGCCCTTACAGGAAAAATGCTCCATCCGCGCTCGATCGTGGATTGAAGATGCTGGCATGAAGACAATTATGAGTGGAAATCGGCTGCAAAGAGAAGCTTCGAACATACAAGCTGCTCGATGAGGAGAGGTTGCCTGGCCTCGGAAAGAGAAGCCGCATCCGCATATGCCTGAAGAATGCTTTGGGCGTATTGCAAGACTGAAGGGGGGTGAGTCGTCTCAGTAATGATAATGGGCTGCACGCCCCTCCCGGAGTACCCGGCAACAGGAAAATGCTCTAGCCTTCCAGGTCAAGGCCGCGGAGATGATCTTCACTGGAACCTGGCACGAGGAGACTGTCGCTATGGATGAAGACAAGTGCTGATGTTGCGTCAGGTGGGATTACGCGAGCTTTTACCAGACCGTCAAATTCTCTTCAACGGTTCCCAATATCGTTCTCCTCATTAGTTCGGGGTTGCGGATGACACTGCTCCTTGCCTGTGGACGAACCCAAGGCAGGATATATCGGCTCGTAGATCTCCTAGCGGCAAAATGCCTGTACGAGGGGTCACAGGAGTGGAGGGCCAAACCATGAGTGACCGCCGAGTCTTGCAACGCTGCTGTTGATGAGCCGGTTAGAAATGTGCCGAAGGTGAATGATGACCATCACCGCGACGATCTCGCAGATTAGCGGTCAAAAAAGAGCCGTATTGTGAAATCTTCCCGGCGGCCTTAGGACCAAATGACAGATGGGTCCATTTCACCTTGATTTGTTCGATAACTGAGGGGCCTATCCAGGAGCGATACTGCCGCCGTTCCGATAGGAACCATTGCGTAGGATCACAAATCACTTTTGGAGAAGGCAATGCATCAGACCCGGTATTCAAACCTCTTGGGCATCTGCACGCTTGCGGTTGCGTGTACCCTTAGCGCGCACGCCCAGCAGATCAAGACCGTCTTCGTCATTGCGATGGAGAATCACAACTGGACGCAGCCCGCGAACAAGTTCTCCGGCGGCATACAGC
>Ga0207647_10004232_pt1 | contig 10638 bp, 11 predicted proteins | sample KBSCornC2_FD_184295 | JGI IMG/M metagenome (GOLD analysis project Ga0207647, IMG submission 184295) | Corn rhizosphere microbial communities from Kellogg Biological Station, Michigan, USA - C2 (SPAdes) (version 2) | ecosystem: Host-associated > Plants > Roots > Rhizosphere ...
CTCGCCTCGGTGATCCGCCGCGCCCTCGCCGACGCGGATCTGAGCGCCGGCGCCGTCGACGTGGTCTTCGCCGACGCCGCCGCACTGCCCGACGCCGACCGCGCCGAAGCCGGCGCCCTCAACGAGGTGTTCGGAGCCGGCCGGGTGCCGGTGACCGCGCCCAAGACCCTCACCGGCCGGCTGTACGCGGGCGGCGCCGCACTCGACGTCGCCACCGCCCTGCTCAGCCTGGCCGCCGACGTCATCCCGCACACCGCGGGCCCCGTCGAGGCGGGGCACCTGGGCATCGACCTGGTCGTCGAACGGCCCCGGCACACCCCGCTGCGCACCGCCGTGGTCCTCGCCCGCGGACACGGCGGCTTCACCTCCGCGCTCGTGCTCGGCGCCGGCAACCGCACCGACCACCTCACATAACCCCCCGACCCCGAAAGGCACCAGTGATGGCGGGACACACCAGCAACTCCATCGTCATCGACGCCCCCATGGACTTCGTCTGGGAGCGGACCAACGACGTGGCGTCGTGGCCCGAGCTGTTCAGCGAGTACTCCCTCGCCGAGATCCTCGAACAGGACGGGCCGAGGGTCACCTTCCGGCTCGCCCTGCACCCCGACGAGAACGGCACGGTGTGGAGCTGGGTGTCCCAGCGCACCACCGACGCCGCGACCCGCACCGTCCGCGCCCACCGCGTGGAGACCGGACCGTTCGAGTACATGAACATCCACTGGCAGTACACCCAGACCGGCCGGGGCGTGCGGATGCAGTGGACCCAGGACTTCCACATGAAGGACGGGGCCCCGCTCGACGACGCCGGCATGAGCGACCGCATCAACCGCAACACCGTGGTTCAGATGAACCTGATCAAGGAAAAGCTCGAGGCTGCCGCGCGCGGCGTCCATGCGAGCTGACTCCGCTGACGCACCACAGGAGGGGAACACCATGGAACTCGCATTGCGCGGCAAGAAGCTGCTCGTCACAGGAGGCACCAGGGGCATCGGCCGTGGCATCGTCCTCGCCGCCGCACGCGGGGGAGCCGATGTGCTCACCTGCTACCGCCAGGAAAGCGAGTACGTCGAGAGCCTGCGCCGAGAGCTCAAGGAGACCGGCGGCGACCACCACGTCGTCCGCGCCGACGTCGGCGAGATAGCCGAGGTGGACGCGCTCCTCGAGGAGGCGAAGAACCGTTACGGGCGGCTTGACGGCATCGTCAACAACGCCGGCACGATCACCCACATACCGTTCGCCGAGCTGCCGGCCGACGAGTGGTCGCGCGTCATCGACACTAACCTGACCGCTTCGTACCGCGTCATCCAGCAGGCCCTGCCCCTGCTCGGCGCCGGTGGCTCGATCGTCAACATCGGCTCCCGCGGCGCCGCTGCCGGTATCCCGCTGCGCGCCCACTACACAGCCGCGAAAGCAGCGATGATCGGTCTGACCCGCTCGCTGGCCAAGGAACTGGGCGGCAAGGGCATCCGCGTCAACGTCGTCGCGCCCGGCGTCATCGAAACGGAGGCCTTTGCGGCCATGCCGGCCGAACGCGCCGAGGGTCTGCGCTCCACCTACTCCCAGAAGACGGCGCTCGCCCGCCTGGGTACGGTCGAAGAGCTGGCGGCGCCGGTCCTCTTCCTGCTCAGCGACCTTTCCGCTTACGTCACCGGCGAGACCATCAACGTCGACGGAGGCATCTGACGTGTCTGATGCGACGTTCCGGGTCATGCTCCGCATGCAGATCAAGCCCGGCATGGAAGCCGAGTTCGAACGCGTGTGGAAGGAGGTGGGCAGCTCGGTGACCGGCCACCCCGCCAACCGCGGCCAGTGGCTGTCCAAGAGCACGACGGACGACGAGGACGGCATCTACTACATCGTCAGCGACTGGGCCGACGAGCCCCGTTTCCGCGAGTTCGAGACCAGCGACACCCACCTTCAGCACCGCACCAAGCTGCACCCCTACCGCAGCGGCGGCTCGATGACGACGATGAACATCGTCGCGAACCTCTCCGTGGCGGCCGCATGACGGCCACCCCCGCCGTGGAGGTCGTGCTCTACCACCTTTGCGACCGGGGCGAGGACGTCCTGGCGGCCTACCACGAGGCCAGCCGTCGCATGGCCGGCACCCCGGGCCTGCTGGGCAACCAGCTCATGAACGAGCTGGGCCGTCCCCGCAGCTACGTCGTGGTGAGCCACTGGGACAGCTGGACGTCCTTCGAGACCTGGGAGCGCGGCCCGCAGCACAAGGACCAGACGGCGCCCTTGCGTGCATTCCGCGACACCGAGCGGGACCGCCCGTTCGAGATCTACAACGTTCTCGCCCATTACTGATTTCTTGCCACAAGAAGCCCTGTGCCGGACCGTCGGCGGCCCGGCACAGGACTGCCGTCGTCGCCCCGAAAGGGATCCGGAAAACCGTGATTGGAATTCCGCTCGAAACGGGCTCGAAGCAGCCTGGACCCGGCTGGGAACTCCCCTTTTCTTGTGGCTGAATGAGCTCCGAGGAAAAAGCCAGAGCTCGCCAACCGTACGCATCAATCTGCCGCCATACGAGGGAGCCCCACGTGGCCAGCGCAGCGACGACGAGCAACGTGCTCGAGTTGTTCGACTCCGATTTCATACGCGATCCGCACCCCACCCTCGCGCCACTGCGTGAGCAGTCGCCCGCGCACCTTGTGGCCACTCCCAACGGCCTCAAGACGTGGCTGGTGACTCGCTACGACGACGCCAAGGCGCTGTTGACCGACCCCCGGGTGAGCAAGGACATGCGCGTCGGTTACGGCCTGGTCCCGCAGAACTTCGTGGACCTTGAGAAGCAGGCGCACTTTCAGGCGCAGCGGGGAACCCGCAAGCAGTTCGCGACCGAGCTGAGCACCACCATGCTGGACAGCGACCCGCCGGACCACACGCGCCTGCGCAGGCTCGTGGCGAAGGCGTTCACCATGCGTCAGGTCGAGGCGCTGCGCCCGCGGATCACCGAACTGGTCACCGAGCTCCTGGACGCCATTGAGGCTCAGGACGAGGTGGACCTCATGGACGCCCTCAGCTTCCCGGTCCCCTTCACCGTGATCTGCTGGCTGCTCGGCGTTCCGCCGTCAGACCGCGATCAGTTCCGCCGCTGGTCCAATCTCCTCACCTCGGGCCAGGGCACCGAGGAAGCCCTCGACGCCAGCCAGGACATGGTCGTCTACCTGCGTGCCCTCATCACCGACAAGCGCGAGAACCCGGCCGAGGACATGCTGAGCGCGCTCATCGAGGCCACCGACGAGGGCGACAAGCTCGACGAGATCGAACTGATCTCGATGGCCTTCCTCCTCCTCGTCGCCGGCCACGAGACCACGGTGAACCTGCTCAACACCGCCACCCTGGCCCTGCTGACCCATCCCGACCAACGCGCCCTGCTGGAGGCCGACCCCGGCCTGTGGGACAGCGCGCTCGACGAGTTCCTGCGCATCGACGCGCCGTTGGCCAATGCCACGTGGCGGTTCACCCTGGAGCCCATCCAGCTGGGCGACGTGCTGATCCCCAAGGGCGAGTTCATCACGATCTCGCTGAGCGCCGCCGGCCGCGACCCGAAGCGCTACGCCAACCCCGACCGCGTCGACATCACGCGCAAGAACTCCGGGCACCTGGCGTTCGGCCACGGCATCCACCACTGCATCGGCGCACCCCTGGCCCGGCTCGAAGGCCGCATCGTGCTCGCAGAGCTGTTCCGCCGCTTCCCCGGCCTGAGCCTTGCCACCCCCAAGGGCGAGCTGTCCTGGCGGCCCAGCTTCAACCTGCGCGGGCTCGCCTGCCTGCCGGTGCGCCTGCGCTGACCGCCCGATCGGCCCCTTTCCGCTGCCAAGCCGCTTCCCTAAGGAGACAACCGTGACCCGTCCCTCCTGGGCCCCGCCCGAGGTCGACATCGACAAGCCGAGCATCGCCCGTGTCTACGACTACTGGGTCGGCGGCTCCCACAACTTCCCGGCCGACATCGAGGTCGCCAAGTCCATCGCGGACAAGAACCCTCTGCTGCCGCGCACTTTGCGCTCCAACCGGGCTTTCCTGCGCCGCGCCGTCAAGGAGCTGACCGCCCGGGGCATCGACCAGTTCCTCGACATCGGCTCCGGCATCCCGACCGAGGGCAACGTGCACGAGGTCGCCCTCGAGAACAACCCCGACAGCCGCGTGCTCTACGTCGACATCGACCCGGTCGCCGTGGCACACGGCAAGGCCATCCTCGCGGACCATCCGCAGGCCGCGTCGCTGCTGGGCGACCTGCGCAAGCCCGGTGACATCTTCGCGTCGCAGGAGATCGAGCTGATCGACTTCTCGCGCCCCGTCGCCCTGATCTTCGCCGCGGTTCTCCACTTCGTCAGCGACGCCGACGACCCGAAGGCCATGCTGCGCGAGTTCACCGCGAAGCTCGCCCCCGGCAGCTACGTCGTCATCTCGCACGCGGGCATGGACAAAAAGCCGGCGCCGCAGGACGTCCCCGCCTCCGCCCAGGAGACCTACGTGCGCAACGTCAGCGAGGTCTATTGGCGCGACACCGCCGAGGTCACGGGCCTGTTCGAGGGCCTTGAGCTGATCGAGCCCGGCGTGGTCCCGGTTCCGCTGTGGCACATCGGCCCGGAGGGCGACCCCGAGGGCTTCGGTGCCGAGGCCCACGCCCTGGCCGGCGTGGCGAAGAAGATCTGAGCCTGCGGACCCGGCAGGGAACGAACCCACGATCCGGCTGAATTGGAGTCAGTGATGCAGACCGATCTCCGTAACAAGGTCGTGCTGGTGACCGGGGCTTCCTCGGGTATCGGCCGGGCGACCGCCGTCGCCTACGGCAAGGACGGCGCGCGCGTCGCGATCACATACAACAGCAACAAGGACGGCGCGCAGGAGACCGCCCGGCTCGCCCGTGAGGCCGGCGCCGCCGAGACCCTGACGGTCCGTTACGACCTCACCGACGAGGCCGTCATCAGGGACGCGGTCAGGACCGTCGCCGACACCTGGGGCGGCATCGACGTCCTGGTCAGCAACGCTGTCGTGTGGTCCGAGGGCATTCCTCGCCCCGGCCGGGTGATGCCCGCCTTCGAGGACGCCGACCCGAAGCTGTGGCAGGAAGTCCTGCGCACCAGCGTCGACGCGACCTTCTACACGGTCGCCGCGGCGTTGCCGTTCATGCGCGGCCGCGCGTGGGGCCGCATCGTGCTGGTCTCCTCGGGCCTCGCGGACTACGGCATGGTCGGAGGCGCCGCCTACGGTGCCGCCAAGGCCGGCCTGCTGGGCATCGCCCGGAGCCTGACCTGGGAGCTCGCCCCGGAAAACATTCTGGTCAACGTGGTCGCGCCCGGCCAGACGCTGACCGAGAACGTGCGCCGGATCGCACCGGCCGCCGCGCTGGAGGCCAAGGCGAAGACGCTTCCGTCGGGCCACCTGTCGGTGCCCGAGGACGTCGCGAACACGATCGTGTTCCTCGGTTCGCGCGCCAACGGCAACGTCAACGGCCAGACCATCCGGGTAACCGGCGGAGCCTGACACCTGGCAGAGCCGCCCGCCGCCGCGCCCGCCCCCGCGGGCGCGGCGGCCCGGGTGCCGACTCGCCCCGGTCGGTGACCTCCACCATGAGGAATGACGTAACCCCCCATGACCGAAGAAGCACCGAAGTTCACCTTCCCCTTCAGCAGGGACTCCCCGACCCGCTGCCCCGTGGACTTCGCCGCACTGCGCGAGCAGCGGGTGGCCCAGCTGACGATGCCCAGCGGCTCAACCGGCTACATGGTCGGCCGTTACGAGGACGTCCGCCGGGTCCTGCTCGACCCCCGATGCAGCGCCGACCTGCACCGCCCCGGCGCGCCGCTGATGACCAACTGGCCGCCGCTGGAGAGCCTCAACTTCACCGACCCGCCGCAGCACACCCGGCTGCGGCATCTGGTGGCCAAGGCGTTCACGCCCGACCTGGTGGAGAGCTTGCGCCCGCGCATCCAGCAGCTCACCAGCGAACTCCTCGACGAGATGGAGCGGGGCGGCACCTCGGCCGACATCGTCGAGGCATACGCGCATCCGCTGCCGATCAACATGATCTGCGACGTGCTGGGCGTGCCGCGCGGTGACCGCTCGCAGTTCCGCAAGTGGTCGGAAGCCTTCCTGGTCCTGGAGAACAATCCGGTCGACGACATCCAGGCCGCGGCCGGGGAACTGCGCGAGTACCTCGGCTCACTGGTCGCCGACAAGCGGCGCGCACCCGCAGACGATGTGCTCAGCGCGCTCGTCGCGGCGCGCGACGACGAAGACAAGCTCACCGAGGGGGAGTTGGTCTCCACCGCCACCCAGCTGCTCATGGCCGGCCACGAGACGACGTTTCTGCAGATCGGACTGTGCGTCGCGACACTGCTCCTGCACCCCGGCCAGCTGGCCGACCTGCGCCGGCACCCCGAGCTCATGCCCAACGCGGTCGAGGAACTGATGCGTTACCAAGGTCCCGGTGACGGTGCCGCCTACCGGATCCTGCTCAAGGACATGACCTTCGGGGACACCACCATCCCCGCGGGCAGCGGAGTTCTTGCCGCGATCAGCGCCGCCAACCGGGACGAGGAGCGCTTTCCCGAGGCAGACCGGCTCGACATACGCCGCAAGGACACCCGCCACCTCACTCTCGGCCACGGCATCCACCACTGCCTGGGTGCGCCGCTGGTACGCATGGAGATGCAGATCGCCCTGACGAACCTGTTCGACCGGTTCCCCACGCTGAGGCTCGCGTGCGCCGAAGACGAGCTCGAATGGATGCCCGGACGCCTGCTCAGCGGCTTCCGCACTGTCCCGGTCACCTGGTGACCACCCAACCGACTTCTGTGGAGTAACCATGCGCATCGTCCGCTACTACGAGCACGGCGACCCCAGCGTCCTGCGCGTCGAGGATGCCCCCGAGCCGCAGGCCGGTCCCGGCGAGATAGTGATCCGCGCCGAGGCGATCGGCGTCAACTACGCCGACGTCCAAAAGCGCCAAGGCCTGCCCATCGGCGGCCCCGTCACCCTGCCCGCCGCGCCGGCCGGCGATGTCGCCGGTGTCGTCGAGGCGATCGGCGCGGGCGTGAGCAACGTGACGGTGGGAGACCGCGTCGTCGCCCCGGTCCGCCACGGCGCCTACGCCGAGCACGCGACGGCGTATGCGGCCACGGCCTTCCCGATCCCGGCCGCCATCGACGCCGCGCAGGCCACCGCGCTGCCCAGTCCCGGCGAGACGGCGTACCACGTGCTGACCACCGTCGGCCGGCTGAAGCCCGGCGAGACCGTCCTGATCAACGCGGCTTCCGGCGGCATCGGCCACCTCCTCGTCCAACTGGCCCGCGCCAAGGGCGCCGGACGCATCATCGGCACCGTCGGCTCGCCGGCCAAGCTCGACTTCATCCGCTCCGTCGGCGTGGACGTCGCGATCTGCTACGGGCATGAGGACTGGGCGGACGAGGTCCGCGCGGCTACCGGCGACAAGGGCGCCGACCTGGTGCTCGAGACGGTCGGCAACGAGGTCCTGGCGCACAGCATCCAACTGGCCGCCCGCTTCGGCCGCATCGTCTGTTACGGCGGCGCGTCCGGGGAGCGCTGGCCGGTCATCTCGCCCTGGGACTTCATCGACATGAAGTCCCTGCACGGCTTCAACCTGTACGCCCTGTTCCAGGACCGGCCCGAGGTCATCGCCGCAGGACGCAAGGAGCTCTTGGCATATGTGGAGTCCGGGCAGGTCAAGCCCGCCGTGTACAGCCGGATCCCGCTGGAGGAAGCGGCCAAGGCACACGAGCTGATGGAGGCCCGGCAGCACACCGGCAAGGTGGTCCTGATTCCTTGACCACCACAGGCAGTTGCCCGCTCCCGTGCCCTCTGCTACGGTACTTGGCGTCCTTAATCGCTTCCATGAGGAGTGCCGAGAGCCAAGACGAACACTGAAGGACCGGGATCAGCAGTCTGCTGATCGAAGGTTGAGAGGGCCCAGAGGGCCGGAGTCGGACAGGATCCGACCACCCATCTCCGCTGCTGAAGGCGAGCAGCGTTCTTCGTTGAGTTCGTTTTGCGTACTCCCGCACCGGGCGAGGCCACGTCTCGGCACCGCCCCACGATTACTAGGACCTCTCTTGACTTCCACTCCATCCGCGCCTGCCGCCCCTGCCTCTGCCGTGCCGACGTCGTCCACCAGGACCACCGTGGTGGTCCTGGTCCTCATGGCAGCGGCCTTCCTCGCCCTGCTCGACACACAGATCGTCGCCATCGCACTGCCCCGCATCGTCAGTGACCTGGGCGGACTGGACCGGTTCGCCTGGATCACCACCGGCTACCTCATCGGCGGCAGCGCCGCCCTCCCGGTCTTCGGGAAACTCGGCGACCTCTTCGGACGCAAGCGCGTCTTCATGGCCTCCGTCACCGTCTTCCTTGTCGGTTCGGTCCTGTGCGGACTCGCCCAGACGATGGGGCAGCTCATCGCCTTACGCGTCATCCAGGGCATCGGCAGCGGCGGCCTGTTCATCTGCGTCATCGCTCTCATCGGCGAGATGTTCACTCCGCGGGAAGGCGCCCGCTACTACGGCTGGTTCTCCATCACCTTCGGTGCCGCCTCACTCGTCGGCCCCACCCTCGGCGGCTTCCTGACCGACCTCGCCAACTGGCGGTGGGTGTTCTTCGTGAACCTGCCCCTGGGCCTCGTCGTCCTGGCCGTCGTGTCCTTGCTGCTGCACCTTCCCACTCACACCCGCGCACACAAGGCACACATCGACTACGCCGGCGTGCTGCTGCTCGTCGCCGCGATCGTCGCCCTCAACCTTCTGACCGGCTGGGCCGGCGTCAAGTACGCCTGGACATCCCCCGTCATCCTCACCCTGACCGGCGGATGCGTCGTCGCGGTGGCGCTCTTCATCGTCGCGCAGCGCCGCGCCGCCGACCCGATCATCCCGCTCCGGCTCTTCGCCAACCAGACCTTCACGATCGTCGTCATCCTCAGCTTCATCGCCGGCCTCATCGGACTCGGCACGCTCAACTATCTGGTCCTGTGGCTGCAGACCGTCCTCGGCCTGGACGTGGAGCAGGCCGGCTACGCCCTCACCGCCCTGATGATCGCTGTTGTCGTGACCTCCTGGCTCAGCACCAAGATCATCGGGCACAGCGGGTCCTACCGCTGGTTCCCCGTGCTCAGCATGGCGGTGTTCGCTCTCGCGGGAGCGCTGTTGTCCACCGCCGGCCCCGACACGAGCGTCCCGCTCACACTCGTGTATGTCCTGCTCTTCGGCATCGGCGCCGGCCTCAACATGCAGGCCCTGACCCTCGCTGCCCGCAACACCGCGCGCATGCAGGACATCGGCGCCGTACAGGGCACCACCAACCTCATGCGGCAGCTCGGCACCGGCCTGGGCGTATCCCTCTTCGCCGCCCTGATGACCTCACGGCTGGGCACCGGCCTCAACGAGAGGCTCAGGGGCAAAACCGGTGCGCCCCTCAGCAAGGACGGCTCGCTCTCGCCCGAGGTGCTCGGCCGCCTCTCCAGCTCCGTCCGCGCCGAAATCGCCGACATCTACGCGAACTCGCTGCGCGCCACCTTCTACGCGGTGATTCCGATCGCCGCGATCGGTCTGGTGGCCGCTCTCTTCCTCAAGGACGTCAAGCTCGCCGATGGCCACGGCCACGGCAGCGCCGATTCCCAGGAGCCCGGCGACGACACCGCCACCAGCCCCTCCGCCCCCCACGGCGAATCCTGACTCTCCCGCTCCACGAGCGGCCACTTCGCACGGACTTCCGCCGTGCAGCACATCCCAAGGAGACACACGCATGATTCTCGTCACCGGTGCCACCGGCAACGTCGGCTCGGAACTCGTCGCTCAGCTCGCCGCGGACGGCGTGCCCGTGCGGGCCATGACCCGCTCGCCGGAGAAGGCCCGCTTCCCCGAGGGCGTCGAGGTCGTCGCCGGCGACTTCGACAAGCCCGAGACGCTCCCTGCCGCCCTCGCCGGCATCGACCGCGTCTTCGTCTGCCCGCCCGGCTACGGCCCCGAGGGCCCGGTCCAGGAGCGCACCCTCGTCGCCGCCGCCCGCGAGGCCGGCGTCAAGCACCTGGTCAAGCTCTCCACCAGCGGCGTCGGCTACGGCGCCACCGACCCGCTGACCTCGGGCCACCGGGCCGGCGAGCAGGTCATCCAGGAATCCGGCCGGGACTGGACCATCCTGCGCCCCGGCACCTTCATGATCTACCTCTACGGGTACGCGGACACCATCGCCAAGGACCGGACCATGTATGTCACCGAGGGCGACCCCGTCTCCGCGATGATCCACCCGCGGGACATCGCCTCCGTGGCCGCGAAGGTCCTCACCACCTCCGGGCACGAGGGCCAGGCCTACACGCTCACCGGCGGCGAACCCCTCAGCCCGCAGCGCCAGGGCGAGATCATCAGCGAGGCCCTCGGCCAGGAGGTCAAGGTCGTCGAGCGCACCAAGGCCCAAGCCCAGGCCGAGTTCGACCGCATGGGCTGGGGCGGCCCCCGCCTCGAGGCCCTCCTCGAGCTCAAGCGTCAGTCGGCCGCCTGGGACTGGAAGGTCTCGGACGCCGTCGAGAAGATCACCGGCAAGGCTCCGCTGACCCTGCACGACTGGGTCGAGGAGAACATCCACATCTTCGGCTAGCCGAACACCACGGCGTGGGGC
>Ga0207647_10004235_pt1 | contig 10634 bp, 9 predicted proteins | sample KBSCornC2_FD_184295 | JGI IMG/M metagenome (GOLD analysis project Ga0207647, IMG submission 184295) | Corn rhizosphere microbial communities from Kellogg Biological Station, Michigan, USA - C2 (SPAdes) (version 2) | ecosystem: Host-associated > Plants > Roots > Rhizosphere ...
ACCGGGCGGTTATGATTTCTATCTCCATACGGCGGCGACCGGCCAGCGAACGTGGACCGCGATGATCTATCTGAACGAGCCCGGGGACGGGGGAGCGACCAGGTTCAAGGCGATCGGGAAGACCATCCAGCCCGAGACGGGAAAGCTGATTGCCTGGAACAATCTGCTATCCGACGGGCGCCCCAATCCAGCGACGCTTCACCAGGGCATGAAGGTCCGTCGCGGGACCAAGTACATCATCACCAAGTGGTTCCGCGAACGATCCCTCTGAGCCGCTATTCGGTGCGGTGATTGCCGCCCTCGCCGAGCGGTTTGACGTGGACGGTCTTGATGTTGACGAACTCGCGGATGCCGAAGACTCCGCATTCGCGGCCGTAGCCCGAATGCTTGACGCCGCCGAACGGCGCGCGCGGGTCCGAGCGAACATTCTCGTTCACGAAGCTTAGTCCCGCTTCGAGCTCTTCCGCGGCAATCCGTCGGCCGCGATCGAGGTCGGCGGTGAGGACGCCCGACCCGAGGCCGAACTCGCTGGCGTTCGCGATGCGGATTGCGTCTGCCTCGTCTTGAGCTGGAATGATGGCGGCAACGGGACCGAAGACTTCCGCGTCGTGCGCCGCCTGGCCAGGCCGGACGTCGGCCAGCACCGTCGCCGGATACCAGGCGCCCGGGCGGTCCGGGATCTTGCCACCGAGCAGCAGCCGCGCGCCATTGTCGATGCTCTGAGTCACCTGCGCGTGGATTTCGTCGCGCGCCTCCACGCTGACCATCGGGCCAAGCTTCGAATTTTCCTTCGTCGGGTCGGCCATTTCGAAGGCGCTCATCGCCTCGACGAGGGCCTGTTCGAACCGCTCGAGAACGGGCTTCACGACGATGAAGCGCTTGCCGGCGATGCAGCTCTGGCCGCCGTTCACCATGCGTGCGGTCGCCGCCACCTTGGCCGCAGCTTCGACGTCGATATCTTCGAGGACCACGTAGGCGTCCGATCCGCCGAGCTCGAGCACGCACTTCTTGAGCACCGAGCCTGCCGCCGTTGCGACGCTCCGTCCCGCTGCGACGCTCCCGGTCAACGTGACCGCCGCGACGTGCTCGTCCTTGATCAGGGCCTCGACTTCGCGGCTCGGAAGCAGGAGCGTCCGGAACAAATCCTTGGGAACGCCGGCCTGGTGGAGCACCTCCTCGATCGCCAGCGCGCATCCCGGAACGTTGCTGGCATGCTTGAGGAGCGCGCCATTGCCCGCCATCAGCGCCGGAGCGGCGAAGCGAAAGACCTGCCAGAAGGGAAAATTCCACGGCATCACCGCGAGCACGATGCCGAGCGGATTGAAGGTGACGAACGCCTCCTCACCGCCAAGGTCGATCGGCTCATTGGCGAGATATTCGTGGGCGTGATCGGCGAACCAGTCGCAGTTGGAAGCGCATTTCTCGACTTCGGCACGGCCGTCGGACAGGGTCTTGCCCATTTCCTCGGTCATCAGCCGCGAAAGCTCATCCTTGCGTGCGCGAAGAATCTCGCCCGCCTTGCGGACGATCGCGGCGCGTTCGGCAAAACTAGTTCGGCGCCACTTCAGGAAAGCCTCGTGAGCGGCCGAAGCCGCTGCGTGCGCCTCGTCGATGGTGGTCTCGTCGTAGCTCTCGCCCGGCTGGCCGGTCGCCGGATTGATCGTCTGGATCTGGCTGGATTTCGGACGGGTCAGTTCTGCTTGCTCGGTCATGGGCGACTCCTCGCCGACGCACATAGGCGCGGAGCTGCCCAGGCCCAAGGGTCACTCATCTGGTGTCCTGTCGCCCCTCGCTGCGCTCGTGCGCTCCAGTTTCGAAACTGCCCCCGGCAGTTCGCGAAACTTGGAGCGGGCGAAGGGATTCGAACCCTCGACCCCAACCTTGGCAAGGTTGTGCTCTACCCCTGAGCTACGCCCGCTCTGAGCTGACGCCGGAACTCGCCCGGCGGGAGGTGAGCGCGCGCCTAGCATGGGCCGCCGCGCCGCCGCAAGGGCCTCAGCGGAAGCTTGTGGCACGCATTACAGCGGCCCATATGGGCGCCCTCAAGAGGAGAGCATCAGCGCCGTGGCGACCCTGGGACTCAGCGAAGCCGAACGCGAATCGATCGAGCGGTTCGAGGCCGACGTCATCCATCCGTCAATGAACGCACTGGTCGTGCTCGATTTTTGGGCCGAATGGTGTGGGCCGTGCAAGCAGCTGTCGCCGATCCTCGACAAGTTGGCGGAGGATTATGCCGACAAGGGCGTGAAGCTCGCCAAGATCGACGTCGACAAGGACAAGCTGATTGCCGCTCAGTTCCGGATCCAGTCGATTCCGACCGTCTATGCGATCTATCGTGGCCAGCCGGTCGCCGACCTCACCAATTACCGGACCGAAGGGCAGCTCAAGAAAGTGCTCGACCAGCTGCTGGCCCAGCTGAAGATCGAGCCCGAAGGCGCAACGCCCCAAGCCGAGATCGAGCCGCTGGTGGCGATGGGCGAGCAGGTGCTTGCCGAGGGCGACGCGCCGCGCGCGGTCAACATCTTCCGTCAAGTGCATGAGATAGCTCAGGACGATTCAGCCGTGATCGGCGGCCTGGCGCGGGCGCTGATTGCATCGGGCGAGGCAGCGGAGGCGCGGACGCTTCTCGACGGACTGTCGGAGGATCAGGCCAAGAAACCGGACATCGCGCGAGCGCGGGCTGCGCTCGAGGTGGCGTCTGCAGCCCCGGCTGTAGACACGACCGCCCTCGAAGCCCGGGTTGCCGCCAACCCCGACGATCATGAAGCCCGCTTCGAACTGGCCTCGGCGCAAATGGCCGCGGGAGACCGCGATACAGCCGCCGATGAACTGCTCGAAATCATCCGCCGAGATCGCGAATGGAACGAGGGCGCCGCGCGCAAACGCTTCCTGCAACTGCTCGAAGCGCAAGGCCTTGAAGATCCGTGGTCGGGCGCTCAGCGGCGTCGGCTCTCAGCCGTCCTCTTCACGTGAGCAGAGTCTTTAGAGTCCCGCTCTTTCCGCTTCCAGGCGCGATCCTCTTTCCGCGTTCCCAGCTTCCGCTCCACATTTTCGAGCCGCGTTATCGCGAAATGGTGCGCGATGCCGTCGACGGCGCCGGGCGGATTGCGATGATCCAGCCGCACCGGCTCGACGATGACAACCGCGCCCCGCTCTACGCGGTCGGCTGCGTCGGCGACATCGTGAGCCTCGAGGAGCTCGAGGATGGGCGGTTCAACATCGTGCTGCTGGGCTCCAACCGCTTCCGGCTGGTCAGCGAGAGCGACGCAGACACACCCTATCGCTGCGCGGAGGTCGACATCGCGGCTTTCGACGATGAGGAGCCGCCGGCGCTTGCTTTGGTCCAACGCGCCGAGGTCGAGCGTGAGGCGCGGAGGCTCGGTGACGCGATGGGACTCGCCGTCGACTGGAACGCGGTGAACCGGCTCGACGACGAAATGCTGGTCAATGCCATCGCGCAGGTCGCGCCGTTCGACGTCGGCGCCAAGCAGGCCTTGCTGGAGCAACCGTCGCTCGCAGGCCGCGCCGACTTGCTGGTGCAGCTGATGCAATTCCATCGCGCTACCGTCACGGGTGGAGCGCAGGTCGAGCCGACCCTCCAGTAGCTAGATCGACAAGCCGCGGAGCAGCAGCGGCAGCTCTCCGCTGGTCCCGCGCGCCTCGCTCATGAGGCGGCTGCGGAGCGGAGAAATGCGGCCGACCAGGCCCATTCCAAAACGGCGCATGGCGGACGCGGTCCTTCCCGGAACGCCGTAGATTCGAGTCAGCGTATCGGTGGCAAAGGCGACCGAAAGCGCGTCAAGCGAACGCCAGCGTTGGTACCGGTCGAGCAATTGCTTGTCACCAAGATCGAGGCCGAGACGGGCACCTTCGACGAGCACCTCCGCCAGTGCAGCGACGTCACGGAAACCGAGGTTGAGGCCTTGGCCTGCAATTGGATGAATGGCGTGCGCGGCATCGCCGATCAGCGCGAGCCGTTCCGCGGTCATTTGCGCCGCGTGGTGGAATCCGAGCGGGAATGAAGATCGCGGCGCGAGCATCGCTATCTTGCCGAGGAAGCCGCCCATTGCTGCTTCTGCCTCCGCGGCGAAATCCTCGTCGCTCAGCGAAAGCCAGCCGGCTGCATCTTCCTCGGGCACCGACCAGACGATCGCGGAACGATGCGTGGCCTTGTCGTCGTTCATCGGCAGCAAGGCGAACGGGCCGGTCGGATAGAAAATCTCGTAGGCGACATGCTCGTGCGGCTTTTCGTGGCCAAGGACCGAGACAATCGCCTGATGATCATATTTCCAGCGGGCGACGTTGATTCCGGCGACCTCGCGGGTGCGTGAGTTGCGGCCGTCGGCGGCGACCAGAAGGGGAGCCTGAAGCTTGCGCCCGTCCTCCAGCGAAACGACGACTCCAGTCGAGCCGCGATCGACGTGCGCGACGCGCGACTTCCACAGCAGCCAGATGTTCTTCCCCGCCTCGGCCCGCGCCTGGAGCGCGGTGCGGAGGTGGCGATTCTCGTGCATGAAGCCGAGCGGTTGCTGGTCATCGGGATCGAAATGAAGGGCGCCCGGCGCAAGGCCGTCGGCGACGGCGATTCGCCAGATCGGGCATCCGGGCTCGGCCAGATGGCCGGCGACTCCGATGGTCGTCAGCATGCGCATCGAACTCGACGAGACGGCGCTGGTACGGCCGTCGAACGCGGACTCGCTCCGCGGCGCGGGATCTGCCGGATCGACGATGATGACCGAAAGGCCGCTCGAATCGAGCGCCGAAGCGAGCGCCAGACCAACCAGCCCGCCGCCGAAGATGATCACGTCCGCACGGTCCATCGCTGCGCCTATATCTCTGCCTGCGGCCGCAGGGGAAGGGACCGCAGAAAGCGCGGTCCGGCCCGTTCGTCGCAATGAAGCCACGACTTCGCTTGACCGCGGAGTCCGTGTGGGGGATTCTTAGGGGCGAAGATTGGTGGGGTGGGACATGGCGACGGTTGCAACGCGCGCGCCCAAGCGCGACCTGGCGCCCGACTGGCGGGAGGCGCTGAGCAATGCCGTGCGGCGCTTTGCTGTCCGCACGTGCGGAGCGGTCCTCGTTGCGCTGAGCATCGCGGCGGCCATTGCGCTTGCGAGCCACAATCCGACCGATCCATCGCTGAGCACGGCTGCCGGCGGTCCGCCATCGAACTGGCTTGGTATTTTCGGCGCCTATTTCAGCGATGCCCTGCTGCTGTTGTTCGGGATGGGCTCGGCGCTGTTCGCCCCGGTGATTGCCGCTGCGGGCCTGCGGATGCTTCGGCTGGAGCCTGCAGGCCGGATCGGGCGCGGGTTATTGATCGCTGCAGCCGGATCGATCCTGCTCGGAACCGCCCTCGGATTGACGAGCGCGTCGGCCGTGTCAGGTCTGCCGGGAGGGTGGGGCGGAGCGTTCGGGCTTGCGACTGCGCATGCGCTCAACCTTGGGTTCGGTCTGATCGCCAATCCCGAGATTGCGGGCCCGGCGCGCCTCGCGGTTCTCTTGCTCCTCGCCATTGCTGGTCTGTGGCTCGGCTATCTCGCGATCGGCCTCACTCATGATGAGCGCGACTGGTTCACGGGACTTCTTCGCCGCCGCCCGCTCGAACGCCGCGCCGCGCCGCGATCGACCGAGATCGAGGAGGAACGCGCCTTTCCCGCACCGCCGAAGTCCCGGCCTACGGTCGCAGTGGCCGAGCGATCAAAGCCGATCATCGCGGCAGGGCGGGCGAAGGACCGCAAGCCCGTCGCGCAGACGAGCCTCGCGCTCGGCGACAATTACCAGCTTCCGACCGTCGACCTGCTCGCGCCGGCGCCAAAGGAAAGCCGGCAGCAGGTCGACCGCGCTGGCCTCGAGCGCAACGCGCGGCTGCTCGAATCGGTACTGGAGGACTTCAACGTCCGCGGCGAGATTATCGAGGTTCGCCCCGGTCCGGTGGTCACTATGTACGAGCTCGAACCGGCGAGCGGAATCAAAGCGAGCAGGGTGATCGCGCTTGCTGACGACGTCGCGCGCAATATGTCAGCACTCTCTGCACGCGTCGCGACCATCCCGGGCCGGAGCGTCATCGGGATCGAGCTTCCCAACCCGAAGCGCGAGATGGTTTCGCTGTCCGAGCTCATCGCGAGCCAGGCGTTCGAGGATCAGAACATGTCGCTGCCGCTGATCCTGGGCAAGAATATCGCGGGAGATCCGGTCATCGCCGACCTCGCGCCGATGCCGCACCTGCTGGTCGCGGGTACGACCGGATCGGGCAAGTCGGTCGGCCTCAACTGCATGATCCTATCGCTCCTGTACCGGTACGGACCGGATCAGGTGAAGCTGATCATGATCGATCCGAAGATGCTCGAGCTGAGCATGTACGACAACATTCCGCACCTGCTGGCGCCAGTCGTGACCGAGCCGGGCAAGGCGATCCGCGCTTTGAAATGGACCGTCGAGCAGATGGAGGAGCGCTATCGCAAGATGGCCAACCTCGGCGTCCGCGCCCTGCCGAGCTTCAACGCCAAGGTGCGCGAGGCGAAAGCCAAGGGTTCGAAGCTCAAGCGGCGGATCCAGACTGGCTATGACGCCGATACCGGCCAGCCGGTCTACGAGGACGAAGAGTTCGAATATGAGGTGATGCCGCAGATCGTCGTCGTGGTCGACGAGCTCGCGGACCTGATGATGACGGCTGGCAAGGAAGTGGAGTTCCTGATCCAGCGCCTGGCGCAGAAGGCGCGAGCGGCGGGAATCCATCTCATCATGGCGACCCAGCGGCCGTCGGTCGACGTGATCACCGGGGTCATCAAGGCCAATCTTCCGACCCGCATCAGCTTCCAGGTGACGAGCAAGATCGACAGCCGGACAATCCTGGGCGAGCAGGGCGCGGAGCAGCTGCTCGGACGCGGCGACATGCTGTACATGCCGGGCGGCAAGCAGATCATCCGCGTCCACGGACCTTTCGTGTCCGACGAGGAAGTCCGCTCGGTCGCCGAGCATTGGCGCAGGCAGGGCTCGCCCGATTACGTTCAGGCCGTCACCGAGGAGCCCGAGGATGGAGGCTATCTGTTCGACGGCCAGCCCACCGGCGAGGACGATGCCGAGACCCAGCTCTATCGCAAGGCGGTGCAGATCGTCGCCGAAAGCCAGAAGGCGTCGACTTCCTACCTGCAGCGCCAGCTTCGGGTCGGCTACAACAGCGCCGCGCGCCTGATCGAACGGATGGAGAAGGACGGACTGGTCGGCCAGCCGGACCATGTCGGCCGCCGCGAAGTGCTGATCGACATGGACGGCCACCCGATCTGAGGCTGAACTCGGCGGAACCGTGAGGTTCAGAGCGCATTAAATGAGAAAGCGCCAGTTTCGGCCATAAATTCCAGGAGCTTCGATATGACCTTTTCGACGAAATTCGCGCGCGCGCTGGTGCCGGTGGCGATCGTCGTTATGGCCGCGCCGGCCGCCGCGGCGGATTCCGCCGACCTCGCACGGCTGAAGGCGCACCTTGGTGCCGTCCACACCATGACTGCCAACTTCGTGCAGACCGACTCGCGCGGACGGTCGGCCGCCGGAACCCTTCAGCTCAGGCGTCCGGGCAAGATGCGGTTCCAGTACGGCAGCGGCGACCTATTGCTGGTCGCAGATGGGAGCCGGCTCTACTTCCTCGATTACCAGGTCGGGCAGAAGAGCAGCTGGGCGCTCGACAAGACGCCGCTCGGACCACTTCTCTCGGCTTCGCCCGACTTCAACGGCAGGGCGGAGGTCATCCCCAATGCGAACAGCCGGATCCTCGTCGCCCGCGCGAAGAAGAGCTCGTACGGTCAGTTGACGTTGGCCTTCCTCAGGAACTCGTCGGCTCCGGGCGGACTGGAGATGTATGGCTGGACCGCGATCGACCCGCAGGGCCACCGGACGACGGTGAAGCTGTCGAACGTCCGCTACAACGTTTCGGTGCCGGACAGCGCCTTCACCTTCGCCGACCCGAAGAAGAAAAAGGGCAGGTAACAGTTTCATTTTGCGACTTGTTCATCGGCGCGTCAGGCAGGCAGCGTTAGATAGAGTCTCGATTCTGTAATGCCCGGGGTTTCCCCCTGTTACCCGGGGTCTGCAGGATCCCTTGCGTGACAACGCTCGGTCGGCCCTCGCTCCATGCCCCCGGAGCGAGGGCCTTTTTTAATTCGCTCGCACTGGCGTGCGAAGCGCTCGCTCCGCTCGCAAAGGCAAGAGAGCCTAGCTACATCGGCTGCTGTGACGACCCTTAAGATCGCCTCCTGGAACATCAATTCGGTGCGGGCACGGACCGCGCTGGTCGAGCGGCTGATCGCCGAGCAGCAGCCGGACATCCTGTGCCTCCAGGAAACCAAGGTGCTCGACGGCATCTTCCCGGCGGAGCTGTTCGACCGCAACGGCTATGTCCATCGCCAGCTCAACGGCCAACGAATGCACCACGGAGTCGCGATCCTGAGCCGGGTGCCGCTGAAGGACCCGGGCAAGCACGACTGGCAGGACAATGGCGAGGCGCGCCACATCGGCGTCCGGCTGGAATGCGGAATCCGGCTCGAGAACGTCTATGTGCCTGCGGGCGGCGACACGCCCGACCGAGCCGCCAATCCGAAATTCGGCCAGAAGCTCGACTTCATCGCGCGGATGACCCGCTGGTCCGAGCACTTGAGCGAGCCGACCATCATCGTCGGCGACTTCAACGTTGCCCCTCTCGAATGCGACGTCTGGAGCCACAAGGCCTTGCTGACCGTCGTCAGCCACACGCCGGTCGAAGTCGAAGCGCTAACGCGGCTCCAGCAGGCGCATGGCTGGACCGACATCGGCCGAAAGTTCATCCCCGCGCCCGAGCGGAACTTCACCTGGTGGAGCTATCGTTCCCCCGACTGGACCAAGAACGACCGCGGCCGCCGCCTCGATCATATGTGGTGCTCGCCCGAACTCTCCGCCCATGTCGCGGCGCACGAGGTGCTCGAGCCGGCCCGCAACTGGCAGCGCCCGTCCGACCATGTGCCCCTGATCTGCGAGATTGAGATTTGAGCGACGGCGGCGCGATCCGGCGAGCGATCGCGATGCTTCGCAGCGGCCGGCCCGTGCAGGTCGGCGGAATTTCAGTGGCGGCCGTTGAGACCACGACTCCCGAGCTGCTCGACTTGCGCGATCCGCATGGAAGCGCGCGCCTGTTGATCAGCGGACAACGCGCGGCGGCGCTCAAACTCGCAAACGAACGCGCCGCCGCGGACCCGCATGCGCCGGTAGTTATCGAGCGGACGTCCTGGCTCGATACGAAGACCGCGCTGGCGATCGCCGACCCGGGTCAGGACCTGGATCGCGGACCGATCGGTCCGCTTCACCCGGTCAGCGATGATTGTGTCGATGCCGGGAGGGCAGCGCTGACGCTAACGCGGCTCGCCGGGCTGCTCCCGGCACTTTGGATCATCGAGTCGGCCGAGTCTGACGAAATCGTGTCGGCCGATGAAATCGTCCATCAAGGCCGGCAGCCCTCCGTCGAGATCGTCGCCCGCGCCAAGCTTCCGCTCGACGACATGCCGGAGAGTCAAATTGTCGCCTTCCGTGCTTCTGACGGTGGTCAGGAGCATGTCGCGCTGGTCATCGGCGCGTTCGGCGGGAAGCCGCCACTCGTCCGGCTCCATAGCGAATGCCTGACTGGCGACGTGTTCGGGTCGCTCAAATGCGATTGCGGGCCTCAGCTCAAGGAAGCGCTGAAGATCATCGCCGCATTCGGCGGCGGCGTGCTTTTGTATCTACGGCAAGAGGGCCGCGGGATCGGCCTAGCCAACAAAATCCGGGCTTATTCGCTTCAGGATCGCGGACTCGACACGGTGGATGCCAACCAGCGGCTCGGTTTCGCCGATGACGAGCGGGATTACGGACATGCCGCGGCAATGCTTCGAGCGCTCAGGATCGACCGCGTGCGGCTGCTCACCAACAATCCGGCCAAGGTCGAGGGCCTGGAGGCAGCGGGTATCGCCGTGACCGAGAGGGTCGCGCACCAGATGCCGGCCAATCCTCACAACGCCGATTATCTCGCGACGAAGCGCAAGAAGAGCGGTCACCTGCTTATCTAAAGCCCCAGCAGGTGGCGCACCTCATCGAAGCTGTGCGCGACGTGCTCGACGCCAACATCGCGAAGCATCTCGCCATGCCCGTCGAGGCAATGTCTGCCCGCAGCAAGACCAATCACCGTCGCACGCGACGCAAGCGCTCCAGTCGCTCCGACTCTCGAATCTTCGAGGATCACCGCGCGGACGATGTCGATCCCGAGCTCCTGCGCGGCATGCAGATAGAGATCGGGCTCCGGCTTGCCCCGCGTGACGTGCTCCTTGCCGCTGTAGATGTGCGGCTCGAAGGAGTCGCGAAGGCCGAGATGATCGAGATGAGTGCGAATCCAGCGCGTCGAACTGGACGAAGCGACCGCCCGCGGTAGGGCTGGCGGCAAAGCACGGACGAAATCGACGGCTCCAATCAGAGGTTCGAGCCCTCCGTCGAGCGCGCGAGCGCTGGCCCGGCTGTGTGAGAGCCACGACGTTTATCGGTGGCTCTGCGGCGGGGTGAGTGTGAACTATCACGGCCTTGCCGACTTCCGCACGGCGCATCCGGAGCTTCTGGATCGGCTGTTGAGCGAAAACATCGCC
>Ga0207647_10004236_pt1 | contig 10631 bp, 10 predicted proteins | sample KBSCornC2_FD_184295 | JGI IMG/M metagenome (GOLD analysis project Ga0207647, IMG submission 184295) | Corn rhizosphere microbial communities from Kellogg Biological Station, Michigan, USA - C2 (SPAdes) (version 2) | ecosystem: Host-associated > Plants > Roots > Rhizosphere ...
AGCCTTCCCGCTACGGTCGTCGCCAGCACCGGTGGCGGCTCGGACAACTGCATCAATCCGCAGAATCGCCTCATGACGAGCAACATCGCGTACGTGCCGAGCTCGGGTACGCGCACCGGTGTCGACGTGACTTCGTGGGACAACATCTGGGGTCACTCGACCGCGAGCGACACGGCCGTCTCCTGGCCGGGTCGTCATGATTCGCAGCCGTCGATCCTGAGCTTCGACCGGAACAAGTACATCGCGGCGAAGATCGTCGTGCCGCCGGGCCAGACCTCCAGCGCGTCCACCCGCACGGCGAAGCCCTCCGGCGCCCACCAGGACTCGATGCCGGCCGCGGTGGTCCACAGCTCCCAGATCTTCTCCGGGGCGGCGGGGTAGGTGCGCTCGATCTGGATCTTCTTCTGCGTGGTCACTTCCGGTACCTGGTTTCTCGAGTCGGTGATGCTTACGAAGAGTTGGACGCCGGTCGGAGCGGTCGGTCATCGGTCCCGTCCGCGAGCACGTGTTTTCGTGCTGGCCACGGCTTCAGCCCTGGATCCTCCCTCCTTATTCGTCACACAGGTACCGCGTTACGAAAAACCTCAGGGCCTCGGCCGGCGAATCGGCCGAGGCCCTGTAGTCCGTGTCTGTTCAGCGCACGACACCTCAGAGGCTGGTGGCGATGATGTCGCCGTGCGACGTGGTGGCCTTGATGTTCAGGCCGGCGCCGGCGCCCTCGGAGTTCTTCAGTGCGTTGGTGATCCGGCCGTAGGCGCTGCTGGCGTCCAGGGTGCCGGAGACACCGGGGGCGGCGGCGATCTTCAGGTCGCCCATGTCGGTGCGCAGGTCGACCGCGCCGGCGACGGCCTCGGCGACGGTGATGTCGCCCTTGCCGTTGCGCAGCTGGGCCGGGCCGGTGAGCTTCGCGATGGACACGTCGCCCATGTGCATCTTGATGCGCGCGCTGCCGACCTCGTCCAGCTCGACCGTGCGGTACCCGCCGTCGAAGGCGACCTCGCCCAGCCGCCCGGTGCTGTAGAGCTCGGCGCCGCCCGCCTTGCCCTCGATGCGCGAGCCGGCCGGCAGGGCGATGGTCACGTCCAGCGAGCCGGAGCTGCCCAGGATCTTGCTCGGGTCGGCGGTCGCGATCCGCAGCACGCCCTCTCCGAACTCGACCGTGGTCTGCTGCGCGGCCTTGGCGTCGCGCCGCTTGGAAGCCTCGCTCGGCAGCACCTCGACGGTGGTGTCGGTGCGCTCGCTGGCGACCAGCCGCACCTGTCCCGCCGGGATGTCGAGGACGACGGTGACCGGGCTCGGGGTCTGGAACTTCTGCATGATGCTCTCCTCGGTGGTGGTGTCGCGGGCCTGTCCGGCTCGCTCTCACATCACCGACTATCGGCCGGTGTCCTGACACGGGCCTGACGTCGTCCTGACAGCGCCGCTGACATGGAGGAGAGGTGCCGCGACTGCGCGTTGACCCGCGAGAACGCGACCGCCGCACCCCGCTCGTCGGCCAGCGCAAAGCACGACGGCGACGACGGTCTCGCTCTCCGTATCGCTCGCGCCCGAACCGTGAACTGGTGTCAGTCCTGAGAGCCGGCGTGCACCGACCGATGCACCGGGTCCAGTGCCGGGATCACCGGCGGCGGAAGCGGCGCAGCCCCGAGCGTGGTGGTCCCGGGCCGCGCCACCCCGGCGAGCCCATCGCGGTACGCCGCTATCGCTTCCCGTGTACGCCCCTGGCGGTCCAGCAGATCACCGAGCAGCCGTGACGTATCGGCCAGATCGCCGGTGACATCAGAGTCCTGCTGCAGCTCGACAGCCGTCCGGTAATGCCGTTCCGCGGCATCCAGATCGTCGGCACGCTCCCGGATCAGCCCGAGCAGCCGATGTGCCGCGGCAGCGTGAACCGCCCCGTGCCCGGGACCGAGCCCGGCCAGCAGCCGCGTCAGCAGCTCCTCGGCCTCGTCGGTGTGACCGAGGCGCCAACGCACGTCGGCCAGCTCGACCTCGACCTGTATCGCGTAAAACGCGGCATCGGCGGCGCGTAGCATGGACGCGGCGGTCCGCAGCTCGGTCTCGGCGTCGGCCAGGCGCTCGTGCTGCGCGTAGAGATAGCCGCGCATCCAATGGCACTGTGCGAGCTCGGCCCGGATCTCCCACTGCTGATACACATCCTGCGCCTTAACGAGCGCGGCCTCGGCTTCGTCGAACCGGCCGCCGGCGGCAAGAGTGCGCGCGACAGAGCGGTGCAGCGTGGCCACGGCCACGGGATCGGCGACGCGGGGAGCCAGGTCCAGGGCCAACGTCGCGGCTTTGGTAGCCCGCTCCAGCGCGCCCAACTCCAGGTAGGGCCCGATGACCGCGGCATACAGCAGCACCAGCGACGCCGGATCCGGCAACCCTCCGCCGTTCAGCTCGCTGATGGTGTTCTCGAGGAGGTAGCAGGAGTACCGGACGTCGCCTTCGAGGTAGTGCGCAGTCGCACGCCCCCGAATCGCTCGCACCCGTGCCGGCAGAGGCCGATCGGCCAGAAGCGCCTCGGCCTGCTCGAACTGTTCGCGCCCGGCAGCGAGGTCGCCCCGCCGCAGGAGGAACGTGCCGAGTGTGACGTGGATGTCGGCGACCAGGTCCGGAACGTCGTTGCCCGCTGCGCGGCTGAGCAGCGCGGACAGCAAGCCCTCGGCCTCCTGCGTGCGGCCGTGGTCCATCGCCGCGTTCGCCTCGGCGAGACCCTCGCGGATCTCCGCACGTAGCCCGGCCGGAACGCCGGTGGCCAGTTCCTCGTAGCTGACGGCGAGGCGTTCGGCGAAGTAGCGCAGCGCGGCCTCGGATGCGCGGGCCTTGCCGGCCTCCAGCGTGGAGACGTACGCGGCCGTGTATCCGGGTTCTGCCAAGGCACGCTGGGTCAGGCCGCGCTGCGTGCGCAGCTCTTGCAGGCGCGCCCCGATCTGACCCTGCGTCTGGGCTTGGAGGACCTGTGTGGGGACCTGCGCGGGGGCCTGCGTCCGCTGGCTGTCGCGCCGGCCTTCTCGGTGGCTGTCGCGCTGGCCGTCGCCGGACAGGGGCATCGGCCGCTCCTCCTCTTCCAGGGCCTCTTCCAGGGCCTCTTGTGCACATCTACCACGAAGCCGACGCGGAGGTCTTGCCTCATCCGCCTTCGTGCCCTAGCTTAACCATCACTCTAAATAGAGTTACTGCTTCATTTAACTTGGGGGTGAGGCGCAGTGGCACCGGGGATTCGGATGACCGACCACGTGTTCACGGTTCCGTTGCGCCATGACCGCCCGAGCGGGGAGCAGATCGAGGTCTACGGCCGCGAGGTCACGGCTGACGAGTCGTTGCCCTGGCTGCTGTTCTTGCAGGGCGGGCCCGGGCATCGGGCACCGCGTCCGCTGCCGGCCGGGCTGGCGTCCAGCTGGATCGGCCGGGCGGTGCAGGACTACCGCGTGCTGCTGCTCGATCAGCGCGGCACCGGGCGCTCGACGCCGGCGACGCGGCAGACCCTGCCGCGTCGGGGCGATGCTCGGCGGCAGGCCGAGTATCTGACTGCTTTCCGTGCGGACTCGATCGTCCGCGATGCGGAGGTCATTCGGTATCGGTTGACCGGTGGTGCTCCGTGGAGCGTGCTGGGACAGAGCTTCGGCGGGTTCTGTGCGGTCAGGTATCTGTCGGATGCCGCGGCGGGACTCTCAGAGGTCTTCATCACCGGCGGTCTGCCGACGTTGGACGGCGATGCCGACGACGTCTACCGTGCCGCTTATCCGCGGATGGAGGACAAGAACGCGCTGTTCTATCACCGGTATCCCCAGGATGTGGATACGGCGCGGGCGATCGCTGAGTACTTGGCGGACCACGAGACCGTGCTGCCGGACGGGACGCTGCTGACGCTTGAGGCGTTTCAGTCTTTGGGGATCGTGCTGGGTGCGACGGATGGTGTGGATCGGTTGCACTATCTGCTGGAGGATCCGTTCTGCCGGACAGCGCATCGGGTGGAGTTGTCGGACCGGTTCCAGTGGCAGGTTCAGGCGGCGTTGTCGTTCGCTGAGCGGCCGCTTTATGCGTTGCTGCATGAGGCGACCTATGCGCAGGGTACGGGGCCCACGGCGTGGTCGGCGGATCGGATTCGCAAGGAGTTCCCGCGGTTCGATGGCGAGCGGTTCTTGTCGGAGTCGGCAGCGCCTTTGCTGTTCACCGGCGAGACGATTCATCCGTGGCACTTCCAGACCGATCCGGCGCTGCGACCTTTGCGCGCTGTGGGTGAGGTGCTGGCCGGCTATGACGACTGGGGGCCGCTGTACGACGTCTCGGTGCTGGCGGCGAATGAGGTGCCGGCGTTCGCGACGGTGTACACGGACGATTTGTATGTCGATCCCAAGCAGTCGCTGGCCACGGCTGGCGGTATTCGGGCTCTGAGTGTTCATGTGACGGATGAGCATGAGCATGACGGTCTGACGACGAGTGGTACTGGTGTGATCGATCGGCTGTTGGAGATGGCGCGCGACGCGCGTTGAGGGGTGCCCGTTCGGGGTCCTCCGGTCCGTTTTCGAAGTACATCAACTTCCGTTGGGGGTAAAGCCATGCCTTCTCAGGGTTTTCGCGGGCGCATCAGAACTCGAATAGCCGCGGCCTTCGTGTCCGTGACGGCCGCCGGCGCGGTCGTCGTCCTTCCGGCCGGCAGCGCGCAGGCGGCGCAGTGCTGGTACGGGGCCTGCTTCAGCTACGTCACCGGGCGGCAGTTCACGAACACGACCGGGGCTTCGGTCGTCATGGAGCAGGCTGCTCCGAGCGGGGTCCCGGCTGACGGGCACTCGCTGCAGGAGCTGTCGCTGCAGACGTCCGGCGGGACGACGGTCTCCGACACCATCGAGATCGGGTGGACGGTGGATCCCGAGGTCAACGGGGACTATCAGCCGCACCTGTTCGTGTTCCACTGGATCAACGGTAAGCCGACTTGCTACAACGGCTGCGGCTTCGTCCAGGTGTCGTCGACGGTGCGCGCCGGCATGGCGCTGAAGCCCGGCACCACCGGCGCGTTCGCGCTGCGGTACTACGCGGGGAACTGGTGGGCGTCGTACAACGGCGTGTACTTCGGGTACTTCCCGGGCTCGGAGTGGAGCGGCGCGTTCACCAGTGCGCAGGTCGTCTCCGCCTTCGGCGAGGTCGCCGCGGACAGCGCACCGAGCTGCACGCAGATGGGCGACGGGATCTTCGGGAGCCAGCGCGGCGCGTCGTCGATCTCTGACTACCAGCTGTACGGCTCGTCCGACCGCCCCGCGCTGACGGTGACGGCGACGGATCCGGGCTCGTACAACTTCGGGGCGGTGACGGGGACGTCCTTCACGCTCGGGGGGCCGGGGAGCTGCTGAGGTAGCTTGGGGTGTGGTTTGCGCCGGCTCGCCCTAAGACCGCCGGCGCGGCGTGTCCCGCGTCCCGTACTTCCACCCCGTCATGCACTCGTCGAGCTGCTCGTCGTTCAGCGGCGGCGGGGCGAGGACGGTCGTCATCCCGTCGGGGCGGGCGCGCAGTCCGTCGACGAGGACGGCCAGGTGGCGGCGCCAGACCTCGGAGTCGACCGGGGCGGTGAAGTCGACGACGCCGACGGCCGAGATCAGCAGGACGCCGACGTCGGTCGCGACCACGTCCGGGCGCAGGTCGCCCTCGGCCTGGGCGCGGTCGATCATCGCGTACAGGGCCGGCTCCACGGTCTGGCGGACGACGTCTTCCTTCTCCTGGTCCATGTCGCACAGGTGGAGGGCCTTCTGGCGGGAGAGCATCAGGTCGCGCAGTGCCTTGTCGCGGCCCTGGGACTCCAGCATCGCGGTCATGAAGTGCAGCAGGCCGTCCCAGGCGCGGGGCAGGGCCTGGGATTCGGCGACGATGCGCTCGATCGAGGCGAGCATGTCGTCGAACAGGGCGTCGATCAGGGCGTCGCGGTTGGGGAAGCGGCGGTAGACGGTGCCGACCCCCAGGCCCGCCTCGTGCGCGACTTCGTCGAGGGACGCCTCCAGGCCGCGCTGGGCGAAGACGATCTTCGCGGTGTCCAGGATGAGCTGCCGGTTGCGCTCCGCGTCGCGGCGCAGCGGCCGGTGCGCGGATGGGCTCGCCACCTGGGGCTTCGCCATTTCGGTACTCGTGTTCACCACGGCTCGCTCCTGCCCTCGCCGGTCACCCGGACACTCTGGGTGAAGTTTAGACGCAGTTAAATGGAACACCTCTCTCCATGTGGAGGCAAGTCTTCCACTTGCCTGGTACAGTCGTCCCGGTAAGTGGAAAAGGATCCTCCAGATACAGGGGACGTGAACGATGGCAGATCTGCAGACCACCGGGGCGGGCGCCCAGACCGCCGCCGCCCCGACCGCCGCCCACACCGACCCCCACCACGGCAGACGCTGGTTCATCCTGGGGATCATCGGTCTGGCCCAGCTGATGATCGTGCTGGACGTCACGATCGTGAACATCGCGCTGCCGGACGCGCAGAAGGCGCTGGGCTTCTCCAACGGCGACCGGCAGTGGATCGTCACCGCCTACTCGCTGGCCTTCGGCAGCCTGCTGCTGCTCTTCGGCCGCGTCTCCGACGTCATCGGCCGGCGCGCGATGTTCCTGATCGGCCTGGTCGGCTTCGCCGCGGCCTCCGCGCTCGGCGGCGCCGCGCCGAACTTCGAGATCCTGGTCCTGGCGCGGGCCCTGCAGGGTGTCGCGGGCGCCATGCTCGCCCCGGCCGCGCTGTCGCTGCTGTCCACGACCTTCACCGAGGCCAAGGAGCGGGCCACCGCGTTCGCCGTGTTCGGCGGCATCGCCGGATCCGGCGCGGCGATCGGCATGCTGCTCGGCGGCGTGCTGACCGAGTTCCTGAACTGGCGCTGGACCCTGTTCGTCAACGTCGGCATCAGCGTCGTGGCGATCGCCGGCGCCGCCATCCTGATCCCGCGGCACGCGCGCAGCGCGGACCGGCCCTCGCTCGACATCCCCGGCACGGTCCTGGTCTCCGCCGGCCTGTTCGGCATCGTCTACGGCTTCGCCAACGCCGAGTCGCACCCGTGGAGCGCTCCGGGCACCTGGGGATTCCTGGCCGCCGGCGTGATCCTGCTCGCCGTGTTCACCTTCTGGCAGATCCGGGCCAAGCACCCGCTGCTCCCGCTGCGCGTGATCCTGGAGCGCAACCGCGGCGGCTCCTACCTGGCGATGTTCCTGACCGGTATCGGCATGTTCGGCGTCTTCCTGTTCCTGAACTACTACCTGCAGGAGATCCTGCGCTACTCGCCGGTCATGACCGGCGTGGCGTTCCTGCCGATGGTCGCCGCCCTGATGATCACCGCGACGATCAGCACCACCCAGCTCTACCCGCGCATCGGCGCCAAGATCCTGGTCTTCGCCGGGATGCTGCTGGCCGGCGGCGGCATGGTCTGGCTCACCGGCATCAGCCTGGACTCCGGCTACGTGGCGAACATCCTCGGCCCGATCGTGATCGTCGGCATCGGCATGGGCGCCATCTTCGCCCCGGCGATGAACGCCGCCACCTCCGGCGTCGAGGCCCACGACGCGGGCGTCGCCTCGGCCATGGTGAACACCGCGCAGCAGATCGGCGGCTCGATCGGCACCGCGCTGCTGAACTCCCTGGCCGCCAGCGCCCTGACGAACTACCTGGTCGGCAAGAACGCCGCCAACCCGGTGGTGCAGGCCGACGCGGCGATCCACAGCTACGTGGTCGCGTTCTGGTGGGCCGCGGCGATCTTCGGGGTCGGCGCGATCATCTGCGGCCTGATCCTGAAGTCGGGCAAGCCCGACCCGGCGGACCCGGACGCCGCTCCGGCGATCCACGCCTGATCGCGGCATCCTGAGGCATCCTGAAGCCGGCCCCGGCGCGAGCACGCGCCGGGGCCGGCTTCGGTGTCGCCAAGCACCGCGGCTCTACTGAAAACCGGACACGTACCGGCGCTGCCACGGAGTTTCCACAGCCTGTGGAGAGTAATGCTCCCGCACATAAGCGACCGCCGATTCAGCCGGGACACCATCGAGCACTGCGATACAGGCCATCGCAGTCCCCGTACGCCCCCGACCACCGGCGCACGCGACCTCGACGCGCTCGGTCTCGCACCGCCGCCACGCCTCCACGAACCCCTCGCGCGCCGCCACCCGATCCGCCGGCAGCCGGAAGTCGGGCCACCGAATCCACCGGCTCTCCCATGCGACCGCCGGTGGCTCCTTGCCCAGCAGATACAGTGCGAAGTCCGGCTCCAGGCCCTCCGGTATGGGCCTTCTCAGGCCCCGCCCTCGCACCAGGCGGCCGGAGGGGAGGCGGAGTACGCCGTCGGTGGCCGGGTTCCACAGCTCTGCCATGCAGTGATGCTAGATCGGGATGAGCCGGACTCGGGGGCGCTCGTCTCCGAGGGGCGCGCGGGCCTGCACGAACATCCATTCCGGGTGTAACGAGGATCACAAATGAGCGTCAGCTCTCGAATAATGTAGTGACGTCGCGTATGGTGGGGTTCTTTGTGCGTCGCCGAGGGCTGGTGGCCGCGGAACACGGGGAGGTGTCCGGATCTGAAAGCCCTGAAGAAGCCGGAGCGCCACGCTGCCAAGCGGGCTTGGCGGATGCCCGGCGCCGATCTCGACCGCATGTTCACTCTGTGCCGCGAGGTCGGACACGTAGAGTTGAAGTTCACCGTCGCCGACGGCTCGGCCGACGCCATACGCGAGCTGATCGCGGTCGGCGCCGAGCGCGTCCGCAACGTCTACTACCTCGACACGCCGGATCTGACGCTGCGCCGTCACGGTGTGCTCGCACGCGTGCGCGGAGGGCAGCGGCCCAACGACTCGGTCGTCAAGCTGCGGCCGATAGACCCCGACGGAGTACCGGCCGGCCTGCGCCGCTGCGCGGACTTCACGGTCGAGGTGGACGTCACGCCGGACAGCTTCATCTGCTCCGGAGCGCTCAAGCGCCGCCTGAGCCGCAACGCCGTCGAACGCGCCGTCGAAGGCCGCAGCCGCCTGCGCACGCTGTTCTCCGAGCAGCAGGTCGCCTTGCTCGACAGCCGCCTGTCCGGTCGCGTCACCATCGACGACCTCGACGCGCTCGGTCCTGTAGAGGTGCACCGCACCCGGCCGCGCGACGGCGAACCGGGCCGCGGGCTGGAACTGCAGGAGTGGATGTATCCCGACGGCTCGCGGCTGCTGGAGGTCTCGGCCCGCTGCACCGCCGAGGACCTGCTCCAGACCGCCGTGCAGGCGAAGGCTTTCCTGGACGAGAACGGCATCAAGCAGTCGGGCCCGTGCCCGACGAAGGCCGACACGACGCTGGACTACTTCACCCGCCGGTGATCGGACGATCACCGGACACCTCCCACCTGCGCGTGTGACGGGACGCGGAAGGCGGGCGTCGTAAGGGGCGATGTCCCTTGTTTCGCGCAGGGTTCTTCGAGCCCTGAGTCGAAGGAGTGTCCCGTGAACGAACACACGCGCCGTGCCGCCCGCGGACTCACCGTCTGTGCGCTCGCCTCCTCGCTGGTGACCGCCGGTTTCGTCGGTCTGGGAGAAGCATCGGCGGCAGCCGGGCCCGCCGCCTCCTCCGCCGGATGGCAGGTGACGCCCTTGCCGCCGCCCTCGGCCAACCTGGTCGGAGTCGGCGGCACCGGCCGGGCGAACGAGACCTGGGCCACCGGGTTCTCCATCTCCGACGGTGCCAACGGCCTCGCGCCGATCGCCCTGCGGTGGAACGGCACGGCCTGGACCCAGACCCCGGTCCCGGTGCAGACCGACCCCGCCGCCCAGGACACGCAGACCCGGCTCAACAGCAACCCCGCCGAGCTCTCCCGCACCAACGTCTGGGTGGTCGGCGACACCGCGGAAATCGTCTCCGGCCAGTTCGTGGACCGCGCGCTGATCGAGCACTGGAACGGCACCGCCTGGCAGCAGACCCCCGGCACCGTGCTCCCCGACAACAGCGGGCTCTACAGTCTCGACGCCGTCTCCCCGAACAACATCTGGGCCGGCGGCGTCATCAACGGCGCCCCCGGACTGGCGCACTGGGACGGCCGCGCTTGGGCGCCCGTCGTCCCCGACGCTCTCAATGGCCTCAATCCCATCAGCTGGGTGTCGGGCATCAGCTCGTCGGGCCCCGACGACGTCTGGGCCGTCGGGCCGATCGGCCTGTCCATCCACTACGACGGCCACAGCTGGCAGAAGGTCCCGCTGCCCGATCTGAACGGCGACGAGGCCTGGTTGCAGAACGTGGGCACCGACCGGCGCTTCGGGACGTGGGCCGTGGGCTACCGCGTCGGCCCGGACCACGTTCGCAGGCCTCTGGCGCTCCACTGGTGCGACGGCGCCTGGCAGGTCGTCGCGACCCCGGACTCCTCGTTCACGCAGTTCATGGGGGTGGCCTTCACCGACAGCGGCCCCGAAGCGTTCGGCTACATCGACGGTCCCACCACCGCCGCCGCCTACGGCGTCCGGCTTCCCACCGGTCCGTCGGAACACGCGAGCGTGATCGCCATGCCCTCGCAGTCGAGCGGGATCAACGCATCCGTCGCGCAGGCCGACGGCCGCAGCGTCTGGGTGGTCGGGACCGGCGCCCTGCTGACGCCTTCGACCGTCGCGCCGTTCGCGGCTCGCAGCATCGGGGACCCGGCCGGCCATTGAGCGGCACC
>Ga0207647_10004239_pt1 | contig 10626 bp, 8 predicted proteins | sample KBSCornC2_FD_184295 | JGI IMG/M metagenome (GOLD analysis project Ga0207647, IMG submission 184295) | Corn rhizosphere microbial communities from Kellogg Biological Station, Michigan, USA - C2 (SPAdes) (version 2) | ecosystem: Host-associated > Plants > Roots > Rhizosphere ...
GCGGCTGAGTGACGCTTCAGCTCTCGATGCCCAGCACTTCGCGATAGCGCGTTTCGTCCGCCGACGTCTCCAACTCGTCGAACTGCGTGATCACGCCATGAACCGTATACGCCGCCGGCTTTGCGCTGAACTGCGCGGCGTTCTCCCCGAACATCTTGCGCAGGTAATCCATGTTCGAATCGACCGGATCCGCGCTGAACTTCGCCGGTCGCCCCAGCACCTGATCCATCGGGATCCCTGCCATCGGGCTCGTGAATTCGATCTCGTATCGATAGAGCTGGCTCACGCGGTCCAGCCCGGTGAACTTCAGGATCGAGAACGGCGCCGGATGCGGCGCCAGCTTCAATTCATAAGCCTGCGAAGGCAGAATCATCGACATGGAATCTCTCGGTTGCGCGACTGCACGGCACGCCGGGGTGCCCCTGTCCACCCCGGCGCCACTGCGACTAACGTCAGATCAGTTCTTGGACTTCGGCATCTGCGACACGAGCGACAGCCCGATGTCCATGCCTTCGACCTGGAAGTGCGGGACGATGAACAGCTTGATCCGGAAGAAGCCCGGGTTGTCCTCGATGTCCTCTACCGTGACCTTCGCCTCGCGCAACGGATGCGACGCCTGCAGCTCGTCACCCGGATCCTTCATCTCGGTCACGAGCCCCTTGATCCAGTTGTTCAACTCGAGCTCGAGCAGACGTCGATCCTTGGTCGTGCCGATGTTCTCCCGCTGAATCAGCTTCAGGTAGTGCGCGATGCGCGACAGCAGGAAGATGTACGGCAGCCGTGCGTTGATACGGCTGTTCGCGGTCGCTTCCCGGGTCTCGTACAGCGCGGGCTTCTGCGCCGAGTTCGCGGAGAAGAAGCACGCGAAGTCGTGGTTCTTGTAGAACGACAGCGGAATGAAGCCGAGATTCGCGAACTCGAATTCGCGCGTTTCGGGGATCAGCACCTCGGTCGGGATCTTCGGCTGGTGGCCGGTGCCGAGGTCGTACAGGTGAACCGGGAGATCCTCGACCTTGCCGCCCGCCTGCGGACCGCGAATCTGGACGCACCAGCCATTGCTCACGAAGCTGCGCACCATGTTCGCCGCGAATGCGAACGACGCATTCATCCACAGGTACTTGTCGTGGTCGGGGCCCTTGACGGCCTCCTCGTAGTTGAATGCGCGCACCGGCGCCGTGTCCTTGCCGTACGGCAAACGGCCGAGCACGCGCGGCATCGTCAAGCCGACGTAACGTGCATCGTCGGTATCGCGGAAGCTCTTCCACTTGATGTACTCGGCGCGATCGAAATAGTTGCCGATATCCTGGATCGCGGCGACTTCCTCCATCGACTGCTTGCCGAAGAACGCCGGCCCGACCGAGCCGATGAACGGCATGTGCGCGGCGGCCGCCACCTTCGAGATGTTGCGCAGCAGTGCGACGTCCATCGGCGAATTCGCGAACTCGAAGTCGCTGATCATCGCGCTGATCGGCTGGCCGCCCGGCGTGTCGTATTCCTCGATGTACGTCAGGCGATACAGGCCGCTCTGGATCAGTTCCGGCGTATCCTCGAAGTCGCGCTGCAGCGCGTCCTTCGACACGTCGAGCACTTCGATGCGTGCGTTCTTGCGGAAATCAGTGCGGCTCACGAGCATCTTCAGGCCGCGCCAGCGTGCCTCGAGCGCCTGGAATTCCTGCGTATGCATCACGGCGTCGAGCTGGCGGCTGATCTGCCGGTCGATCTGGCCGATATGGAAATCGAGCAGCGACTTGTCGAGGCGGTCCACCGGCTGGCTCGCGTTAGCGACGAGTTCGAGGAATGCGCCCATCCCGCGCGCGATGCGCTCATCGGCCGACGCCTCGGACAGCATGTCGTTGTCGCGGAACGCCTCGAGCGGGCGCGCTTCGCTGACGGGCTTCAGGTTGATCTTGCTGCACAGCGACGCATAGACGCTGTCGATATCCCCGTGCGGGGCGTCCAGCACGACGGTCTCGCTCGCGCCGGCGTGCTGCGTTTCAGTGGATTTCATGGCGTGTCCTGTCTGCGATCGAATCGCTACGATGTTGCGGAATGCGCTGAATGCGCGTTTTGCCCAGCGCGTTTCACGCATGCCCTTCCGGCTGCGTCGCGGCGGTCGCGATCTGCGCGAGTTCACCGCGCAGCTTCGCGGACAGGCGATCGTCCTTCAGCACCTTCTCGAACTCGCGACGGAACGTGCCGTTGTCGAGCAGGTTCGATTTCAGGTCGCGCAGCAGATTGCGCATCGCGAGGAGCGCCTGCAGCTCGGGAATCTGGCGCGCGACCTGCTCGGGCGCGAAATCCTTAATCGAGCGGAACGACAGGTTGACGGGCAGTTCCGAACCGTCGCCGGCCAGCGTGTTGTCCGCGGCGATCCTGAGATCCGGCGCATAGTCGGCCAGCACGGCGTCGAAGTTGTTCTTGTCGATGTTGACCTTCTTGCGCTCGGCAAGCGGCGCCTGCTCACGGCCGGCACTGAAGTCGCCGGCGACCAGCAGCTTCAAGGGCAACTCGACCTTCTTCTGCGCTCCACCCGTATGCAGGTCGAGCGTGATCGACACCCGGCTCTTCGGGATCTCTCGCTGAAAGCTATCCAATTCGTTCTCCTTATCTCAGGAAGCTTGAAGACTCCGCGACACGCACCCGCAAGTCATGGGGTGCATCGCCGTCCGTACCGCCCATGCCAACCCCGCAACGTGCATCGACGAACGGCCCATCCGGATATTCGCGGCCCGATATCCGACTCAGGCGGCAGAAAATATCACGCTCTTTGTCAGCGAGTAAACCCGAAACACGGAAAATTGAAAATTAACGACACGAGGTCTTTTGCAAATGAGACTAGTCCGATTCCCTGATGCATTCCAGACACGCTATCCGAATCCCACACGCTCGCCCGCAAATCACTATCAAGCAAATTCACAACAATCTCACAACTACTTGATTTATATGCTACTTCCACAAAAAATACGGAACACAAAATCTCAATAAAAATTCCACTCGATACCGCTCACACCGGAGAAACACCCCGCACCCAATAAATCTCAAAATAAACACCCCATTTATCTCAATTTATTCGAGACACTTCTCAACAAATTCGAATAAAACGGGGTATACGAAATCAGAAAACGATGTATAGAATCGGCGCCTCATAATTCCTACATCGGTATTGACCACACCATGCGGATCGACAAACCGCTCTGGCATGAAGGGCTGATTCTTACGCAGCAGCATTTCCAGCAGCAGGAGCGCTGGAACGGGTTCGCGCTGCAACAACTGGCGTCGGCTGTCGCCGTATCGCCATGGGGAACGCTGAACGTCGACATCGACGAGGAGGCACTGTCCTCCGGCCGCCTGAAGCTCGCGCGGCTGCAATTGCGTTTCCCTGACGGCACGCCGATCGATACGACCGTCGCCGACGCGTTGCCGCCGGCGCGCGACCTCGTCGGCGAAATTCCCGCCGATACACAGACCGTCGACGTACTCGCCGCGCTTGCGCTACCGGACGCGAATGGCAGCAACTGCCGTTTCGACGAAACGGCGCTGGCCCGCCCGCGTCGCGCGTATCGCGAGTTCGTCAAGGTGACGGACCTGAACGGCTCGGCCGAAAGCGAAATTGCCGCCGAGCGTCACGCCGTCCGGTTGCTGTTCAGCTTCGAATCGCACGCCGACGACACGGCATGCGCGATCGCACGCCTCACGCGCACGACGAGCGGGCAGTTCCAGGTCGATCGTCGATACGTGCCGCCTTGTCTTGCGCTATCCGGGCACACGCTGCATATCGAGCGTATTCGGCGGATCGCCGACATCCTCGCCGCCAAAAGCGCGCTCCTCGGTGCGCGCCGCAGCGAGCGCATCGAGCAGGTGGCCGAGTACGGCGTCGCCGACGTCCAGCTGTTCTGGCTCCTGCATTGCATTCACCAGGCGTGGCCGCAACTGCGCTTCCTCGCGTCGCACCCGGCGCAGCCGACCGATCGCCTGTACCAGGTGCTCGCCCAGCTGACCGGGTCGCTGATCACGTTCTCGACGCGCGTGTCGCTGACCGACATTCCGCCCTACGACCACGCGAGCGCCCATGACGTATTCGCAGCGCTCGAATCGCTGATCCGCGATCTGCTCGACGCGATCATTCCGTCACGCGTCGTCTCGATCGGGCTCTCGCATACGACGCTGACGACCTGGGTCGGTCAGTTCCGCGACGAGCGCATCGTCGAAGATGCCGCGGACTGGTATCTGTCCGTCAATGCCGCGTTGCCGGCCTTCGAGCTGGTCGAACAGTTTCCGCGCCTTTGCAAGATCGGCGCACCGGACGACGTCGAGCACATCGTCAATTCCGCCGTGGCGGGAATTCCGCTCAAAGCCGTGCAGCGGGTGCCCGGCGCCATACCGGTCCGGCTGGACAACCACTATTTCGCGCTCGATGCGCACGACGCCGCGCATGCGCGGATGCTCGCCGCGCGCGCTTGCCAGATCTATCTGCCCGCGTCGATTCCGGACGCGTCGCTCGAACTTTATGCGGTGCTGCGCTGATGAATGCCGTCGCCTCCCTGCGTCACGAAACCGCGCTGCTTGCGCGCGATCCGTCATCCGGTCATGCACATCGAGCCTCGATGCGTGCGCTGTTGCGCGATACCGCATTGCTCGTCAGTCAACTGTCGAACGGCGGCGAAGTCGACAACGCCGCAAGCCTGCGTGAGCAGTGTCGCCTGCTGGTCGCGCGGTTCGCGACCGCGCTCGATGTGCAAGGCATTGCCGCGGACGTACGGGACGACGCGATCATTGCCCAGTGCGGGCTGATCGACGAAGTCGCACTGCGACACCTGCCGGCTTCCGCCAAGGCGAAGTGGGAATCCACGCCGCTACAGGTCGAGCGATTCGGCACGCACGATGCAGGCACGCGCATCTACGAGCGGCTCGACTACCGGATGCGCGAGCCTGTGCCGAACGTCGACCTGCTCGAATGCTATGCGGCCGTTCTCGGCCTGGGATTCCGTGGCCGGTATGCCGCTCGCTCGGGGTCGTCCGCGGGCACCCATGACGGTGAGGTGAAACGTCAGGCACTGATCGCCGCGCTGGTTGCGCAGATCGATCAATTGCGCCCGGCGGTCCGCCCGGGATTCGTCACCGATCGCTCCAACACGCGACTGCTCGACCGGCTCAGGCATGTGTCGCCATGGATGATCGCGGGCGCGGCATGCGTCATCGCGATACTCGTCTGGTTCGCGTGGGATCGGATCCTCGATGCCGAACTGGCCCAACTCGTCCAGCAAGCGAAACGGCCGTGAGTTCGGGCACCATGCTCCCCACGGCGGCAACCCGCGCCGATTCCAATGCGGCACGCGCGGCGTTGTCGGGCCTCGGCTATCCGCTCAGGACGGTCGTGACGCTGTCCGCGGCACTGGCACTGGCCGTCGTCGGGTGGGTTGTACCCGTCGAGCGCGGCGTCATGTGGGGATGGGTAGCGCTCGTCGTCGCGCTTTCCGCGCTGATCGTCTGGTTGCATTCGCGCGGATTGACGCGCGCCCGCGAACAAAACGTTCAGGTGATCGCACAACTGGGCGCGGCGACCGCCGACCTGCCCGTCACGCTCCGCACGAGAATGCCGCTCACGCTCGTCACGGGCGACGGCCTGTCCGCGTTGTTCGATCGCGATACGGCCATGTCGCGTTTCGTGCATGTCGGCGACGGCGCGATCTGGTTGCGAGCCGACCGCCCTCAGGATCTTCCCCGGCTTGCGGTCGCGGTCCGCCAGTGGCGGGACGGTCATGCGCCGGATTGTGTCGTGCTGGCCGTCGCACCGGCCGTTCATGCGAACGACGACACGCTGTCGCAGTCGCTGCGCGTGATCCGGCAAGCCGTGGCCGATGCGTCCCGCATGCTCGGCACGTCGCTGCCGGGCTATGTCGCTCTCTATCAGCGGCTCTCGAACGCAAATGCCGCGGCGACGTTGCCCGCCGTCGAATCGGCGGCCCGGTGGTATGGCATGTCGACCGGATCGGCCATCGCCGACACGCATCGCTTCGACACCGCGATCGAAGCAGCCGAGTCGGATGCGCTCCATGCCGGCGGCAGCCCCGCGGTCGCGGCGCGCGCCGCCGGCGTCGCATCGATGATCGGATGGACCCGACGCGTCGTGTTCGACACGCTGACCGATCGACGCCAGCCCGCATCGCCGTGGCCGTTGTTCGGCGCGGGCTGGATCGATCATGGCCCGGCGAGCGCCCCCGGCAAACCGTGGGAACGTGAAGTCCGCAGCCTGACAGGTATCGCCCCGGCCACACTGCCTGCGTCGCCGACGCCGTGGCCATTGCCACAACCGTTGATCGACGCGATGCCGCGCCGCACGTGGCGGTCGCCGCGCATCACCGCCGCCGCGCACGTCATCGCGATCGTCGCCTGCGCCGCAATCGCCGCCATCTGCGGCGCCGCAAAGAACAACGAGGCGTTGATGACCCGCATCGGCAAGCACCTCCAACACTACAACCGAATCCCCGCCACGCACGACACGGCCAAACGCGACGCGCTCCGCGTCCTTGCGTCGGACCGCGATCAGCTCGACCGGTACGCACGGGTCGGCGTGCCGCTCCGGCTGTCGTTCGGCACCTATCGCGGCGCACCGCTGCTGCCCGTGCTCAACGACGCAATCGCGTCGTACGAACCGCCCCCGCCGCCGCCCGCCGTCGTCACGCTGGACAGCATGTCGCTGTTCGACAGCGGCAAGGCAACGCTCCGAACGGGCACCACGCGCGCGATGGTCGAGGCGCTCGAACTGATCAAGGCCCATCCGGGCAAACGCGTGCTCGTCGCCGGCTATGCGGACGATCAGGGTCGGCCCGATCGCAATCTGAAGCTGTCGATCGATCGCGCGTCGGCCGTGCGCGACTGGCTCGTCGAAGCATCGGGCATCCCGCCGACACGGTTCGCGATCCAGGGCTACGGCGATACGCGGCCGGTCGCGGACAACGCCACGCCGGAAGGGCGGGCGAAGAATCGTCGGGTCGAGATCACGCTCGTGCCCGATACACCGGTGCCTGCCGTCCCGACCGGCGCCGCGAGGTAACACGCGTTTGGGTTCCCGGGGCAGTCGCCCCGGGTTTATCAGCGCCGGAATCCGGTTCCGGCGATTCGCAGTACGAAGAAGAAGGAGTGAACAAATGGCAATTCCGGCCTACATGTGGCTCAAGGACGACGGTGGCGCGGACATCAAGGGTTCGGTAACCGTCCAGGATCGCGAGGGTAGCGTCGAACTGGTCGCGTTCGATCATGGCGTGCACATTCCGACCGACGGCAATACGGGCAAGCTGACCGGCACGCGCGTGCACAAGCCGATCACGCTGACGAAGGAGACCGACGCGTCGACGCCGTACCTGTACAAGGCCGTGACGAGCGGCCAGACGCTGAAGTCGGTCGAGATCAAGTGGTATCGAATCGACGACGCGGGCAAGGAAAAGGAATACTTCAACACCAAGCTCGACAACGTGAAGATCGTCGCGGTGAAGCCGAAGATGCTCGACATCAAGAACCCCGACTACGAGAAGCACAACCATCTCGAAGACGTGGAACTGCGTTACGAGACGATCACGTGGTCGTACAAGGACGGCAACATCATCCACAAGGACACCTGGAACGAACGTTCCTGATGGACTGACCGCCTGGCGGAATCCGTCGCGCTTGCGCGGCGGGATTCCGCTCCTCAGGGGCGCCCGCCCTTCTCCCTTCCTGATCCGATACCGACATGACGCCGCCGCTCCGGGACGCTTCCCATCTCATTCGCCGCCTCAATCCTCACTGCACGCGCGCACTCGAAGCCGCGGCGAATCTGTGCCAGACCCGGCTCGCGGACGAAATCGCGGTCGAGCACTGGGTGCTGAAGCTGATCGAAGCCGACGACGGCGACATTCCCGCGCTGCTGCGCCACTACGACCTCGACATCGACGCCGTGTGGGATGCGATGATCGACGTGATCGAGCGCATGCCACGCACGTTGCGCGGCATGCCGGCGCTGTCGCGGCAACTCGCCACGGTGCTGGAGGATGCGTGGGCGCATGCGACGGCCGACGATCCCGACGACTCGATTCGTTCGGGGCACCTGCTGCAAGCGATCGTCGACGCCCCTCATGTGCTGCGCACCCAGCGTGCGTGGCCGCTGCTGTCCGTCTCCAGCGCGCAGATTCGTCGCGTGCTACCCCGGCTCGGGCGGCGCTCGTGCGAAAACGCGGTTGATGAACCCGTCTCGGCACGCGAATCCGACTCCACCGGCGATCTACCCGTAGCTGGAACGCCGACATCGGCCGCCGCGGCGCAACCTGCCCCCCCGCGCGCGATCGAGCACGACGCACTCGCGCGCTTCACCCTCGACATCACCGAAAAGGCGCGTCGCGGCGAGATCGACCCCGTCTTCGGACGCGACCGCGAAATCCGGCAGATGATCGATGTGCTCGCGCGCCGCCGCAAGAACAATCCGATCCTCGTTGGCGAACCGGGCGTCGGCAAGACCGCGCTTGTCGAAGGGCTCGCCTTGCGCGTGATCGACGGCGGCGTGCCGGAAACGATCCGCGGCACGCGCATCCTGACGCTCGATCTCGGCTTGCTGCAGGCCGGCGCCGGTGTAAAGGGCGAATTCGAACAACGGCTGAAGAACGTGATCGACGAGGTGCGAGCTTCGACGACACCGATCCTGCTGTTCATCGACGAGGCGCACACGTTGATCGGTGCCGGTAACACGGCAGGCGGCGCCGATGCCGCGAACCTGCTCAAGCCGGCGCTCGCACGCGGGGAGTTGCGCACGATCGCGGCCACCACGTGGGCCGAGTACAAGCAATACTTCGAGCGCGACGCGGCGCTCGAACGGCGCTTCCAGGTCGTCAAGGTCGACGAGCCGGACGACGAAGCAGCGTGCCTGATGCTGCGCGGGCTCGCGAGCCGCTATGCGGCCCATCACGAGGTTCACATCCGCGACGAGGCGATCGTCGCGGCCGTGCGCCTGTCGCGCCGCTACATTCCGGCGCGCCAGTTGCCGGACAAGGCCGTGGATCTGATCGATACGGCAGCCGCGCGCGTGCGGATGGCACTCGACGTACTGCCGGCGGAACTTCAACAGGCGCATGCCGCGCTGGCGGCGCTCGAGCTGGAACGCGCGGCGCTCGATGCGGACGCCCGTGCGGGCATCGCCGGCATCGCGGAGCGACGTGCCGCGATCGATACGGAGCACGACGCGATGCGCGACACCGCCGACACGCTGCTCGGTCAATACGCACGCGAGCGCGAACTCGTCGATGCACTGCGCACGCTTCGTGGTGCGGCCGACCCCGCGCCTGATCCGGCCGACGTGATCAATGCGATCGATGCGCTGGCGAGCGCTCAAGGAAAGTCGCCGATGATCTCCCCCGACGTCGACGCGCAATCGATCGCGCGCGTCGTCGCCGAATGGACGGGCGTACCGGTCGGCAATCTCGTCGAGGACGAACTGCGGAGCCTGCTCGCGCTCGAGTCGACGCTCGCGACGCGCGTGGTCGGACAGGACGATGCGATCGGCGCATTGGCTGAGAGCTTGCGCACCGCCAAGGCCGGCCTGAAAAGCGAGCACGCGCCGCTCGGCGTATTCCTGCTCGCCGGGCCGTCCGGCGTCGGCAAGACCGAGACGGCGCTCGCGCTCGCCGACGCGCTGTTCGGCGGTACCGCGGCGCTGACGACGATCAATCTGTCGGAGTACCAGGAAGCGCACACGGTATCGCAGCTCAAGGGTTCGCCACCCGGCTATGTCGGTTACGGACGCGGCGGCGTGCTGACCGAAGCCGTGCGTCAGCGTCCGTACAGCGTCGTGCTGCTGGACGAAGTGGAGAAGGCGCATCGCGACGTGCTCGATATTTTTTATCAGGTGTTCGACCGCGGCACGATGCGCGACGGTGAAGGGCGCGAGATCGATTTCCGCAACTGCGTGATCGTGATGACGTCCAATCTCGGCAGTGCGCAGATAGACGACGCGACGGCCGAGAACGCGTCGATCACGCAGGTCGCGTTGCGCGAAGCCATTCATCCGCAGTTGGTCGCGCATTTTCAGCCGGCGCTGCTCGCACGCTTCCAGACGCTCGTCTATCGGCCGCTCGATGCCGCGTCGCTTGCATCGATCATGCGGATCAAACTGGACAAGATTGCCGAACGCCTGCATCGGCAACACGCCGTCACGCTCACTTGCGACGACGATCTGATCGAATCGATCGCGCAGCACTGCGTGTCACGGGAATCCGGCGCACGCGGTGTCGATGCATTCCTGAACCAGCGCGTGCTGCCCGCCGTGTCCCGTGAGCTGCTTGGCCGGATGGCAACGGGTGTCACGCCGCGACACATCGTGCTGTCGACCGGCGTTGATGGTGCGTTGACGATCGATTTCGTCGACGCCCCGGCCACGACCGATAACCGCATCGAGCAACCGAACCACCGATGACCGCCGGCCCCTCCCTCTACGACATGCTGCTCGGCCAGATCGGCGGCGAGCCAATCGGCGCCTACGACGACCGGACGCTCGAATGCCTGAGCGTGCAGCAGAACGTGCGCCGCATTCTCAATACGCGGGCGGGCGCGCTCAAGCACCTGCCCGACTACGGGTTGCCCGACCTCACGAACATCTACAAG
>Ga0207647_10004240_pt1 | contig 10626 bp, 11 predicted proteins | sample KBSCornC2_FD_184295 | JGI IMG/M metagenome (GOLD analysis project Ga0207647, IMG submission 184295) | Corn rhizosphere microbial communities from Kellogg Biological Station, Michigan, USA - C2 (SPAdes) (version 2) | ecosystem: Host-associated > Plants > Roots > Rhizosphere ...
ATGCTTTTGCGCGGCTTCCTTGCTTCCGAACGTACCCAGATTCTTGCGCTTCCCGTCCGCGCCCTTCTTGCGCGAATAGAGCCGATATTCTCCCGATTTAAGCTTTCGGATCATCGCCGCCTCCGCGCCATTTGACTCACGCGATAGAACGGTGGTCGGGAGGCGCGGTTCCTAGCTGCGACAATCCTCAATCACACGGCTCGGCTCGGCCCAGGCCGGAATGTCGATTTCGGCCAGGCCGGGGCCGGCGATGGAGAAGCGGCCGCGGCTGAAGGCGATCTGGTCGAGCGCGGGATCATTCGCCGTGAAGCTGATCTGGGTGCGGCCGTTCGCGCCGACCTGCGCCGGCCAATTCCGTTCGCTATAGGAGGTGCGGATAGTCAGCATCGGCACGGCGCCTGCGACCGACAGGATGACCAGCCGCCGCGAGAGATCGCATTGCATGACGAACAGTGGCGGCGCGCCATCCTGACCATATGCAGCGGAGCGATCGGCATAACGCCAAGCGCCAGGCGTATACGGCTTGTCGCGCCAATCGACGGGCGCGGACGGCCGCGGCGGGACCACTACGGGCACGGGCTTGGGCGCGGCGATCCTGGGCGGCGGTGGTGGGGCAACAGTGCAAGCCGCCGCAATCAGCGGCAACGCCAGGATAAGCCGCTTCATACGGCAACGGGCGCGGCGATATGCGCCTGCGGGGCATAGTCGCTGATTTCGATATCCTCGATCTTATAATCGAAGATGCTCGGCGGCCGCCGCAGCAGCCTCAGCCGCGGTTCGCCCTCTGGCGTGCGCGCGAGCTGCTCTTCCACCAGATGCTGGTGATTGAGGTAGATGTGGACGTCGCCGCCACTCCAGATCAGCTCGCCGGGCTCCAGATCGCATTGCTGGGCGAGCATCGCGATCAGCAGGGATGCGGAGAAGACGTTGAAAGCAAAGCCGAGCCCAAGATCGCACGAACGCTGCCACAGCATGCCCGACAGCTTCCCGTTCGCGACATGATATTGATAGGTCATGTGACACGGCGGCAGGGCCATCGCGTCCAGCTCCGCGACGTTCCAGCCGGTGAAGATGTGCCGGCGTGAGGCGGGATTGTTGCGCAGGCCGTCGACCAAAAGCTGGATCTGGTTGATGCCGACGCCGGGTTTGTAGAGGCCCGGTTCGTCCGCCGCCTCGTAGCGCGGCCAATCAACCCATTGTTTGCCGTAGACCGGCCCTAGCTCGCCCCATTCGGCGGCAAAGGCATCGTCCGCCAGGATCCGTGCCTCGAACGTATCGCGATCGATCTGCTCGCCGGTTGCGCGGCGATATTTGTCGAGCGGCCAATCGGTCCAGATATGGACCTTTTCGGCGACCAGCGGGCGGATGTTGGTCGATCCGCTCAGGAACCAGAAGAGTTCACGCGCAGCCGTCTTCCAGGCAACGCGCTTGGTCGTGAGCAACGGCACGCGATTGTCGGAAAGATCGAATCGCATCTGCGCGCCGAACAGGCTGCGCGTGCCGACGCCGGTGCGATCACGCCGCTCGTCACCCGTCTCCCAGACCTGCCGCAACAGATCCAGATATTGCTGCTCATAGTGCATGGGGTCGACTTAGCCCGAGGTATCGGCGGCGCCAACCGGCTATCCGTCATGCTGAACTTGTTTCAGCATCCATTGGGCCGGCAATCGCCTCGCCGCCGCGTGGCCCCCTTAACTTTCGTGGGCGTCCCGCACTCGCTCATGGTGACGGATCACCTCGTCGATCACAAAGCGCAGGAATTTTTCGGAGAAATCGGGATCGAGGTGCGCGGTCTGGGCGAGCGCGCGCAACCGGGCGATTTGTTCGGCTTCGCGCGATGGATCGGCGGGGGGGAGGCCGGCCTTGACCTTGTAGGCGCCGACGGCCTTGGTCACCTTGAACCGCTCGGCGAGCAGGAAGATGAGTGCGGCGTCGATATTGTCGATGCTCTGGCGAAATTCGGCGAGCTGCGCGTCGGCCACGTGTTTCGTCTCCTCGTTCGGCGCCCTCATGCGGGCGCGCGTCTTTACGCGCAAGTCGTCCGCTTGCCTTTGCGCGACGAACGGGCCAAAGGCCCGCGCCATGGTCGCCACGGTTACGCCGCTCTACCGCAAGTCCGCCCCGTCGCTCGATCCCATGATCCAGCTGGTGGCGGCGGACATGAATCAGGTGAACAGCGTCATCCTGGCGCGGATGCAATCCGACGTGCCGCTGATTCCCGAGCTTGCCGGCCATCTTATCGCGGGCGGCGGCAAGCGGATGCGGCCGATGTTGACCCTCGCCTGCGCGCGCTTGCTCGATTATCCCGGCGCGCGTCACCACAAGCTGGCGGCAGCGGTCGAGTTCATTCACACGGCGACCTTGCTGCACGATGATGTGGTCGACGGTTCGGGCCTGCGCCGCGGCCGGCGCACCGCCAACATAATCTGGGGCAATCCCGCGAGCGTGCTGGTCGGTGATTTCCTGTTCAGCCGTGCCTTCGAGCTGATGGTTGAGGATGGAAGCCTGCGCGTGCTCCGCATTCTCTCCGGTGCGAGCGCGGTGATCGCGGAAGGCGAGGTCAATCAATTGACCGCGCAGCGCCGGATCGAGACGAGCGAGGAACGCTATCTCGATATCATTGGCGCCAAGACCGCCGCCTTGTTCGCTGCGGCCTGCCGCATCGCCGCGGTTGTGGCCGAGCATGATCTGGCGGTGGAGGAAGCGCTCGACGCGTATGGCCGCAACCTCGGCATCGCATTCCAGTTGGTCGACGATGCGATCGATTATGCGTCGGACCAGGCGACGATGGGCAAGGATGCCGGCGACGATTTCCGCGACGGCAAGGTAACGTTGCCCGTCATCCTGGCGCATGCCCGCGGCGACGATACCGAACGCCGCTTCTGGCGGGAGGCGATGGAGGGGCATCGTACCTCCGACGAGGATCTCGCGCACGCGACCTTGCTGCTCGCCAAGACCGACGCGATCACCGACACGCTCGAACGCGCGCGGCATTACGGCCAGCGCGCAATCGACGCGCTCGCGGGCGTAGGCGGAGGCCCGGCCAAGGCGGCGTTGGTCGAGGCGGTCGAGTTCGCCGTGGCGCGGGCTTATTAGGCTACCGTTCGAAAAGCCGTCCATGTCCACAAGCCCGAACGTAATGGCGGGTTGACCAAGTCGCGGCTCGCCGATGACGATTAGTCCGCCGAAATCGTAAACCGATCCGGATAGAAAGCGAGATAGCCGGCGATTTGGGCTACCGCTTCATAAGGTTGCTCGTAGCTCCAGATCGAATTCGGCAAGCCTTCCACGCTTAGATAGGAGGCGTTTCCCTTATAAGGGCAGTAGGTCTGGTGTGGGCTGGACTCCAGCTGCGCCATGTCGGCATCCGCGCGGGGGATATAATAGACCGGCGGATAATCGGCTTCGCGCAGCGTCAGCGCATGTCGACTATCGGCAATGATCCTGTCGCCCTGTTTGACGACCACCCTGCTTGGATTGGGTTCGATCGTGATCGGATGATCGGGGCCGGGGATGCGGATCGGTTGGCTGCTCATCATCGACTCCGGGAGGGGGCGATGCCGAAATGGGGTGAGCGCGGTTGGTGACAAGATCAGCCGATCATATTGTGTCCGAGATGTGCCCAGCCAGTCGCGCAGAACCGGCAGGCGATCAGGTCGTATTTCGGTGCATGTGGATATGGACCGCATCGCTGAAGGGCAGCACCATTAGGATATTCCCGTCGCCATCGGCGATCTCGATGGAGCCGCAGAGGTCCAGTTCTCCCTGGCGCGCTTCCTCGCTCAACACCGAGCGCACGCCATCGATCGCGGCGAGGCGCGCCGCATCAAGGTCGGGAAGGTCCTGCCCTTCGAAATCCTCCGCATAGCCGCCGCCGTTGCGGATATGGAGATAGAAGCGCGCCATTCGGCGTGAACGCGCATCCTCGCGCCCGGTTCTATCCGGGCGCGAGTTGTTTCTCCTGCAAAACCAATTAGCTGCGGGCGCTTGCTATATAGTGTTCGACCACGCGGGCGAGCATCGTGAGCGGCATGTTGCCGCCGAGCACGATCGCATCGTCGAATGTCCGGAGATCAAAGCGCTGGCCCAACGCGGTCTTGGCGTGGTTGCGCAGGCGATTGATTTCGTTGTGGCCCATTTTGTAGCCGCACGCCTGACCAGGCCAGGAGCAATAGCGATTGAGCTCCGCGCGCAATTGTTCGCGCGGCTGGCCGGTGCCTTGGCTGAACCAGTCAAGCGCCTGATCAAAGCTCCAGCGCTTGGCGTGGATGCCGCTGTCCACGACTAGGCGGCAGGCGCGGAAGTTGATCGACTGGAGATAGCCGATGCGGCCGAGCGGATCGTCGGCGTAGGCGCCGAGCTCGTCCCCAAGCTGTTCGGAATAAAGCGCCCACCCTTCGGAATAGGCATTGAAGGCGAGCAGCGAGCGGATCAGTGGCAATTTGTAGCTATATTCGCCCTGCCAGACGTGGCCCGGGATACCTTCGTGATAGCAGAGCGTGGGCAGCGCGTAGCGCGGCCAGTTCGAGGTGTCCTTGAGGTTGATGTAATAGATGCCTGGCGTGGTCCCATCGATCGAGCCCGGGCCGGCATAGCCGTCGGGCATGCCGTCCTGGATCGCTGGGGGCACGCGCTTGATGACCAGATTGCCCCTGACCATCGTCGCAAAGGCGCGCGGCAGGCGCGTGCGGATATCGGCGATGCGGCCGTTCAGATAGGCGAGCAGCTTGGCGCGGCCTGCATCGTCGTTCGAGAAGAGCAGATCCGGTCGCTTGGACAGCGCCGTCAGGCGTTCGCCGACGCTGCCTTTGGTGATGCCCTGCTTCTTGAGCAAGGCGTCGATCTCAGCATTCAAGGCAGCATTCTGCTCGACGCCGAGCTTGTGAAGCTCTTCGGGCGTGGCGTTGGTAGTGGTGCCAGCCTTCACCAACCAGGCATAATATGCCTCGCCATCGGGGCGCGCCCAGACGCCCGGTACGTCAGTCGCCTTGGGCCGGGCGGCGGCGAACGCATCGATCTGGCCGCTGAGCGCGGGGACGACCAGCGCTTCGCACACCTTGCGTGCTTTGTCGGCATAGGATGCCGGTAGCCCGGCCTTGGCGCATTTGGCGGCGAGGCTTTCGACGATGCTCCATTTCTCGGCCGGCTGATCGCGCATGCCGGCGAGCTGCTTGGTCGCGATATCGATCAGGAAGCCGGGCAGGATTGCTCCCTTGGCCTGATCGGCGACCAACCGTCCCGTCTCGCCCTTGAGCGCTTGCGCGTAGCTTTCGATGCGCGACACGTAGGCATCGGCATCCTCTGCCGCGGCAATGTCGTGATGGTTTTCCAGCGTGTCGGGCAGTTCGACATAGGCGCCCGTATTCTGGGACACGACATAAGGCGTGCTGCGATAGCTGCTGTTGGAGTTGAAGGTGGCGACATCGCCCACCGGCATCGTCTTCCAGCCGGCGTCGGCCAGTTCATGCGCGCTCTGGCAGACGTCGAGATCGAGCGCGACCGCCGGCGAGAGGGCATTGCGATCGACCGCGCGAAGTTGCGCGAGGCGTTCGCTACAGCGCCGGGCGCGCTTCGCGTCCGCCTCGTGGCTTCGGTCGCCGAAGCGACTGTGGAGTGCGGCGCGCGCGCCCTTGTCGATGCCCAGGCCCGCCGCCGTTTCGGGGAAATCAGCCAGCAATTCGTCCGCGATCATATCGAGCAGCAGCTTCGCTTGTGCATCGCGCGGAGAGCCGGAGGAGGAGGGCTGCGCCAGCGCGGGAAAGGCGGCGGCGACACCGAGCGCCCCGGCGCCGGCGAGCAATTCGCGGCGAGTGGTGAGCATGAAGGTCAAGACTCCTGACGTTTAGCCGACGTTAGGACGTTCAACGATAGTCGGGAAGCACTCCGTCGCGCATCGCCGCCATGAAATGTCGGCGGCACATGGCGACGTAAGTGTCGTTGCCGCCGATCTGGGTTTGCTCGCCTTCGCGCGCGACGCGGCCGGTTTCGTCGACACGAAGGTTCATCGTCGATTTGCGGCCACAACCGCACACCGCCTTGATCTCATTGAGGCTGTCCGCGAGCGCGAGAAGCCATTTGCTGCCCTCGAACAATTCCGCTTGGAAATCGGTTCGCAAGCCATAAGCGAGGACGGGAATGCCGTGCTGATCGCAGATGCGCGCTAGTCCAAACACCTGATCGCGCGTCAGGAATTGCGCCTCATCAACCAATACGCAGCTGAGTTGCGATCGGGAATGTTCGGCAAGGATCGCCGCTTCCAGATCGGTGTCGGCATCGAACAGGTTCGCTTCGCGCACAAGGCCGATGCGGGAGGTTATCGTGCCCGCGCGGTAGCGATCGTCAATCGCCGCGGTCCATAGCATCGTCGCCATGCCGCGCTCGCGATAGTTGAAGTCGGCCTGGAGCAGGGTGGTGGATTTGCCCGCATTCATTGAGGCGTAGTAGAAATACAGCTTGGCCATGCCGGGCTTTAAGCGGCTTCGCCGTTGGTTCCGCAAGGGGTGATCGGCGAGGCGCGTGCACCGCGTGGATTCTTAATTTTTCTGAACGCGAGCGCTCGCGCGGCGCGATATTCTTCCCCTGCCGTCGCTAATCGCGAAACATCGCGACCGAGTATGCAAGTGGCGGCGCGTGGAGGGGGAAGATGAGGCGAGTTTCGTATCTGCTGCTTGCGGTGGCAGTATATATTCTTTTCTTTGGGACCTTTCTGTATCTCATCGGCTTCGTCGCGGGCCTTCGGATGCTGCCGACGAGCGTAGATCATGGCATTAGGGTGCCCGCGGGTGTTGCGGCGCTGGTCGATTCCGCCCTGATTACCTTGTTTGGCATACAGCATAGCTTGATGGCGCGGCCAGCGTTCAAGGCACGATGGACCAGAGTGATACCCAAGCCGATCGAGCGCACTATCTATGTGCTGGCAGCTAGTCTGACGCTCATCGTCCTCTTCGCGCTTTGGTGCCCGATCGAGGGGACGTCATGGCAGGTCGACGCGCCGGTAGGCCGCAACGTGCTGTGGATGCTGTTCGCTGCGGGTTGGTTGATCGTGCTGCTTTCGACATTCCTGATCAGCCATTTCGAACTGTTCGGGCTGAGCCAGGTGATTGGATATTTGCGGCACCGGCAACCCACCAGACCACAGCTGCGCACGCCGCTCTTCTACAAGATCGTGCGCCATCCGCTCTATGCCGGCTTCTTCATCGCGTTCTGGGCGACGCCGGAGATGAGCTATGGCCACCTTTTGCTGGCATCCGGCATGTCGCTCGTCATGCTGATCGCGATCCACTATGAGGAGCGTGACCTGCTGCATGTGTTCGGCAGGAAATATGAGCAATATCGCACGCACGTCGGCATGCTGACGCCGCGACTGCGCCGCTCGCACTGATTTCCCGGCCGGTCTCTTCGGAGGCCGGCTTTGTGCTGATGGCTTCGTCTGGCCTAAAGGGGCCGACGATGAGCGACCTGCCGATCCACGCGATATTGCCCGACCTGCTCGCCGCGCTTGATGCGGGATCGGGCGCAGTTCTGGTGGCGCCGCCCGGCGCGGGCAAGACGACCGCGGTTGCGCCGGCCTTGCTGGATCGGCCGTGGTGCTCGGGTCGCGTGCTGCTCTTGTCGCCGAGGCGCGTGGCAGCTCGCGCGGCGGCCGAGCGCATCGCCGAACTGGCGGGCGAACAAGTGGGCCGGCGGATCGGCTATGCCACGCGTCTCGACAGCCGCCAGTCCGCCGCCACGCGCCTGCTGGTCGTTACGCAGGGCATTTTCGTCTCTATGATCCAGGCCGACCCGGAGCTCGGCGGCATCAGTGCGGTGCTGTTCGACGAGGTACACGAGCGGAGCCTCGACGGCGATTTCGGGCTTGCGCTCGCACTCGACGTGCAGGCGGCGCTGCGGCCCGATCTGCGGCTGATCGCCATGTCAGCCACGCTGGAAGGCGAGCGGTTCGCCCGATTGCTGGACGGCGCGCCGATCATCGAGAGCGAGGGGCGCAGCTTCCCGATCGAGCATGTCTATCTCGGCAGGCGGGAGCAGCGGATCGAGGACGACATGGCACCGGCAATCCGCCGCGCACTTGCGGAGACCGCAGGCGGAGTGCTCGCCTTCCTGCCGGGCGTGGCCGAGATCGAGCGCACCGCCGAGCGGCTCTCCGGCCTTCCACCCGAGATCAACCTGCATCGCCTGCACGGACAGCTCGAACCGGGCGCACAGCGCGCCGCAATCCGCGCCGAGCCTCCGGGCAAGCGCAAGCTGGTGCTCGCGACCGCCATCGCCGAGACCAGTCTGACGCTCGACGGCGTTTCGACCGTGGTCGATTCCGGGCTTGCCCGCCGCCCGCGCTATGACCGCGCCGCGGGTGTCACGCGGCTGTCGACCGAGCGCGTCAGCCAGGCAGCCGCGACCCAGCGCGCGGGCCGCGCCGGACGGCAGGGGCCGGGGGTGGTTTATCGCTTGTGGGAGGAGGCGGCGACCGCGGGGCTCGCGCCCTATGACCCGCCCGAGATCGCAGAGGCGGATCTGTCGGGTCTGGTATTGGCTTGTGCGATCTGGGGGGTGACCGATCCGGCCAGCTTGCGCTGGATCGATCCGCCCAGCGTGGCGGCGATCGCCGAGGCCAAGCGCCGCCTCCTGTCCTTCGGTCTGATCGACGGCGATGGCCGCCCGACCGGGCACGGGCAGAAGGTGGCAAGGCTGCCCGTCTCGCCGCGGCTCGGGCATATGCTGGTTGCGGCGGGGGAGCATGGCTGGGGACGGACCGCGGCCGAGGTGGCGGTGTTGCTGTCCGAGCAGGGGCTTGGCGGCAATGATCCCGACCTGGAGACCCGGCTGCGGCGCTGGCGAAGCGAGAGCGGCCGGCGGGCGGAGGCGGCGCGCGGCCTTGCCCAGCGCTGGCAGAAGATGGCGGAAGGCGGCAGCGGCGAGGGGCCCGTCGGCGCCTGTGTCGCGCTCGCTTTCCCGGATCGCGTGTCGAAGCGGCGCGGCGCGGACGGGGCCGACTGGATCGCGGTTGGCGGGCGCGGTTTCCAACTCGACCCGGCGTCGTCGCTGGCGCGCGCGCCATGGCTGGCCGTGGCGGAGACGCAAGGATCGGCCGCAGGCGCGCGCATCCTTTCCGCCGCGCATATCGAGCAGGCGGAGGTCGAAGATCTGTTCGGCGAACGGATCGAGCTGCGGCGGAGCGTCGGTTTCGATTCTGCTACCGGATCGGCGACGGCGACGCGCGAGCGGCGGCTGGGCGCGATCCGGCTTGCATCGGGTCCGGACAGCAATGCCGATCCTGCCGTAGTTGCGGCCGCATTGGTCGAAGGGGTGCGCGCACATGGGCTGAACCTGTTGCCCTGGTCCGACGCCGCACGGGCGCTGCGCCAGCGCGCGGCTTATGCCGGCGATGACCAACTATCCGACGCGGCGCTGATCGAGCGGATCGACGAGTGGCTGCCGGCGCTGGTCGAAGGACGGCGGCGCCTGTCCGACATTCCGGGCCCCGCGCTGTTCCAGGCGCTGGAAAACCTGCTCGGTTGGGAAGGTAAAAGCCGGCTCGACAAGGAAGCGCCGCCGCATTTCACCTCGCCACTGGGGACGACACATCCGATCGATTATGGCGCGGAGGGCGGCCCGGCGGTGGAACTGCGCGTCCAGGCGCTGTTCGGGCTTGCAGAGCATCCGATGGTCGGGCGCACCCCGCTCGTGCTGCGGCTGACTTCGCCCGCCGGCCGGCCGATCCAGACGACGCGCGATCTGCCCGGCTTCTGGAAGGGGAGTTGGGCGGCGGTCGCGAAAGAGATGCGCGGGCGGTATCCGAGGCATCCCTGGCCCGACGATCCGACCGCGGCCGACCCAACGCTTCGGACCAAGAAGGCGACCGCACGCGCAGGCTGAGGTCGGGTAGAGTCCATCCTCACCCGGGACTGTTTCATGGCATACCGAGACCGGACGTGCGTCGTGCGTCGAGGGGGCGGATGCCGGAACACTTCCTTCATGACGATCTCAGCCCCACTTGATTCCGCGCACGCGCGCGGTATCGGGGCGCTATGGTTCAGGCCCGCATCCGTCAGCGTATCAAGAGCAGCATGCAATCCGGGCGCGCGCTCGAGGGGAAATGGATCCTCGAATATGAGCCGGCCGAGGCCAAGCGCCCCGATCCGCTGACCGGCTGGGCGGGATCGGGCGATACGCGCGAGCAGGTCCGGCTGGGCTTTCCCACGCTGGAGGCGGCCAAGGCCTATGCGGAGAAGCACGGGCTGAGCTACCATGTCAGCGTCGGCGAAGTGGCGCGCAGCCTGAAAATCCAGGCTTATGCCGAAAACTTCCGGGGTCCCGATATTTCGCTATGAGCGAGGTCGATCCCCGGATCGACGCCTACATCGCAAAAGCCCCGCCATTTGCCCGCCCGATATTGCAGCATATCCGCCGCGTGATGCACGTGGCCTGCCCGCAAGCGGTGGAGACGATCAAGTGGGGCTTTCCGCATTTCACCTATAAGGGCAAGCTCTTGGCCGGCATGGCGGCGTTCAAGGCGCACGCGTCGCTAGGCCTATGGCACATGGGGGACAAGGGCCCCTCGCGCGATGGGGAAGGCATGGGCCAGTTCGGCAAGCTGACCCAGGTGGCGGACCTGCCCGATGACACGAT
>Ga0207647_10004241_pt1 | contig 10625 bp, 4 predicted proteins | sample KBSCornC2_FD_184295 | JGI IMG/M metagenome (GOLD analysis project Ga0207647, IMG submission 184295) | Corn rhizosphere microbial communities from Kellogg Biological Station, Michigan, USA - C2 (SPAdes) (version 2) | ecosystem: Host-associated > Plants > Roots > Rhizosphere ...
TAGCCGGTGAAGCTCTCGCGCGTGCGTGGCAGCGATGGAGGTCGTGGCGGCATGAGGGCAACGATAGATTCCGGAAGAGTGAGCTCTGCGGGGTTGAGCGTCATGAGGATGGACTTCAATGCGGCTCGCTGGGCTTCGGGCGCAACCATGGGCGCGATCTGCTGGCCGTCGCCAACGAGCCGGCCTCGTTCGCCGCCGCCGCCCGCGGCTTCACCCAGCTCGGTCAGTCCGCCGCCGCCGACGCCGCCATCGACCAGGGCCTGACCACCAACCCGCACGACACCACGCTGGTGCTGGCCGGCGCCCGGCAGCGCATGGATCGCGGCGACCTGACCGGCGCCGCTGGCTTCCTGCAACGCCGCGACGAGCGGCGGGAGCGGGTAAGCAAAGTACTTGTATTCGCCGCGCCCGAAACCATGCCGCGCCATCACCACGCGGCTGCGAAACAACGCATCGCGCGGATACAGCGCAGTCAGTGCATCGCATGCCTGCGCGGTGAGCAGATTGCGCAGCATCGCGCAGCCATACGCGTTCAGTTCTTCCTCGGCGTCGAACCAGTCGATCTGATCGATGCGTTGCGCAAGCGAGCCAATAGAGGAATTTGCATCGGGCGCGGCGGCGCGTTCAGGTTTTGGCCGCATTGCCAACGCCGATTCCGCCGACTGCGCATCCGGCTGTGCATCCGGGTGTCGATCCTTCGCAATCGTGTTCATGAGCCGTCTCCGTCAAGCAATCATCGAGTCATCATCAAGTGTAAGCAGGCGCCCCACGCCGCGCACTCCGACTCTTGCTGTCCAATTCCTCGCTCGTCTGCGTTCGGGCAAGCGCGCAGCCGCATGCCGGATCATTGCGGCTGTCGGCAACTCGTATTTCCAATAAGAAACGAATAGGGGCAATGCGTGCCTGCCGTCGCAAGAGCATGCGCGGGCATCGGCGGCATTCGTGCGCCACGATGGATTCGGTCCACTATTCAAGCCCAGCAAGCGCACGCGACGGTTCCCGCGCGTCACCTCGGGGCAAACGCCCTTGCCGCCATGAAAGCCCGCGTGTATAGTTTCCTAACTTACTCTTGTTTCGCATCGGAAATTAAAGGGATTCACATGAACGCTTCCACCATCCTCGCCGACCTCGGCATCGCCCACGCGGCGCAGGCCGGCGACATCGCGGTTCATTCGCCCATCACCGGCGAACTCATCGGCCGCGTGGCCAGCAACACGGTGGCGGAAGTCGATTCGGCCCTGGCCCAGGCGAAACAGGCGTACACCGCCTGGCGCGACGTCCCGGCGCCGCGCCGTGGCGAACTGGTGCGTTTGCTCGGCAACCGTCTGCGCGAAAAGAAGCAGGCGCTCGGCAGCATCATCACGCTCGAAACCGGCAAGATCCTCCAGGAAGGCATGGGCGAGGTGCAGGAGATGATCGACATCTGCGATTTCGCGGTCGGTCTGTCGCGTCAACTGTATGGCCTCACGATCGCGTCCGAGCGACCGGGCCATCGCATGGCCGAGACCTGGCACCCGATGGGCACCTGCGTCGTGATCTCGGCGTTCAATTTTCCGGCGGCCGTGTGGTCGTGGAATGCGGCGCTCGCGCTGGTGTGCGGCAACGCGGTGATCTGGAAGCCGTCGGAGAAAACGCCGTTGACCGCGCTCGCCGTCAATCAGATTCTCAACGAGGCGTTGCAGGAATTCGGCGACGCGCCGGCCGGCCTGACCGCGTTGATCAACGGCGGCCGCGAGGTGGGCGCAAAGCTGGTGGCCGATCCGCGCGCGTCGATCGTCAGCGCGACGGGCAGCACGGAAATGGGCCGCACGGTGGGCGTGGAAGTGGCGAAGCGCTTCGGCCGCTCGCTGCTCGAACTCGGCGGCAACAACGCGGGCATCGTCACGCAAACGGCGGATCACGAACTCGCGATGCGCGGCATTCTGTTTTCGGCGGTGGGCACGGCGGGGCAACGCTGCACGTCGCTGCGGCGTCTGTTCGTGCACGAGAGCGTGTACGACAAGACCATCGAGCGTCTGAAGCAGTTGTACAGCAAGGTGCCGATCGGCAATCCGCTCGAAAAGGGCACGCTGATGGGTCCGCTGATCGACAAGCAAGCGTATGCCCGCATGCAGGAAGCGTTGCAGCAGGCCACGGCGGAAGGCGGCAGGGTGTTCGGCGGCGAGCGCGTCGAGGTGAAGGGTCATGAAGGCGGTTACTACGTGCGGCCGGCCATCGTCGAAATGCCGTCGCAAACGCCGGTGGTTCTGAAGGAAACGTTCGCACCGATTCTCTACGTGCTGCGCTATGCGGATTTCGCCGAGGCGGTCGAGGCGAACAATGCGGCGGTTCACGGTTTGTCGTCGTGCGTGTTCACAACCGATCTGCGCGAAGCGGAGCGCTTCCTGTCCGACGCGGGCAGCGATTGCGGCATCGCGAACGTGAACATCGGGCCGAGCGGCGCGGAAATCGGCGGCGCGTTCGGCGGCGAGAAGGAAACCGGCGGCGGCCGCGAGTCGGGGTCGGACGCGTGGAAGGCGTACATGCGCCGCGCCACCAACACGGTCAACTACTCGTCGGCATTGCCGCTCGCGCAGGGCATCGACTTCAATATCGGCTAAGCCCGGCAGACCGGTAGCGCATTCAGTAAAAAGCACCAAGCAGCGGCGCATTCACGCGCCGCTGTCCGCATTTTTTCAGCAATCCGTTTGCGCCGCCCGCCGTTTCAAGAGCGGCCACGCTACTCGTGGGGTAAGACGTGAGTTCCAAGGTCGTGATCGTCGGCGGTGGGGTGATCGGCAGTTCGATTGCGTATTTTCTGCGGCTCGCCGATCCGACAGTCGGCGTCACCGTGATCGAACGCGATCCGACTTATGCGCGCTCGTCGTCGGCGCTCTCGGCGGCGTCGATCCGTCAGCAATTCTCCACACCGCTTTCCATTCAGATGTCGCTGTTCGGTATCGAGTTTCTGCGCTCGATCGGCGAGCGGCTGTGCGTCGACGGCGTGAAACCGTCGATCGATCTGCACGAAGGCGGTTATCTCTTTCTCGCGACGCCTGTCGGCGAGACGACGCTGCGTGAGAATCACGCGCTGCAAACAAGCCTTGGCGCCGATATCAACCTGCTCGACAGAAACGCGTTGCAAGCGCGCTTTCCCTGGCTCAATACGGAAGACCTCGTCGCCGGTACATTCGGCGAAAGCGGGGAAGGCTGGTTCGACGGCTATGGTCTCGTGCAGGCGCTGCGCAAGAAAGCGCGGGCGCTCGGCGCGCATTATGTCGCCGCCGACGTTACCGCGCTGCATCGCGACGGCAGGCGTGTGACGCAAGTGCAAACCGCGAACGGCGAGACCCATGCGTGCGACGTGGTCGTGAACGCGGCCGGCGCCTGGTCGCGCAAGGTCGCGCAAATGATCGGCATCGACCTTCCGGTCCACGCGCGGCGTCGCAGTATTTTCAATGTCACGTCGCCCGCGCGGCTCGAACGCTGCCCGTTGCTCATCGATCCGAGCGGCGTGTATTTCCGGCCCGAGGGCCAATCGTTCATTTGCGGCACATCACCTTCCGCGGACAACGACCCCGACGATCTGCCGCTCGACGAAGTCGATCACACACTGTTCGACGACGTGATCTGGCCGACGCTCGCGCACCGCGTGCCGCAATTCGAAGCGCTGCGCGTGCAGAACTGCTGGTCCGGCTATTACGAATACAACGTGCTGGATCAGAACGCGATCATTGGTTATCACCCCGACGTCGACAACTGCGTCTTTGCCAATGGCTTTAGCGGGCATGGTTTGCAACAAGGGCCGGCAACGGGCCGCGGCGTTAGCGAACTGATTCTGAACGGGCGTTATACGACGCTCGATCTCGGCTCGTTGAGCTTCGCTCGCGTGCTCGAGAACCGGCCGATCGTGGAGAAGAACGTGGTCTAGCGTGCGCCGCGGTGATGCGGATTAATGCAACACGTAGTGCATGGATATCGGCTGCGATTGAACGGCGGCCAACATGCTCCCGATCATTTGCGCGTTTGCGCGTTTGTATTGAACACAACGTGATGTTTGCGGCTAGCTTCCTGCAGAGCGGCCAGCGCGGTATTTGCCTCAAACCCTAAGAGCGTGCCTGAAAGAACCCGGCCAGCCAATGCGGCTCGGCCGGGTTCTTTTTTATGTCGATAGAAGAAACGTGATGATTTGGCATAAAGCCTCGATCTGGTAATGCCGCGGATAAACTCCGCGCTATTTAGATTCCCGTTTGACTCAAGCCCGCCTCTCCAAAATGAAAACCCGGTTTCTAATATTTTTAATCAGAGGCATGCCGGATCGTTAAATGCGGAGAGTCACTGGTATCAGGCCAGGCATATCGGTTATCATCGCTGCCATTCGAAGAATGACCCGAGGGATTATTCGCCGAATGTCAACTTAATGCCGTCGCATCGAACCAGAAAAAAATCAGATGAAGATGTCGCGAAGAAACATTGCAATCCTGGTAGTCGGTCTTCTGGTCGTGGCCGGCGTCGTCATTCAGGCGGTGTGGCGGCCTTTCGCACATCGCAAAGCCGCCGAAAGCGGCGAAATCATTCTTGATATTCACCACCCGGACGCCGTGATCGACAGCGAAGCGCTCTCGCGCTTGCCGCGTGACATGTTGCGCGTGCCGCTGCTGCATGACCTGCTGACTCAGGACTTCGTCGACTATTACGAATCGGGCAATACGCGCCTTTCTGCGGAAGGCGCACTGCGGCGTCTCGCCTTCGAACATCAACTCGATTGGCGCGACGAGTTGATCCGCCGCGTGTTCGACGAACCCGCGCACGTGCTGCTGTGGCGCTCGCCGGATGGCCGGCTCGGCTACTGGGCAATGTCGATGCGCCGCAACGGCCTAGCCAAACTGCTGCAAGGCTTGGGCAACGTCGCGGCGAGCGACGCGCAACTGAGCCAGGTCGGCAAGCTTTCCGGCGACGTGCCGGTGTACGCGTTGAAGCTGGCGGTGGGTCGCACGCTGTTGTTCGCGGCGAAAGGCGATCGCCTCGTGGTGCTATCCGCGCCCGGCGTGCTGCTCGATGCGAACGGCGGCTTGCTGAGCGAACGCGCTGACGCGGTTTCCGACATGCTCGCCTCAGGCCATGACGACGCGGCGCGCGCCTATCGCCTGGATGCCGGCCTCGATGCCGGCCCGGATGCAGGGGGCGATGCGCCGAAGGGCCACCGTCTGGTGGTGTCGGCCAATTACCTCTCGTTCGGTTATCAGGCGTTTTTCTCCGGTATCGACGCGCTGCGCTTCGATTTCTCGCCGAACGGCGGCGCCGCTGCGAACTGGCAGACCTCGGCGCTCATCGAGCCGGGCAAGCTGCCGCAGCAGTGGAACAGCGCCGACCTGTGGCGCGCGCTGCCGGCCAATCCGGCGGCGTGCACGAGCTTGCCGGCGGACTGGAAAGCGGCGTCCGCGCTGCTCGGCAAGGTGGCCGACGGCGGCACGGATAACGCCGCCGCGATCGGCGATCAGCTGGCCGGCCCCGCGGCTGTCTGCTGGTATGCGAAGTCGACGCTGGTCGCGCCGGTGTTCGTCGCTCGCCTGAAGACGCAGGACGCGGCGCGCACCGCCGCGTTGAAGGCCGCGCTCGGCAAGACCTTCGGCGACGTGATCGGCGCGTATGAAGCGAAGGCCGCGAAAGCCGATGGCGATACCGCGAGCTATCGCCGCTTGCCGGTCACCACGCGCGATCAGGGCGCCGACGTGACCGTGTGGCAACGTCCGGTTAGCGCGCGCTCGGGAACCGCGTTGACGAGCAAGGCGGCATTCGCGTCGCAGCTTTCGGCGGAACGTTATTTTCCGGTCACGCTCGCCCTGGCGCACGGCTATCTGATCTTCTCGCCGGATGCGCGTCTCGTCGACGATACGCTCGCCGTGCTCGACAAGCGCTATCCGGCGCTCGCCGATACGCTCGCGCCGCAGCGTCTGCCGCGCACGATTCTGACGCTGACGCCTTCGTCGGCGGCCGCGTTGATCGAACGCGAAGCGGGCGCGGCGTTGCCGGCGGATCAGGAGGCGGATCAGGAGGCGGTGTTCCACAACGCGTCGCGCACCCATCTCGCGCCGAAGCTGCACGCATTTGCGCGCTATCCCGCGGTGTCGTTGACGCTGCCGCAGAATTTACCGGGCTCGACCGGCTGGGTGCCGGTGGAGTGGTGGTTCGATCGCGCGAAGGCCGGTGCGGGTTCGGATGCGGCGGGCGTTGTGGAGACGCCAGCCGATCAGCCTGGCACCGAGGGCGATTAAGTGCGTCGCTTTCGTTTCCCCGGCGTGGCGTTTGCGATGGAGGCGAGTGGGCCTCGGCGCATCGTCGCGGCGCGTGCGGTCGCCGCGCACGCGGCCTCAGCGCAAGCACCGGCAGCGCAAACCCCCGCCCACGACACACCGGCCATCGCACGCCGACTCTGGCTGGCACGCACTGCGTCTGCATTCGCATTAGCGACCCTGACGCACCACGCCCACGCACTCACCAGCACCACCGCCACGCCGGACCCCGACCGCCTCTCGCCCCGGCAATCCGCCGCCTTTCGGGCATGGTTCGCGCGCATCGTCGACCAGCAACTGCGGCGCGGCCCCACGCCACGCTGGACGCAGCGCGATTGCGCGGGCCTCGTGCGTTTCGCTGTCGGCGAGACGCTCAAGCCGCACGACGGCAAATGGCTGCGTGCAAACGGCATGACCAGCCTCGCGGACACGAGCAGCATGCCGCCCGAACTGCAACTGTCCGCGTCGCAGCGCACGATCGCCAATCGCTGGACCCAGCTCGACGGTTCAACCGGCGCCTACGCGTCGGCGATCGCACTGATTCAACGCAATAGCCGTTTTGTTTCGAAGGACGTGAACCAGGCGCTGCCCGGCGACCTGCTGTTCTTCGACCAGGGCGACGACCAGCATCTGATGATCTGGCTGGATCGCTACATCGCTTATCACACTGGCACCGTTACGCCGACCGATACCGGTCTGCGCGCCGTGGCCGTCTCCGACCTGATGCAATGGAAAGATTCCCGCTGGCAGCCGCGCGACGGCAATCCGAATTTCGTCGGCGTGTTTCGTTTGGACTTTCTGACACCATGACCCGAATGAATTCCGTCACCGCGTCGAGCGGCTGGTTTGGCAACGCGCGGCGGCGCATGGCATTCACGTTGGCCGCGCTGCTCGCGTTCATGACGCTCGCCATCGCACCGGCAGCGTATGCGGACGACGCAGCCGAGTCCAACATCGCCGCGAACCCGACGCTGCATCCAACGCCGTCGAGCAACTTCGCCTCGCAGAAGGTGGACGGCCAGCCGTTCTTTCTGCTCTCGGACGCGAGTTTCGGCAGCGATCAACTGGCGCAGGTGCGTCTCGAAGCGCCGGGCCGCGATTTCAAGGACGCGCTGCAAGCGTATGGCGGCGCGGACATCGTCGTGTATCGCGTGCCCAAACCGCTCGACTTCCTGAAGGCGCAAAAGAATCTGCACCGGCTGAACGTCGCGCCGAATTATCAGGGCGAAGGGCTGGCCAACACGCTCGCGTATCTATGGGACCGCTGGTTCAGCGAAGCGCGCCGCGCATGGCAGCGCGTGTTGTCGTTCACGACGCGCAGCAAGGCGACCGAAGCCGCGCCGCAATTCAAGCTCGGCGAGCAGACGGGCAAGCCGACGCAGTTCGAGCAAAATTCGCAGTTCGCGCCGCTGAAAGGCTATGACATGGTCGCGCGTTTCCGTTATCCGATCTGGGACGCGAAGGTCATCCAGCCGCCGAAGGGCGTGAGCCTCGAAGGCAGCAGCAGTAACTTCATTGAAGCCAGTTCGGGCAACGTGATGATCCCTGTCGGCAAGCTGCCGCCGGGGCTGTATATCGTCGAGGCGGTGATCGGCAACTATCGCGCGCATACGCTGCTGTTCGTGTCGGACACGGTCGCGGTCGTGAAGGCGGCATCGAGCGGCATGCTGGTGTGGACCGCGCGGCGCGATAACGGCAAGCCGGTTGCCAACACCGAGGTGAGCTGGACCGATGGCGTCGGCGTATTGCAAAGCGGCGCGACCGGCGGCGACGGTGCGCTCATGCTGCAACACGTGAGCCCCGAGCGCAGCTATGTTCTCGGCACCGATCCGCGGGGCGGCGTGTTCGTCTCCGAGAATTTCTACTACGACAGCGAGATCTACAACACCAAGATCTACGCGGTGACCGACCGTCCAATGTACCGGCCCGGCGATCCGGTGCATGTGAAGTTCATCGGCCGCACGTTCCAGAACGCGACGCAGTCGTCCGCGCCCGCGGAGGCCGACATCAAACTCGACGTGCTCGATCCGAACGGCGCGCCGGTGGCGACCAGCAAGGCGCATTTCGCGTCCGCGACGGGCGCGGAGGCGTCGTTCACGCTGCCCGCCGATGCCACCGCCGGCGGCTACACGCTGCGCTTCGATTACAACGGCGATGTGTACGGCAGCGCGTTTCGCGTCGCCGACTATGTGAAGCCGCATTTCGACGTGAACCTGTCGATGGACAAAGCCGATTACGCCACCGGCGAGCCGCTGAAGGGCAAGATCCAGTTGCGCTATCCGGACGGCAAGCCGGTGCGCGACAGCAAGATTTCGCTCACGCTGCGCGCGCAGAAAGTGACGATCGTCGACGGCGAATTGCGTTACGCCGGCTTATTCCCGGTCAAGCTCGAACAGCAGGAGTTGAAAACCGATAGCGACGGCAACGCAAGTCTCACGCTGCCGGCGGCGAAAGAGCCGAGCCGTTACGCGTTGACGCTGTTCGCGCAAGACGGCGCGGCGTACAAGGTGCGCGTGACACGTGAAGTGCTGATCGCGCGCGGCGCGACGCCGTATCGTCTGACGACGGCGAAGTCGTTCTCGCAGCCGAAGGAAGCGGTCAGCTTCGAATTGCAAGCGCTCGGTGCGCTCGATCCGTCGTCGCATGCGCCGGCCAGATGGGAATGGACGCGCCTCGAATCGCAGACGCACGGCGAAGGCGCGTTGAAGAGCGGGGCGGCAAGCGGCAAGCTCTCGTTCCCGGTGCAATTCGACCAACCGGGTTCATACACGCTGTCGGTCAAGGACGACACCGGCAATCTGCTCGCCGCCACGAGCCATTGGGTCGCGGGAGATGGACTGAAGGCGGTTCCGGGCAGCGTCGAGATCGTATTCGATCGCGACAGGTACAAGATCGGCGACACCGCCGAAGCGCTGATCACGTTCCCGATGCCGGTCGACGATGCGTTGCTGACGCTCGAACGCGACAACGTCGAACGCCGCGCGTTGTTGACGGCGGGCGGCGACTGGCTGCAACTTCAACGCGTGGCGCCGTCGCAATGGAAAGCGCGCATCAAGGTGAGCGACGAGTTCGCGCCGAACATGACCTTCTCGGTGCTCTACGTGCATGCGGGCGAGTACGTGTTTCAAAACGCGGGCATCGTGGTCGCGCAGCCGCAAATCGAACTGAACGTGAGAAGCGACAAGCCGGTGTACGGCCCCGGCGATACGGTCACGCTGAACTTCGACAGCACACTGAACGGCAAGCCGGAAGCGGCGAACCTGACCGTGAGCGTGGTCGATGAAATGGTGTACGTTTTGCAGCCGGAAATCGCGCCGAACATCGTCGACTTTTTCTATCATCCGCGCCGCAACAACGTGCGCACTTCGTCGAGCCTGTCGTTCATCACGTATGACCTCGCGCGTTCGCCGTTGAAGGGCGCGCCGGGCGGCCCGCAACGCGCGAACTACAACGAGCGCGGCGTGAAGGTGCTGGAGCGGCCGCGCCGCGACGATCAGGACACGGCGGCGTGGGAAGGCAATCTGAAAACCGACGCCAACGGTCATGCCGCCATGACCTTCAAGATGCCCGACTCGCTGGCGCGCTGGCGCATCACCGTGCGCGCGGCGGCGCCCAACGGCATGGTGGGTCAACGCACCGCTTACGTGCGCTCGGACAAGGCGCTGTATCTGAAGTGGAGCGGGCCGACGCATTTCCGCGTCAACGATCAGCCGGCCATCGACATGATCGCGTTCAACCAGACCGACACGGAGATGGACGCGCAATGGCTGGTCGACGGCGGCGGTCTCTCGTTGAATCAGAAAGTCACGCTCAAGCGCGGTGCGAACTATCTGCGGCTGCCGGGCGGCGCGCTGAAGGCCGGCGTGATCAATGCGACGTTGCGGCGTGCGGATAAAGACGTGGACCGCTTGCAGACCACCATCAATCTCGATGCGGGCGGCTGGCTCGATCTGCATCAGAACACCGTGGCGCTCGACGGTTCGAACAAGCCGCTCAATCTGCCAACCGACGCTCAGGATGTGAGCGTGCGGTTCATCGGCAACGCGGCGAGTCAATTCGCGCGCGTCGCCGACGATCTGATCGACTATCCGTACGGTTGCGCCGAACAGACTTCGAGCCGCCTGATTCCGCTCGCGCTCGCTCACGATGCGCTCGGCCGTGGCGACAACGCGAGTTCGACGCAAGGGCTCGACGCGCTGCTGCGCAATCAGCGGCAGCGTCTTGCGATGCTGGCGGGCGTCGGCGGCACGTTCGGCTGGTGGGGCGATACAACCGGCGGCAGCGCGCTGATGACCGCTTACGCGTATTACGCGGACTGGCTCGCGAGCCGCAGCCTCGGCATCAGCTTGCCCG
>Ga0207647_10004246_pt1 | contig 10620 bp, 10 predicted proteins | sample KBSCornC2_FD_184295 | JGI IMG/M metagenome (GOLD analysis project Ga0207647, IMG submission 184295) | Corn rhizosphere microbial communities from Kellogg Biological Station, Michigan, USA - C2 (SPAdes) (version 2) | ecosystem: Host-associated > Plants > Roots > Rhizosphere ...
GCTCCTCCAGCGACAAAGGCGAAGCCTTTGCGCGGGGGTGACGGGGATGGAGCGGGGCTCAGGCCGTCACCCTCTCCAGCTTCTGCAGGCAGCGCGTCACGCGCACCGCGGCCGGCATCTCGGTGTCGGGAAAGCTGGTCTTCCAGTCGGTGACGCCGACCTCGCCGACATAGATGTCGCCGCGTGAATCCAGCGCGATGCCGTGCGGCGCCAGGAATTTTCCGGTCTCGACGCCGGGGCCTTGCTCGCCGCCGAGCCGCGCGATGCGCTTGCCGGTGTGATCCACGATCGACAGCCGCGGACCGAGATTGGGCACCTTGCGATTGACGGCCATGCCGGGGCCGAGCTCGCCGATCACGAAGTTCGGCTGCTTGCCGCCGCAGCAGCACAGCGCGCAGGGCCGGTGCAGGTTGTTCCACTGCGTCTCGTATTTGCCCTCGCCGTTGAACACCTGCACGCGATGATTCTCGCGGTCGGCGACGTAGACCCAGCCATCGGCATCGGCCGCGATATTGTGCACGATGTTGAACTGGCCGGGATCGGTGCCGGGCTCGCCCCAGCTCTTGATCAGCTTGCCGTCGGGCGTGAACTTGTGCACGCGCGCATTGCCATAGCCGTCGGAGACGTAGATTTCACCCCTCGGCGACAGCGCCGTATGGGTGCAGCGGTGGAACGGCTCGCCGCTCATGAACGGCGCCGGCTTTTGCGGGATCCCGATCGTCAGCAGCACCTTGCCCTCGGTGGTGCATTTGCGCACGGTGTGGTCGCCGTCATCGGTGCAGTAGAGGTTGTCGTCGGCGTCGATGTGCAGGCCGTGCGCGCGCGAGAACAGGCCCTCGCCAAAACTGCGCAGGAAATTGCCCTCGCGATCCAGCACCACCATCGGATGGGCGCCGCGGTTGAAGACGTAGACGCGGTCACGGCTGTCGACCGCAACGGAGGCGACGTCGGTGAGCTGCCAGCCGTCCGGTAGCTTGGCGAAATTTTCGACGACGCGGTAGCGGTGCTCGCCGGTGCCGAGAATGGCTGGCATTGATTTCTCCTCTTGTCATTCCGGGGCGCGACGAAGTCGCGAGCCCGGAATCCATCGGGCCGCGTATCCCGGGGGTAGATGGATTCCGGGCTCGCGCTACGCGCGCCCCGGAATGACGAGTGTGTTACCTTGTATCCACCTCACGCCCCAAAATCCCTTCCTCGAGGGCCTTGATCTGGAGCGCGAGATATTTCGAGTTGATGCGGCACTGCGCGAGGCTGCCGGCGATGAACCACAGGCCGGGCTGCTTCGTGCGCGCATACATGTTGCGCAGCTCGAAGCCTTCACCAAATCCCCAGACCGGGCCGACGCGGTCGGCGACGCCATCGCCGAACAGCTTTCGCACCAGATATTCCTGCGGCTTGTAGCCGGTCGAGAGCACGATCAGGTCGGCCGGAATGATCGTGCCGTCCTTCATCCGCGCGCCCTCGGCGGTAAAACCCTCGATGTCCGAAAACTGCTTCAGCTTGATCGCGCCCTCGACGATGAGGTTGGCGCAGCCGACATTGAAGTAATAACCGCCGCCGCGGGTGAGGTATTTGAACTGCCAGCCGGTGCCGGCCTCGCCGAAGTCGAGCTTGAAGCCGACGCGGGAGAGGCCGTCGAGCAGCTCCTTGTCGAGCTCCTTCGACTGCTCCGTCAGCATCACATGGGTCTTCTTCGCGAGCGGCGTCGGCATCGAGGTCGCGATCAGATCGTTGTCCTCGAGCGTGCCCTCATTGTAGGTCGCGTAGGCGAGCTGCGCCGACGGCTCGATATTGGTGACCAGCGTCGGCGAGCGCTGCACCAGCGTCACCTCGGCGCCGCTGGAATGGAGGTCCTGCGCGATGTCGTGGCCGCTGTTGCCGGTGCCGATGACAACGGCGCGCTTGCCTGCCCAGTTCTCGCCGTCCTCGTAGCGGCTGGAATGCACCAGCGTGCCCTTGAAATTGGCGAGGGTCGGAATGTCAGGGACATTGGCGATGCCGCTGACGCCGGTCGCCATCACCACATGGCGCGGATGCATGGTGCGCTTGCTGCCGTCGGCGCAGCGCAGCGTGACGGTCCAGCGGCCGTTCGCCTCGTCGTAAGTGCCACCTTCGAATTCGGTGCCGGTCCAGAAATTCAGCTCCATGGCATCGACGTAAGCCTCGAACCAGTTGGCAAGCTTGTCCTTGGGGATATAGACCGGCCAGTTCGGCGGGAACGGCATGTAGGGCAGGTGATTGACCTGCACCTGGTTGTGCAGGGTGAGCGCGTGATAGCGCTTGCGCCAATTGTCGCCGATCCGCGTCTCGCGATCGACGATCAAGGTATCGACCTTCAGCTGCTTCAGCCGTGCCGCGATGGCGAGCCCGGCCTGGCCGCCGCCGACCACCAGCACGGCCGGGTCGCGATCGGCGTAGTCGCGCGCGGCGTTGCGCTGGTCGAGCCAGTTCGGCCCGCGGAAATCGCGCGAATAGGCCTGGCCGCGTGGCCGTGACGTGCCGAGCTGTTCCTCGAAGCCTTTGAGCTCGTCGAGCGCGGTCAGCAGCGTCCACGCCTTCAACCGGTCGCCGTCGGTGCTATCAGGCACGAGCCGCAGGATGCCGCTGCCGCGGCCGAGCGCGGTTTCGAAATTGAAGATGGCTTCGATGTTGCTGGTGCCGGCGCGCGTCACCCAGCGCGGTGGGGCACGGTTCGGTGCGATCTCGAAATGGGCGGGCGCAGCTCTGGACGCGAGCGTGGCCAAGGCCTGCGCGATCGCGCTGCGGCCGGCCAGCGTTTGCAAGTTCCAGCTCAGCGCCAGCACATCGCGCCAGAAGCTCTCGGCGAGGAAGAGGCGGTCCAGCGCGGCGGCGGATTCTGGCTTGCCGAGCGCGCCCGCGAATTCATCGAGCCAGGCCTGCGCAGCGACGGAAATATCCTTCGTCCTGTCCAGCATTCGCGACCTCGTGGCCGTCTTCGCGGCGTTTCCTCTGGAGCATGATCCGGACCCGGAGGGCCGCGTAGCGCAAAGCGTGTAGCGGTTTTCCGAAGAGATCATGCTCCAATAGTAGAAGTCGAACGCTATACTGGATCAGCCCATGTCAAAAGCGCTTTACCCGAGCAGCGAGAGCATGTGGCCCTGCTCAGGCGGAATGCGCCCCGTCAGCGTGTCGAGATAAACTCGCCGCACGGCCTCCGGCCCGCGGCCCTCGACGACGGAGAGGCTCCGCTCCAGCAGCGGCGCAAAGCCCGACCATGCCGCGCCAAAGCGCTGCTCGATGCCGCCTGGACCCCAATCCTTCGCCCGCTTGCGAATATGGTCCGGCGCGAAGAACCAGCGCGGTTTTGCGCCGGGCAGGGCTCCTTCGTCGGCGTCGGTGGCGCGATGCGTCAATCCGACGCGCACCGAGCATTTCATCTGGTCGCCAAAATGCCGGTGCAGTTCGGCGCGCAGGGCGCTGTTGCCGGCCATGTCGACGAAGGCGACCGGCGCATTCGATGGCAAGGACGTCACGCGGTCGTAGGTGACGACCTCGTCGTAACATCCGAGCGACGTCACGAAGCCGGTATTCCCGCCTGAGGTCAGGCCGATCACCTTGCGGCCGCGCGTGTGCAACAGATGCGCAAGGCCGAACGCGGTCTTGCTCGAGGCGCTCGACAGCAGCACGGTCCGCGCGCCAAAATCATCGTTCTCGGCCAGGAAATCGTCGACCAGGAACGACAGCATGAACAGCGGCCGCAGCAGCGCCTGATAGTCGCCCTGCCGGCCGGCGTAGGCGGGATCGCCGGTGACGCGCGCATAGGCATTGTAGACCGGCGCCACGCCCTGCCGATGCGAAGCACCGTCGCGCAGGCCGCGCTTGCTGACGTCGGTGGCCTCGATGACCAGATGCGTCGCCATCGGGAAGTAGCCGAACAGGCGCTCGCCTGCCGGGATGTTCGGATGTTTCGAGGCGATCACCTCGCCAAAACCCCACACCGGGATGTTGCCGAAGCCCTGCGGTGCAGGAAAGATCTGCCAGTATTTCAGCTCGTCGCCCATCACGGCATAGGTGATGTTGTTGGCGGTGAACGCGAAGCGCTCGACCTTCACCAGCAGCGCATCCGCCGGCAGTGCGGCTGCATCCGGAATGGCGGTCTCGATCAGCTTGCACTGCTCGAGATCGTTGCGCGCAACGACGAAGTCGGTCGATGTCATGGTGAAGGTCCCGGCTTTTTCCGTGCCGGCATCTTCTCTTTCACGCCTAGGCGCTTTGCAACAGCAACATTGTTTAAAACGGCGTTCGCCTCGCCGGCGATGACGCCCTCACGCTTCTTCACCGCGCGGTAATAGCTCCACCACAGATGCGCCGCCGCACCGCGCAGCGGACGCCAGGGTTCGGCGAGCGGCGCCATCTGCTTCTCCGTCGGCCGTGCCTGGAGGCCGAGACCGATCTTGATGCCCTCCTGCACCGCGAGGTCGCCGGCCGGCCAGGCATCGCCATGGCCGAGGCAAAACAGGAGATAGACGTCCGCCGTCCACGGCCCGATGCCGGGCAGCGAGATCAGCGTGTGATGCGCGGCGTCCGCGTCTTCTTCGGCGAGCACGTCGAGGTTCAGCCGCTCTGCCGTGATCTCGCGCGCAAGATGTTTCAGCGTCTTGATCTTGGCGGCGGAGAGGCCAAGCCGTCCCAGCCGGTCGGTGCGCGCGCGGCCCACCGCCTCATGATCGAACGGATCGAAGGCGTCCGACAGCCGTCCCCAGATCGCGGCGGCGCTCGCGGTCGAGAGCTGCTGCCCGCAGACGATATGCGCAAGCCCCGTAAAACCCGGCTCGCGTCGCCGCAAGGCCGGCATGCCCGCAGTCGCAAGCACGGGCTTGAGCCGCGGGTCGCGCTTCACCAGCGCCTGGACGGCCTCTTCGAGATCGGACTGGGTTTCGAGGTGGATGGTCATTGTGGCCTAACTCGTCATGCGCGGGCTTGCCGTCTCTGCTAGAGCTACGCCGGCCCAATACCGAGAAGCCTCGAAGACCTTCGGCGCAGGCGGGACCCGCGCATCCATTTCCGATCGTAACAGAGTCATGGAAGATGGATGGCCGGGTCAAGCCCGGCCATGACGAGATCCTGCCATATGTCGCCACCCGTTTTCCGATTTGCTCCGAGCCCGAACGGCCTCCTGCATCTCGGCCACGCCTATTCTGCGCTGCTCAATTTCGACCGTGCGCGCGAGGCCGGCGGGCGCCTGTTGCTGCGGATCGAGGACATCGACGCGACGCGCTGCCGGCCTGAGTTTGAGGCGGCGATCTACGAGGATCTCGCCTGGCTCGGAATTGCTTGGGAAACACCGGTGCGGCGGCAGTCGGAGCATCTTGCCGATTACCGCGCCGCGCTGGACAAGCTCTCTGCCCTCGGCTTCGTCTATCCCGCCTTCGAAAGCCGCGCCGAGATCGCAAAGCTGGTCGCCGCGCGCGAGGCTCACGGGCCGTGGCCGCGCGATCCCGACGGCGCGCCGCTTTACCCCGGAGACGCCAAGTCACTGTCCGCCGGCGAGCGGGCGCGGCTGAGCACATCCGGCGCGCCTTATGCGCTCCGGCTCGACATGGCGGCTGCCTGCCGGCAAGTAGCCAGCCTGGGCTGGAACGAACTCGGCGAGGGGCCCGATGGCGAGCGCGGCGCCGTACCCGCGCGGCCCGAGGCCTGGGGAGACGTGATCCTGGCCCGCAAGGAGACGCCGACCAGCTACCATTTGTCCGTGGTCGTCGACGATGCCCTCCAGGGGATCAGCGAGGTGGTGCGCGGCCAGGACCTGTTTCACGCCACGTCCGTCCACCGCCTGCTGCAAACCCTGCTTGGCCTGCCGGAACCCGCCTACCGCCACCACGCCCTGATTCGGGACGAGGCCGGGCGGAAGCTGTCGAAATCGAGCCGCTCGACCGGCCTGCGGGAGTTGCGCGACGCCGGTGCATCGTCCGCCAGCATCCGCCGTCTGGTGGGATTAGGTTAAGTTTCTCTGGGGTTTAGCCAAACACCGCCGTGACTCCTGGTGTTCCGCCGTGCCATGCTTATCGGACAGCCCGGGGTTCGAAGGGGATACTTCGAAGGGGAATTATGGCGGCGAAAACGCGGGCAGCGCGCACCACGCGGACGTCCAGGCGACTGCCTCGGAAGCGGTCCGGGGCGGCCGGAAAGGTGCGCAAGCGCAGCACCAAGGCGGTCACGCCGGACGTGGTCCAGGCGGCGCTTGCCGCCTTTGCCCATGAAGTCCGCACCCCCCTGACCGGCATTCTCGCGATCAGCGACCTGCTCGCGACCTCGGATCTCGGGGAGCGGGAGCGGCGCTGGGCTGACACCATCAAGGCCGGCGCCGAGCATCTGGCGAGCCTCGCCACCCTGTTCGTGGACGCTGCCCGGACCGGCAAGGGGTCTGGAAAGGGTGGCAGCGCGCTGCGGCAGGACCTGTTCGACCTGCGGGCGCTGGCCCGCAGCGCCGGCGATTCGCTGGCCGGGCGCGCCGCGGCCAAGGGCCTCCAGGCCCAGGTCGAGCTCTCCGAAAAGCTCCCGGGGCTGGTGGTCGGCGATCCCGTCCGCCTGCGCGCCGCACTCGAGAACCTCATCGACAATGCCGTGAAGTTCACTGACCAGGGTGGCGTGGCGCTCGTGGTCGCGCCCTGGCGTCCGGCCAAGGGCAAGAAAAACGGCAAGACGAAGGGCAGGGTTGGCGTCGCCTTCGCGGTGTCCGACAGCGGCATCGGCCTGACCATGGCCGAGATCAAGCGGCTGTTCCGCCCCTTCACCCAGGCCAATGTCACCATCGCCTCGCGCTTCGGCGGCGCGGGTTTGGGACTATCTTCGGTGAAGCAGCTGGCGCGCGCGATGGGTGGCGACATCTCGGTCGCACCGCGCCGCGGCGGCGGCGCCACCTTCACATTGACGGTGTCGCTGGACGCGGCGAGACCGGCCAGGTCCCGCAAGGCGAAGGGCGAGGCCGAGGCCGATGCGGCGGCCGCGCTGCGCGTGCTCAGCGTCGAGGACAATCCGTTCGGCCGCGTCGTGCTCAACACCATTTTGACCGAGCTCGGCCATCATGCCGAGTTCATCGGACGCGGCGAGGATGCGGTGAACCGGCTCGCGCAGGGGGCCTTCGACGCGGTGCTGATGGACATGGTGCTGCCGGGCATCGACGGCGTCGAGGCCATCCGGCGGATCCGCACCATGTCGGCGCCGCTCGCTCGAATCCCCATCATCGGCGTCTCCGGGCGCGGCGAGGACGAGGCGGCCTCGCGCGAGGCGGGCGCAGACGCCTTCCTGGTCAAGCCCGTGTCTCCGCGTGCTTTAGCGACTGCGCTGCTTGTAGCGACACGCCGTGAGGAAGTCGCGACTTGATGATCGCGGCGTTGAGCTCGCCGCCGTAGACGAAGATCGCGGCGATGAAATACAGAAACACCAGCGCGATGATCACCGAGGCCAGCCCCGCATACATCGTCACGTAATTGTTGGCGAAGCGCGCCAGATATTGCCCGAACACGATGCCCGAGATCAGCGACGCCACCATGGTGAAGACGATGCCGGGCAGGATCTGCAGGAAGCTGCGCCGCCCCGCCGGCACCCACGCATGCAGGATGATCAGCGCCACCACCAGCGCGCCGATGGTGATGCCGTAGCGCAGCCAGGTGAGGATGCTCTCGTTGGACTCGACGAACAGCGGGATGTGGCGCCGCGTCGCCTCGATGATGAGCGGGCCGAGCACGATCAGGAACGCCATGGCAAGCGCGGTGAAGGCCGCAACCAGCGTATAGCCGATCGATTCCAGCCGCAGCCAGTACCAGCGCCGCATCTCCACCACCGCATAGGCGCGGTTGAGCGCGACGCGGAGCGCCTCGACGCCGTTCGAGGCGAAATAGACCGACAGCGCCGCGCCGATGGTCAGCACGCCGGTGCGGGTCGTGGTCAGCACGTCGTGGATCTCGCCGGAAAGGCTGTCGGCGACCTGCTTGGGCCAGACCTCGAGCATCAGGCTGGCGGCCTGGTCGGCGAGCTCCTTGGAACCGAAGAAGCCGGCGAGCGAGGTCAGCACGATCAGGAACGGGAACAGCGCCATCAGCGTCGACAGCGCGATGTGGCTCGCGATCGCCCAGCCGTCGTCGGCCAGGAACGTGTAGAACGCATCCATCACGACGACGTAGATGTAGCGGATGGCTTTCACGGCTGGCCCTGTACTGCTCCCTTTTCCCCCTTGCGGGGAGAGACGGAGAAGGCTTGCGATGGACGCAAATCGGAAATCATGCAGCCAGCTTCTGATATTATTGGCCTAAAAGCCAGATCGCCAACCAACCCGGTCGTCATTCCGGGGCGATGTGACGGGACCGCGCAAAGCGCGACCCGGTGCATCGAGCCCGGAATCCATTTCACCGCGCGTGACGCTGCTTGATGAATTCCGGGCTCGCTCCATCGGGCCGCGTTGCGGACCCGTTGGCGCGCCCCGGAATGACGGGTGGGGAGATGGCGGACCGGCGCGCACGGTGTTATCTACCCCCGATGGCATCTATCCTGAGTACTTTCATCCTGCCGGTGGCGGCCGGCGCCGTGGCGTTGGTGCTGCTGCTCGGTCTCGTCAACATGATGCGGGGCGGCTCGCCCAACACCTCGCAGAAGCTGATGCGCTGGCGCGTGCTGCTTCAGTTCGTGGCGATCGTCATTGCCATGATCGCGGTCTGGGCGATGGGGCGCTGAACATGGTTGTGCTGAATCGCATCTATACGAAGACCGGTGACGACGGCACGACAGCGCTCGGCTCGGGCGAACGTCGTCCGAAATACGATCTGCGCATCGAAGCCTATGGCACCGTGGACGAGACCAATGCCGCGATCGGCGTCGTGCGTCTCCATACCCATGATACGCCCGAGCTCGATGCGATGCTCGGCCGCATCCAGAACGATCTGTTTGATCTCGGCGCCGACCTCGCGGTGCCGGAACGGGAGGGCAAGGAAACTAAAAAGGCGGAACGGCTGCGGGTGGTGGCAAGCCAGGTCGAGCGGCTCGAGCACGACATCGACGCGCTCAACGACAAGCTCGCGCCGCTCACCTCCTTCGTGCTGCCCGGCGGCACGCCCGCCGCCGCCTACCTCCATGTCGCACGCACGATATGCCGCAGGGCGGAACGCGTGATGGTGGAACTGGCGGCCCAGCCGGGCGAGCCGGTCGGCGCCGCTGGCATCCAATATATGAATCGCCTTTCGGACTTCCTGTTCGTGGCCAGCCGCGCAGCCAACCATAACGGTGCCGGCGACGTGCTCTGGGTTCCGGGCCAGAATCGCTGACCCATTAGAACGGCTCATTCCAAGGTCTAAAATTTGGCCTCTTCGCGCGTTGACCGGGCCGGGTCAGGCCTTTAGGTTCCGCGCCAGTTGATAACCCCCTTCCCAAATTGAGTGAAAGAGGATCGATGAAGGTCTTAGTGCCGGTAAAGCGGGTGGTCGATTACAACGTCAAGGTCCGCGTCAAGGGCGATGGATCGGGCGTTGAACTCGCCAACGTCAAGATGTCGATGAACCCGTTCGATGAAATCGCGGTCGAGGAAGCGCTGCGCCTGAAGGAAGGTGGCAAGGCCACCGAGGTCGTGGTGGTTTCCATTGGACCTGCGCAGGCGTCGGAGACGATCCGCACCGGTCTTGCGATGGGCGCCGATCGCGGCATCCTGGTGAAGGCCGAGGGCGCCGTCGAGCCGCTCGCCGTCGCCAAGATCCTGAAGAAGATCGCCGAGGAAGAGCAGCCGGGGTTGATCATCCTCGGCAAGCAGGCGATCGACGACGACAGCAACCAGACCGGCCAGATGCTGGCCGCGCTGCTCGGCTGGTCGCAGGCGACCTTCGCCTCGAAGCTCGAGGTCGAAGGAAGCGACTTCAAGGTCACCCGCGAAGTCGACGGCGGTCTCCAGACCGTGAAGCTGAAGGGACCGGCGATCGTCACCACCGACCTGCGTCTCAACGAGCCGCGCTACGCCTCGCTGCCCAACATCATGAAGGCCAAGAAGAAGCCGATCGCGGAGAAGACCGTCGCCGATTACGGCGTCGACGTCACCGCGCGCCTCGAGGTTCTCAAGACGACCGAGCCGGCGGGCCGCAAGGCGGGCGTCAAGGTCAAGGACGTCGCCGAGCTGGTGTCGAAACTCAAGAACGAAGCCGGGGTGCTCTGATGACGACGCTTCTGATTGCCGAACACGACAACGCGTCGTTGAAGGATGCGACCAACAAGGCCCTGACCGCGGCCGCCGCGCTCGGTGCGGACGTCGAGGTGCTGGTGGCCGGCGAGGGTGCGAAGGCCGCGGCGGACGCCGCCGCCAAGCTCGCAGGCGTGAAGAAGGTGCTGCTCGCCGATGGCGCGCTTTACGCGCACGATCTTGCCGAGCCGCTGGCCGCGCTGATCGTCTCGCTGGCCCCGTCCTATGATGCGATCGTCGCGCCCGCGACCTCGCGCTTCAAGAACGTGATGCCGCGCGTCGCAGCCCTGCTCGACGTCATGCAGGTCTCCGAGATCATCAAGGTTGTCGCCCCCGACACCTACGAGCGTCCGATCTATGCCGGCAACGCTATCCAGACGGTGAAGTCGAAGGACGCCAAGAAGGTCATCACGGTGCGGACCTCCACCTTCGCCGCGGCGGGC
>Ga0207647_10004247_pt1 | contig 10619 bp, 7 predicted proteins | sample KBSCornC2_FD_184295 | JGI IMG/M metagenome (GOLD analysis project Ga0207647, IMG submission 184295) | Corn rhizosphere microbial communities from Kellogg Biological Station, Michigan, USA - C2 (SPAdes) (version 2) | ecosystem: Host-associated > Plants > Roots > Rhizosphere ...
TGGCTGCTGCCCTTGCTCTGCCGTCGCGGCCACATCACCAAGCAGGATGTCGGCGCGATCCGGATCGGTACCGACGAGACACGCTTCCAGATTCCGCGCGCCGCCGCGTCCCGCTTCCAGTCCGCGCTCAAGCGGACCGCGAATGAGGAGGATGGCGATGTGCGGATCGTGCCGTCCGAGGCACCGCCCCAAGGCGGCGGTGGTGGTCGCGGCCCGCATCTCGGTGCACGGCTGGGGGGCGCGCGTTTCCAGCCGCGCCCGACCCGTCCCGGCGGGCGCACGCATCGTCCGCGTAGCGCCTGATCCCCGCTTGATCGTTTCGGGCCGATAGGCTGAAACTTAAGCCATGGCTTCGCGCATAGTCGACCGCTTGCTCCGCACGCCATTGGCGGCGGGCACGGTTCCCGCTAAACATGGCGCCCGGATGCGCGCCATACCCTTCCCCAAGCGTGAGGCGCAGCAGAGCGACGTCCCGATCGGGATCATCGACATCGGCTCCAATTCGATTCGACTGGTGATCTACGAGGGTGAGGGACGCATCCCCTCGATCCTGTTCAATGAGAAGATAATGGCCGGGCTCGGCAAGGGGTTGGGCAAGACCGGCCTGCTCGATCCCGATGCGGTCGACCGCACGCTCGCGGCGCTGGCGCGCTTCCGCCGCCTCGCCGAGGATATGGGCGTGGCGAAACTGCGCACGGTCGCCACCGCGGCGGTGCGCGATGCCAGCAATGGTCCCGATTTCATTGCCCGACTCGCCGAGATCGGCCTGCCGGTCGAATTGCTGCCCGGCACCGCAGAGGCTTCGCTCGCGGGCCATGGCGTACTCGCCGCGATCCCCGACGCGGACGGCATTGTCGCCGATCTCGGCGGCGGCAGCCTCGAACTGGTCCGGGTTTCGAACGGGCAGGTGGGGCAGGGGGTCTCGGTGCCTTTCGGCGTGCTGCGTCTCGCGCAGATGAAATTGGGTTCGTCGCGCGCCCTCGATCGCGCGCTCGCCAAGGCGCTCAACAAGGCGGGCTGGAAGGGGAAGGGCGAGGACAAGCCCTTCTACATGGTCGGCGGTTCGTGGCGCGCGCTCGCGCGACTCCACCAGACGCTGACCGATTATCCGCTGCCGATCGTCCACCAATATGTGATGGCGCCCTCCGAAGGGCAGCGTCTGGTCCGCGCGCTTGGCCAGCTCGACCCCAAAAGGATCAAGGCGGTCGGCGGCATTTCCTCCTCGCGCGTCAATTCCCTCGGCGACGCCGCCATGCTGCTCGCCGCACTTTCGCGCTGCCTCAATCCTTCGGCGCTGATCGTATCGGCTTATGGCCTCCGCGAAGGCCTGCTCCATTCGAGCTTGCCCGAAGTCGTGCAGGCGCTCGATCCGTTGGTCGAGGCCGCGCGCGATGAAGGGTCGCGTCAGGGTCGTTTCCCGGAACATGGCGATTTGCTCGACCGCTGGATCGCGCCCTTGTTCGCCGACGAACCGCATCAACTCGCCCGTCTGCGCCACGCCGCGTGCTTGCTTGCCGACGTGGGCTGGCGTGCGCACCCCGAATTCCGCGCCGAACGTGGTCTCGACGTAGCGCTGCATGGCAATTGGATCGCGATAGACGCGGCCGGCCGCGCGATGCTCGGCCAGGCGCTCTTCACCCATTTCGGCGGCGAGGGCGTCTGTCCGATCGTCAATCAGCTGATCGGCTATGATCTCGCCGCGCGCGCGATGCGCTGGGGCTATGCGATGCGGTTGGGCCAGCGCCTGTCGGGCGGTGTGCCGGAGCCTCTTGAGTCGAGTAGCCTCTCGTTCGAAAATGGGACAGTGTTACTCACGCTGCGTGGCGAGGATGCCGCGCTTTACGGCGAGGCGGTCGAGCGCCGTCACAAGCTGCTGGCCGACTCACTCCAGCTCAAGATCGCCGTCAAAACCGCCTGAACCGTCAATCCCGCTTGGCGGGATGACGTTCGAGTGATCAGGGCTTCGGGACTGCGCCCTGCGCGGGCGCGGGTATGGGTTGGGTAGCGGCCGGCTGCGGTAGGCGCGCCATGTCCATGTCGAGCGCGATCGCGGTCAGTCGAAGCCGCCACGCATCCTCCAGCATCTTGCTCATGCTCCGAGCCATCGACACGTCGACCACCTGGCGGCCGTCCTGTGTGATCCGCATCAGATGGCCGCGATAGTCGCGCTCGGCGTCGGCACAGCGACCATACGCACCGTCGATCAACGTGCCGGGGCCCTGCTTGAGCGGGGCCCAGCGTGTGAGCGATTCGATCACGCAATTTTTCCAATTGTTGAGCGCCAGATCGGCGGCGGCACCCTCGTCCTTGGGATCGACCTCCTTCTGCCGCGCGGCCATCTCGTCGGACGAGAAAGGCGGAGCATCCTGCAATTCGCTGAACAAGGCGACCGTGCGTTGCGGCTGCGCGGCGCCCGCCGCAGTCGCAAAGCCGAGCAGAGCCCACGCTAGCCGGCGCATCAGCTAAGTTCGCTCATCACCATCTTGCCGCCCTTGACGCTGAAGGCGAGGCGGCCTTCGCACAGTTCGAGCGCATCCTTGCCGAACACGTCGTAGCGCCAGCCCTGCAGCATCTGCAGCCCCTCGCGCTGGCCCGCGGCCATCGCGTCGATCTCGTCGCCGCGCGCGATCAGGCGCGGCGCCACGTCGGCATCGCGCGAGCGAATCTTGAGCAGAAGCTTGAGTAAGTCGGCGACCAGAGCGCCTTCCTTGCCGAGGCCCGGCCGGCGATCGTCGCGCGGCGGCATCTCGGCGTCGCTCAGCGGAGTCGCACCCTCGATCGCGCCAATCAGTCGCGCACCGATATCGTTGCTTGCCCAGCTCGCGGCGAGACCGCGCACCTTGGCGAGGTCGTTCTGACTGCGTGGCGGATGCACCGCCAGATCGGCCAGCGTCTCGTCCTTGATCAGACGCCCGCGTGGCAAATTCTTGCGGCGCGCCTCCCGCTCGCGGAAGGCCGCCACCGCCTTCAGGCGGCCCAACACCTCGGCCTTGCGGCTCGGCACCTTGACCCGCTGCCACGACAAATCCGGATCGTTCACATAGTTGGCCGGATCGGCGATCCGCTCCATCTCGTCGTCGAGCCACGCGCCGCGCCCGGTCTTGCGCAGTTTCTCCAGCATCTTCGGGAAGATCTGGATCAGATAGGTGACGTCGCCGATCGCATAGTCGATCTGACGCTTGTCGAGCGGACGGCGGCTCCAGTCGGTGAAGCGCGCGCCCTTGTCGAGCTTCACGCCGGTCATGCTCTCGACCAGGTTCGAATAACCCACCTGTTCGCCCATACCCAGGGCCATCGCCGCGATCTGCGTGTCGAACAGAGGATGCGGTGTGCGCTGAGTGAGATTGTAGACGATCTCGAGATCCTGCCCGCCCGCATGGACGACCTTGAGCACATCCTCATTATCGACCAGCAACTTCAACAAGGGCGTAAGGTCGATGTTCGGGGCGAGCGGATCGATCGCGGCGGCTTCATTCTCGTCGGCGATCTGCACCAGGCACAGCTCGGGCCAATAGGTGTTCTCGCGCATGAACTCGGTATCGACCGCCACATAGGGGCTCTTGGCGAGCCGGGCGCAGAGTTCGGTGAGAGACGCGGTGTCGGTAATCAGGGGATGAATATGCATTGAGTCTTGGCCCATAGCGGGACAGCGGCGGGTTGACAAAGAGGGGCGTGGATTCAATGCGCAGCGCTCGCCGTTTTTAAACGTCACCCCAGCGAAAGCTGGGGTCTCAGGCGGCCAGGGAATCGCTCTTCCTCCTGAGATGCCAGCTTTCGCTGGCATGACGAAGATTAGGAAAGATCATGCACGCCTACCGTACCCACACCTGCGCCGCTCTGTCGGCGACCAATGTCGGCGAAGGCGTTCGCCTGTCGGGCTGGGTCCATCGCAAGCGCGATCATGGCGGCGTGCTGTTCGTCGATTTGCGCGATCATTATGGCCTGACCCAGATCGTCGCCGACAGCGACTCTCCCGCACTGCCGATCCTGGAGCGACTGCGTGTCGAGTCGGTCGTCACGATCGACGGTCTCGTAAAGGCGCGTGCCGAGGGAACCAGCAATCCCAACCTCGCCACTGGCGAGATCGAAGTGTTTGCCAAGAACGTGACCGTTCAGTCGGAAGCGCAGGAATTGCCGCTGCCGGTCGCGGGCGAGGCCGATTATCCTGAGGAAATCCGCCTCAAGAACCGCTTCCTCGATCTGCGCCGCGAGACGTTGCACGCCAACATCATGCTGCGCTCCAACGTGATCGCATCGCTGCGCCGTCGTATGATCGACCAAGGGTTCACCGAATTCCAGACGCCGATCCTGACCGCGTCGTCGCCGGAAGGCGCGCGCGACTATCTCGTCCCCAGCCGCGTCCATCCCGGCAAATTCTACGCGCTCCCGCAGGCACCGCAGATGTTCAAGCAGCTGCTGATGGTAGCGGGCTTCGACCGCTATTTCCAGATCGCGCCCTGCTTCCGCGACGAAGACGCCCGTGCCGACCGTAGCCCGGGTGAATTCTACCAGCTCGATTTCGAGATGAGTTACGTCACCCAGGACGACGTGTTCGCCGCGATCGAACCCGTGCTGCACGGCGTGTTCGAGGAATTCGCCAATTGGCAGGGCAAGGGTCGCACCGTCAGCCCGCTGCCGTTCAAGCGTATTCCCTACCGGGAATCGATGCTGAAATATGGCAACGACAAGCCCGATCTGCGTAACCCGCTGTTGATCTCCGACGTGTCGGAAGCCTTCAAGGGATCGGGTTTCGGCCGTTTCGCCTCGATCGTCGAAAGCGGCGACGTGGTCCGCGCGATTCCTGCACCCTCGACCGCCGAGAAGAGCCGCAAATTCTTCGACGATATGAACAGCTGGGCTCAAGGCGAAGGCTTTGCCGGCTTAGGTTACGCCACGCGCAAGGGTGGCGAATGGGGCGGCCCGATCGCCAAGAATCATGGCGAGGACAAAATGTCCGCCCTTGCCGACAGCCTCGGCCTTGGCCCCGACGACGGCCTGTTCTTCGCTGCAGGCAAGGAAGCACAGGCGGCAAAGCTTGCGGGCCTCGCCCGTACGCGCGTCGCCGAGCAGCTCGGCCTGATCGACGACAAGCGTTTCGAATTCTGCTGGATCGTCGACTTCCCGATGTTCGAATATGATGAGGACAACAAGAAGGTCGATTTCAGCCATAACCCCTTCTCGATGCCGCAGGGCGAGCTGGAGGCGCTGAACACCAAGGACCCGCTGGATATCCTCGCCTTTCAGTACGACATCGTCTGCAACGGTGTGGAATTGTCGTCGGGCGCGATCCGGAACCACCGTCCGGACATCATGTACAAGGCGTTCGAGATAGCGGGCTATAGCCAGGCCGATGTCGACACCAATTTCGCGGGCATGATCAACGCCTTCAAATATGGCGCCCCGCCGCACGGCGGTTCGGCCCCGGGTGTCGACCGCATCGTCATGCTGCTGGCCGATCAGCCCAACATCCGCGAAGTGATCGTCTTCCCGATGACGCAGAAGGCCGAGGATCTGATGATGGGCGCGCCCGCCTTCGTCACGGCCAAGCAATTGCGCGAACTCAACATCCGCGTGGTCGATCAGCCGGGCGCCAAGCCCGCAGCGCAGCCGATGGCCGAAGCGGTCTCGCCCAGCGCGGGCTGATCTGGGCTAAGTCGGCCGCCGCACCGTCAAGGTGAGGCGGCCGAAATCGATCTGCGCCTGCAACACGGTGAGCAGCTCCGCACCGATCACCCCGTCGAAGGCGGGCATGCCATTGCCGCGACTGATCGCCTTCAGCTGGCTGAGGTCGAGGCAATCGACCGGCAAATTCGCCATGCGGAGCGCGCCGAGCCGCATTTCGACATGCGTACTGATCCTTTTGCCCGCCACGCCGGTCATGCCGAAGCCTTGCTGGCCGGTATCGACCAGAGGCACACCCAGCCGCCGCACCACTGCGATGTCGATCACCGTGCTCGCGCCGGTGTCAAGGAACATCACCAGGTCGCGCCCCATCACGGGCACGGTCAGATAGAGCTTGCCGTCCGCCGCGCGCTTGAGCGGGATGGTGACCGTTTCCGGCCCCGTATAGCCGACCGGCGATTCGGCCGGCTGAGCGGAGGCTGCCGCGCCGACCAGCGCCGCCGCCCCGACGAGGAAAGTGCGCCGCCGCATCTCAGGGCTTGAGCGCACCCTGGACCTTGATCTCGAGAGCGGGCGCTTTGGACAGCCACTTTTTGGCCATTGCCTGTACGTCGGCGGCGGTGACCGCCTGATAGCCTGTCACGCCCGTCCGCAGCAGGTCCAGGTAGCGCGGATCGTCGAGGTCGCCCTGCAGCATCTGCGCCCAATAGAGGTTGAGCTTGCGGCGCTGCTCGTTGCCGCTGACGATCGGGGTGATCGCGCGCGCCAGCTCGTCCGCGGTCGGCCCGTTCTTGGCAAGGTCCTGCGCCACGTCCCGCGTCGCCTTCTGGAAATCGGCCAGCCGTTCCGCCTTGATCTGGCTGTAGGCGATGAACAGGCCGAAGTCGGGGAAGACCTCCGACTGGGCGTTGTTCACGCCGGGCGTGTAGGTGCCGCCCTCGCTTTCGCGAAAGCGGTCGTAGAGCCGCGTCTGCATGATTTGCGCGGCGACGTTGAGCGCGCGCAATTGCTTCAGGTCCTTGAGCGATCCGGTGGTCGTCCAAACGCTCGCAGTGATCATCTGGTCGGGGTCGCCACGATGCGTGAAGACCAACGGCACCGCTGCGCGGGCGGGCGGCTTCAGCGCCAGATGGGAAGCGGGCTCCTTGGGCTGTGGCTTGGTCACAGCCGCGCCAAAGGTCTGCCGCGCCGCTTCGATGGCAGCATCGGTGTCGATATCGCCGATGATCAGCAGCTTGCGCGCACCATTCGCGAACAAGGGCTGCCAGAAGGCCCGGAACGCATCCGAAGTTACTGCCTTGGCGTCGGCGCGGCTGGGGTAAGCGAAGCGGCGGTCGCCATTGTGAAGGGGCTGATTGGCGAAGGTGCCGAACACGGATTGAGGTGATCCATAGACCGCATCGTAATTCTGCACGAAGCCGTCGCGGATCCGATCGAATGCCTTGGAATCGAAGCGCGGTTCGCGGATCGCGGCGTCGAGCAGGCGGAGCTGATCGACCAATTGAACCGCCGTTGTCGCACCCGCCCAGGTGAAAGCGCGCTCGCTCACTGCGAAACTCAGGCCCAACCGTTTGCCCGCGGTTGCGCGTTCGAGCGCACCGATGTCGAGCGGGCCGATCCCGCCCTGCACAATCGCTGGCGCCGTCCACAGAAGGCTGGGAGTCTTGGGATCGACCGCGGTCAGCCCGTCGCCCGCCATCGCGATCACCAATATGCCGGCTTGCTCGTTATTGTTGCGGCGCAGATCGACCTCGATGCCATTGTCGAACTTGACCCGCGTCACGCCGAGGTCGGCAATATCGGTACGCGACACGACCTTGCCCGGCGTGCCAGGTCGGCCGAGATCGTCGAGGCTGACATGCTTTTCCTCGGTCCGCGCGGCAGCCTTGGCCGCGCGCGCCAGCGTCAGCGCGGCGGCGAAGGCATCGTTGCCGCCTTCGATCGGTGCTGGACTCAACAGAAGCGCGCGGGGCTCGCCCTGGATCACGGTGCGCATTGCCGCGCCGACATTCTCCGGCGTCAAATTCTTGCGCTGCTTCTCGAACAAATCGAGCATGAAGCCCGGTTCCTCGACCACTTCCGCCGAACCGACCGCATTGGTCATCTGGTTGGCCCAGGCGCTGGACTGGGTGGTTGCGGCGCCCGCAGCGGTGGATTGCAGATTGGCCTCCATCGACGCGGTGACCTGATCGATCTCGTCCTGACCAGGCAGGGTCGCGACCGCGTCCGCCAGGATGCCGTAGGTTTCGGACAAGGCTTGCGCCCACTGGCCTTCCTTGGGCGCCATCGCGACCACCATCGAATCCGCGACATGGCGCTGCTCGCTATAGCCCGCGCCCGCGCCGAGGAAGCTGGCGCCATCGCGCGCCTTGCGGGCCAATCGTCGCGACAGCACCTGCACCGCGACCGTACGGGTCAGGTCCGCGCCTTCTCCCGCAACGGTATCGGGACGGTCGTCATGCTGCGTTACCCAATTGAGCGAGAGCTGGTTCGGCGCCTGCGGGTCGGTGACGACGGCAGTGGCCGTCTTGGGCGTGATGGGCTTGCCGTAATCGGGCTCGGCGGGCGGCGTCCCCTTGCCGGCCCAGTCGCCGAAATGACGGCGGACGGCATCTTCCAGCAGTGCCGGATCCGCATCGCCCACGATCACCACCGTTGCACGCTCCGGGCGGTACCAGCGATCGTAGAAGGCGCGCAGTCCCTGGGCGGAGGCGGCGCTCAGCGTTTCAGGCGTGCCGCCCAGCTCGGCTTTCTCGGCGCGCGTTCCGGCCAGCATGACGGGCTTGGTCGCATCCTGCACGCGCTTGGCGAGCGGGGTCTGGCGCAGCGCCAGTTCGGCGGTCACGACCTTGCGCTCGATATCGACCAGCTTGGGATCGAGATTGGCGCTCGATACCATCTCGGACAGCAAGTGCAGCGCCGTGTCCATCGACTGGGGATCGCTCTTGGGCAAATCGAGCTGATAGAGCGTCTGCGTCAGGTTGGTGAAGGCGTTGGTGTCGGTGCCGAACGCGGCACCCAGCCGCTGCCAGGTACGGATCCCTTCGCCGTCGGGCACGGTCTTGGTGCCGCGGAAGGTCATATGTTCGATGAAGTGGGCGAAGCCCTTCTCGTCGTCATGCTCCATCAGGGCGCCCACATCCATGCGGACGCGGATCGCCAGGCTGTTGGCCGGATATTTGTTCTGCCGCACCGCATAGCGCACGCCGTTAGGCAGCACGCCGAAATGCCAGGCCTTGTCGACCGGCAGGTCGCTGCCCTGGAACAGCCAGGGAAGGGAGGCTGCCGGCGGCGCGGCAACTGCGATGGGCGATAAGGGCTTGGCCTTCGGGGCCTCCGCCAGGGCCGGTGCGATCAGGGCAAGGGTCGCGACGGCGGTAAGGAGGCGCGTTACGGCAAGCTTCATCTGGTAAATCCCCAAGGTCCGGGACCGGTACTAGCGGCGCGGTCGAGCTATAGCGACCGGTTCTTAAGCAGGGCTGACCGGCAAAACCTTACGGATATTCGATTCCGACAATCTCGTAGTCCTTGGCACCCGCGGGCAGCTCGACCCGCCGCACATCGCCGATCGCGGCGCCGCGTAGCGCGCGGGCGAGCGGGGAGCGCCAGCTGATCCGGCCTGCGCTCGCGTCGGCCTCGTCCTCGCCCACCAAAGTGACAACACGCTCGTTATCGTCGTCGTCGGCGACCGTCACGGTCGCACCGAACCAGGCGCGGCTGCGGTCCTCCTGCTGGGAAGGATCGGTGATCTTCACCACCTTCATCCGGCGCGCGAGGTGCGACAGCTCGCGGTCGATCTCGCGCAATTTCTTGCGGCCGTAGATATAGTCGCCGTTCTCGGAGCGGTCGCCATTGCCCGCCGCCCAGCTGATCGTCTCGACCAGTCTGGGGCGTTCCTGGCTGAAGAGCAGCTCATAGCGTTCACGCATCGCGCGGAAACCCGCGGGGGTGATCGGCTGCGTGTCGCTCACCCACCATCCTTTTTGCCGAGATAATAAGACAGCCGGTCCTTCTCCGGCGTCTTCGCCCGGGCCGGGTTGAACAGATCGTAGACGACCGCATTCTCCAGCACTTTCTGTACGTAGGTGCGCGTCTCGGTGAAGGGAATCGCCTCGATCCAGTCCACCATGTCGACGCCGGGCAGGCGCGGGTCGCCATTGGCGCGGATGAACTTGTTCACATTGCCCGGGCCGGCATTGTAGCTCGCCACCGCCAGCACATAATTGCCCTGATAATAATTGAGCATCCGATCGAAGAAGCTCGATCCGATCATCACATTATATCCGACATCCTCGGTCAGCCGGTTCGGATCCCATGCCAGGCCGAGCTTGCCCGCTTGCTCGCGCGCGGTGGCGGGCATCAGCTGGGTCAGCCCGCGCGCGCCGACAGGGCTCAGTGCCTCGCGGTCGAACTGGCTTTCCTGCCGCGCGATCGCGTGGATCATGGTCCAGTGCGATTGCATCGCCGGCGGCACCGGCACGGTCGGGAAACCGAGCCGGATCGGGTCGCGCGCGCCCGATTTGCGCGCATTGCGCGACACGATCACGCCCAGGTCGGGCCGCTGCAATTTGCCCGCAAGCTCCATCGCCAGCGCATGGTCGGTGTCGCTGTCGCAATCCGCGGCGATCTTGCGGACGAATTGCGTCTGATTGAGCCAGTCGCGCTGCTCGCCGAGCAGCCGCGCCGCGCGCACCACCTCGCGATTGGCGAAGGCGGTCCGCACCGCATCGGGGATTTCGACCGGGGCGGGGTCGGGCGGCACCGCGATCGGCCGCCCCAGCCGCTCGGTCGCGAGCTGCCCATAATATTGGTCGATATTGGCCGCGGCGCTGCTGAAATGCGTGGTCGCGGCGGTCTGGTCGCCCGCCGCCTGCGCCGCGCGGCCGGCCCAATATTCGCCCTTGGCCTGGCTGCCCGGCGATTGCGACGCCAGGGCATAGCGCCGGAACATCGCCTCGGCATCGCGCGGGCGATTGAGTTGCTTCAGCGCGGCGGTC
>Ga0207647_10004249_pt1 | contig 10616 bp, 7 predicted proteins | sample KBSCornC2_FD_184295 | JGI IMG/M metagenome (GOLD analysis project Ga0207647, IMG submission 184295) | Corn rhizosphere microbial communities from Kellogg Biological Station, Michigan, USA - C2 (SPAdes) (version 2) | ecosystem: Host-associated > Plants > Roots > Rhizosphere ...
GGGGGAGCGTCCTCACGCGCCCGTAGCTCAGCTGGATAGAGCATCAGACTACGAATCTGAGGGTCGGACGTTCGAATCGTTCCGGGCGCGCCACTTTCCTTTTTCAATGGCTCCTGCGGCTCTTGGGCTCACCAAGACGCGGGCCCTTTTGGTGCGGTGGCGGAAGCTGAAGTTTCGCGACCGATTATCGTATCGCGCGGCAATGCAAAATTCTGTGCAACCTACCCCGGCGCCCCCCGTTCCTTCCCAAGAGGAGTAAGCCCATGGGCCATCGCGACATTTACAGGACCCCTGCCGTGCGGTGGGGCTACGACCCGAAGGATCAGCCCCTCGGCCGGCCTGCCGAGCTTTACACAAAGCGCGGGCCGCTCAAGGCGCGCGCGCCAGGCCTGGACTTTCCGGTGGCTGCGCGGCCGGTCGACAATGACCCACAGTTGGATGACGATCTCGCTGCCCACCCTTCCTAAGTGTCAGGTGATAGCGAACTCATGAGGTCCCGCTCCTCATTATGGAGGTCGCCTAGGAAACCAGAGCCTGGCCTTTCTATTTCGGGCACAGCCTCGCCGCGCACGCGGGCGGGAGAGTAGAGCGCCGTTTCGACCGCCCTTGATCGCTGAGGAATTCCCGATGAGCATATTCGACGGAATATTGGCTCAGGTCACCCAGAACGTGGACATCAACAATCTGGCCCAGAGGGTCGGTCTCTCGCCGGAGCAGATCGAGTCCGCGGTTTCGGCGCTGGCAACAGCGCACTCCAGCCGGGCGATACGGCGTCGCTCGCCGCATCGGAGACAGGGTTGCCTGTGGACAAGCTCAGCGAGGCGTGACGCGGATCGGCGGAGAAGGCGCGCTCGGTCAATTCGCCAGTCTGTTTCAGGGAAAATGATGCGTTATTGGTGGGCTCGGCGAGATGCTTAACCGTGGCGGGGACGGAAGCATCGTCGATGACATGAGCGGACTTACGAGCGGCCTCTTCGGCAAACGGTGATTGCCACATCTGTCGCGATGGAATGACAGCGCCCATAATTTTTCATCCAAAATGGTAGCGCTACCGGTTTTCGATTGACTTTATTGAATCGGCTCCGCATTGTTGTCTGACAAATAACCCTCCCTCCAATGGCCGTGTCCTTCGACGCGGCCATTTTTTTTTGCATCCGCGCGATTGGTAGCGATAGCGGCGGACGCGTGCTGGCAGGGCGACGTGGGCTGGAACTCCGCCACGACATTGGAATCGTAATCAGTCCTTCCCGCCCAATCCCCCTCGCCGGAAAAGCAACGTCGCCCCCAAAATACCTCGCGCGCTTCGCTGGAGCGCGCATTAGTTACTTGCTTTAACAATCTTCTTTAATGTCGATTCTATGATCGGAGAGTACATTTTCCATCGTGTGTAATACAATTGCACAATTACTCGAATTAACAATCTAGTTAATTCTAGTCAAATATAAAGGGAGACATGCCATGGCACTTAGTATTTCCCTCAGCGGCACTTCTACTCTGGACGAGACCGCCGGTTTACAGACCGGTGCGGACGGAACGCCATCCGGCAGCCCTAGAGCCGACACCGATGTCGCCTACACGACGCTCCCCAGCGCCTTCACAACCCGATTGACCACACTGGGCGCGGATGCGACCAGCGCCGGCAGCTTCCCCGCAACCGTCGGTGCGGCGAGCGGCGTGAACATGGTCAGCGTCACGTCGGACGGCAAGCTCAGCACCATCGGGCTCACCGATGCGAATGGCGACTCCTTCGACGGTACGGTCTGGAGCGGGCTGTACACGGATCGGTACGACGATTCGAACGCACTGCTCCGGGAGAAGATCTATCTCGTCAGCGATTCGGATAATCAGATCATCCTGGGCGTGACCGACCCGGGCACGACCAACGAGCAGATCGTCTTCGCGGTCTATCTGGACCCGAGCGGAACGGACACATCCAAGACAGCCACCTTATGGTCGGTGACGTTCGAGCCGATCTTCCATCCCGATACGACGAGCCCAGACGATGCGGTCGATCTCCTGAGCCAGGTCTATCTTACCGCGACTGGATCGAAGACGTTCAACTTCAATAATCTGCCTTCTGGCCAGAATCTGTTCGGAATCGTCGGAGACACAAATGACGCAATCGTTGTCATTGGTGCGCTTCCTGTTCTCAATGCGGATGGGACGTACACAAATACCAGCGACACGATAAACACGTCCAAGGCCGGCGGTGACACCACCATCGGCGTCGACAATCAGAGTTTTGACCAGGGCGACGGCGCCTTCTTCACTTACGTCAACAATCCGGACCCGCGCTACCTTGCGGGCGCTCCCGGCGGCCTGAACCAGACTGAGGCGGACGATGCCGACAATATCCAGTTCGGCACCACGAAAGAGGTCAGCGGCGCCTTCTTCAAGATCGTCCAGGTCACGGGAAATAGCGCGGCGAGCCTAAGCCTCACTGCCTATGATCTGACCAACAACTCGCTCGACGGACGGACGTTCGTGCAGGACGGGATGGGCGCCGAGGGCGGTACCAAGGTCGATATCACGCACGTCTGGGTCTATAATGGCTCGATCGATCCCGCGAACCTGCTCGAGGATTCGGCCGGGAACCTCAGCGCCACGATCGGCATAACCATCACCAACGGTGTCGCCTCAGTCAGTGGTCTCGACGCCGGAAATGTCGTGGTCTGGGAGACCGCGTCCGACCACGATCAGGTGCTGGTACAAGCGAATTCGGGAAGCGGTCCATTCGACATCGGTCTGTTCGGCCTGAACGAAGGCCAAGAGCAGAGCGTATCGCTTGCCGGCCACGTGTTCGTCGAGGATGACGGCCCCAAGATCGACCCGGCGATTGCCGACAGCACGGTTCATTATGAGACCGGTGCCTCGGCAACGCAGCCGCTGAACGGATCGTCGGGCACCGACGCTCCGGGGAGCTACGCGATCACCAGCTACACGAGTTCGGTCACCCTCACCGGCGTGACCCTTATCGGCACGATCAATACCGACCAGACTGCAGTCCATTATTTCCAGGATAACGATGCGTCCGGAACCTTCACCGCCGGCGACGTGGATTATTACACGTTGAGCCTCACGCAACCGGGCGGCGTGGATTCCTATACGTTCACGGTCAACAACGCCCCTGCGGCACCATTACTGGAATTCGACTTTGCGGGCCTGCCCTCGGGAAATAACCTGTTCGGCATGATCGCCGACGCGGGCGCTCCGGACGGTCCTGGGCTGATCTTCTTCGGCAAGAATGCCGATATAAACGACCCTGGGAACGGTCAATTCACGACGGCCAGCGACTCAATCACTTCGTCGCAGGGAGGCGGCCCGACCACAATCGGCATCAACAATCAGATGTTCGATGGCGATTACCATGACGGCGCCTACTTCACGATCATCAACAATCCTGATGACCGGTATCTGGCGAATGTCTCCGGCGGCCTCAGCCCGAATGAGGCGGACGACGCCGACAACATGGTATTCGCCAGCCTGAAGGAAGTGGGCGGTGCCTTCTTCGAAGTTTCCCAGATCCAGGGCAACAAAGTCGACTCAGCGACGGTCGAAGCTTTCAATATCGATAAGCCCGCAACGGCAAGAGGCCTGATCGCCGCGAGCGGCGACCCTTCCGACCACGTCGATATCACCGCGGTGGCGGTCTATAACGGCTCCGTCGATCCGGCCAACCTACTCGAAAAGACGGTTGGCGACGCTGATGGCGGCCTGAGTAACAGCATCACGGTAAGCATCGACGCCAACGGTATCGCATCGGTGTCGGGGCTCGAAGCTGGATATGTAGTGGCCTGGGAAACAAGCGGTCCCCATGACCAGGTCCTCGTCGAGGCGACGGGAGGCAAGTTCGATATCGGCGGCTTCGGGGTGTCCGAAGCGCAAACGATACCGGACCATACGCTGAACTTCACCACGTCGTTCACCGACGCGGATGGGGATTCGGTGTCGGATAGCTTCCAGGTCACCGTCGATGCGGTGCCGTTCGTCATCTAACTGGCCGTTCGGCAAGCGGGCCCGCTTCGGCGGGCCCGTTCATTTACGGGGGCAATAATGATGGCCTTCAACTCCAATGTCGGGGGGCCTGTTTTCGATACAGACGCCCTGCGCCGGCCGATCCGCAACGCGGTTCTCGGCAGCCTTTGCCTCAACCTCCTCTCGCTTGCGACGCCGCTCTACATGCTCGTCATCTACGATCGGGTGATGACCTCACGCAGTGAGGCGACGCTGATCGCGGTGACACTGGCGACGGTGCTCGTCCTCGTCCTGCTCGCCGTCTTCGATCTGTTCCGGAACATCGTCTTCGCCCGCGCCAGCGCGACTTTCTATGCGGAGCTTGAGGCCCGCGTGTTCGCGGGATGCCGAAGATGGGCGCTTGCGGGCGGATCGGTGCGGCGCGTGCGGCCGCTCGAGGATCTGGAGATCGTCCGCAGCTTCCTGGCCAGCCCGACGCCCGGGGCGCTGCTCGACGTCGTCTTCGTGCCGCTCTTCCTCGCGACGCTTTTCGCGATCCATGCCGGCCTCGGCTTGCTGACCGCGGGGTTCATCCTGGCGATCGTCATACTTGCGCTCATCAACAAGCGCGCGATGGCGAAAACCACCGAAACGAGCGTCGAGCATTTCCGCCAGGCCTGCGACTATGCCGAGGCACACTGGCGCCAGGTGGAGGCGAGCGTAGCCATGGGTTATGCCGGCCGCGGCGAGCGCCGCGCCGCCGAAGCCAATCGTCAGGCCATTCTCGCCCAGATCATGGCCGCCTCGACGACCGGCAGCGTCACCTCGATCATCAAGGGGTTGCGACAGGGCAGCCAGATCCTCATCATCGCTTTCGCTGCTTACCTTGCGCTCGAAGGCGCGGTGAGCATGGGCGCGATCATCGCCGCCTCGATCCTGTTCGCGCGGGCGCTGTCCCCGGTTGATCAGTTGGTCGGCGCCTGGCGCACGCTTTTCCAAACCCGCAGCGCGTGGAACCGTCTCAAGGACGTGTTGACCAAACTACCCGACACGCCGCCGCCGATGGCGCTGGCGCCGCCGCGCGGGCAGATCGCCATCACGGATGTCGTCGCCACCGCGCCCGGAACCGCCGAACCGATCCTCAAAGGCGTGAACTTTGCGCTCGATGCAGGGCAATCGATGGGCATCATCGGGCCGTCCGGGTCGGGCAAATCGACTTTGGCCAAGGTGATCCTCGGTGCGTGGCCAGCGCTCCGCGGCGCGGTCCGCCTCGACGGAGCGGACATCGGCCAACTGGAGCTCGATCGCGTCGGCCGCCATCTCGGCTATCTTCCGCAGTCGGTCGAGTTGCTTCCGGGAACGATCGCGGAAAACATCCGCCGGCTTGCCGACGACGATCCGACGGGCGTGGTCGAGGCCGCCGAGCGAGCGGGCGCGCATGAAATGATCTTGGGCCTTCCGAACGGCTATGACACCATCATCGGCAAGCGCGGCTTCGCGCTTTCGGGCGGCCAGGTTCAGCGGATCGGCCTCGCGCGCGCGCTTTACGGACGACCCAGTCTAGTGGTGCTCGACGAGCCCGATGCCGATCTTGACCAGCTCGGTGAACGCGCGCTCGTCCGCGCCATCGCGCTGCTCCGCAGCGAACAGACGACGCTTATCGTCATCGCCCATCGCTCCGCACTCATCCAGGAGCTCGACCGGCTGCTGGTCATGAATGCGGGTCACGTCGTTAAATTCGGGCCCATGGAGGAGTTTCTCAAACCCGATGTGGGCTCGACCGTAAGGGTAGTACGATAATGGCAACGATCGTTCCGATCTCGACCGCCCCCGGCGCAAAAGAAGATCTCGCGCGGCAACTGTCCAGTACCTCCGACCGCATCAGCCGCCGGCTCGGTATAATCGGCGGCACCGTGCTGGCGCTGACCTTCGGGATCGCTACCCTGGTACCAATCGAAAGCGGCGCGCTGGCGCCGGGCCACGTCATGGTCGAGAACAAGCGCAAAACCGTGCAGCATCTGGACGGCGGCATCATCCGGCAAATCCATGTCCGCGAGGGTGCGCAGGTTAAGGCGGGACAGCCACTGATCACGCTCGATGAGACCAATGCCCGGCTCAATGTTTCGGTCTACCAGGCACAAGTCGATGCGCTTCGCGCCGAGCAGGCAGCGCTCGAGGCCCAGTTGCTCGGCCGGAAGGAGATCCTGTTTCCGCCGGATCTGATGGCGCGGGTCGGCGATCCCGATGTCGCCAAGCTCGTCCAATCACAACGCGCGGCCTTCGCGGCGCGTCGGGATAATGTTTTCGGCCGTAGGTCGCAGTTTGGTGAGCAGATCGGCCAGATCAATCAGGAGATTTCCGGTGATGCCGCCGCGGCCGAGGCGCGGACCGAACAGCTCCGGCTGCTGGACGGCGAGATCACCGATATCGAAGGGCTGCTCGCGAAAGGCTTTGCGACCAAGCAGCGCCTGCTCGCGCTCAAGCGGGCCGCCGCGCAGATACGCGGTGAACGTGCGATGCTCCACGCCGAGGCCGCCAAGCTCAGGACGCGGCAGGCCGAAGTCCGGATCCAGAGCCTTCAGGTGGAACGCGACACGGAATCCGACGCGGCGAATGGAATACGGACGATTCAAGGACAGCTCGCGGAGGTTCAGGACAAGCTTGCGGCGGCGCGCCAGATCCTCGCCCGCACCTTGATCCGCGCCCCCGTCGCCGGCACCGTGGTCGGTTTGCGGCCAACGACCGTAGGCGGCGTGATCCAGCCTGGTGAACCGCTGATGGATGTCGTTCCGACGCAAAGTCGGCTGGTCGTCGTTGGGCGCGTTTCCCCGAGAGATGCTGACGACCTCCACGTTGGTCAGGCAGCGAATCTCCGCTTCGATGCGTCCGGCACTAAGACGGCTCCGGTGGTCGGCGGCACGCTGCAGAAATTTTCGGCCGACGCGCTCACCGATCCCCGTACCGGGGAGCTTTATTTCGAGGCGGAGGTCGTCGTCCCGGAGGCAGATGCCCGCCGGCTGCCGCCCGAGCTACAGAAGCCGGGTGTCCCTGCCGAGGTCTTGATCAAGACCGGCCACCGGACCGCCCTGGGCTATTTCCTGGCTCCCATCACGCGCGCACGCTTCAAGGCGCTCCGGGAACGATAAGGATTCGCGGCGCTCATGACTTTCCAATCCGGAAATCGAGCCGCTTAAGCGTGCCCGCTGGTCGGCGCGAGCAGGCGGACGTCCACACCGGCCGCGGCAAATGCGCGAGGCCAACGTTCCTTGATCGGCGTCTCGAACAATAATTCTTCGCTCGCCCCCACTGTCAGCCAGCCGTGGCGGCGCATCTCCTCGTCGAGTTGCTCCTCGCCCCAGCCGGCATAGCCGAGCGCGACCAGCCAATGGTCTGGCCCCTCGCCGCTCGCAATCGCGCGCAGCACGTCGAGCGTGGTCGTGAGCGACATCGTATCGGAGATCACCAGCGTGTCGTCGCCACGCCAGTCAGGCGAATGAATGACGAACCCGCGCTGCGTCTCGACCGGCCCCCCTTGATGGATCGGCGCGTCGGGCGCGACTCCCGATTCGATGCCGAGCTGCTTGAGCAATGCGTGCAAGCCGAGCCCTGGAACGAGCTGGCCAATGCCCACTCCCATTGCGCCATCGGGCTGGTGCAGGCACATCGCTATCACCGCTTGTTCGAAGCGCGGATCGCCAATGCCCGGAAGCGCCAACAGCAACTCGCCAGCTAGCGAGGTGAAATTACCCGATGCCATGGTCCTGTTATAAGGATCGCTCATCACTACGCCAACCGCGCCAGGCCCCTTCCGGGTTCCCAATCCCGCTGTTAGGGACGGCAGAAAGGGAGAAAGATATGACGATCGCCATCGGTGAGGCGCTGCCCGCCGCGACCCTGGTCCGGATGACCCCCGACGGCCCCGAGAAGGTTGAGACCCAGGATTATTTCGCGGGACGGCGAATCCTCCTCTTCTCGGTACCTGGAGCTTTCACCCCAACCTGTTCGGCCAGGCACCTGCCCGGCTTCATAGACAAGGCGGACGCCTTCAAGGCCAAGGGCATCGACGAGATTGTCTGCACCGCCGTCAATGATGCGTTCGTCATGGGCGCATGGGGCGAGAGCGCGGGCGCGGAGGGGAAGGTCACCTTGCTGGCTGACGGCAATGGCGATTTCGTCAAGGCTTTGGGCCTCGACTTCGACGGCAGCGCGTTCGGCATGGGCAGGCGCGGCAAGCGCTTCGCGATGATGGTAAACGATGGCGAGGTCGAGAAGCTATTCGTCGAAGCGCCGGGCGAATTCCGGGTAAGCGCGGCCGAATATGTCCTGGCGGAGGTCTGATGCCCTCGCAGCAGAGTCTTGCTCATGTCGACGCGCTAGAGACACTTTACCGCGAGTCGGTTAGCGCGCTGCGTGCCTCGCTGTCGCGTTATATCGCGAGCGGCGAACGCCCCGATCCGGCGACGCGCGCCGCGGGGGCGTTCTGCTATCCGGAGATACGCGTCCGCTATGATGGTGCGCCATCGGTCTCGGCACCGGGCCGCGCGTTCGGCCGGCTGCATATTCCCGGCGATTATGCGGTCAGCGTAACCCAACCGGCGCTGTTCCGCGATTATCTCGCCGAACAGCTGGACTATCTGGTCCAGGATTACGGCGCCGAAGTCAGCGTGGGACGCTCCAATGAGGAGATCGCCTACCCTTATGTGCTCGATGCCGAGATCGACCTGACCGGGGCAGCGGCTGTGGAGCTCGCCCGCATCTTTCCCGCGACCGAACTCGCCCATATCGGCGACGAGATTGCCGACGGCCTTTCGATGCGGGGCGATCGCCCGCGCCCGCTCGCCTTGTTCGATGCGGGGCGCGTCGACTTCAGTCTGGCGCGGCTGCGACACTATACCGGCACGCCGCCGGCGCATGTGCAGAAATATGTGCTGTTCACCAACTATCACCGCTACGTCGACGAGTTCGTGACCTGGGCCTGCCAGGAATTGAATGCGGACAAGGGCTATACGATGCTCAGCGGTGCGGGCGGCCTGGAAATCCGTCCCGGCGATCCTGACCCCGCGCGCGCAGTGGCGGACAGCGCCTGGCGGCGGCACCAGATGCCCGCCTATCATCTGGTGGCGCCCGATCGCTCAGGCATCAGCCTGGTCAATATCGGCGTCGGCCCGTCCAATGCCAAAACGATCACGGATCATCTGGCGGTGACGCGGCCCGAGGCATGGCTGATGATCGGCCATTGCGGCGGCCTTCGGCCTAGCCAGCGGATCGGCGACTATGTGCTGGCGCACGCTTATTTGCGGGACGATCACGTACTCGACGACGTGCTGCCGCCGGAAATACCGGTGCCGGCGATCGCCGAGGTCCAGCTCGCACTCGGCCATGCCGCCGAGCGCGTTTCGGGCGAGAGCGGCGATCAGCTCAAGGCGCGCCTACGCACGGGCACGGTCGTAACCACCGACGACCGCAATTGGGAGCTGCGCTACACGACCTCGGCCTTGCGCTTCAGCCAAAGCCGCGCGGTCGCGATCGATATGGAGTCGGCGACGCTTGCCGCGCAGGGCTTTCGCTTCCGCGTGCCCTACGGCACGTTGCTCTGCGTCTCCGACAAACCGATCCATGGCGAGATCAAGCTGCCGGGTCAGGCCAATCGCTTTTACGAACGTGCCATCGCCGAGCATCTCCGCATCGGCATTGCCGCGATCGATGAATTGAAATTAGCCGGCGATCAACTGCACAGCCGCAAGCTGCGGGCGTTCAACGAACCGCCCTTCCGCTGACCGACTCGCCTATTCAGCGATGGTCGGCTGCGGCCAATGATCGATAACCGTGCGGTTCCGGCCCTCGCGCTTGGCCTGGTAAAGGGCATGGTCGGCACGTTCCATCGCATCGCGCAGCGCAAGCGTGTCCGGGCTGATCTGCGCGACGCCGAAGCTGGCGGTGATCGACGGAAGTGCCGCCCCGTCCTCGCTAGGCAAGCCCACTAGACCCCGGACATGTTCGACGCGCTGATATAACTCGACCGCGTCGACGCCGATCGCGAGCAGGACGAACTCTTCGCCGCCGAGGCGCGCCAACAAATCCCCCGGTCGGACGGCGGTGCCAAGCATCTTGGCGAAATGGACGAGGACTGCATCGCCCGTCGTGTGGCCATAGCAATCGTTGATCGCCTTGAAGGAATCGATATCCGCGATCGCCACCGCCGCACGGGGCCGCCGTTCGGTCTTGAGCTTGGTCAGCAAATGCGGCGCCGCCTCGTCGAAACCACGGCGGTTCCATACGCCCGTCAGCGGGTCGGTACGCGCCAGCCGCTCGAGCACCACGCCGAAATCCTGATTGAGCAGCAGCACGGTCGCCAGGCCGAGGCCGACATAGGCCGCCGATCCTCCCAGCGCGACCAATGCCACGGCCTGATTGACCTCCTGCCGGATCAGCATCAGGGTCCCGACCAGGAGAAGGTTGGCCAGCGCAAAAAGGACTAGCAAGGCGGTTGCGCACCAATCGAAACGCCGCGCCTTACGTGCGCGCCTTGGGCCGACCGCCACCGCTGCCAGCAACAGGCCCAAGCCGGTGAGCAGCGAGATCGTCGCCGGCGTGGCGTCGCGCATCTGCGGCGCCAGATCGGACAGCAGGCTGATCGAAAGCGCAATGCCGGTCCAGATGGC
>Ga0207647_10004251_pt1 | contig 10615 bp, 8 predicted proteins | sample KBSCornC2_FD_184295 | JGI IMG/M metagenome (GOLD analysis project Ga0207647, IMG submission 184295) | Corn rhizosphere microbial communities from Kellogg Biological Station, Michigan, USA - C2 (SPAdes) (version 2) | ecosystem: Host-associated > Plants > Roots > Rhizosphere ...
AATAGGGTTCCCAGACGATTTCCACCTCCGCCGAGCGAACTCCCTCGACATCTTCCACCGTCCGCTTCACGTCGCCCACAATTTCGGGACCCGAGGGACAGCCCGGTGAGGTGAGGGTCATGTTCACGTGCACGTCGCCCTCGTCGCTGACCGTAATGTCGTAGACCAGCCCGATGTCGATGATGTTGAGGTTCAGCTCCGGATCTTTGACGGCGCGCAGCGCCTTCCGGACCGTGTCTGCATTGACCATCTGCAATCCTCCTGAGGAGGAAAGCTACCGGTCCCGACGGGAGAGCGTCAACCGCGCTCAACAGGAGGGCTGAATTCGATCGGAGCAGGCACCAGGGACACCGGTTTCTCGCTGACCCAGCTGACGTTTCAAATCACTCACGCCACCGATTCCGATACCAACACCGAGCGCGATTTCATCATTTCCGAGTTGAGAAACAGCAAAGTCATTGGAGACGCCGGCAAGGTCCCAGCAGGCCAACACGTCGAACATATCAATCACTATATCACTGACGGCGAAATAGCGCTTGCGGCCTTGAAAGTCGCCGGTGCCTGAGCGCAGGGCTAAGTTTTTCAGGACCGCTGAGCTTCGACTTCCTCGTGAATCAAGGCGCGCAGATGTCGTTTCAATTGGAGATACGACTTGTCGTCTTCGTCGCGCGGTCTGGGCAGATCGACGTTGATGAATTGTTTTACGCGCCCGGGCCGGCGCGTCATTACGGCGATGCAGTCCGATAGCTTGATGGCCTCATCAATGCTGTGGGTCACAAGCACCACCGTCTTTGGTTCACGCTGCCAAATTCGAACGAGCTCGTCTTGCATAAAACTGCGATTTTGAGCGTCCAGCGCGGCGAATGGTTCGTCCATCAAGAGTAAATGCGGTTGCACAGCCAGGGAACGCGCGATGGCCACACGTTGGCGCATTCCTCCCGAAAGTTGATGCGGAAACTTGTTTTCAAAGCCGTCGAGACCGACGAGATCGATGTAGTGCCGCGTGAATTCCTGACGCTTGTGCGCGGGCAGCCCCTTCATTTCGAGACCGAAAGCAATGTTCTGGGAAACATCCATCCAGGGAAACAGCGCGTAGTCCTGGAAAATCATCGTGTTCTGCCAGCCAGGCACACGAATGGGGACACCATCGACGGCAATGCTGCCGGTCGTGGGAGGTTCGAAACCCGCTGCAATGTTCAGCAAGGTTGTCTTGCCGCAACCGCTGTGACCGAGGATCGCGCAGAATTGGTGGTTCGGAACCTCGAAGGTCACATCGCGAAGCGCCACCACGGTTTCTGTCTCGTCAGGGTCGCCGTAGACCTTGGACAAGTTTTTGATAGCGAGATGGCCCATCTCACGCCCTATTTGCTCAGTGCCAATGACCAAGGCAGAAATTTGCGTCCCAAGGTGCGGATCGCAGTATCGATCAAAAGTCCCACCAGACCGATGGTAAGCATGCCAACGACAATCGTGTCAGTGCGCAACATGCTTCGTGCATCGTTGATGAGAAAACCGAGCCCGGAATTTGCGCCGACAAGTTCAGCCGCGACGAGCGCCATCCAGCCAACGCCGAGTCCGATGCGGACGCCGGTGATGATCTGGGGCAGCGAGCCCTTGAGGACAATGCGCGAAAGGACCTTGTACTCCGGCGCACCCAGACTGCGGGCCGCTCGCACTAGGTTCGGGTCGACATTTTTCACGCCGACAATTGTGTTGATCAGGATCGGAAAGAACATTCCCAGGAAGATGATGAATTGGTTCTGCGCGTCGCCGATACCGAACCAGAGAATGCTGAGAGGGATCCATGCCAGCGGCGGAATTGGACGCAGGATCTCCATGATGGGATTGACTTGATTGTAGACGAGCCGCCACCACCCCATCGCGATACCCTTTAAGCCATGCGAACCGCCTACATCGCGCTCGGTTCCAACCTTGCAAGCCGCGCGGGTCCGCCGGAGGCCACCCTCGTCGCGGCAGCATCCAGCCTGGCCTCGCTGGGCCGCCTGGTAAGCCGGTCTTCTCTCTACAGCACCAAGCCAGTTGGTTTTGCCGATCAGCCGCGCTTTCTCAACGCAGTGCTCGCGGTAGATACTGAACTGGAGCCGCAAGCTGTCCTTGCAAAGCTTCTGAGCATCGAACAGGAATACGGCCGAGATCGTGCAGCCGGTATTCCCAACGGACCCCGAACGCTGGATTTAGATATCCTGCTGTTAGGCGATCTCAAGATCAGCCGGCCCGGACTGGAGATTCCCCACCCGCGTCTCGCTGAGCGCGCGTTTGTCCTTATTCCTCTTCATGAGATTGCGCCGGAAATCATTGTTCCCAGTCATGGCAAGACCGTGGCTCAGTTGCTTGAAACGTTACTCAAAGGCCGACAAGGTGAAGCGGATGCTGTGGTACGAGTCGAAAGCGAAGCGTGGCGCGCTGACGCTGGCCGGGATGCTCCTCATCCCGATGTTTCTTTGCGCGCAGAAGCCCGCGCCGCCTGTGCCGCTGACTCTGACCGTCGAAGATAATTCCGGAGCAGCCATCGCGGGAGCGTCCGTGCAGGAAGCTGCCGGAGCAGTGCTCGGACGCACCGATGGGAGTGGCCGCGTCACCATCGAGTGCCGCATTCCCTGCCGGCTTCGCATCGACGCCGAGGGCTTTCAGGGTAAATATGTAGAGCTAAGCGCCAGCGCGACGATCCAGCTTGAGCCCGTCGGCCGGGCAGAGCAGGTCACCGTCACGGCCTATCGCACCCCTCTCGGCACACTCGAGAGCCCGGCCACCACGCGGCTCCTCAGCGAGACTGCCCTCGCCACAACTGCCTCGATTACCACGGATGGAAGGATTCGTCAGCTGCCGGGTGTCGAGCTTTTCCGCCGCTCCAGTTCGCTGGTGGCCAATCCGACATCCCAGGGCATCAGCATGCGCGGGCTTGGGTCCACATCCGCCAGCCGCACCCTCGTCACGCAGGACGATGTTCCCCTCAACGACGCCATCGGTGGATGGATTCACTGGGAGGAGCAGCCCGAGTTGTCCATCCAGCGGATTGAAGTCGTGCGCGGCGGCGCCAGCGATCTCTACGGATCAAGCGCCATCGGTGGCGTGATGAATCTGGTCCCAACTCGCCCCACCAGCAATCTCGCCCAGTTGCGCAGCAGTTTTGGAATGCAGGGAACCTACGACCAGAGCCTCCTGCTTCAAACCAAGATTGGGGCCTGGGGACTGCTCGCCAGCGGCGGAGCAATCGGAACCAACGGTTTCATCCAGCAGGCACCCTGGCAGCGCGGCCCCGTCGACACGCCGTCGAGCATGCACGGCCAGAACGGAATGCTCCTCGTCGAGCATGATGGCGGGCCCCTGCGCCTTTTTGTTCGCGGCTCAGGCTTCAACGAAGCCCGAGCTAACGGGACCCCCGACCAGACCAATGGAACCCGCATCTGGCGCTACGCCGCCGGCTCAGACTGGCAGGCTCCTCGCAATGCCTCAGCGATCCTGCGCCTCTACGGCTCCACCGAGCATTACCGCCAGACGTTCTCGAGCATTTCGAATCAACCCAACTTCGGCGATCCAACCTGTTCCTTTCGCTGCGGAGAGACGCCCACGCGCTTTTCCCTCGTGCCCTTGAACGAATTGGGCGCAGTGGCCCACTGGAACCAGCCCGTTGGCGCGGAGTTCCTGTTTGTCGCCGGGGCCGATGTCCGCGACGTCCGCATCTGGGATCAGGAGCAGACCTACACCGCGACTCCCGTCCTGTCTAACCTGGCTGATCATCAGCGCGATTCAGCCGGCTATCTCGAAGCCATGTGGACGCATCATGCCTGGACGCTTACCGCCTCCGGACGCCTCGACTGGTTTCAGAACTACGATGCAAATCTCCGCGTCTGGAACGGGACCGAATGGGTAACCTCTCCCACACAACCCCCAACATCGAGCGAGTTGATCTTTGACCCACGCATGGGTGTATCTCGCAAGCTGGGGAATCACTGGGCCCTCTCGGCATCCGGGTTTCGCGCCTTTCGCGCGCCCACGCCAAGCGAACTCTACCGATCGACGCAGGTCGGCAACAAGCTCACCCTTCCCAACTCATCGCTGCTCAGCGAACGCGCTACGGGATGGGAAACCGGTGTCGCCTCTCAGTGGCATTGGGGCACGGTTCGCGTCAGCTATTTCGACACTGAGGTCAATCGCCCCATCGTCGCCCTGACCCTGACTCCCAATACTTCGCCGATTCTGCTGAAGCGCGAGAACCTCGGCCAGATTGAGAGCCGTGGTGTCGCGATCGACTTTGAAGTTGCGCCCCAGCGTTGGCTCGCCGTGGACGGCGGCTACCAATACGCACATGCCACCGTCACTCGCGGCATCCAGGACCTCGGCAACTGGATTCCTGAAGTAGCCCGCAACATGGGCACACTCAACCTGCGTGCCTATCGCCCCAAGCTCGGAATGCTCAGCCTGCAAAGCCGTCTCAGCGGAATCCAATATGACGACGACGCCAACCAGTTTCTACTGCACGGCTACTTCCGTCTCGACGCCTACGCCTCCCACGATTTCGGCAGCCGCTTCCAACTCTTTGCTGCCGGCGAAAACCTCTTCGACCGCGCCATCGAAGTTTCCAAGACGCCCTCCACAACGCTCGCCACGCCCCGCGTTGCCCGTGTAGGCTTCCAGGTCAACCTCCGCGGCGGCAGGTAATCGGCGCTCCTTCGACGCATCGCGCTGCCACGGCAGCACACACATGCGTGTCAGCGCGAAGAACCTGGCAGTCGATGACGAAGCTATTTCTTCTTCTTCCCGCCTAATAGACCGCCCAGGCCGGATGTGACGCCGCCGGTTTGGTTGGTGACCGTCTTCTGCAGTGCGCCCTTGGCGGCCGACGCAGCGATATTTCCTACGTTCGGAACAAATTTCGGATTTGCAGTGGTTCCCTCAATCGTGAAGGCAATGCCGTTACCCCCACCCCCTCCTCCGAGGCCCGCCTTCTGCGTCAGTCCGCCCGCCATGCCGCCCTGCAAATCGGCATTCATGTTGAAGTTGAGCGCTCCTGCCGGGCTGATCGTGCCGGCTCCGGTTACCGTGCCGAGCGATGGGATCGTCACGTTAATGGCGTCGGCTTTCGTCATTTCCGGAGAGACGCTGGCATTCAGGCTGGCATTCTGAATCGTCGTATCGGGGTTCGACGCAGTTTTGCCGGTGAACGCCGACAGGGCCCCCAACTTTGCGCCCATATCAAATCCGGCCAGCTTTGAGTTGGACAACCGCACGGGACCGGTGATCACCAGCTTGTCGAGTGCGCCACTGATCGCAAGGTTAGCCGCCAGGGTGCCTCCCTTTAACTGCGAACCACTGGGAAGCGTGATTCCAAGAGCGGGGAGCATCGCTTCCAGTTCATCCACTGGCATGCCTGGGGCGTTGAGCTTCAGGTTGACGACTTTCGCTTCACCCTGGGTCTGAAATCCGCCCGTGAGCTGCGCGGTGGCCTTGCCCAGCGCAATATCCCCTTGCGTAATGTTTCCAGACTGTGAATCGAGGTTCGAATCGACTGCGTATTTGATTTCTACCGCCTTCGGAGCCGGAGAGCCTTTCGGTGAGAGCTTCAGCTTCTCGCACTTAACGACGCCGGCTCCTTTGGCCTGACTGCCGTTGGAGTTCAGGGTTCCATCAAGATCCGCCAAACCGCCGAAGCCGCTTGCCGCATCAACGAATCCTGACGTCGCGATGTCCAGGTCTTTCACCTTGATGCTCGCCTCAAACGGAGTCTTGGCCGAGTTTTGCGGATTGATGGGACCGGCTTTGCCCGATATGTCGGCACTGCCGCCGCCCGGCAGGTTGGCCGTCACTTTGAACGGAAACTGCGTGGTTGCCGAGAAGTCTTTCATTTCAATATTGACCTTGTCGTAAACCTGCGGCTTCGTCGCTGAATTCACGGTCCCAACCGACACTTTTCCGTCGCGAATTTCCAACTTGGCGATGGATAGCGCCTGAGAACCTCCCTCCTTCGAGGGCTCTGACGTCTTCTTTGCGCTTTCTCCGCCGAGACTCGAGAAGTTCCAGTTGGTTCCTGATTTGAGCAAAGTGATGTTTGGCTCCTCGAGCTCAATGCCTGTCACATTCAGCTGCTTTGAAAAGATCAGCGGCATCACCTCCACTCCCACTTCCAAAGACTTCGCCGTGATGAATGGCGACTTGCTGAAAGCGGGGTCGTCGGCAATGCTCACATCCTTTACGCCCACCGTGCCGCTCAAAATGGACAGGCTCAATTTGCCAAGAGTTACTTGCCTTCCCGTGGCATTCGTCAGTTCCGACTCGATCTTCGGACGGAAACTGTTGACGTCAATGAAAAGAGGAATCGCTAACAGAATGAGCAGAAGTGCTCCGGCTGCAATTCCAGCGATCTTCAGGGTACGTTTATTCAATTGCATTGTTCTACTCCTGTCTCTCGCACTTGGTGTGGACTCTCTTGTCGTAAAGTTTTCAGGCGCCATGCAAGTTTCCAACCGTCAGGTTCCCGCAATTTCGATCGCTCCCTTACCCAGGCTGCGAATGTTCCGCAGTGTCTCGGGAAGCGTCATTTGAAGAGGGCTGACTCTCTCATCGGAAACGTAGACGATCGTGCCTGACCATGGATTCGGGGCTCCGGGCAAATAAACAGCGACTTTTCCGGAACCATCCCGTTCGGTTTCAAAGGCAACCTGTTCGTAGTCGTCAAAGCGCACCAGGACCGGAACCAGGGTTCCGGAGCTCTCTTCTGTCTGGCGCATGTTTTCAGCAAAGCCTTTGATAAAGGCATATCCGGGAAAGGAAGTCAGCAAGACACTGTCCAGCTTTTCCCGCATGCGTCTTGCGCTTGCGCGTCTGGCGAGCAATCCCGCAGCAAAGCAAAGCAGCACAGCCACGATGATGGCGAGGATATCCACTGCAAGGCCACCGGCGAGGGACTGAATTCCAAAGAAAGGCGCCAGTGCCTCGGCCATTTTCTTCAAGGCGCCTATTAACTTGCCCAGCGCGAAGATGATGATGACGGCCGGGATCAGGAAGACGACTCCGCCCACAACTGTCGTTTTTATGAAATCCAGTTGGTGTTTCATTTCTGCCCTTTCCGAATCGCGTCCAGGGCCGAACTCCTTGTTGCTGGTGCGGCTGATACGACATATTCAAAGGTCATGCGCCCGGTTTCGAAGAAGAGGAAAAACTACAGACGCTGACGGGGACTCTTCAAATTCCGAAGCATCGTAGCAGAGCATTTATCTAATGCAGAACTGGTAGAACTCCCAGTTGCCTTGGCCGGATCATGCATCTAGTCTCCTGCCTGACCGGGAGTGTACGTCGCCCGGACCCCACAAGACTGAATCTCACAAGAGAGGACGCTCAATGAAAATCACTACATCTGTGTCAGCTCGAAGGAAATTCCTCGTCGGAGCCCTGGTTTGTGCTTTTGCTTTGACGGCGTACGCGGCCGACGACAAGCCAGAGGACAAGGCAAAAAAGCAACAAGAGATTCGCACTGCCGCCAACAATGCTCTTCAAAAGCTCTATCAGGCAGAACCCCACGCCAAGACGGCTGTCGCAAATGGTGCTGGCTATGCAGTTTTCAGCAACATGGGAGTCAAAATCTTGCTGGCGGGCTCAGGAACAGGCAAAGGACTCGCCGTCAACAACAAGACGAAGAAGGAAGTCTTCATGAAGATGGTCGAGTTGCAAGCGGGGCTCGGCATGGGGGTGAAGAAATTCACCGTCGTCTTTGTGTTTGAAACTGACAAAGCCTTGGACAGTTTCATCAATTCCGGCTGGGAGTTTGGCGGACAAGCCAATGCATCAGCCAAGAGTGGAGAGAAGGGCGGCGAGATGTCTGGAGCCGCGTCCGTTTCGGAGGGAGTCTGGATGTATCAGATGACCGACAAGGGTCTCTCTGTTGAGCTCACAGGAAAAGGCACCAAGTACTACAAGGATGACGACCTGAATTGAATCCCCGGCCCCTGTAAACAAAAGGAGGGCGGTCCGCAGGTGAACTGTGCCTGCCCTCCATTACCCAAGCATCTTCAAAACCATATGGATCAATTCGTTCGTGGGCGTGGCATAGAGCGCAACTGCAATCATGGGTATCGCTGCCGATATCGCGAGGATTATGAGAGTCGGCTTGTCGATCGGCACAAGCCCCATTTGTCTCACAACTGTGAAGCTGCTTCCGAGGTCCACCAGAGACGATGCATCCGGATGCCCGAGCATTTGCTCACCCGGCTCCCGTTCCTCCAAAATCCACTTCTGGTCGAATAGCTGGTTATGCTTTGTCACCAGTGCGCCGTATTCCCTCAATGCTCTCCGCTTGATTTTGAACAAGACGGGAGAAACAACGGTCAGAGGAGCCAACAGACACAGGATCGCGAGTACGCCATAGGCAATCATCGGGAGTTTTTGAGAGGAAAGCGTTGCTCCCTCATAGAGAATGGCGTTTGCCACCTGGGCGGCGATCACAGATCCGCCGGCAAAAACGATCGGGCTAAACGCCTTCTGTCCTTCTGACAGAAAGCCCAGGCCGGCGGCCAGATCGCTGTGGGTGGCGACGTAATAGAGGTTGAGCCTCGCGGCCCGCCACAGGAATGAAGTCCAAAGAGCCATCCTCCAAATCCATCGCATCAACAGAAATCGAAAGATAGGAGTGGCAATGAGGTTGAACCACCTGCCGGCAGGGGATATTGTGCCGGAAATCGCCCCGCCATGCCAATTGGAAACGGTACTCATCAGTGGCTCTGTCCTGGTAAATAAGAGCGGCAAAAACGCCAGCAGAACCATAACCGCTTCGGGCCAGACACGATCTCGCCAGCGAATGGTCTTTGCGATGATCGCCTCGAAAGCCGGACGTTCTTTCTCGGTGACCAATCCAGACTGGAGAAAATGATGAACAAGTAAACGCCATGTCTTGTCGATCCCGGATTCAGCGAGGATCAGGATCGGCACAGCGATCAGAAACCGCACGTTGACGGCGATGTCTCGAAGAAACACAACCTTCACGCTGGTTCCGTAGGCTTTCCCCTGCATGAGGGAAAGAACAAGCATGGGAAGCCACAGAAACAGTGACGCAACCAGGGCCCTCTTCACGACCAACCTGCGGTCGTCACCCGCACTGCCAAGACGAACCAGAACCCTATGCAGCGGTCCGCCTCGAGTCAGAGAAAAATTCTCAATAGATGCGGAGGATTGCTCACTCATAAAAGGGTCAATCGACTGGTCAACGCTAGGCGGCAGCCGAAAGTGGCGCAACTGTAAAAATTGCCAGTCTTCCAAGTCTCAATTCCCAGGCTACTCAATGCGAAGGTGCCTTTCTCGGAGCTTGACCGCCCAGTCTGCTGTCAGTTTTACCAGTTGAGGGCCGACCATAATGACTGTAGTTTGATCCCATAACTTCGAAAGATCTCTGCCGGTTTGATGAAGACATTTTTCGTCTTAAAGATCGTTTACGGAAGCCAGGGCTTCACCGCTGTCGACCGCACGAATCTGCCTCACAGATTGAAGCGGGAGCCATGCAAGCTGCGCTGAAACATGCAATGTTGGTTGTGTGCGTGACCTGTTCCCTCGGAGGGGCGCGTGCACAGGATCTTGCTCCCCGGGCCTACGTAATCGGTCCGATCCACGGCAACGCGATCACGCTCGCCACCTCCTTCTCCAACGGAGAAATTCTTCTCAATGGCGTGGTTCCGATCCCCGACTCAAGAGGACGAACTGCCAGTACGAGCATCACTCTTTATCACTCCTTCAATCTCCTCGGCCGCTACACCAACGTCACCGCATCCCTACCTTACGGAGTCGGCAATTACAAAGGCACCGTGATCACGGATCAGACCACGGTAGATCGTTCGGGTTTGGAATCGTTCGGTTTCCGTTTCTCGATGAATCTGCTGGGAGGTCCCGCCATGAATTTGGCGGAGTTTCGAAAGTGGGGGCAGAAGTCGGTCCTCGGGACCAGTGTCATCGTGATCACACCCACCGGCCAATACGATCCAACCAAGCTCATCAATCTTGGCGACAATCGCTGGTCTTTCAAGCCGGAACTCGGCTACTCCCGTCGATGGAGAAAATGGGTCCTCGATGGTTACACAGGCGTTTGGCTCTTTACAAAGAACTCTGACTATTTCTCCCGCAATCAGTACTCCCCCGATACCAATACACAAACCCAGAGACCTATCGGATCGATTCAAGGCCATCTAAGCTACGATTTCCCTCCGCCTCGGCTCTGGGCGTCTCTGGATGGCGACTTCTGGTACGGCGGCCGAACGAGCTTGAATGGTGTTGAGAACCCTGACACCAGGGAAAAGAATTCTCGAATTGGAGGAACGCTGTCAGTTCCCGTGCCCCGCACGACGCACCAGTCTCTGAAAGTCAGCTACAGCGATGGCGTGTACATCAATTTTGGTGGCGACTTTCATAACGTCTCCGTCGCCTGGCAGTACTCCTGGCTGGGCCGACCTGACTAGAGGCTCTCGAAGTTCGCCCCATTAGAATCGACACGTGGGTCTCAACTTCAACATTATCCAGACGACCGACGCGGGCGGCCGCCGCGCGCAGATCCATCTGCCCCATCAAACCGTCGATACGCCCGTCTTCATGCCTGTCGGCACCGCTGGAACCGTCAAAG
>Ga0207647_10004254_pt1 | contig 10614 bp, 7 predicted proteins | sample KBSCornC2_FD_184295 | JGI IMG/M metagenome (GOLD analysis project Ga0207647, IMG submission 184295) | Corn rhizosphere microbial communities from Kellogg Biological Station, Michigan, USA - C2 (SPAdes) (version 2) | ecosystem: Host-associated > Plants > Roots > Rhizosphere ...
CACATCGTCGTGGGTCATCGGCACGCCCGCAGCCGACACGACCGAAAGCGGCCTGACTTGACGAAGCACAGGAAGCGCCACGCAAGCGCGACCGGCAGCCGCCGTCGCGCTTTCCTTTTCGGAGCGCCCGTCGGACAATGACCTCCCCCCGCCGGCGCGGCGTCGCATCCACCTCGCGCACGGCGGCCACGTGCTCCCGTCCGCACCGATGAAACGCTACGAAACCCTCGCTCACACGATCGCCGACGAAATCCGCAACGGCAACCTCGCGGTCGGCACGCGCCTGCCGTCGCTGCGGCAGATCATCGCGCAACATGGCGTGAGCCAGTCGACGGTGTTTCGTGCGTACTACCTGCTCGAACAGTGGGGGTTGATCCGCGCACGCGAACGCTCCGGTTATTACGTCGCGCCGGGCGCGAGCCCCGCCGCGAACGCGCCCGCGAAACGCCGCGCGAGCCGCGCCGGCGCGACCCGCAAGGTCGACATCAGCGATCTCGTGTTCTCGGTGCTCGACGCCGCGACGCAGCCCGGCATCGTGCCGCTCGGCTCCGCATTTCCGTCGCCGCAGCTGTTTCCGCTGCAGCGCCTCGCGAAGTCGCTCGCGCAGGCGACGCGGCTCGTCAGCCCGTGGAGTACGGTCGTCGATCTGCCGCCTGGCAACGAGGCGCTGCGCCAGCAGATCGCGCGACGCTATCTGGCGACCGGCATCGCGCAGCCCGTCGACGAGATCGTCGTCACGAACGGCGCGCTGGAAGCGCTGAACCTGTGCCTGATGGCCGTCACGCGGCCCGGCGACATCGTCGCGGTCGAGTCACCCGGCTTCTATGCGGCACTGCAGGCGATCGAGCGGCTCGACCTGCGTGCGGTCGAGATTCCCGTCGATCCGCGCACGGGCCTCGATCTCGATGCGCTCGCGAACGCGCTCGACCGGCACGACATCCGCGCGTGCTGGTTCATGACCAATTTCCAGAATCCGACCGGCGTCACGCTGTCGGCCGACAAGAAGCGCGCGCTCGTGGAGATGCTCGCCGCGCGCGAGGTGCCGCTGATCGAGGACGACGTGTACGGCGAGCTGCATTTCGGCGCCGACTACCCGCTGCCCGCGCGCGCCTACGACCGGCACGGCCTCGTGATGCATTGCAGTTCGTTCTCGAAGACGCTCGCGCCCGGCTACCGGATCGGCTGGACCGCCGCCGGCCGTTTCGCGGAAAAGGTGCAGCGGCTCAAGCTGATGACCACGCTGTCGGCGAGCATTCCCGCGCAGGCCGGCATCGCGAACTATCTGGAGCATGGCGGCTACGATCGTCACCTGCGCAAGCTGCGCGGTGCGCTGCAGACGCAGCTCGCCCGCATGGACGACGCGCTGCGGCGCTGGCTGCCGCCCGGCGTGGAATGGGTGCGGCCGGACGGCGGATATTTCCTGTGGCTGTCGTTTCCCGACGCGATCGACGCGATGGAACTGCATCGACAGGCGATCGCGCGCGGCATCAGCTTCGCACCCGGGCCGCTGTTCTCGGCCGCGCACGGCTTCGAGCGCTGCGTGCGCGTGAACTTCGGCCATCCGTGGAGCCGCGACATCGAACGCGCGATCCGCGTGCTCGGCGAGCTGGTCGCCGAGCCGGCGGTACGCAAGGCCGGGTAAGCCCCACGCACGCCGCAGCACACCGCCGCCGTGCAGCCGTCGCGCAACCGGGTTACATTGCGATCCCCTTCGCTCCTTCACACGAGTCCCATCTGATGAGCGCATTGCCCTACCTCGATCACGCCGCGCTGCTGAAGCTCGCGGCCGAAGCCGCAGGCGTCACGCAGCCGTGCACCTGCACGAAGACGTCGCTGGCCGGCTGGACGAGCCTGCCGCTGTCGCTGCCGGACGCGCAGCTCGCCGAAGTGGCGACGCTCGCGCCGCCCGACGACCCCGAGCCGACCTACGACGAATACCATCCGGCCGGCACGCGCTACGCGTCCGACGACGCGCCGATCGCGCCGCGCCACTTCCCGTACAACCGCTGCAACGTCAGCCGCTGCGTGACGTGCGGCCGGCTGTATCTGCGCTACCAGGAAGGTGGCGGCTACTTCATCGACCAGCGCATCCGCGCACTCGATCCGGCGTTGATCGTCGACGCACCCGCGCAAGCCTGAGTCTCACCCGGGCATGCGCCGCGCATGCCCGGCGTTCGCCCGCGCGGCATCGATCTGCTGCGCCCTTTTCGTCCCGATCTGCTGCTTGTCCCGCCGCCCCGCGTTCCCTACGCTGTCTCCGGTTGCCCGACACCCGTCGCAACGTCCCCTTCCAAGCGGCGCCCCTGCGTCGCCGCTCATCTCGCGTATCACGTCATGTACCGATATACCGATTTCGACCGGGCGCTCGTGCACAGCCGCGCCGCCCAGTTCCGCGACCAGCTCGAGCGCTGGCAGCACGGCACGCTGAGCGAGGACGCGTTCCGGCCGTTGCGCCTGCAGAACGGCTGGTACGTGCAGCGCCATGCGCCGATGCTGCGCGTCGCCGTGCCGTACGGCGAACTGTCGAGCGCGCAGCTTCGCGTGCTCGCGCGGATCGCACGCGACTACGATGTGCCCGACGACGCCACCTATCGCGCCGCCCGCGACGCGCAAGCGTTGCTCGGCACGCTGCGCCTGCCGACCGGCAACGCGCACTTCACGACCCGCACCAACGTGCAGTTCAACTGGATTCCGCTCGCGAAGGCGGCCGACGTGATGGACCTGCTCGCGTCCGTCGACATGCACGGGATCCAGACGAGCGGCAATTGCATCCGCAACATTTCGTGCGACGAACGCGCGGGCGTCGCGCCGGACGAGATCGCCGATCCGCGTCCGTTCGCCGAGGCGATGCGCCAGTGGACGACGCTGCATCCGGAATTCGCGTTCCTGCCGCGCAAGTTCAAGATCGCGATCACCGGCGCGGCCGAGGACCGTGCGGCGACCGACTGGCACGACGTCGGGCTGAAGCTCGTGCGCAACGACGCCGGCGAACTCGGCTTTCGCGTGAGCGTCGGCGGCGGCATGGGCCGCACGCCGTTGATCGCGACGCTGCTGCGCGCGTTCCTGCCGTGGCAGCACGTGATGAACTACATCGAGGCGATCGTCCGCGTGTACAACCGCTACGGGCGGCGCGACAACAAGTACAAGGCGCGCATCAAGATCCTCGTGAAGAGCGAGGGGCAACGCTATATCGACGACGTCGAGGAAGAGTTTCGCCAGATCGTCGAGCACGACGGCGGTCCGCACACGATCCCGCAGGCCGAGTTCGACCGCATCGCGGCATCGTTCGTCCCGCCGCGGCTGACGCCGCGCACGCTCGACCTCGACGCCGCCGAAGCGCGCATGACCGCGCACGCCAATCGCCATCCGGCGTTCGCGCGCTGGCTCGCGCGCAATGTCGCCGCGCACCGCGACCGCGCGCTGCGCATCGTCACGCTGTCGTTCAAGCGCCGCCTGCAGGCGCCCGGCGACGCGTCGCCCGAGCAGCTCGACGCGCTCGCCGAGCTTGCTGATCGCTTCTCGGCCGGCGAGGCGCGCGTCACGCATGCGCAGAACGTGGTGCTGCCGTGGGTGCACGTCGACGACCTGTTCCTGCTGTGGGAACACGCGCGCGCGATCGGCCTGGCCAGCGCGAACGTCGGACTCCTGACCGACATGATCGCGTGCCCGGGCGGCGATTTCTGCGCGCTCGCGAACGCGCGCTCGATCCCGATCGCCGACGCGATCGCCGAACGGTTCCAGGATCTCGACATGCTGCACGACGTAGGCGACATCGACCTGCATATCAGCGGCTGCATCAACTCGTGCGGCCACCATCACAGCGGACACATCGGCATCCTCGGCGTCGACAAGGACGGCGCGGAGTGGTACCAGGTGACGCTCGGCGGCTCGGACGGTTCGAGCGCGAGCGGCGCCGCCCGGCCGGGCAAGGTGATCGGACCGTCGTTCTCGGCGGACGAGATCGTCGACGTCGTGGATGCGCTCGTCAACGTGTATCTCGACGCGCGGCTCGACGCCGACGGGCGCTGCGAGCGATTCATCGACACGGTGCGCCGCATCGGCGCCGAGCCCTTCAAGGCCGCGGCGAACGACGCACGTCACCACGCGGAGCACGCATGAAACCGACCGACGAACCCGCCGGCACGAACCCGCGCATCCGCCTTCTGATGCCGGCCGAACACGCCGACGACGCAAACACGTCCGGCACCGCTGCCCTGACGATCATGACGATCGGCAACGACGAGGAACTGCCACCGCTCGCCGCACGGATCGCGCAGGCCGCGCGCATCGACCTGCATTTCCCGTCCTTCACCGACGGCCGCGCGTACAGCCAGGCGTACCTGCTGCGCAAGCGCTTCGGTTTCGCCGGCGACCTGCGCGCGACGGGCGACGTGCTGATCGATCAACTGCTGCTGATGGAGCGCACCGGGTTTTCGAGCGCGGTGCTGGGTGCCGATGCCGATCTCGCGGCCGCGCGCCGGCAGCTCGACCGGTTTCCCGGCTTCTATCAGCGCGATGCGAGAACGGCGACGCCGCGGCAGGACGCCGCGACGCAAGCAGAAAAGGAAAAGTAAAAGGAAAAGTAAAAACGGGCAGCCCGCAGGCCGCCCGTCCGATGAACCGCAAGCGCCGCGCCCGCCGCGAAGCGGGCGTCGGCGTTCAGCGCGCCGCCACCGGCTTGCCGAACGCGCCGAGGATCTTCTTCTCGAGCGCGATGTAGTCGTGGCCGAAGTGGTGGTCGCCGCCCGTCTTGATCACGTCGGCGCCGGTATTCGCGAGCGCCGGGCACATCGTGTCCTGCTCTTCCGCGCCGTAGAAGCACTGCACGAGCGACGGCGGCACCTTCGCGATTTCCGGCGCGACCTTCATCGCCTTGTCGCTCGCCGGCATCCCGAGCCAGCCCGTCACGCGGATCTGGAAATCCGCCGCCGGCGCGAAACCGAGCAGCGACATCACGGCGACCTTGTCACGCAGGTCGGCCGGCAGCCGGTTGTACGCGAACGGCATCACGTCCGCGCCGAACGAGTAGCCGACCAGCGCCACGCGGTTCGCATGCCAGCGCGCCATGTACGTGCGCATCACGCGCGCCAGGTCGCGGCTCACCTGTGCGGGCGGCTTCTCGCTCCAGAAGTAGCGCAGGCTGTCGATGCCGACCACCGACACGCCGTCGCGCTGCAGCGCCTCGGCGATCGTCTTGTCGAGATCGCGCCAGCCGCCGTCGCCCGAGATCACGATCGCGAGGCGGTCGCTGCCGCCCTTGGCCGGCAGCTCGACGAGCGGCAGGTCCGACACGTCGAGCTCGTCGTTGCTGCTGGTGTCGTGCAGGTGCGACGTGACGAGCGACACGAGCTTCGCGGTGTCGCCGGCCGCGGCCGTTTCGACGAAGCCCGGCATCGCGCGGCGCACGATCGTCGGATCGGGCGGGCACGGCTTGAAGCGCGCATCGAGCTTCGCCGCCGGCTGGACCGACACGACGCCGGCGATCGTATTCTCCGGCGCCATCGACAGGATCTGCTTCGCGATCGCGCCGCCCTGGCCCACGCCCGCGACGATCGGCGTGTAGTAACGCGCCGATTGCGCGAGGCGTTCGAGCTGGTGGCTGACCGCCTCGGCGTCGCCATCGAGGTGGTGACAGGTTTCCTGCTTCGCGGCGAGGTTCGCCGCATAGCGCGCCGAATCCACGCCGACCGTCATCGCGCCCGCTTTCGCGAGTGCGTCGGCCGCCTGCTGGTCGGCGGCACCCCAGCCGCGCTCACGCGAGAACAGCACGACGAAGCCGCGCAGCGGACCGCTCGGCTTCGTCACGGTCACGGGGCCGTAGCGGCCGCCCGACACGGTTTCCGGTTTCGCCGCCGCCGGCTGCGCGGCGAGCGCGGCGCCGGCCAGCATCATTCCCGCGCAGGCGACTGCCGCCTGCGCGATACCCTTCTTCAACATCATGAGCGCCGACCTCCAGCCAGCAGGGACAGATCCGCGAGCGTGACGAACACGCCGACCGAGCCCGAGGCCGCGAGATAGCGCGGCTCCCAGTGCGGCTCGAACTTGCTCTTGAATGCACGCAAGCCACGGAAGTTGTAGAAGCGGCCGCCGAAGCGCCAGACCATCAGCCCGAACCGGTGCCACGGCGACGGCATCTTCGCCGCCCCCATCCCCGAGAACGGTGCGATACCCAGGCTCAGCTTGAGGAACCCCGCTTCCTTCAGATGCAGCGCGAGCTGCGTAAACAGATACTCCATCGCATACGGCGACGCTTCCGGCAGATGACGCATCACGCCGACCGTCGCCTCGGTGTTGAGGTCGGTCGTCATGAACGTGACGAACGCGATCGGCTTGTCGGCCTGGCGCACCAGCATCACCGACTGCGTCGCGAGATAGCCGTCGTGGAACGCGGCCACCGAGAAGCTCTTCTCGCGCGCATCGCGGCTGTCGAGCCAGCCGTCCGAGATGTCGCGCAGCGCCGGCAGCGCGGCCGGCACGTCGCACGGCGCGATCACCTCGACACTCAGCGCGTCCTTGTCGCCGCGGCGCAGCGCGTAGCGCAGGTGCGAGCGGTTCGAGCCCTTCAGGTCGAACCGGTCGAGCGCGATGTGCGCTTCCTCGCCGAGCTTCATCAGCGTGAGCCCCGCGTCGAGGTACAGCGGCAGCGCGTTCGCGCGCACCTGGTAGAACGCCGCGCGGCCGCTGTGCGCATGCGCCAGCGCAATGAACTTGCTGATCAGCGCCGGCCATTCCTCGCGCGGGCCGACCGGATCGTGCAGCGCGGCCCACGTGCGGCCGTTTTTCGCGTACATCAGGAACGCGCGGCGCGATTCGGAGAACAGGAACGACTTGTCGCCCATCAACGCGAGGCCCGCATCGCTGCATTCCTGCGCGCGGATGATCTGCTCGGCGTCGAGCAGGTCCTGCGCGACCGGCTTCACGAAACGGCCCGGCGCGGGGCGCAGCAGCTGCCACAGCGCGAACAGCGCGACGAACACGCCGGACGCGAGCGTGGCGCGCAGCGCGCGCGGCGCGCGTGCGTCGAACGAGAAATGCGACCACAGATCGCGCGTGTACGGCACATCGCGGAACGCGAAGCACAACACCCACACCGCGAGGATCAGCACCATCGTCACCGACACGAACCAGCTCACCGTGAAGCGCTCGGCGAGCAGCGACGAATGCCGGCTGAAGCGGCGGCGGCTGACGAGCAGCAGCACCAGCAGCGTGCCGAGCACGCCGGCCTCGACGAACGCGAGGCCCTTCGCCAGCGACAGCGCGAGGCTCGCGAGCGTCAACGCGAAGGTCATCCACCACGCGCCGTCCAGCCGGCGCAGCAGCCCGCGCGCGACGAACAGCAGCGCGACGCCCAGCACGCTGCAGATCACCTGCGAGCCTTCGAGCACCCACAGCGGCACGATGTTGCGCAGGATCGCGATCCGGTACCAGAACGCGGGCGTCGCGCTCGAGATCACCAGCATCCCGCCGACCGCGAAGGTCACGAGGCTCAGGAACAGCGGCGCCAGTTGCGACACGCGCGCCGCCTGCCGCGACACGAGCCGGCGCCGCAGCGCGCGGCCCTCGAAGCCGGCCAGCAGGCCGGCCGACAGCACGAGCGGCACGCCGAAGTAGATCGCGCGATAGGCGATCAGCGCGGCGACCATCGCGTGCGCGGGCACTTCGCGGCCCAGCGTGAACACCATCGCGGCTTCGAACACGCCGATCCCGCCCGGCGTATGACCGATCATCCCGAGCAGCAGCGCGGCCGCGTAGACCGTGATGAAGGTCGGGAAGCCGACCGGCGCGACCGGCAGCAACACCCACAGCGTCAGGCCGGCGGCCACGACGTCGAGCACCGCGTAGACGACCTGCGCGACGAGGTCGCGCCGTGCCGGCACGTCGAACGCGAGCCATTTGAAGCGCGTGACGACCGGACGCGCGGTGTTGCCGCACAGCGCGACCACGACGGCCAGCACCACGAGCAGCGCGGCGCCGCTCCACGTGAGCACGCCCGGGGCGACATGCAGCATCGCGGCGAGCGTCTGCGGCACGCAGACCATGCCGACCGCCGTCATCAGCACCAGCGCGAGCGCGAGCGTGCCGCTGGTGAATACCGTCATCCGGCCGATCTGCGCGGGCGTGACGCCCGACACGCCGTACACGCGCGCGCGCACGGCGCCGCCCGTGAGCGCGCCGAAGCCGGTCGCGTTGCCGAGCGCGGAGCCGGCGATCGAGCCGATCCACAGCGCGGCGCGCGGCACCTTCGCGGCGACGTAGCGCAAGCCGACCGCATCGCGGGCGACGAGCGCGAGATAGCTGAGCGCCGTCGCGGCGAGCGACGCGCCCCATTCGCCGACGGACATGTGGCGCAGCTGGCGGATCACCGACCGGTAGTCGACGGATTCGGACAGGTGCTGGAAAACCACGATCAGCAGCAGGCCGATGCCGAGCGCGAGCAGCGGCGACAGCACGCGCTCGTTGCGGATCAGCGTCGACACACGGGCGATCGCCGCCGCGGCGCGGCCGGGCGGACCAGAGTGGCGGGAAGACATAGATTGTTCAGTGGCGGTGCATAGCTTGTCGCGGCGCGGGACGGCCGGGCGGCGACGAATCTGGTTGTTGTGCGAGGGCGGCCGGCTTAGGTCCAAAGCACGGGCGCCTGAATCAGAACTGACGAGTATACGAAATTTATATTACAGAATCTTTCGGTCTCGCACCGGGCGGTTTGGGCGCGGCAGGTGCATCAATGGCGCATCAAATCATGCGCACGGTGCGCATCATACCGGGAACCGCCGGGGATTTTTCGTCGGTTGACTGACGAATCGCGCATTCGGGAAGAATTCTCCCGGCCGCCCCGCCCGAACGAGCAAAAACCGCGAGCCCGCGCGGGTTTCAGCGAAAGGGGACGGATCGTGGCGCGTTGTCATTTCGCCCGCTCGTGCTCCGCCAGCCCGATCGCCTTGTAGTCGTAGGTCGGATAGAACTCCGTCCGGTACGCGCCCCACGCCGTGTCCTCCAACACGCGATTGACCTCGCGTACGCGCGACGCCGGCAACCGCAGCACGACGATCTGCCCGATTCCCATCGTCACGGTCCAGCTCACCACCTCCACCCCCGGCGGCGGAAACGCCTTGTAGAACCCCTGCTTCGCAAGTTGCGCGTTGAGTTCGGCGAGCGGGCGCGACTGGTCGTGCTTGAGAAAGACCGTCAGCAGCACCGCGTTGTCGGGCGTCGCGGCAGCCGTGCTCGTCGGCACGGTCGACGTCTGGGCGGCAGCCGGCGCGCAGCCCAGTGCGGCGGCGGCGGCCAGCGATGCGGTAATCACGAGGGTTCGAAGCAGGAAATTCCGGCGTGCCGTCATGACGCGACTCCTGGGCTGCGTGAGTGAAGCCGCCATCATGCGCCGTCCGGCGCATCGTTGCAGGGCCGGCCGTGGCGCCGGCACGATCCGGCCGTGCCGCCGATACGCTCAGTACACGTCCCGCATGTAGCGCCGCGCCTTCGCGAGCCGCGCGACGTAATCGTTCGCGGCTTCGTCCGACATCCCGCCGTGCTCGGCGACGACCGCCTTCAGCGCGGTATCGACGTCCTTCGCCATGCGCGCGGCGTCGCCGCACACGTAGAAGTGCGCGCCCTCCTCCAGCCACCTGTACAGCTCGGCGCCCTGCTCGCGCATCCGGTCCTGCACGTAGATCTTGTCGGCCTGGTCGCGCGAGAACGCGAGATCGAGCCGCGTCAGGAAGCCGCTGTCGCGCATCGCTTCGAGCTCGTCGCCGTAGTAGAAGTCGGTCTGCGCATGCTGCTCGCCGAAGAACAGCCAGTTGCGTCCGCGCGCGCCGCGCGCCTGCCGCTCGTGCAGGAAGCCGCGGAACGGCGCGACGCCCGTGCCGGGCCCGACCATCACGACCGGCACGTCGCCGTTCACCGGCGGCCGGAAATGCGCGGACTTCTGCACGAACACCGGCACGCGCCCGTCGTCCGCGCGATCGGCGAGGAACGTCGACGCGACGCCTTTGCGCGCGCGCCGGCCGTTGTGATAGCGCACGGCCGACACCGTCAGGTGGATCTCGCCCGGATGCGCGCTCGGGCTCGACGCGATCGAATACAGGCGCGGCTGCAGCCGCTTCAGCATCGCGACCAGCTCCGCGCCCGACAGCTCGACCGGAAATTCGTGCAGCACGTCCGCAAGCTGTTGCCCCCACAACCATTGCTTCAGGTCGGGCTTGCGATCGTCGCCGAGGAGCGCCTTCAGCGCGCCGTTCGCGCTGCGCGATGCAATGAACGCGAGCGTGTCGGGGTGCGGGCGCGTGATGTCGAAGTGGCGCGCCAGCGCGTCGCCCAGGCGCATGTCGCCGACGCCGTCGATCGACACCGGCGCGTCGGCCTTCAGCGCGGTGACCGACAGCAACTCGTCGACCAGCTCCGGGCAGTTGGTCGGCCACACGCCGAGCGCGTCGCCGGCTTCATATTCGAGGTTCGCGCCTTCGGTCGACAGCGACACGTAGCGCGTGTCCTTGGCTGCGCCCGGCCGGTTGAGCCGCAGGTTCGCGACGAGCTTCGACGGCGCCGGACGCGCCTTGGTCGGCAGCAGCCCCGACGCGCTCAAACCGGCGGACGGCACCGCGTGCAGCGCCG
>Ga0207647_10004256_pt1 | contig 10613 bp, 12 predicted proteins | sample KBSCornC2_FD_184295 | JGI IMG/M metagenome (GOLD analysis project Ga0207647, IMG submission 184295) | Corn rhizosphere microbial communities from Kellogg Biological Station, Michigan, USA - C2 (SPAdes) (version 2) | ecosystem: Host-associated > Plants > Roots > Rhizosphere ...
GGCGCAGGATGCGCTGAACAGGTGGTGGTGGCCATCGCTGATGATGTTTGGTCCGCCGGATGCTGAAAGCCCGCATACAGAACAAAGTGTACGCTGGAGAATAAAACGTTTTACTAACGATGAGCTGCGCCAGAAATTTGTAGATGTAACAGTAGAGCAGGCAAAAATATTAGGCCTGACTATACCTGATGCGGACCTGAAATGGAACGAAGAACGTGGCCACTACGATATGGGCCCGATAAACTGGGATGAATTCTGGAATGTAGTAAAGGGTAATGGCCCTTGCAATAAAGAAAGACTGGATACACGCAAGCAGGCATGGGAAGACGGTGCATGGGTGCGTGATGCAGCTATGGCATATGCAAATAAAAAAGCAGCGCGCCGTAATAAAAGCGCTGCCGAAGCCGCATAGATATTTATGGCTACACTGTATGGTGTAGCCTTTTGTTATTTTTTGAACTTACCTAATTATATGTCTGAACTATCTAGTAAAGAAAAAGCAGAATGGCCTTTGTGGGAGGTTTTCATACGCAGCAAGGCAGGCCTTGACCATAAGCATGTAGGTAGCCTGCACGCAGCTGATGCTGATATGGCTATAGAAAATGCCCGCGATGTATATACACGCCGTATGGAAGGTATAAGTATATGGGTGGTGGAAAGCAAATATGTACGCGCTTCCAACCCTGATGATGCAGCGTCGCTGTACGATCCTGCAAATGATAAAATATACCGCCATCCTACATTCTATAATTTACCGGACGAGGTGAAATATATGTAGGCCTTCTGAAACTATTATTTAATGACTACTGACAATAACTTACTTCTCGATTATACATTAAGCCTTGCCGACAATGCATTGATCATTGGGCACAGGCTGAGCGAATGGTGTGGCCATGGTCCTATACTGGAGCAGGACATAGCACTTACCAATACATCTCTTGACCACCTCGGGCAGGCACGTAGCCTATACCAATATGCAGCAGAACAAGTAAATGCACTGGGCGCAGATGCAGAACAAAAATTATTTTCTTCTGAGTCGCTACAGGCTAATATTGCTTCGGGAAATGTAATTGATGAAGACGACCTCGCTTACCTGCGCGACGCATGGGATTTTAAAAACCTGCTATTGGCAGAGCAGCCTAATAAAGACTGGGCTTATACGGTAGCACGTTCTATGTATTTCGATATATTCCAGTATTTTCTTTTTAAAAACCTGGTAAACAGTAAAGATGTAACTATAGCTGCAATTGCCGAAAAATCGCTAAAAGAAGTAGAATACCATAAGCGCTGGAGCAGTGAGTGGGTGATAAGACTGGGTGATGGTACTGAAGAAAGTCGCCATCGTATGCAGACTGCAATAAATGATTTGTGGCCTTATACAGGCGAAATGTTTAAAATGAATAGGACTGATGTAGCAATGCTTGCTGCAGGCATTGGTGCAGACCTGGAAAGTATAAAAACACTGTGGCTGGAAGAAATAGTTGCAGTACTGGAGCAAGCTACCTTAGAGATGCCGGCACAGGGCTGGATGCATGAAGGGGGCAAGGAAGGCCGTCATTCAGAGCATCTTGGCTATGTACTTGCAGAGCTGCAGTTTATGCAGCGCGCCTACCCTAACCATGAGTGGTAAGTGTTAAATAAAATATACTTGCCGGAATAAAGATGCCTTAATGCTCGTTTCGCTAATATTACCTTGTTATCACCCGCCCAAAAAATGGGCACAGAATATTGTAACACAGTACCGACTGTTGCAGGAGCATATGCCTGAAACAACGGAACTGATACTGGTAGAGGATGGTGATGATAGCGTAACGGAAGATGATATAGCCCTGCTGAAAAAGCATATTGCAGCATTCCAATTTGTAGCTTATGATGTGAACCGTGGTAAGGGCTATGCAATAAGGCAAGGTGCAGCGCAGGCTACAGGCGATATCATCATTTATACAGATATAGATTTTCCGTACACTACAGAAAGCATAACAAGCATATACACTGCACTGAAAAATGATGAATGTGATGTAGCTGCCGGTGTAAAGAATGAGACTTACTATAAGCATGTACCATTTTCTCGCAGGGTAATATCAAAAAATTTCAGAAGGCTTATAAAATTGTTTCTTTCCATTCCCATTACCGATACACAATGCGGCCTGAAAGGTTTTCAGAAGAAATTAAGGCCTCTTTTCTTGCAGACCACTATTGACCGCTATTTATTCGATCTTGAATTTATTCGCAACAGTTATAAAAGGCGGTACAGAATAAAGGCCATACCCATAGAAATAAAACCAGAGGTAACATTTCGCATTATTAATTATCGTGTGTTATTGCCGGAGTTGCTCAATTTTGTCAAATTGTTATTTCAGCGCACTCCATAGCACCTCTTGCTGAAAGGATGAACAATAAGATATAATCGATAATTTAGCTGTGTACTTAAGGATGCTTAAGAACTATATACCACCATTGCATGAATAAATTATCCCGAACATCCTGGTTGCTGCTCACTATATTTTTAGCTATTTGTGCAACCACCTATTTATTTTCTTACATACTTACAGACCCGGGCCACCAGATAATGATGCTGGGGGGTGACGGTGGGAAAAATTATTTCACTTATCTCTATCATATTATTTATGATAAGGGAACATGGTTTAGCGGCATGAACTATCCCTATGGCGAAAACATAGTATATACAGACGCGCAGCCTATATTGTCTATACCACTATCCTATCTAAAAAGCTCCATGCATCTTAGCATTGAGAACTACCTGGCCATTATGCACCTTTGCATAGGCCTTAGCTATGTCCTGTCTATTGTATATACATGGAAAACGCTGTGCTATTTTAAAGTAAGCCCACCGATAGCTATGTTATTCTCTTTACTTATTGGCATTTTTTCACCACAGTTATTTAGGATTACCGGGCATTTTGGCTTGTCATACGTATGCCTGATACCTATGCTTTTTTACTGGACACTTCAATATCATTATAACAACAAACGCCGCTATGCTGTGTATATGTTTGTAGCCGGTATTATCATGAGTTTCTTTCACCTGTATTACGCGGGTATTGTCTTTTTCTGGATAGGGTTTTATGCCCTTGCAATATTCATTTTTATAAAAAGATCTTTCAGAGAAAAACTAAAGCATGTATTCCCTTTACTGCTGGTAGTAGCCTGTATATTTATTATTACCAAAGCCTTTATGTTACTTACGGACCCGGTAAAGGACAGGCCTACATATCCCTGGGGCATACAAGAATATGTAACACACACCGGAAGCCTGTTTACATCTACCTATTCTTCTTTCTGGCAACTGTTTAAAAGTAAAGCATGGTTTGGCGACCTGGATAGCTTTAATGAAGGCTACACCTACCTGGGTCTGGTAGTGATAGTAGTGTGTTTAATATCATTCGTTATTGGTATCAATGCCTTGATAAGAAAAAAGAAACATAAGCTGTTGATATCAGAGGCGCTATTTTCACCTGTATGGCTATTCATTGCATTTGGTTCATTGCTGCTGGCCTTTGGCATACCCTTTAAGTGGCTTGCAGATTATTTATCGTTGCTGCGACAGTTCCGCTCCCTGGGCAGATTTACATGGATATTCTATTATATAATTACGGTTTACAGTATTGTAGTCTTATATCACTGGCATGTAAAACTTCGTGGGTTGCATAAAAATATTGCAGCTTATACAATAGTAATTCTGGCTTTTCTGATATGGAGCTTTGAGGCAAATGGATATGTAAAATTTACGCATAAGATAGCCAATGGCGGCAAGTCTAACTATACAATATTTTTTTCGAAGAACGAACAGAGCTGGGTAGATTATTTGAAAGAGCATGGTTATAAAAAAGATGATTTTCAGGCAATGTTATTGCTGCCTTTTTTTCATGCCGGTTCGGATAAGTGGTGGATAGGTAATGAACGCTCTACCTGGCTGATGACCATGGGGGCTAAGGCATCACTGCAGCTGCATATGCCAATTATAGACGCCTATATCGCAAGGGCATCATGGTCGCAAGCAGCAGCACAGTTGCGCATAGTAGCCGGTCCACTTGCAGATAAACCTGTGCTGCAGATGCTGAAGAATGATAAGCCCTTCCTTCTATTTCAGTTTGACGAGGATGTGCTGGATCCCGACACTAAATACCTGTTGGAGGCATCTGATTCTATAGGGCATTTTTCGCAGTGCTATGTGTATGCCTGTTATCCGCAAAGGATATTGGCGAATGATAAAAAATATAGAGAACGATTATTGCCGACGTATAGTAACATGAAAGCAGGTGATAGCTGTATTGTGAATAAGGGTGCGTATTATATAAATCACTTCGACAATGGTCATTCTAAAGATATCTTTTTTGGTAGCAGTGCTGAAGAACCCGTGAAACGGGAAGCAGATACCTTGTTGACATTTGCAATAACGCCGGCAACAGATAGCCAGTTGTATGAATTTTCAGTATGGACCTTACTTAATAATGTGGACTATCGAAGCCCGGTAATAGACCTTGACCTGCTCGACTCAAGCGGGGCTGTTATTGAAATGATACAGGCCCCCGCTAAAGAAAGTGTAGACACAAAAGATATGTGGTTCAGAACCAATAAGTTTCTTAAATTGCCTATTCGCTGTAAACGCATTAGATGCAGAATAGAGAATGATCCTGCTCCATCTTACCTGTCGCTTGATGAAATGATGATGCGCCCTGCTGATGCCGTAATTATATCCAAGACAGCCAGTGGCAAGGCGATAGTAAATAACCATATTTATAAATAGTGATGAAATGAGCAGTGTAACAACAGAGCAGGTATATGAATGGTTGGCCTCGGTAACAGACCCTGAAGTACCTGTACTTACCATACTGGACCTGGGAATAGTGCGCGATGTGAAAATCGGAGAAAAAGATGCCAGACCTACTGTGACTGTAACAATAACACCGACCTATAGCGGTTGCCCGGCGATGGATGTGATAGGTATGAATATAAGAATGGCGCTGCTGAGCCAGGGCATAAAGGATATAAATATAGAGCTACAGCTAAGTCCCGCATGGACTACAGACTGGATGACAGAAGAGGGAAAAATAAAACTAAAGGAGTATGGCATAGCCCCACCAAATAGAAAAGCTTTCCAGGCACTAGGCTTATTTGAAGAAGAAGAGATTGAGTGCCCGCGCTGCGGCTCACACCATACAGAGTTGGTAAGCCAGTTTGGACCTACATCATGTAAGGCTTTATACAAATGCCTTAGCTGCTTTGAGCCGTTCGAGCATTTTAAGTGCCATTAATCTTATTTTATCAATTATCCCCGTTAACTTTAAACTGTGTACGAAACAAAAGATCAGCCTTTAGCACCCCGTCGCGTATTTTATATGCGCTTTCTGCGCAATCTATGGGTAGCCACCGAAATACTGTCTGTATGCCTGGCCCTTGGTATATTAGGCTATCACTATACGGCAAATATTCCCTGGATAGATTCGCTGCACAATGCTTCTATGATATTGAGCGGCATGGGCCCTGTAGTAGAGATAAAGACAACCGGAGGTAAATTATTTTCTTCATTCTATGCTTTATTCAGCGGCATAGCTTTTATTACTAATATAGGTATTATACTGGCCCCTGCGGCACATAGGCTTTTTCACAGGCTGCATGTGGAAACTGAGGATGATAAGGACGATAATAACAAGAAGAAAAAATCAGGAAACAGATAATACTTCCAGTGCCTTTTGGGCTGCTACCTGGCCTGCTTCTTTTTTATTAAAGCCTGTACCGCTGGCTACCAGCTCGCCATTCAGCATTATGCCTACTGTAAAGAGCTTGCGTGTGCCTTCTGTTTTTTCATCCAGTGTATCGAAGCTTATGTTGTGATTATTTTTCTGTGCCCAGCTTAGCAACTGATTTTTATAGTTGGTATCAGTGCTTTCCAGCAACTGTATATCTATGTATGGCTTTATTATCTGCTGCAGTATGAACCTGCGGGTCTTTACAAAGCCCTGGTCCAGGTAAACGGCGCCTATGAGGGCTTCCAGCGCATTGCCAAATATATGGCTGCGGCTTAGGCCACGATCATTTTTATTATACTGCACCATTTTCTGCAGCCCCATACGCATAGCTACATTATTCAGTGTTTCGCGGCGCACGATGCGTGAACGCAACTCTGTAAGATAGCCTTCGGGTTGGTATGGGTAACGCTTAAAAAGATATTCGGCTACTAAAGCGCCAAGTATAGCATCGCCGAGAAATTCCAGACGTTCATTATTATCCTGCGCATCATCTATTTTACTACGGTGGTTTAGTGCCATCTCATAATAAGGCATGTGCTTAGGTATGAAACCAAGCAAGTGTTCCAGCTGCAGCAATAACTGCTTATTTGGAGAAAATAAACGTAAGATGCGAGATCGTAGCCGCGCCAAAATTTATTCGACTATTTTTTTAAAGATAACTGATGCATTATGTCCGCCAAAACCAAATGTATTACTTAAGGCAACATTTATTTTCCTTTGTTGCGCTTTGTGAAAAGTAAAATTCAGCCGCGGATCGAATGCAGGGTCATCAGTAAAATGATTGATGGTAGGAGGCACCATATCATTTATAACAGACATGATACTTGCAATAGCCTCTATGGCACCGGCAGCACCCAGCAGGTGGCCTGTCATAGACTTAGTAGAGCTTATATTCATTTTATAAGCATGCTCACCAAATACTCTTTGTATCGCGGCCACTTCACTTATATCGCCCAGTGGGGTAGATGTGCCGTGCACATTAATATAGTCAATGTCTTCGGGCTTCATGCCGGCATCTTCCAGGGCATTCTTCATCACGTTGAATGCACCAAGGCCTTCGGGATGCGGCGCTGTAAGGTGATAAGCATCTGCACTCATGCCGCCACCAGCTACTTCGGCCAGTATTTTGGCACCACGGCGTTTGGCATGCTCATACTCCTCTATTATTATAGCACCTGCGCCTTCGCCCATTACAAAGCCATCCCTGTCGAGATCGAAAGGGCGACTGGCGGTTTTTGCGTCATCATTGCGCTCAGAAAGAGCTTTCATGGCATTAAAGCCGCCTATACCAGCTTCCGTAATCACTGCTTCGGAGCCACCGCATATTATAGCATCGGCCTTCCCGAGACGCACATAAGTAAGTGCATCTATAATAGAGTTGGTAGAAGACGCGCATGCGCTAACAGTGGAGAAATTGGGCCCGCGAAAGCCATATTTCATAGAAATATGCCCTGCTGCGATGTCCAATATCAGCTTAGGAATGAAGAATGGATTGAAACGTGGCGTACCATCTCCTGCATAGAAGTTTTTCATTTCTTCCATGAAGGTGATCATACCACCGATACCGGATGCCCAGATAACACCCACACGATCGGGGTTGATGTCGGGATTGCCCTTAAGGCCGGCGTGCGTTACAGCTTCGTCAGCGGCAGCAACTGCTACTTGAGAAAAACGGTCCAGCTTACGTGCTTCTTTTCTATCGAAGTAGTCTTCCGGGTTAAAGTTTTTCAGCTCGCAGGCAAAGCGGGTCTTGAACTTGCTGGCATCAAACTGCTTAATGAAATCGGCGCCCGAAACTCCATTAATCAATCCGTCCCAGTAGGCGGGTGCGGAGTTGCCTAATGGCGTCAGGGCACCGATACCCGTAACGACAGCGCGTTTTAGCGGTAAATTCATTGAAACAATTTCAGTCAGAGTAGATTTGAATTAAATTACTTCACGTGTTCTTCCAGATAAGAAATAGCCTGGCCCACTGTAGTGATGGTTTCAGCCTGTTCATCAGGGATAGAGATATTGAATTCTTTTTCGAATTCCATTATCAGTTCCACGGTGTCCAGGGAATCAGCGCCTAAGTCATTGGTGAAGCTAGCTTCTGGCGTAACTTCAGACTCATCAACACCCAGTTTGTCCACGATGATTTTTTTAACTCGATTTGCAATTTCAGACATGGTTATGCAATTTAATTTTATGGTGCAAAAATATACTTTTTGACAAAACGGAAAAGAGAATAAAATTTTATTTCAAACTTATTTCCGAAACAAATGTGAAAATACTTGAATAAGTTAGCATTTATTGGCCTTTTCCTCTACTATTTTGCCGTCGCGCATTATTAAAGTGCGGTCGGTAAGGGCGGCTAAAGCCTCATTATGTGTAATAAGAATAAATGTATAGCCGAATTTATCCCTAAGTTGTAAAAAAAGCTCATGTATCGCCTGTGCATTGGCACTATCCAGGTTGCCGGTAGGCTCATCTGCCATTACCAGCGATGGTTTTGTTACCAGCGCACGGGCTATAGCCACTCTTTGCTGTTCGCCACCTGAGAGCTCAGACGGTTTATTGTCCAGTCGGCTGCCCAAGCCAACGGTTTCCAGCATCTGCCCGGCTATTTTCAGGGCTTCCTTTTTTCCTTCCCCCTCTATCCACAGTGGCACAGCCACATTTTCCACAGCACTTAGCTCAGGCAGCAGGTGATGAAACTGGAACACAAAGCCCATATGCCTGTTGCGAAACTTAGCCTGCTTTTTGGCCGGAAGCCTGAAAACATCTACGCCATCTATTGTTACAACGCCACTATCGGGCCTGTCAAGCGCCCCTATCAGGTGCAACAGTGTGCTTTTGCCGGCCCCTGACGGCCCAATGATAGATACTATCTCGCCTTTAGTGACGTTTAAACTAACATCATTAACTACACTAAGATTGGAATACTTTTTGAGCAGGTTAGTAGCGGAAAGCATATTGTAAAAATGCCTCAATTTGGCAGTAATAACAATTAAAATTTTAAATGAAAGTTATACATGATGCAGAAACAAGAAAAAAAGAATACAAGCTTAAACTAATAAAATTTGTATTTCTTAAATGAAAACTTACATTTGCCACAAATCAAGAACAAAATAAATATTTAATAATATGTTTTGGACATTAGAATTAGCCTCACATCTGGAAGACGCTCCATGGCCTGCTACAAAAGATGAGCTTATTGACTATGCTATCCGTTCTGGTGCGCCATTAGAAGTAGTTGAAAATTTGCAGGAACTTGATGACGAAGGAGAAATATACGAAGGTATTGAAGATATATGGCCCGACTACCCTACACAGGAAGACTTCTTCTTTAATGAGGATGAGTATTAAGCTCAGACAACAAGCACGATCAAAAAATATTGTCTCGCTACAAAGCGGGACTTTTTTTATGCAGTGTATTGATTGGAAATATTAAAAATGCAAGAGTAATCTAATACCCACCAAGCTCAGACAAATGGCCAGGATGCGTATAATAAGATGTGTCTTGATCTTATGAGAAAGAAAAGCACCAAGCTGCGCACCGGGTATTACACCTATAGCAAGGCCTATAACCATGCGTGTAGCTTCGTGCGTATAGCTGCCGCGTATAATGTGCGTAATGACACTGACGGTGGACATAATGGCGAGTATGAAGTGCGAAGTAGCAGTGGCTATGTAGACAGGAAACTGCAGCACATGCACCATGGCAGGCACGTGTATAATACCACCACCTATACCCAGCAGCGGTGACAGGAAGCCGACCAGTATGCTGATGATGATGCCGTACCGCTGGTTGAAATGATAACTGTGCACTATACCGCTGCTATCTGTAATGGTGTGATGCTTAAGATTCTTTGAATTTTTTTGTGCTTCTGTGGCAGGTTTTGTTTCCTTACCGCTCTTTATAAATAGATAAGTAGCCAGGCCAATGAGCAGGATGCCGAAAATTATGTCGAAAAGATTTTTGGGTATATACTTTACCAGCAATACACCGCCAATAGAGCCGGGAATGGTATATAGTGCAAATATTATCCCCGACTTATAATCTATTCTTCTTGACTTGGCATATGCTATGGAGCCAGAGATGGCGTTGAGCGCTACTATGGCTATAGATATTGCAGTTACTGTATTAGGTGCTAGGTCGGGCTTGGCTAACAGCAGGAGCGGGACAAGTAGAAAACCACCACCTGCGCCTATTAAGGTGCCAAAGGTACCAATAACCAAGCCTACCAAGATGAGTACTATAAAATTGTCCATCATAGATACTGCGAAATTAGGTAAACTGTGCGGGTGGTAATGGAACAATTGTGGGATAATAATAGAGCGGGTGGCAGAGCAACCTGCAGGCATGTATGTACTGTGTAGTTATTATTTCTTTTTGCAAAGAATAATATACAGCTGCAAACCTTTTTCACAAAAATGCAGTCTTTATTCTAACTACTTGTTACCTGTATATTTCGAACAACTATGAACAAACTATTTTCGTTTCGCCTGCTTTTCTTTTTTCTTATCTGCACACAAATTGCCAATGGCCAATCTTTTAAATGGGTAAAAGGTGGTGGGACAGGGCAATATATAAGCAAATCTACAACCCCCGGCGCATGGCGTGTAGAAGGTACCTACCAAATGTGCGTTGATAACAATGGCAATATTTATGCATTAAGCGAAGTGGGCTATGATGCTTTAGTGGCAGATACGTTTCATTTAGGCGCCGGCTATGGAAGCAATGCCAATCTATTGCTGACAAGTTATACCTGTAACGGGGAAATGCGCTTTGCCAAATTTATTGCTGCCTCCGGTGAAACCGGCTCTTGCAGCTTACTGGCCGATAGTGCTGGCCATATT
>Ga0207647_10004259_pt1 | contig 10606 bp, 9 predicted proteins | sample KBSCornC2_FD_184295 | JGI IMG/M metagenome (GOLD analysis project Ga0207647, IMG submission 184295) | Corn rhizosphere microbial communities from Kellogg Biological Station, Michigan, USA - C2 (SPAdes) (version 2) | ecosystem: Host-associated > Plants > Roots > Rhizosphere ...
ACAAGCACGACAAGCACGACAAGCACGACAAGCACGACAAGCACGACAAGCACGACAAGCACAGCACGCCCCGACAGGCGCGCACCTTGCTCGAAAGCGCGACGGTGACTTCACCGTTCCCGCTTTCGACAAGGAGGGCCTGACATGAAAGCAGTGGTATTTCACGGCATCGGCGACATTCGCATCGATACGGTACCCGACCCGGAAGTCTCGCAACCGACCGACGCGGTCGTGCGCCTGACCGCCAGCGCGATCTGCGGCACCGACCTGCACATGGTGCGCGGTACGCTCGGCGGAATGAAGCCGGGCACGATCCTCGGCCATGAGGGCGTCGGCATCGTCGAGACGGTCGGGCGCGACGTGCGCAACCTCAAGCGCGGCGATCGCGTGCTGATTCCGTCGACGATCGCGTGCGGCAGCTGTGCGTACTGCCGCGCGGGCTACACCGCGCAATGCGACGTCGCGAATCCGGGCGGCCCGCGCGCGGGCACCGCGTTCTTCGGCGGCCCGGCGGACACGGGCCCGTTCGACGGGCTGCAGGCCGAATACGCGCGCACGCCGCTTGCGAACGCGAGCCTGATCCGGCTGCCCGACGCAATCGACGACGACCGCGCGATCCTGATGTCCGATATTTTTCCGACCGGCTATTTCGGCGCGCAGCTCGCGGAGGTGAAGCCGGGCGACACGGTGGCCGTGTTCGGCGCGGGGCCGGTCGGCCAGTTCGCGATCGCGAGCGCGAAGCTGCTGGGCGCGGGACGCGTGATCGCGATCGACCGCATCGCGTCGCGCCTCGACATGGCATGCGTGCAAGGCGCGGAAACGATCGACTTCTCCGAGGAAGACCCGGTCGACACGGTGCTGCGTCTCACCGGCGGGATCGGCGTCGATCGCGTGATCGACGCGGTGGGCGTCGACGCGATGCGCGCGACGCACGGCCCGGCCGCGGCCGATCGCGACGCGGCGCGCGCCTTCGATGCGGAAGTCGACGCCGTCGCGCCGCGCCGCAAACCGGACGGCCGCTACTGGACGCCGGGCGACGGGCCGTCGCAGGTGCTGCAATGGGCGGTGCGCGCGGTCGCGAAGGCCGGCACGGTCGCGGTGATCGGCGTGTATCCGCCGCAGGCGCGCGTATTCCCGATCGGCGAGGCGATGAACCGCAATCTCACGATCAAGATGGGCAATTGCAATCACCGGACCATCACGCCGCACTTGATCGAGCTGGTGCGCAGCGGCGCGTTCGACCCGGTGTCGGTGCTCACGCGCTGCGAGCCGCTGACGAACGCGATCGACGCGTACCGCGCATTCGACGTGCGCGAGCCCGGCTGGATGAAAGTGAAGCTGACGCCATGACGATCCCACTGGAACGAGGAGCACTGCGATGAGCGATACGAATACTCGCTACGACAACTGCATGGCCGCGTGCGACGCGTGCGCGCATGCCTGTGACGCGTGCATGGCCGCGTGCCTGGCGGAGCCCGACGCACACAAGCTGGCCGACTGCATCGCGCTCGACATCGAATGCGCGCAGCTGTGCCGCTTCGCGTCGGGCGTGATGGCGCGCGGCAGCGTGGTCGCGCCGCGCGTGTGTGCGCTGTGCGCGCAGGTATGCGAGCTGTGCGCGGTCGAATGCCTGCGGCATCTGCACGAACATTGCCGGCGCTGCGCGCTGGCGTGCGACGCATGCGCGGCGATGTGCCGCGCGATGGCTTGAGCGAGAGGGCCTACGCGCACGCCTGCTCGAGGGTTCGAGCGAAGGCGCGAGCGATCGCGCACACGGTCATGGCGTGCCATGTACCGTGCGCGCGACACGCTGCAGCAGCGCGTCGAGCACGGCCATCTCGAGGGGTTTCACGAGGTGATCGTCGAAGCCCTCGCGCGCCGTGCGCGCGAGATCCGACGAGCTGGCATGACCGGACAGCGCGACACAGATCATGCCGCCCGGCGTGTCGATCGCGCGCAGTTCGTGCAGCAGCGTGTAGCCGTCGACGTCGGGCATCGACAGGTCGATGAGCATCAGGTGCGGAACGGCTTCGCGCACGAGCGCCAGCGCGTCGCTCGCGTTGTACGCGACGCGCGGCACGTGCCCCTTCAGTTGCAGCAGCACGGCGAGCGTGTCGGCCGAGTCGCGGTTGTCGTCGACGACGACGATGTTCAGCGGCGCGGCGGCCGGCTTCCCGGCGCGCGGCGCCGGCGCTTCCGCCCGTGCCGTTTCCACGTGGTGCTCGACGGGCAACCGTATCGTGAACGTCGCGCCGTGGCCGGGGCCCGCGCTTTCGGCGGAGATCCTGCCGCCATGCAGCTCGATGAACGACCGGCAGATCGCGAGGCCCAGCCCGAAGCCGTCGGACGGGCGCCGGCCCGGCACGCCGTCCTGGTCGAACAGGTCGAAGATCGTTTCGAGCGAACCCGCCGCGATGCCGACGCCGTGATCGGTCACGCGAATCGCGACGGTCGAACCCTCGCGGTCGGCGGAGACGTCGATGCGCGCGCCGGGCGGCGAGAACTTGGACGCGTTGTCGAGCAGGTTGTGCAGCACCTGCACGAGCCGCGCGGCGTCGCCGCGCACCACCACGGGCTCGGGCGGCAGTTCGACGCGAAGATGCTGCTGGCGCGCGGCCAGCTTCGGCTGGATGCTCTCCACGCCGCGGCACACGACGTCGCGCACGGTCACCGGCGCGTTGTCGAGCTCGACCTTGCCGGCCGTGATGCGCCCGACGTCGAGCAGATCGTCGACGAGCCGCGTCAATTGTCCGACCTGACGGTGCACCGCGTCGCGGCATTGCGCGAGCATCGGCGCCGGATCGGGCAGCGTTTGCAGCACGCTGACGGAGTGGCGCAGCGGTGCGAGATGGTTGCGCAGTTCGTGCGCGAGCATCGCGATGAACACGCTGAGCCGGTGCGTCGACATTTCCAGTTCGGCGAGCCGCTTGCGCTCGGTCATGTCGCGCGTGATCTTGATGAAGCCGGCCAGCTGGCCCTCATGATCGCGCACGGCCGTGATCGTCACGCTGGCCCAGAACAGCGAACCGTCCTTGCGCACGCGCCAGCCTTCGTCCTCGAAACGGCCGTGCACGCTCGCTTCGCGGAGCCCGAGCGCGGGCCGGCCCGCGGCGATCGCGTCGGGCGGATAGAAGCGCGAGAAATGGTGGCCGATGATCTCGGTGGTGCGATAGCCCTTGATGCGCTCCGCGCCCGCGTTCCAGGTCGCAACGTTGCCTTGCGGATCGAGCATGAACACCGCGTAGTCGGTGATCGCACCGACGACGGTTTCGAAGCGGAACTCGGCGAAGCGATGCAGCAGATCGCGTGCATCGGCGGGGCCGAGCGGCGGAGGCAATTCGGAAATGGCGTCGTCTTTGTTCATCGAACCTGAGTCTAATGAGGGTGGCCTCGGGCCAACTCGGCCGCGCCTGGCGAGACCGGCGGCGGCGATTCGAACCGGATTGAGTCGCTCGAAAGCATACGGGAACCCGATTCACCTGATCAATGGGTGCGCATTGTGCATGCCGCCTATTGGATGACGCGCTCGATCGCGCTTCCGGCCGCCCGATCACCGCGGACGCGGCATGCCGATTGCGTCGTGGTCCGACCCGCGCTACACGGGCGCATCGGGCACGCAGGCGGTCCTGCGGCCCGGCGGAACACGAGGACATCGACATGAACAGTACACTGAATCCCGACAACGAGCCGGTCGGCCCGGACGACGAGAACGCGTCGCGCGGGCGCGACGGACGCGCACTGGGCCCGAGCGACTCGTCCGACAGCGGCAGCGACACGGCCGGCGCGCGGCGCCATCCGTTCGACATCGATTCGCCGCTCGACGAGCACGCGCTGGAGCGCGGCGACGCGGCGCTCGACAGCGATACGGACCGTGCCGGCACCGGCGAGCGCGCGTCCGCGGACGGCGATGCGGGCCTCGAGGACGCCGCGGATATCGAGCCGGACCGCACGGAACGATTCGACGAGGCCGGCGGCCTTGAAGACCCGGACGAGCCGACAGGCCCGGGCACCGGTGGCGCATAGGGCCCGATACGGCGCGGTTCCGCGCAAAAACTGCAATCGCGTTGCAGATAGGGGCGGCAGCCGGCGCCGGCGACCGGCGTTCGACCGGAGAGCGCCCGAGAACACGGAAAAGCAGGGGACGGCGTAAACCGACGAGCCGCGGCGAGTCGCCAACCCGCGTCGCCGTGTCGGGCCTTGCCACGAACGCGGCACGCGATTTGCAACCAACCGAACCACGCGCGCCGCGCTGCGGCATGGAGCCGTGCGCGGCACTGGGGCGCGCAAGGAGGACACGATGCAACGACGATATCCGGGACGGCAAGCCGAACGCAGCGGGCCGCCCGACTGGCAGGAACGCGGCGAACGTGCGTACCGGGGCGGCGAGCGCGACTTTCGCGGCGACGAAACCCGGCGGCACGACGCCGACTATGAATCCGCGTACCGGCGCTTCGCGAGCGAGAACGTCGGCCCGGAAGACTGGGGCAGCGAATGGAGCGAACGCTCGGCGCGCACGTCGGCCGAGCGGCGTCCGGGCGACGTCGGCGACTGGCGCGACGCGCCGGGCGGGTCGCGCGATCCGGAGTGGGAAGCCGAGCGAGGCTACGGCAGCCGCGGTCGTCGCATGGAAGGTGGGGAGGGCCGTGAAGGCCGCGAAGGGCGTGAAGGTCGGTATGGCGGCGATCAGCCGGGATTCCGCGAGCATTACCGGATGGGCGGGTACGGCGGCGAGCGCGACCATGATCCGCGCGATCCACACGATCCGCGCCGTACCGATGCGCAACGCGAGGCCATGCGCCAGCGCCGTGGCCCGAAAGGCTATACGCGCTCGGACGAGCGCATTCGCGAGGACGTGTGCGAGCGGCTTGCGCACGCGCTCGACATCGACGTGAGCGACGTGTCCGTGCAAGTGCGCGACGGCCGCGTCGAACTGGACGGCACCGTGCCGTCGCGCTGGATGAAGCACGACATCGAGGACATCGCCGACGGCTGCATGTGCGTGCGCGACGTCGAGAACCGCGTGCGGGTGCGCCGCAACGATGACGAACACCAACCGGGCACGGTGCTGCATCCGTCCCAACGCACCGTCACGCCGACGCAGCCCGCCGTGCGCGACCCCGAACCGGGCAGCGGCACCGGCCGCGACCGCGAATCGCACCATTGACGGCCGATGCGCGGGACGACCCGACCACGGACCCAGGCCTCGCGCGCATGACGGCCGGCACCGACGAGCTGGCGCGCGACGGCCGCGACCCGCGCGGCAACGGCGCGCGCCATGACCGCCGCGATCCCCGCGACAACCGCGACGACGGCGCGCGCGGGCTGCGCATGCGTATCGCGCTCGAGCTGTGGCGCGCGATCCGGCATTACCGCACGCGCGTGTTCGCCGCGATCGTGCTGCTGGTGCTCGCGAAGGCGGCGGCCGTATCGGTGCCGCTGCTGCTGAAGGATATCGTCGACGGATTCGGCCGCGCGGCCGGCCAGCCGATCGCGCTGCCCGTGCTGCTGCTGTTCGCGTATGCGGTCGTGCGCTTCGCGGCGAACGCGCTGAACGAAGTGCGCGACATGACCTTCGTGCAGGTCACGCAGCACACGGTCGCGTCGTTTACCGTCCGCACGTTCGGCCATCTGCACCGGCTCGGCGCGCGCTTTCATTCGCAGCGCGAGACCGGCATGGTCGTGCGCGATCTCGAGAAAGGCACGGCCGGCATCGCGTACCTGCTCGGCGTCGCGGTGTTCACGATCGTGCCGACCGCGATCGAGATCGGCTCGGTGCTGGTGATCGTGATCAGCAAGTACGGCGGCGGCTTCACCGCGATCATCCTCGTCACGTTCGCCGTCTACGCGGCGTACACGACCGTGTTCACCCGCCGGCGGACGCGCTACCAGCGCCGCGTGAACGCGCTCGAGGCCGAATCGAACTCGCGCGTGGTCGACAGCCTGCTCAACGTCGACACCGTCAAGTACTTCGCGCGCGAGGACGTCGAACGCAGCCGGCTCGAACGCGTGCTCGACGACTGGCGCGAGGCCGGCGTCGAGAACCAGTACGCGCTGTCGACGCTGCACATCGGGCAGAGCGCGTGCATCGGCGCGGGCATCGCGGCGGTGATGCTGCTGGCCGGCCAGTATGTCGCGCGCGGCACGATGACGGTCGGCGACCTGGTGCTGATCAACGCATACATCATCCAGATCAGCCTGCCGCTGAACGCGCTCGGCTTCGTGTTCCGCGAGGCGAACGATGCGATGACCAATATCGAACGCCTGTTCGGGCTGCTCGATGCGCGCGGCCAGCCGGGCGAGGACGGCGACGCGCCGGGCGCGCAGCCGCTCGCGGTGCGCGGCGGCGCGATCGAGTTCGAGCATGTCGACTTCAGCTACGAGCCGAGCCGGCAGATTCTGTGGGATGTATCGTTTCGCATCGAGCCCGGGCAGTCGGTCGCGGTGGTCGGCGGCAGCGGCTCGGGGAAGTCGACGCTCGCGCGGCTGCTGTTCCGGCTGTACCAGCCCGATGCCGGCACGATCCGGATCGACGGCCAGGACCTGCGGCTCGTGACCGAGCGCAGCCTGCGCGATGCGCTCGGCATCGTTCCGCAGGACACGATCCTGTTCAACGACACGCTGGCCTACAACATCGCGTACGGCAGGCGCGACGCGACGCGCGGCGACGTGATCGCGGCCGCGCGCGGCGCGCAGCTCGACACGTTCATCGAACGGCTGCCCGATGCGTACGACACGCGGGTCGGCGAGCGCGGCGTGCGGCTGTCGGGCGGCGAGCGGCAGCGCGTCGCGATCGCGCGCGCGTTGCTGAAGGCGCCGCCGATCGTCGTGTTCGACGAGGCGACATCGGCGCTCGACACGCGCTCGGAACGCGCGATCCAGCAGGAACTGATGCGCGTCGCGCGGCACCGCACGAGCCTCATCATCGCGCACCGGCTGTCGACGATCGTCGATGCCGACCGGATCCTCGTAATGGAGCACGGCCGGCTCGTCGAGCAGGGCACGCACGACGAGCTGCTGACGAGCGACGGCGTGTATGCGCAGATGTGGTCGCTGCAGGCGAAGCAGCGCGAGCTGGAGCGCACCGAAGCGAAATTCGCGCGGCAGCCGGTGCGGATCAATCCGCTCGTCGCGCACGTGCTCGACTCGCTGGCGGAGGCGGCCACCCGGCGCGGCGTGCCGGTATTTCGCGAACTGTCGAACGAGGATCTCGTCGTGAAGGCCGATCCGGCCGCGCTACGCCGCTTCGTGTGGGAGCTGTGCCGCGGCGGGATCGACGCGAGCGGCGGCGGCCAGGTCGAGGTGCGCACCGCGCGCCACGACCCGGAAGCGCGCATCACGATCACCTGCGCGGGCGTCGAGGCGCCGGAGTTGTCGCTGCTCGATCTCGAACGGCTGCAGGACACGATCGAGGATGCCGGCGGCTACGTCGTGCGCGAGCGCGACGACCACGGCGTGACGTTGCACCTGTCGCTACCGATGTGCGCGGTGGCGCCGGCATCGCTACAGGCGGCCGGTGCCGGCGCAACCGTGCCGACGAAACCGCTCGACGGCGTGCGCATCGCCTGCGTCGACGATCACGACGAAGCGCGCGAGGCGCTCACCGCGCTGCTGAAGTTCGCCGGTGCGGACGTGCGCGCGTTCGCGTCCGGACAGGCGCTGCTCGACGACCTGTGGCACGCGCGCCGCGCGGACTGGCCGGCGCTGCTCGTGTGCGACATCGACCTCGGCGACGACGAGGAGGACGGCTACACGGTGATGCGCCGGGTCCGTCAGCTCGATGCCGAACGCCCGCGCGACGGCCGCGCGCCGCTCGAGGCGCTCGCGTTGTCCGGCCATGCGCGCGAACGCGACCGCACCCGCGCGGTCGAAGCGGGTTTCCATGCATACCTGACCAAGCCCGCCGCGGCGGACGACCTGATCGCGGCGCTGCGCGCGCTCGCGTTTTCCTCCGGAGAACTCCATGCCGAACCTTCTGAATCCGACGCCCCCCGAAACCCTGACCCAGCGCCGCGGCGGTAGCGCGTTCGCCGATCGCCAGGCCGCGGTCGCGGCCGTCGAGCTGCTGCTGCCGACGTTGTCGGCCGCGTTGCAGAGCGACTTCGTCGGCGACAGCGGCTGTCTGCACATCGTGATCATGGATCCGGCGCTCGGGCCGCGCGACGCTGCATTCGAGGACGCCATCCTCTACGAGTTCTCGCTGCCCGACCCGAAGGACTGGGATGCCGACTATCGCGCCTACGCACGCGCGAAGGCGCGGCTGTCGTGGGAAACCGGCCGCGACGGCCACGTCGTGCAGGCGCTGGAGCCGTACCGGCTGCGCGCGGGCGACACGAACCTGTGGGGCGGTGTCGCGCAGCACGGGATCGTGGTCGGCGTGTCGGGCGCGCAACCATGGTTCGACGAGGCGTTCGCGGGCTGCATCGCGCACTGCCTGCGCGCGCTCGCGAAGCACCGCGCGCAGGCGACGCCGGACGCGCTCGCGATCTGAGCCCGGGCGCGCGGGCACGTTTTTACAGCCCGTTATAAAAAAGCCAGCGACCGCGCGCCGCCTGCCGACACGGCACGGGCGCGCGCGCACGGGCATGCTTCTCGCTGTACCCCTGTACCGACGCTTGTCGCGACAAGTGTCACGGCCACGATTCTGACGATTCTTCGGACGCATACAGGAGGTGCATGTGAACGCGACTCACGATCCCGCCCGCCAATCTCTTGCCGGACGCACCGCGCTCGTGACGGGCGGCGGCCGCGGCCTCGGCGAGGCCATCTGCGAGGAGCTGGCGCAACACGGCGCGCACGTGATCGTCGCCGATCTCGACGGCGACCGCGCGGCGGCCGTCGCGCAACGACTCGAGCGGCATGGCGGCCAGGCGGTCGGACGGCCGCTCGACGTGCGCGACGAAGCGTCGGTGCTGCAGGTGGTGCACGACGCGCGCGAGGCGCTCGGCGATCTCGACGTGATCGTCAACAACGCGGCGATCGACGTGACCGCGCCGATCGACGACGTCAGCGTGGCAGCGTGGCAGCAGGTGATGATGACGAACCTGTTCGGCCCGTACCTGATGTGCCACGCGGCCGTGCCGATGATGAAGGCGCGCGGCAGCGGCCATATCGTCAACATCGCGTCGACGGCATCGAAGCGCGCGTGGCCGAATGCATCCGCGTATCACGCGACGAAGTGGGGGCTGCTCGGGCTGTCGCATGCGCTGCATGCGGAGTTGCGGCCGGCCGGCGTGAGCGTGTCGGCGATCGTCGCGGGCGGGATGCGCACGCCGTTCCTGCTCGACCGCTTCCCCGACATCGACGAGGACACGCTGCAGCCGCCCGAGCACGTCGCGGCCGCGGTGCGGTTCGTGCTGACGCAGCCGCCGGGCACCGTGGTGCCGGAGCTGATGGTGCTGCCGATGAAGGAGACGTCATGGCCCTGAAGCGCGAACGGCGGCTGCCGGGCGCCGTGCTGCTCGACAAGGACGGCACGCTGCTCGAGAACGTGCCGTACAACGTCGATCCCGCGCGGATGAAACTCGCGCCGGGCGCGGCGCGCGCGCTGCGTACGCTCGGCGAGACCGGCATGCCGATCGCGGTCGTGTCGAACCAGCCGGGCGTCGCGCTCGGCCGCTTTACCGAACGTGAGCTTGGCGCGGTCCGCCAGCGTCTCGCCGAACTGTTCGAAGCGAACGGCGCGGTGCTGGCGGACTTTTTTTACTGCCCGCATCACCCGGCGGGCAGCGTGCCGCGCTACACCTGCGACTGCATCTGCCGCAAGCCGCGCCCCGGCATGGTGCGCCGCGCGCTCGCGACGCTCGGCGCGGTCGCCGAATGGAGCTGGATGATCGGCGACATCCTCGATGACGTCGAGGCCGGGCGCGCCGCACGCTGCGGCACGATCCTGGTCGACTGCGGCAACGAGACCGAATGGCGGATCGATGCCACGCGCACGCCGCTCCACGTGGTCACCCGTCTCGACCTCGCCGCCGACATCGTCGTGCGCGAGGCCGTGCGCCGTCACGGCTCGTGGGTGCGGCGATGAGCGCGGCGTGGGATCGTGCACGCCGGATCCTGTGCGTGCGGCTCGACAGCCTCGGCGACGTGCTGATGACGACGCCCGCGCTGCGCGCGCTGAAGGAGAGCGGCCACGGCCGCCGGCTCACGCTGCTGACTTCGCGCACCGGCGCCGCGCTCGCGCAGCATCTGCCGATGGTCGACGACGTGTGGACGTATGACGCGCCCTGGGTCAAGCATCCGGACGCGCGCGGCGATCCGGTCGTCGATCTCGACATGATCGACCGGCTGCTGGCCGGCCACTTCGACGCGGCCGTGATCTTCACCGTGTACAGCCAGAGCCCGCTGCCGGCCGCGATGATGTGCTGGCTCGCGGGCATCCCGCTGCGGCTCGCGCATTGTCGCGAGAATCCGTATGAACTATTGACCGACCGCGTCCCGGAACTTGAGCCGGAATCGTTCGTGCGCCACGAGGTCGCGCGCCAGCTCGCGCTGGTGCGCTCGATCGGCGCGAAGACGTCCGACTGGCGGATGGCGTTCGAGCCCGGCGACGCGGCGCGCCACGCGCTGCACGCACGCCTGCGTGCCGCGCTGGAGCGCATCGGCG
>Ga0207647_10004261_pt1 | contig 10605 bp, 8 predicted proteins | sample KBSCornC2_FD_184295 | JGI IMG/M metagenome (GOLD analysis project Ga0207647, IMG submission 184295) | Corn rhizosphere microbial communities from Kellogg Biological Station, Michigan, USA - C2 (SPAdes) (version 2) | ecosystem: Host-associated > Plants > Roots > Rhizosphere ...
CACTCCCGCCGCATCGACGACGAGACCGGTGTCGCAGTGCCGTCGGTGCGCGCGACGGCGACCGCGCTGCCGTACGCCGACAGGTCCTTCGACGTGGTGTTCTGCTCCTTCGGCGCGATGCAGTTCATCGCCGACCTCGACGTCGCGGTGGCCGAGGTCGCCCGGGTCCTGAGACCCGGCGGACGGTTCGCGTTCTCGATCACCCACCCGACGCGCTGGAGCTTCCCCGACGACCCGTCGGAGGCGGGGCTCACGGCTGCGACGTCGTACTGGGACCGCACGCCGTACGTCGAGGTGGACGACGAGACGGGTCTGGTCTCGTACGTCGAGCACCACCGCACGCTCGGGGACTGGGTGGCGCTGCTTGCGGGCACCGGGTTCCGGATCGTGACGCTGCTCGAGCCGGAGTGGCCCGAGCAGCACGACCGGGTGTGGGGCGGCTGGTCACGGGTCCGGGGTCGGCTGACGCCGGGGACCGCCGTCTTCGCTGCCGACCTCGACCGCTGATCCCGCGCGGGTCCGCTCCGCCCGGGCTACGCCTTCGGCAGGAACGGCACCGCACGCCGACGCAGCGCGAAGGCACCCAGCCCCAGCCCGCCGAGGACGACCGCCAGCAGCAGCCGCTCCACGTTGCGCGAGCCCTGGCCGTCGCTGCCGTTGAGCTCGAAGTCGTAGGCCATCAGACCCATTGCACCGGTCGGGGCGCCGTAGAGCATGCCGTCGGTGTGTGCGCGCTTGGCACCCTCGGTCAGGCTGGCGTAGAGCTTCCCGTACTGCTGGGTGGTGTCCTTGCCGGCCTGCACGATCTTCACGACTCCGCGCTTGGACAGCTCGTCAGCGCCACTTTCGAGGCGCGGCGCTCCGTCGCGCGCCTGCTGCATGCCCTCGGCCAGCTGGTGAGAGCCCGCCGCGGCGGTGCTCAAACCGTCGGAGAGCTGGTGCGCACCGTCGGCGAGCTGAGCCGACCCGTCCAGCGCCTGACCGGTGCCGTCGGCCAGCTGGTGGCTGCCGCTGTCGAGCTGTCCGAGGCCGTCGGCCAGGGCCGCCGCCCCGCAGCGCAGCGTCTTGGTCGGGTCGCAGCCCGGGGTCGGCGCACCCAGACCGTCGAGGATCTGCGCGCGCAGCGTGTCGACCAGCAACGGGACGCCGCCCTTCACCGCGAGCGCCGCCTCCCTGATGCCACAGTCGTCGGCGGTGGTCTTGGTCCGCTGCGCCTTCGCGCAGTCGGCCAGCGCGTTGGGGTTGGACAGCCCGGCTCGCAGCTGGTCGAGACCGGCGCCGGGGGCGAGCAGCTGCTCGTCGGCCTTCTGCGCGATCGTGTTGAGGCTGGTCTGGAGCAGCTCGAGCTGCTGGTCGAAGAGGTCCTTGGTGGGCTGGCCGGCGTCGAAGAGAGCCGAGAGCGCGTCGACCTTGTCGCTGCAGGACGGGTCGCCGGAGCACCCGGTGGTCGCCCGGATGTTGGCGAGCTGCTTCATCAGGTAGCCCTCGGTCACGATCGTGACCTTGCCGAGCACGATCGGAGCGTCCGAGGGCGCCTGACCGCGGCTCTGGCCGACCGAGAATCCCAGCGTCTTGACCGCGTCGATCGCGCCGCACTTCTGGGGCTCGGTGCCGGTGATGGTCGAGCTGAGGCAGTCATTGCCCGTGCCGACCTCGAGGCCCTGCTGGATGGCGTTGAGCCCGCCGAGGACGGTCTTCTTGGTCGCCGGGTCGTTGACGTTGCCGACGCCCTGGGCGATCTGGGTCAGGGCGCCCAGGAGCAGCTGGTACTTCTTGTTGTGCGCCAACGTGTTGGGCAGGGTCGCCAGCGCGGTGTGCAGCTGGGTCAGGCCCGCCGCTAGCTTGTGCCCTCCGTCGCTCGCCTGGTGGGCCCCGTCGGCGAGCTGGCCGGCACCGTCGTCGATCTTGCCCAGCCCGGTGTTGAGCTGGAGGGCGCCGTCGGAGAGCTGCTGTGAGCCGGGCGCCGCCTGGCCGGAGAGCCCGGCGTCCAGCTGGTGTGCCCCGTCGTTCAGCTTGATCAGTCCGGCGAGCAGCTGTCCGGCGCCGTCGCGCAGACGCAACAGGTTGGTGTTGATCTTGGTCGCACCCTCGGCGAGCTTCTCGCCGGTGTCGGCACCGGACTGGTAGCTGGAGGCCGCCGTGGAGAACGTCGGGTTGGTCAGCGGGTCGACCGGGACCGCCGTGAACGACACAGGCGGGACCAGGCCGTCGGTGAGGTGCGCCTGGTAGCCGAAGGACATCGTGGTGGAACCGATCGGCGGGAACAGGGTCAGCAGGTACTGCATCTGCGTCCCCCCATGGCCGTCACCGCCCATGCTGGCGGCCTGTGATCGGACATCGGTGAAGTTCTTCGGCAGGGTGAAGCTGACCGTGCCGACGAGCGGCACCGGAACGTCGCCCATCTCGGTCTTGGTGCCGCCCGTCCCGTCGGGGAACGTCAGGGGCACCTGCTTGCTGGTCAGGTTCTTGACCGTGTATGTCACCTTCAGGTCGCCGGTCTTGCCGACGAGGTCGTCGGCTGTGACCTTCTTGCCGTCGAGCTCGTAGACGACACCGATGGACAGCGGCAGCTTGTCCGAGTCGAAGTTGCTCACGCTGCGCGTCTGGGTGACCCCGTTGACGTCGTAGGTCTTGTCGACGACGCCGTCCTTGGCGCCGACGCCGCCGAAGCCGTTGAGGTTGCGCAGTCCGTCGGTGTCGACCGGGTTCTGCACCGAGATCGAGCCGTCACCGGTGAACGTGAGCTGCTCGTAGAGCCGGGAGCTCGCGATCTTGCCGTCGGGGCTCAGGTAGGTCTGCACCGTCTCGGTGTTCACCGTCGAGACGGAGTCATTGCCCGCCGCCAGGGCCGAGCCCGGGCCGAGCCCCACGACCGCGGTCACGGCCAACAGGGCGAGGAGGCGGCCGTGACGGCCAGTGACGAGTGACCTCATCGGACGTCCTCCCTCATCATCGCTCCCAGCCGGGTGGAGCCGGCCCCGCTCTCGGCCGGCCTGTCGGCCGCGGCCGGCTCGGGCGGGTCGGACTGCGGGGCGTCGGTAGCGACGTCCTGCTCGCGCGGAGTGTCAGCGCCGGGGGCGACCAGGGCCGCCGCGAAGAAGCCGAGGGCGAACGCGAGGAGCACACTGGTCGACGTGGAGAACGAGGTGCTCACCACCTGGCTGGGCGCCTCGATGTAGGTCGTCTCGTAGCTGCCGGCCAGAACGGCGGCACCCAACAGGGTGCTCCACAGGCTGAGCCGCTCGCGGCTCACGACCACCGCCACGGTGCACAGCACCACGACGAGCGCGACCGCCAGCGCGTGTCCGAGGGCGGTGTCCGGCAGGAACCCGGCCCGCACGAGGTAGCCGAACCACGAGGCCACGAACCCGATCAGGAACCCGACCAGGCGCGATGAAGCGGTGCGGTGGGGAACCAGCGCCAGCACCGCGCCCGACCCGGCACCCATCAACGCGACCGTCTCGACGTCGAGTCCCAGCCCCGCACTCAGGGTGATCAACAGGATCGACGCCACCGTGAGTACGGCGCCGGCCACGAGTGTGCCTCGCATGTTAGTTCCTCCCTCGCGTCCCGCACCGGCGGCACGCTCCTCCACGTCGCCGACCCGGCGCGCAGTGGTGCGGACGATATCCGTTCGCCGCCCGGTCACCTAGCCCTCCGGATGGCACGATGCTTGTGTCCCGTCCTGGTGGGACGAAGGTCCCCCGTTAGGCTGCCGCCCATGTCGTCGGCAGCGGGCTCGTCGGACGCTGCCGCCAGGATCCGGGGCGGCGGAGGTGTTGCGGTCGGCGTCCTGGTCATGAACGTGACCACGTACGGGTTCACGATCGCCAGCGCCCACATCCTCGGCCCGACCGACTACGGCGCGCTCGCGGCCTGGATGAACGTCCTGCTCGTCGTGAACGTCGGATTCCTGGCACTCCAGGCAACGGCCGCGCGCCGCCTGTCGTCGGGCGAGCACGCACTGGCCGACGTCGAGTCCCATCTGGTCAGGCTCACGCTGCTCACCTCCCTCGCTCTCGGCGTCGTCCTGCTTGCGCTGACGCCGGTGATCGACGTCACCCTGCAGCTCGATGACTGGGTGATGGCCGCGTTGCTCGGCGTCTCGGCCGTTCCCCTGACCCTGACGGGCGGCCTCTCCGGGATCCTGCAGGGAGAACGCCGATGGGGAGCCCTCTCCGCGGTCTACATCTTTCTCGGCGCCCCCCGGCTGGTGGTCGGCGTCGTCCTGATGGCGTGGCGCCCCGACCCGCGGACCGCGGCCGTCGCGGTCGCCGTGTCGCTGCTCGCGCCGGTGCTGACGGCCTTCGTCGTGCTCCGTCACCGCTCGTTGCGGCCCGCACGGCGCGGCGCCGCTGGGCTGGGCCCGCTGGTCCGCGAGCTCGTCCACAACTCCCAGGCGCTCCTGGCTTTCTTCGCGCTCAGCAACGTCGACCTGATCGTGGCCCGGCACACGCTGGACGAGCACGACGCCGGCCTGTATGCCGCCGGCCTGATCCTGTCGAAGGCGGTGCTGTTCCTCCCTCAGTTCGTCTCGATCGTCGCGTTCCCCTCAATGGCGGCCGACGACAGCTCACGCACGTTCGTGCTGGCTGTGCTGTCGGTGATCGGGCTCGGGGCCGTGGCGACCCTCGCTACCGCCGTGCTGCCCGGCCTCGCGCTGATCTTCGTGGGCGGCGCGGAGTACGACGACGTCCGCGGCCGGCTCTGGATCTTCGCGGTGCTCGGCACCCTGCTCGCGATCTTGATGATGGCGGTCTACGGACTCATCGCCCGCGGTGGCTCGCGCAGTGTCTACCTGACCTGGGTCGCCCTGGCGGGCATCATCGCGATCGGGCTGACGGTGCACTCGGTGTCGGGGATGCTCACCGTCGTCATCTCGGTGGACACGGTCCTCGCGATCGTCCTGCTGGTCGCCCACCAGCGCGCCTCCGCCTCGGTGACCGCGCCTGCCGTGCTGGACGGCTATCCCGCCGACTGGGATCACTGAGACAACCCCGTTGAACGGCGCCTCCTGACCGTTGAACGGCGCCTCCTGACGGGTACAGCGGTCAGACGGCGCCGTTGAACGGTCAATCGGCGCCGGTGAACGGTCAAACGGCGCCGTTCAACGGAGAAAGCGGTGGGACGGTCAGTGGGCGGCTTCGTGCCAGGAGCGGCCGGTGCCGACCGACACGTCGAGCGGCACGGCGAGGTCGGCGGCACCGCCCATCTCGCGGCGTACGACCTGTTCGAGCTCGTCGCGCTCCCCCTCGGCGACCTCGAACACGAGCTCGTCGTGGACCTGGAGCAGCATCCGGGAGCTCAGGCCGGCGTCGCGGATCGCCCCGTCGACATGGAGCATGGCGACCTTGATCAGGTCGGCTGCCGAGCCCTGGATGGGCGCGTTGAGGGCCATCCGCTCCGCCATCTCGCGTCGTTGCCGGATGTCGCTGCTCAGGTCGGGCAGGTAGCGGCGGCGACCCCACAGGGTCTCGGTGAAGCCCGTGCGTCTCGCCTCGTCGACGACGCCCGCGAGGTAGTCACGCACACCGCCGAAGGTCTCGAAGTACTCGTCCATGAGGCCGCGGGCCTCGCCGGGGTCGATGCGCAGCTGGGCACCCAGCCCGAACGCCGACAGCCCGTAGGCCAGGCCGTAGTTCATCGCCTTGATCTTGGCGCGTTGGCCGGGTGAGACGTCCTCGGCCGGAACCCCGAAGACCCGTGACGCCGTGATCGAGTGGAAGTCCTGCCCGGACTTGAACGCCGCGATCAGCTCGGCGTCCTCCGACAGGTGCGCCATGATCCGCATCTCGACCTGGCTGTAGTCGGCGGTCATCAGGCAGTCGTAGCCCCCACCCACCACGAAGCCCTCGCGGATGCGACGTCCCTCCTCGGTGCGGATCGGGATGTTCTGCAGGTTTGGCTCCGTCGACGACAGCCGCCCGGTCGCGGCGATGGTCTGGTTGAACGTCGTGTGGATGCGGCCGTCGGCCTGCACGGTCTTCAACAACCCCTCGATGGTCTGCCGGAGCCGGATCACGTCGCGGTGCCGGAGCAGGTGGAGAAGGAAGGGGTGCTCGGTCTTCTCGAACAGGCTTTGGAGCGCATCGGCGTCGGTCGTGTAGCCGGTCTTGGTGCGCTTGGTCTTGGGCATGGCGAGCTCGTCGAAGAGCACTGTCTGAAGCTGCTTGGGCGAGCCGAGGTTGATCTCCTTGCCGATCACCCGGTAGGCCTCGCCGGCCGCGTCGCGCACCTCGGTGGCGAAGTGACTCTCCAGCGCCTCCAGGTGGTCGATGTCGACCGCGATGCCCGTCTGCTCCATCGCCGCCAGCAGGTCGATCAACGGAAGCTCTACCTCGGCCAGCAGGCGGGTGCCGCCCGTCTGCTCGATTTCGCCGTCGAGGGTGTCGGCCAGGTCGAGCACCGCGCGTGCGTGCAGCATGGCGGTGTCGGCGACGCCGCCGCCCGATGTGTCGTCGTCGAACAGCAGCTCCTCCTGCCCGGTGTCGGCGGCGTCGGCACTGCCCTGCTTGAGCTCGCGCTTGAGGTAGCGCAGCGTGAGGTCCGCGAGGTCGTAGGAGCGTTGGTCCGGGCGGACGAGATAGGCCGCCAGTGCGGTGTCGCTGACCAGCCCACGCAAGGGCCAGCCGCGCGCCGCGAGCGCCAGCATCGGGCCCTTGGCGTCATGGAGCACCTTGGCCCGCTGGGGGTCGCCCAGCCAGGTCATCACGGCAGCGTCATCATCGGGACCGATCTCGGCGACGTCGAGCCACGCCGCCTGACCGTCGGCCGCGGCGAAGGCGACCCCCCTGACCTCCCCGGTGCCCGCAGCCCACGCACCGTGCACCGTGAGGCCGGTCCGGGTGCCGACTCCGGCGTGCTCGCCCAGCCAGTCGGCCACCTCGCCGGCACCGAGCAGCGCACCGGACAGCTGGAAGCCCGAGTCGTCGATGTCCTCGTGCTGCACGTCCCAGGACTCCAGAAGGCGCTCTCGCAGCACGCGGAACTCCAGCGAGTCGAACAACGTGTGGACCAACTGGCGGTCCCACGACTCGGCCGCCAGGTCGGAGGGCGCGAGCTCGAGGTCGAGGTCGCGGACGAGCGCGTTCAGCCGACGATTGCGGATCACGTCTGAGAGGTGCTCGCGCAGCGCCTCGCCCTTCTTGCCGGTGATCTTGTCCGCGTGGGTGATGACCCCGTCGAGACCGTCGTACTCCTTGAGCCAGCGGGCGGCGAAGCCGGGACCCACCCCGGGGACGCCGGGGAGGTTGTCCGAGGTCTCCCCCACGATCGCAGCCAGCTCGGGATACCGCTGCGGGGTCACGCCGTAGCGCTCCTCGACGGCGGCGGGGGTCATCCGGGCCAGCTCCGAGACCCCGCGCATGGGGTAGAGCACGGTGCTCTGCTCGGTCACCAGCTGGAAGGAGTCGCGGTCGCCGGTGAGGATCAGCACCTCGAAGTCCTCGGCCAGGGCCTCGGTCACCAGGGTGGCGATGATGTCGTCGGCCTCGTAGCCGTCCTTGGCGAGGTGCTTGATCTTCAGGGCGTCGAGCACTTCGTTGATCAACGGAAGCTGGCTGGAGAACTCCTCGGGGGTCTTGTTGCGCTTGGCCTTGTACTCGGCGTACTCCTGCAGCCGGAAGGTCTGCCGCGACTTGTCGAAGGCCACCGCGATGTGGGTGGGCTGCTCGTCGCGGAGCACGTTGATGAGCATCGAGGTGAACCCGAAGACCGCGTTGGTGTGCTGCCCGGTCGTGGTCGAGAAGTTCTCCACCGGGAGCGCGAAGAAGGCACGGTAGGCCAGCGAGTGACCATCGAGCAGCAGGAGCCGAGGACGCGTGGGCGCGGCTGTCACCGTGGCTGTGTCGGGCACCTGCCGACTCTATCCAGAGCCACCGACAGGCCGACGGTGCCCGATCCGGCAGGATGGCGGGCATGACCGACCAGACCACCCTCGATGCCTTCATCGCGGGGACCGAGGAGGGCATGGGCGCCCTCAACCACAAGATGGGCGTGAAGATCCTGGAGGCGTCCGCGCAACGGGTCGTCGCCACCATGCCGGTCGAGGGCAACACCCAGCCCTACGGTCTGCTGCACGGTGGCGCGTCCGTCGTGCTCGCCGAGAGCCTGGGCTCGCTAGGCTCGGCCATCCATGCGCATCCCGACCGCATCTCGGTGGGCGTCGACATCAACGCCACCCACCACCGTGCCGCCACCAGCGGGCTGGTGACCGGAGTGGCGACGCCGTTGCACCTGGGTCGGAGCATGGCCTCCTACGAGGTCGTCATCACCGACGAGCAGGACCGGCGGGTGTGCACCTGCCGGATCACCTGCGCCCTGCTCCCCCGGGACCGCGACTGAGGCGTCAGCCTCCCGAGGCGGTCCGCGACATGGAGCGCGCGTGGCGCAGGCTGCGTCGTACGGCGAGCACCTGGGTCACCTGACGGCCACCCGGAGTGCGGCCCGCCAGCCGGGAGCGCACCGCCGGAGTCGCCGCCATGCGCAGCATGGCCTGCGGACCCAACGCGAGCCTGGCCATGAAGCGGTTGGCCTCGCGGGAGCCCGACGAGGTCGCGGTGGCCAGGTGGCCCACCCCGAGCTCCTCGGCCCACGTGACCGCGCACTCCATCAGGGCCTTGCCCACGCCCCGCTTGCGATGGGCGTCGACCACCGCCAGGTTGTGCGCCTGCAGCACCGGCTCGGGGTTGACCGGGGAGTACGTCGTGGCCCGCAGGAAGACCGCACCCGCGAAGCCACCGTCGAACTCGGCCACGACGAGGCGCTCGCCCGGACGATCGACCAGCTGCTCGATCGTGCTCACCAGGTCGTGCAGGGCGTCGGCGCCCTTGCGCAGGAACGGCTGCCAGAGCTCCGCCAGCTGCTCCACGTCGGCCAGGGTCGCGTCACGCAGACCGACCAGAGAGCGGCTCATCCAGCACTCCTTCGGAATTCGAGGTCCGAGACGAGACTGCGTGATGACTTCATCCGTTGACCTCCGGGCCGACGAAGGAACGACATCTTCCGGCCCCCCGTCGATGTCGCAGAGGGCACACTACGCTCAGACCGCACGCTTTGTCCCCCGGCCCCCTGAGGAGACGTGTGATCGCCGGCTCCGGCACCGCCGTCAACGTGGTCACCGTGCTCGTCGGCGCCTCCGCCGGTGTGCTCGCCGGCAACCGCCTCCCCGCCCGGACCCGTGATCTGGTCACCGACGCCCTCGGCCTGGTCACGCTGCTCATCGCCGGCCTCTCCGCGGTCGCGGTGAACAATCATGCGCTGGCCGAGAAGGTCGGGCCGCATGCACCGCTGCTGATCGTGCTGGGGTCGCTGGTGATCGGTGGGATCGTCGGCTCGCTCCTGCGCCTCGAGCAGCGTGTCGAGGGGCTCGGCGGGCGTCTCCAGCGCCGGCTCTCGGGGTCGTCCGACTCGGCGGATCGAGCCCGGTTCATCGAGGGCTTCGTGACGTCCTCGCTGGTGTTCTGCACCGGCCCCCTGACCATCTTGGGCTCGCTGTCCGACGGCCTGGGCAACGGTGCCGACCAGCTCTACCTCAAGGCCACGCTCGACGGCTTCGCGGCGGTCGCCTTCGCAGCGTCGTTCGGCTGGGGCGTTGCGGCCAGCGCCCTCACGGTGCTGGTCGTGCAGGGAAGCATCACGGCCGTCGGCGCCGCGCTCGGTGACGTGCTCCCCGACGCCCAGCTCGCGGCGATCACCGCAGCCGGGGGCCTGATGCTCGTGGGGGTGGCGTTCCGGCTGCTGCGCATCCGGGAGATCGCGGTGGCCGACCTGCTTCCGGGACTGCTGGTGGCTCCGCTGCTCGTGAGCGCCGTGGCGGCCTTCCGGTAGGCGGCCGCACCGCGGTCCCTAGATGTCGCCACCGAGGTACGCCGCCTTCACCGAGTCGTCGCCGGCGAGCTCCTGTCCGGTGCCCGACCGCACGATCTCGCCGGTCTCGAGGACATGCGCCTGGTGCGACCGCTTCAGGGCCTGGGATGCGTTCTGCTCCACGAGGAGCACGGTGGTCCCCTGGTCGTTGATCTCGGTGATGATGGTGAAGATCTGCTGGATCAGACGCGGGGCCAGGCCCATGGACGGCTCGTCGAGGAGCACCAGCCGGGGACGTGCCATCAGTGCGCGCCCGATGGCCAGCATCTGCTGCTCGCCGCCCGACATGGTGCCGGCGGTCTGGTTGATCCGCTCCTCGAGCCGCGGGAACAGATGGAAGACGCGCTCGAGGTCCTCGCGGTACGCCGGGGTCTTGCGGTCTGTGCGGACGTAGGCGCCCATGTCGAGGTTCTCGCGCACCGTCATGCCCGGGAAGCAGCCACGGCCCTCGGGCGACTGGCTGATGCCCAGCTTCACCCGGTCGTAGGGCGCGAGCCTGGTGATGTCCTTGCCGTCGAAGACGATCTTGCCCTGACGCACCTTCCGCAGCCCCGAGATGGTCTTCAGGGTCGTCGTCTTGCCGGCACCGTTCGCGCCGATCAGCGAGGTGACCTGACCCTCGACGCAGCTGAACGTGATATCGCGGATGGCTTCGATGTGGCCGTAGTTGACGCACAGGCCCTCGACCTCAAGAAGCATCTTCTTCGTCCACTCCCAGGTAGGCCGCGATCACGGCCG
>Ga0207647_10004265_pt1 | contig 10603 bp, 7 predicted proteins | sample KBSCornC2_FD_184295 | JGI IMG/M metagenome (GOLD analysis project Ga0207647, IMG submission 184295) | Corn rhizosphere microbial communities from Kellogg Biological Station, Michigan, USA - C2 (SPAdes) (version 2) | ecosystem: Host-associated > Plants > Roots > Rhizosphere ...
GAGATCGTCGAGGGCGGTTTCGAGGACGGTGACTGTATCACTAGCGGGCTCAGCAGCCTGTTCCAATTCTCCAATACTCAGGCGAAGAACATTGGGAAAGCCTTTGGGGTTGCGATCTCCCGCACCGTAACCGATATTTTGAATACGCATCGTGGGCTGCGGACCGAAGGCAGGAGCCAGGGCACGGATGAGTGCTGCGCCAGTCGGGGTAACGAGCTCCATCTGCGGATCGGCAGAGTATGTAGGGATGCCGCGAAGAAGGTCCGCGGTAGCCGGGGCAGGAACAGGGAAACGCCCATGGGCACAGTCGACCATGCCGCCTCCGATGTTCAGTGGCGAGCAAAACCACCGGTTGATTGCAAGCGCATGGATGCCCGCCGAGGCGGCTACGATATCGACGATGGCGTCGACCGCCCCTACCTCATGGAAGTGAATCTTTTCGACGTCCACATTATGGATCTTCGCCTCTGAAGCCCCAAGCAGTTCGAAGGTCTGTATAGCGATCTGCTTGACTTTTGAATCCAGGTTGCCGGAGTCGATGATTTTACGGATTGCGCTTAAATGACGTCCGTGATGATGATCGCTTTTCTTCTCGTGAGTGTGAGAGGCTTCATGGTGTTCGTGAGCGTGATCATGATCAGTCGAATGCTCATGAACGTGATCGTTTGTATGGGAATCAGTGGGCGCCGATTCCTTAGCCTCTCCATCAAGAACGATGATCTTTGTGGAGGAGATGCCGCTGCGGTCTACTTTTTCGATCTTGAGCGATGCTCCGATGTTGAGGGACGCAACTGCATCGTGAAGAACCTGTGGTGGAAGACCTGCGTCGAGAAGAGCGCCGAGGAACATATCTCCGCTGATACCGGCAAAGCAGTCGAGGTAGGCGATGCGCATGAGGCTATTGTTTCACGATAGCAGTAGTATTTGCAGGCGCCCTTGCTCGTCTCGATTGTGAAAAGCGGGGATGAAGATGAGGCGCGGTGTTTAGTTTGTATTGGAGGCGATCTTCGTGACGGGAAGGACCGCATTCATGCTGCCGGAGCGATAGCCCTGGGTATCGAGGGTAATGTACAGGAAGCCGAGCTGGCGCAGTGCCTCTGTGATGCTATCAAGGGTCTCAAGAGAAAGAGCGCACGGCAATTCCTCGCGGGAGATCTCGATGCGGGCGAGGTCGCCGTGATGGCGAACGCGAACCTGTTGGAAGCCAAGCGCGTGCAGGGCCTCCTCGGCCTGTTCGACCTGGGAGAGATTTTTTCGGGTAACGGGACGGCCATACTCGATGCGCGATGCGAGACAGGCCGAAGCGGGCTTGTCCCAGAGCTTAAGCCCGGCTTCATGGGCGAGCTGGCGAATCTCAGCCTTGCTAAGCTGGGCGGTAACCAGCGGTGCGATGGCATGGTGCTGGCCGGCAGCCTGCTGGCCGGGACGGAACTCGCCGCGGTCATCGAGATTCATCCCGTAGGCGAGATGCTCAAATCCCCGCGCCAAGCGCTCGGATTCCATGCGAGTGAATAGCTCACTCTTGCAGAAGAAGCAGCGTTGGCTATCGTTGCGTTGGTAGTCAGGGTTGTCGAGTTCCTCGGTGCGGAGAATCTGGATGGGGATCTTATGTTCGGAAGCGAAGGCGAGAGCTGCGGTCAACTCGGCTCGAGGCAGGGAAGCAGAGTCGGCGATGACTGCCAGCATGTTGTCACCAAGAACCTCATGGGCCATGTAGGCGAGATAAGCGGAATCGGTTCCACCCGAGTAGGCGACGAGAAGGCTGCCGAGATCACGAAGCGTCGTCTCCAGCAGGGCGAGTTTGACGGAGAGTGACATCAACTCCATTGTAGGCCAGTAGCGGATTACGAGAAGCAACCGGACGTTGGGATGATAGTTCGTCTGTAGCGCCTGGATTTCTTCCCATCATGCCGCAAAGAGGGATATCCCATTGAGCGAAAGAGGGGTAATAAACCGTGACTCAGGCTACATCTCACACAATTCGTCCAGGAGGAAGCCTCCATGTGCGACAGGGGTCTCAAGACGCGTTTTGCTTGTATCGCATTCGGGCGCGTTCGAGCTTTTCCAGATCTTCTTTGGTCAACGGGACTGCTCCACCAAGCTGTCGCGCGAGAAGGCAGACGTTGGCAAAGTGCTCAACGGACTCTGTCTTCATGAACGCGTCCAGGAGTGTGCAGCCATAAGTGAGGAGACCGTGATTGGCAAGCAGGATCGCGTCGCTGGTTGGTAGAAAGGGTTCCAGGCTGGCGCCCACCTCATCCGTGCCCGTAGTCGCGTAAGCTGCCAGCGGAACGACGCCCGTCGTCATAATGATCTCCGAGCAGATAGGCTCATCGAGCGGCTTTCGGCACGCCGCAAATGCCGTAGCTACAGGCGGGTGAGCGTGAACGATCGCATGAACGTCGGGGCGGAACCGATAGACGGCAAGGTGCATTCCTATCTCGCTGGTTACATTACGAAAGCCCGAGAGTTTGTTTCCCTCGGTATCGACAATAACCATGTCGGATATCTTCAGGAGCCCTTTGCTGCATCCTGTGGGAGTAGCGAGAATACGATGTGCGTCCATGCGCACTGAAAGGTTTCCGGCAGTAGCCGGGGCGTAACCGAGCCGGTGCATGGATCTTCCGAAGCGGACCAGTTGCCTGCGGAGATCGATTTCCATGGCACTCATCTTTCCCAAGTTATTACCGTCGATACGGATTTGTATAGCGTCTTCGGTCAGATATTGGGTCATGAGATTAGGCGGCTCCTTTCGACTGATCTCGAAACTTTCGGATAGCGGACCCAACACGATCGGAGATCATGAAGATCCGACCCGCAGTAAGGTTTCCGGCGACCTTATGATGTCCGACAGCTGCAAGACCCATGGAAGCGATACAGCCGCATTGAGAGCAATCGGGTTTGCCCCCGAATTGGCAGGGTGTAATTGCTGTCTTCAAATCGGCGGAGATGGTATGGGTGGTGCGGGCGAAGATGCATTCCTCGGGAGACTGGGGAGGGTGGTAGAACTCATTGAGACAGGACTCGTGCATGTCCAGAATCGGATACAGTGGGCGGAGGCGGATCAATTCCGCGATCACGGCCGAACGTACCTCAGGTGTCAGAATCTCCGGTCCTTCCGCCCCCACCTGTGGTGTGAAGATGCTCATCCAGACCTTCCTCGCCTCGGGCCTTGCGCTCCAGAAGCGAAGAAAATCTTCAAGGTAATGCGGCCGGCTGGCGATCTGTCCGGTGATGGTGCAGTGGATCGTGGCGCGGGCACCTTCAAGATTCTTCAGGATGCGGGCATAGGTAGCAGGCTTCCTGCGCTCGTCGTGCTCAGGTTGCAGCCCGTCGATGGAGACGACCAGATTAAGTCGTGGAAGTCTGGCCCAGTGTTTGGGAATCTCCCGAAATGCGCTGGTTACGATTTGAACGTGGACGCCGCGGCGGTCCAGTTCCGGCAGCAGAACTTCGAGTTCCCTGTAGCGAACCAGCGGATCTCCGCCGACCAGAGACAGGTGGAGCGGCTTATGGTAATCGACCAGGCGAAGCACGCCCTGCACCAGGTCGTCGCTCTTATAGTCGGCCAACCCGCGGAGGGTAACGCCCCCACCCCCGAGATGCGCATCATCGAAGGCATAGCAACCAGGGCAGCGAAGTGGACACTCCCGCGTGATTTCGATCGAGAGCGACGGACGCCTGCCCGTGAGGATACCAGCCCATGCATGCATCACTTCTGAAGTCTTCACTCAATCTCTCCCGGGGGTAAGCGCTGCCTGAGCTAATCATTCATTGGTTTGGATCTCTCCGTAATCTCCTGTTAGATCGTCAAAATCATGGAACTGTTGTCCGCTCTCTGCAATTCTTCTCGGCAGGGCGAGGGCATTCTGTCAATTTGACTATCTAATTTGCTGCCAGATCTCGGGGTCCACGGGAACGCCGAGGCGAACGTTTTCTTCGCGAAGTCGAAGCGATTGTTCGCCCGGATAGCGCAACGGACGGGCCGGGTCAATAGGAAGCGCATCATGAAGGCTGGCGATAACACCCTCCGCAATATGGGTAAGTTCGGCTGCCGAGGCAAGGTTCGCCGGATCGATGGCCAGGAAGAACTGGGAGAGCCCGGTTTCGTGGAGCGGGTCAAGCGGGAGCTGGTGCGTGGCAAGTCCTCCGGAGAGCATGGCTCCCATCATGTCGAGAACCAGAGACAGGCCGGAGCCTTTCCAGTAACCGACTGGAAGCGCTCGTTGCGAGGCTTCGATGGCAGCAGAGTCGGTAGTAAGGTTTCCCGCGGCATCGTAGCCTCCGGGAACGGGCAATGGAACGCCGCGTCTGGTATAGGAGTCGAGAGCCCCGTAGGAGAACTGCGACATCGCCATGTCCAGAACGACATGCGCCGGCGGCCGCGGAATGGCAATGATAAGGGGATTGTTGCCGATCACCGGAACAGCGCTGCCCCATGCAGGCACATTGGCGAGCGTATTCGTCCAGCAGATGGCGAAGAGGCCTTGATCTGCGGCCTGCCAGCCATAAGTGCCGCCGCGCATCCAGTGGTTGGTATTGGCCAGCGCCACGGCACCAAGCCCATGTTGCCTGGCCAGAGCGATAGCCCGCTGCATAGCTGCATAAGCGTTGAGATTGCCGAGGCCGCGATGTCCGTTCCACCGCTCGATGCCGCCGAAGCTGGCCACGCGCTCCGGCTCGGCATTGACGTCGATGCTTCCATTGCGCACCATAGCCGCAAATCGGGGAAAGCGGTTGAGCCCATGAGTGTAGACTCCATCGCGAGTTGTTTCGGCAAACAGTTGGGCACAATGGGCAGCGCGGTCTTGCTTGAGGCCGAGTTGTTGCATGGCTCGGCACAAGGCCTCGTAGAGATCGTCGTAAGGTACTCGGAGCATGAGACTAGTTTAGGACGCCAGACGTTCTTCCTGTTCCAAGAGAAGCCTGAAACACGCTTGTTTTCCTGATTCAAAATTAAAAGCTTGACGGATGCCATGCCGAAGGAGCTTAATAGCTAGCGCAGTTCAGACTTCATTTAGACAAACGTTTGTCTAAGCTGCAAGCGGGACTGTTTTATGGCTGACGATTAGAAAAAAGCGTTTAGTTGCAAAATTTTTGGAGGCGATACGATGAAAATTAAATGGCAAGCGCTGATGCTCGCCGTCGTCCTGATGGGAACGGGTTATCTCGGAATAGGGTTCGCTCAAAGCACCAATTCGGGAGACGTTCGCGGCCTTGTGACAGACACGACCGGAGCCTTGATCCCGGGCGTGACCGTGACGGTTACCAATAACAACACCGGGGTCAGCAAAGTCCTCACGACAAACAACGATGGCTTGTACGATACCTCTTCCATCGTTGCCGGCAACTACAAGATCACCTTCGTCAAAGACGGCTTCACCAAGCTGGAACGGTCGTCGATCACGGTGAACGTTGGAAATACCACGGTCAACGCCGAACTGAAGGTGGGTTCCGTGACCGATCAGGTCGTCGTCAGTACGGACGTTCCTCTGCTGCATACGGAAAATGGCGAGCAGACGACCACCCTTGAAGCGAAGACGCTGTCGCAGCTTCCTCAGGTAGGCCAGAACTGGGAGAACTTCACCATCTTGCTGCCGGGATCTTCAGGCGCACCGGGCGGCTCCCAGGGAGCAGCCAATCCAGGTCAGGTCGCTTCCGTGAACGGCAATCTGCCGTTCAGCAATGTGCTCGCCGACGGCGCATCGACGACGCTGCCGTCGAGCGCGAACGCCGATGTGGCGGTTCTCGAGACTGTCCAGGAACTTCAGGTCAGCTCGTCGGCCTTCTCCGCACAAAACGGGGTTGGCGGCATCATGTTCAACCAGATCAGCAAGGGCGGTACTGATAGCTTCCACGGTTCGGCCTACGAATATCTTCAGAACGACGCTTTCAACGCCGCCAGCTACGCCTTTGCCCAGAAGACCCGGAAGCAGGCGCTCGGGCGGGCCCGCTTCAACAACTTTGGATTCTCCGTCGGCGGTCCAATTATCAAGAAGAAGCTCTTCTTCTTCTTCGACTACGACAAGACCATCAATCATGGGGCAGCTTCAACCAGCACGGTAACGGTTCCCGACGCGGCAGCGCTGAACGGCGACTTCTCAGCTCCCGGCCTGGCAACGATCTATGACCCTGCGACGACGACCGTCGTTCAACAGACCGGCACCCGTATCGTCAACGGAAAGACGCAGACCTGCCCCTGCATCGGCCGCATGTCCTTTGCCGATGAGTATGGGAATGGCAATCGCATTCCGGCAAGCAGGATCGATGCCGTTGCGAAGGCTATTCAGGCTTACTATCCCACGCCGAACACTCCAGCCAAGGTTGTCAATGGCATTCCGACGCTCAATTTCTACTACAACGTTCCCAACTCGCAGCCATTCACCAAGTACTTCGGACGTCTGGACTACGATATTCGTTCCAATAACAGACTGACTATGTCGGAGACGGAGAGCGATAATCCGGCCTACTCCAACGGTCAGGGGAATTGTCCCATCAACTGCCAATCGCAGGACGTCAGCCGGCATAATGCCCAGATCACGGATGTATGGAGCATCAGTCCGACTACGATTAACGAACTTCGTATGGGTTATACCAACCAGTTGAACTTCTTCGTGCCCGCCTCTCTGGGTGGAGGTTTCCCGAGTAAGCTGGGATGGCAGTTCGCCAAGGCAGATGTTTTCCCCATCGTCAACGTGACCGGATACTACGGTCTCACCTCCGCCATCAACGCGGTCTACAAGGAGCACGTTTACGATCCCTCGGATGTTGTTACCCTGATCCGCGGCAAGCACATCCTTCACTTTGGCGGCGAGTTCCTGTTCTATCGTGACAACTCGACAGCCTGGGGCAACATCAATGGCGGCACCATGGGCTACACCGGTGTTTATACCGCGTCAACACAGGGCGACAGCTCGACCGGACTGGCCTACGCGGACTTCCTGCTGGGGCAGACGCGTAGCTGGAGCGCGCAGGTCACGCCGGAGTATGGCGGAAGAATGCGGCTCCCCCAGATGTTCGTCCAGGATGATTACAAAGTTCGTCCGAACCTGACCTTGAACATCGGCCTGCGCTATCAGATTCAGTCGGGCTGGGGCGAGGTCAAGGGCAACATGCGCGCCTTCGATCCAAACGTGCGGAATCCGGCTACGGACACGATGGGAGCCATGTGGTATGGGTCGACCCATGCCAACGGCCGCACAACGCTGCAGAAACCCGTTTACAACACCTTCCTGCCGCGCTTTGGATTTGCCTGGCAATTCAACCCTAGGACGAATGTGCGCGGAGGTTTTGGCCTCTACGCGTATAACTGGAGCCTCGATACCTATTCAGGAGGTATGGGCTCGGCCTTCGGCACGCAGGGAAATCTAACCGATGCCAGCAACGGCGTAAGCCCAGTGGTGATTCTCTCATCGTCCGGGGCGGATCTCCCCTATATCCCCGCGTCCACCGACCCGGCTAAGTTCAACGGTCAAAGTGTGACCTACAACAACTACCACACTCCGGTCGGCGGATCGTACCAGTGGAACTTGAGCGTCCAGGAGGAGCTTAGCCCGAACATCGTGGCCCAGTTGGCGTATGTGGCCAGCCATGGACACGATCTGCCCTTCCCGGTCGACATCAACCAGATTCCAGAGGACAAGCTTGGTCCGGACGATGTGGCGCAGGGCCATCGGCCTTATCCGCAATATGCTGGAATCAGCGGGAATACAACCAACGCCATCTCCAACTACAACTCATTGCAGGCTTCGGTTCAGACGCGCATGACGCATGGGCTGCAGTTCAACGCCAACTATGTGTGGGCTCACTTCCTCGATGATATGGACTCATCAGGCTGGGGTAGCCGGGCCGGCGCTCAGACGTATCAGCGGTCGTACACTCCGTCCGCAAACTACGGAAACTCCAACTTCGATGTGAGGAATGCAATCAAGGGGAGCTTTGTCTATGAACTGCCGTTCGGCAGAGGCCGTCAGTTCCTCAACAACAACTGGCTGCTGGATGAGTTAGTTGGCGGCTGGCAGGGTTCGGGTACCGTGGTGGTCCAAAGCGGGCAGCCGTTCACTGTGACGATGAGCAGCAACAACTCTTACGCTCAGGCCGGAAGCTGGTTCCCCAATGTCGTCGATCATCCCCATCTGGCTGATCACAGCCAGTATCACGGGACAAACCAGTGGTTTGACGAAAGTGCGTTTGCTGCGCCCGATCCGGGAACCTTTGGCAACTCGCGGAGAAATAGCCTGAACGGTCCCGGACTCTCTCAGGTGAACTTCTCTCTCGGCAAGTCGTTTGCCATATGGGAGCAGGTTCGCTTCCAGATTCGAGCGGATGCAAACAACATCTTCAACCACCCCAGCTTCGGATTGCCCAGTTCCTCGCTAAAGGTTGACACCTCCGGCAACGTTGTTACCGGCAGTTCGACCATTCGAGGAACCACGGTTGGCGGTCGCACCATGCAACTGAGTGGACGAATCTCCTTCTGATAGACTTCCATGGGATGGCAGGGTAACTTGCCATCCCATGGCATTTTAATGAGCGATCGAATGGGATGATCTCTCCTGAGGTCAAATGGTTTCTGAATGAGGCTGTTTTCGTTTCTTCTTCTGTTCAGTTTATGTGCAGTGGGACTGGCTGGGGCGCAGTCCGGTCAGGGTTCCGTCTCGCGGCAAATTCAGGCGCATGAACGCCAGGCGCACGAACTCCTGAGCCAGAAGAAACCGGAGCTTGCGGCAAAGGAGTTTGCTGCCGTCGTCGCCCTTGACCCCAACAATATCGATGCCCAGGCGAATCTGGGAGTCCTCCTTTTCTTCCAGAAAGATTATTTGCAGGCAGAGCCGCATTTGCGCAAAGCGGTCGAGCAGCAACCGGAACTGACGAAGATTCGCGCCCTCCTTGGCATGGCTGAGAGGAATCTCGGCCAGGCAGACCTTGCGCGTGTCGACCTGCAGGCAGTCGTAGGTCAACTCAAGGAGCCCGGCGTGCGTCTTGAGGCGGGTCTGGAATTGATCGAGCTATACACCGCCACGCAGGACCTGCCTAAGGCGGCGGCTGTCGTCGAGACGCTGCGGCAGGGTGCGCCGGATGATCCTCGAATCCTCTATGCTGCTTATCGCATCTACTCCGACCTTGCCGGCGAATCGATGCTCGATTTATCGGTAGCGGCTCCTGAATCCGGCCAGATGCATCAGGCCATGGCGCACGAACTGAACCGCGAGCGGGACAACCCAGGAACGATTGCGAACCTGCGCAAAGCGCTCGCCATCGACCCCCATCTGCCTGGAATTCACTATGAACTTGCCGAAGCACTTCGTATATCGCCGGACCTGAAGCTCCGCGCCGAGGCCGAGCAGCAGTACAAACTCGCCGTCGCAGCCAACCCGCGGGACGAGAAATCCATCACCCGGCTGGGCGATCTTGCCGTCGAGAAGGATAACTTCGACGCTGCCGTCACCTACTACAAACAGGCCCTGGCACTTGCTCCGGGAGAGGCGGACGCTACTCTGGGACTTGCCCATGTCTATATCGAAAAGGATCAATCCGCATCGGCGCTCCCGCTGCTGGAGCCTCTGGTCGCATCGGACCCCACCAACGTCCTCGCGCACTATCGGCTCAGCACCGCCTACCGCAAACTGAAGCGGCTCGACGATGCCAAGCGCGAGTTGGATGCATATCAGAAATACAAGGGCATCAAAGACAAGATGCGGTCCATCTACAAGGAGATGCGGCTCGACACTCCGCAGGACGAGCCGGATAAGTAGATGAACGTCGCGCGAAACGAGCAACGGAGACGACGCAGGCACAGGATGAACTTTGCCTCGTACCTCGCAACGCTGTGCTGTATTGCCTGTCTAGCTCTATATGGGGGAACACTACCTGCCCAAAGCAGCGCAGCCGGCAAAATCGCAGCCTCCAGTGAACACACCACGGGCCAGCGCGTTCCGCAGTTGGCAGATATTACCGCCTCGACAGGCATCCATTTCGAACACCTCTCCAGTCCCGAGCAGAAGTACATTGTCGAGTCGATGAGCGGCGGAGTTGCTCTATTGGACTATGACGGCGATGGCTGGCTGGACATCTACTTCACCAACGCTCCCAGCGTCTCCATGGCGCTCGCCGGAAAGAAGGCGCGTAGCGCGCTCTATCACAACAATCGCGATGGCACGTTTACCGACGTCACCGAAAAGGCCGGAGTCGGCTATCCGTGCTGGGCGATGGGCGCGGCCGTGGGCGACTACAACAACGACGGCAAGCCGGACCTGATCGTAAGCTGTTTTGGCGGAGTGGTTCTCTATCGCAATAATGGCGACGGCACCTTTACCAACGTTACCAAGGCTGCCGGGCTCGACAAGGATACGGGTTGGGCCACCGGCGTTACATTTGGCGACTACGACGGCGACGGCCACTCCGATCTCTTCGTTCCTCATTATGTCGATCTGGACATGAACGACCTGCCGCAGTTCGGATCGAGCAAGACCTGCCAGTATCACGGAGTAGCCGTTCAGTGCGGTCCTCGCGGTTTGAAGGGATCGCCCGACACGCTCTATCACAACAACGGTGACGGCACGTTTACCGAGGTTGCAAAGCAGGCTGGGGTTGACGATGCCAA
>Ga0207647_10004269_pt1 | contig 10596 bp, 8 predicted proteins | sample KBSCornC2_FD_184295 | JGI IMG/M metagenome (GOLD analysis project Ga0207647, IMG submission 184295) | Corn rhizosphere microbial communities from Kellogg Biological Station, Michigan, USA - C2 (SPAdes) (version 2) | ecosystem: Host-associated > Plants > Roots > Rhizosphere ...
CCTGATGGCGTTGAGGATCTCGCGCACCGAAAAGCCGGAGCCGGTGCCGAGATTGAAGCTGCCGCCGGCATGTCCCTGTTCCAGCAGCTTCAGCGCCGCGACATGCGCGGCGGCGAGGTCGGTGACATGGATGTAGTCGCGGATCGCGGTGCCGTCGGGCGTGTCGTAGTCGTCGCCGAACACCGCGAAGTCGACATGGCCCTGCAGCGCCATCATGGCCCGCGGAATGAGATGGGTCTCGTTGTCGCGCAGTTCGCCGATGCCGCCGGCCGGATCGGCGCCGCTGGCGTTGAAATAGCGCAGGCAGAACGCGCCGAAGCCATAGGCCGCGCGATAGTCGGCGAGCATTCGCTCGATCATCCATTTCGACGCGCCATAGGGATTGATCGGCGCGCAGGGGAAGTCTTCCGGCAGCTCCTTGGAATCGGCGTTGCCGTAGACGGCGCCGGTCGAGGAGAACACGATGCGATGGCAATCGGCGTTGCGCATCGCCTGGAGCAGCGACAGCGTGCCCTGCAAATTGTTGATGTAGTACTTCTGCGGGTCGGTCATGGATTCGCCGACGAGGCTCGCCGCCGCGAAATGCATCACCGCCTTGACCTTGTGATCGGCGAAGGCGCGCGCCAGCGCTACGCCGTCAAGAAGGTCGCCGGTCACCAGGGGGCCGGCAACGAAGCTGCGATGACCTGTCGAGAGATTGTCATAAACGACGGGCTGATAGCCGGCGGCGGCCAGGGCGCGGCAGGCATGCGAGCCAATATAGCCCGCGCCCCCTGTGACGAGGACGGTCGGTTGGTCAGTCATGGTTGCTACCCCGAAGCGAAGTCATTAATCGCCCAATCAATCGTCGACAGCATAAAATCTGCGCAGAGCGCAAGCAGAGCGAGCTTCAACCATCCAGGATCCTTTCCGGCGCAATCGAGTACGACGGTGATTCGGACAAGCGGACCAGAGACAGCTATTGCGGAGAGTCGATAGCGAACTCCTTTGGCATGAGGCGATTTGATGCCCGGGGCCGGTCCCACAACTTGACCGTGATCAGATTCAACATTGCTGTATTTGCCTAGCTTCCATCTCGTGCAAGGCAGTCTTCGCCGGCATAGGGCGTAGTGCGAAAGCAACTCCTGAGCCCCCGGAGCAAACGGCAACGAAGAATTGCACAACGGAGATCCGCTGCGATGCCCCTTCAGCATGACCCTTCCGGAGAGATGACCGTTGTTGACCAACATTCAGGCATCCTGTTCGCGATGTTTGACGGTCCCAAACGAGTGATCTGCAGAGTTGATTGGGACGCTCTTATTGATCGCGCAGCGGTCGATGGCGCCGATGAAATGGACATTCGCGCGACCTTTCATCGGCATCGCGAGGCCATCCAGGCTATAGCCAGCCAGAACTATGATGCGGGGCAAGCAAGCCCGATTGTCACGACTTACCAGCTCACCCCGCTTCCCTGACCCTCGAGACCGTTGCCTCTTCGTAACCGCCTGAAAAGGAGCGCCATAGTGTTGGCCCCGCAGACCACCAAGCGAAAGGTTGCTCCGCCATGGAGTCATCACGAAATCGAGCAGGTACGGTTCCTCATTTTAGAGGGAAAGAGCTTGCACGCCGTCTCACGACGCCTTGGAAGAACACCACAAGCTGTGAGAAAGATCGTTAGCAGGCTAAAGCTCCCACTCCGGCTTGTCGATCTGACGAGGTGAATCGGCTTCAATCTCCGGCACTCGACTGACGTCATCTCACGCGGACGGTCGGAGAATATCAGACATACCTGTCAAACTTGCGCCTCCCGACGAGACCAAGGCAGGCGCCTGCTCTACTCATCCCTCTCCGTCGCGGATCGCTTTCGCCCCAGACCCTAGCCGGTTGTCGCGAAAGTGGTGCGTTGCGCGACATTTCATACTGCCGTAGCTCTTTTTGAGTTTAACTAGGCCTTCAGATCGCGATCACTTTGTCACTGCGTCTTTGCAACTAATAGCAAGATGCCGCATATTCTATTCCAGGTCGATCGACGGAGGCATTTCGAGAGGCGCTTGCGCCTACAACACATGCAAAGCAGCAAGCGCATCTGCAAATAAACGCGGCATATTGCTTATTTGCGCAGCAAGAATTGACGAGTCTATTGTGAGGACGTGAGCTTTGGACGGCGAGTTCCGATTTATGCGCGGCATATTGCAGCGCCGGTCAGTCTGGATGAACGAAACTCGACCCTCACCGGACCAAGGGGTAACAACCGGGGTTTGAGCAAAAAGAAGTCATTCTACGCCCGATGTGAACTTTCTACGCTTTCAATCTTTACGTCGGACTAGATCATGCGGATGCCGGAGGAACTTTGGCTAACGGATTCGTAGTCTGGTTCAATAAGTTCAAGGGTTACGGCTTCATAAGGCCCGACGGCGGAGGCAAGGATGTATTCGTTCATATGTCCGCCGTCGAGGAAGCCGGCATTTCGACGTTGATTGAAGGGCAAAGAGTGAGCTACGAGCTCGCTTCCGTTGCAGGCAAGGTAACAGCCAGTCAGCTGCGAGTCGGCACCCAGGAATCAAAATCTGCAGGATGAATGGATATTTCGTGTCGCTGACAGTTCAAAATCTTCGTCTCAGATTCGGCGATACCGGAGTTCGAGGTTCTCGACCATGTCGTTGTAACGACCAATAAGGTCTATCAGCTCGCCCCCATGATCCGACAAAAAACTAGCGATGCTGGAACTAACGATTTGTACAGTCGCGTCGATCTCTTCCAATAGCTCGCGCCGCGCAGCGTCACAGTACTCCGCAATGAGTGCGTCAGCGATCGACAACTCGCTTGCTATCCTCATGGTCTTGAACGTTGGCGCTTCGTGCTGCGGCACAACTTCGAACCAGCGATCTACCCGCGTGTTCCGCTCGCCCCCCCTCGTTCGAGGAGAGCCATCAGCAACTGCTCTTTCGACATCGACAGAAAGCAACTCTAGCGTTTCGTTGTGAAGGCGATCGAGCTCAGTCATGGAATGATCAAACATGCTGCTCAGCTGCGTGAGCTGTAGCCACGCGAGTCTCAAATGTTGGTACGGCGACAATCGGTCATGGTTCCAGGGATAGCTGCCGGCAACAATGCGACAAACAATCAGATCGCCGTATACGGTCCGCAGCTTAAGAAGCGCAGCAAGCTCCGCTTTCAGGCGCTGATGAATGGCCGATATCGCTCCTGTCATCCGCTCCGGCACGAACTCGAATGACGGATCGGACAAGCGCACTAAATTTTCACCGGCCAGTTCGATGATCGAAACAATCCGCTCGTCAATCTCACCGGTCGTTAGCTCATCCACCCTGCTCATTCTCACATAATCCAGCAACGCCTGGCGCTTCGACACCTGGCCAGCTTCGTCGGGCTTGCGAATCCCCAACCCGAAGCCTTTCAGGGTTCAGCCGCTTTCGGAAGCCCCAATCTATGTTCATATCTAGGCAATGGGAGGGGACTCGAGCTAGTGCTGGCGGATAGTTTAGCCCACCGATAGGATCCAGTCACAAAAGCGCCCGTGACTCGCCAGGATTTCGATCGCTGGCTGCAGACTTTGGACGCCACGCCCATCGACCATGGCCGGCGCTATCGCCAACCTTAGCGGGACGACCACAAAAGCTGAGATCTCAGCACTGAGAACCGGGACGCCCGACCTGAAATCAGGCTCTGAGTAACAGCCACAATCCTCGGCGCCGCCAGCCCGGGCGCGGCATCGCTTCAACCCGATCAACGCATGGGACGCCAACATGCTGCCAGACTATGTCGTCGAAAGCGCTGGCAATGCCTCAATGGTTGGCTGGTCTGCCGTATGCCGATTGTTGCGACCTTGCGCTGGCGCCCCAGCTTGCGCGCGATAGATTGCCTTGCTGCAGTGTCCGGCCGAGCAGGTCATCATAGATATCCGACGTTCTCGATGCGATATCGGACCAATCGTACCGCGAGGCGCTTTCGCGACGTACTATTTCGCGCTCAGACGCGCTCAGACGCGTCTTCGTCAGCACCAACAGCTTCGCACCCAACTCCTCACAATCACCGACATGGAAAATGTGTTCGGGATCACCCACCACCTCCAGATTAGGTGCGATATCGCTTACCAGCACCGGCAATCCATAGCTAAGCGCTTCAAGCAGCACGATCGGCAACCCCTCATGCGACGACGGCAAAACAAACAGTGCCGCGTGGGCGTAGAGTTGTCGCAGCCCATCGCCGGTCTGAAACCCGGCCATGACAACGTTCTGGTGGCCGGCCGCTTCTCTAACCAGCTGATCCGCGTACTCATTCTGGTGGTCGATCTTTCCAACTATGGCGAGCTTCCATCCCGGCATTGCCGTAGCCAGGAATGCGCGCAAAAGATCGAGCTGCCGCTTCTCAGGAACAAGCCGGCCGACCGTCAATACGTATCGTCCTGGCTCCAATCCCAACCCGACCACCTGTTCGCTTTGCTGCGGCAAGTCCGAGAACACCACGCCATTCGGCACCACCTCGCAGGGTTTGCCATATTTGGAAGTGATGAGGTCGCCTATGCTGCGACTGACCGCAATGCGCTTGCTAGCATAGCGCATTCCGACAGCTTCACCGGTCCTCAGGACCATACGCGCCGCCCAGCCCCATTTTTCCCTATTATAGTCCTCACCATGATGCGTGACGACGACCCGCAGGCCGACAGCACGAAGCAACGGCGTTACAATTGCAGGACCTATACCGTGAATGTGCACCAACGCCGGCCGCCGCACCATTGCGACAATTGCGCAGACTACGGAATGCAGCAGAGTCTCCAGATACTTGTTACTTAGAGTCCACAGTCGCAGTACCCGCACCCCCCTCCAGACTTTGGGGACATTCGAGGTGACGTAAGGAGACCGCATGCAGACGGTAACCCCCCTGCCTAGCTCGACCAACCTTGGTGCGAGATTTTCTGCATGCGTCTCGATACCACCCTGAATTTGAGGGAAGCCACGGAAGCCGAACATGTAGATCTCACGCCTTCTCATCTGGACTTCCTCCCAATCTAATTGTTCATAAATGTTCGCAACGGGTAATGCTCGTCCGGGGTTATGCGGCCCTTGACCAGCCGGGCCTTGACATTCTTGTTCAAGAACGACGTTCGCTCGACGTGCGGCGATGGACGCACGTCGGAATAATTAATATAGCTGTCAAAGCATATGCTCTTGCCGATCGAGACCTTGAGCTTGTTCTTGATGACCCATAACAACGGCTCGCCTTTCGGAAGCTGAGGGACCAAGTTGGACCGCATCGCGGTCCGCGCGGTCGTCACCATCCAGCAGTTCTGCCCACAGCTCGCGACCTTCTTCCGTGTCTGCTGGGCGGCCTCGCTATTCATGATCTCGTTCCATGATTCCCGCGCAAGATTTCCCATGGGGAGATCCGAGCGGACGTTGCAGGCCCATACGTCCGACCACGGGTCGATGAAGGCAAAATCCTTACCCGCACTGCACGGGATCAACCGATCATGACCGAGAATCTTCTCGATCAGGCCAAGGTTCAGGTAGGCCCGAAACCAGTTCTTTGGCTTCGGACTACGCAGCATCGCCGAAATAAGCCCCTCAACTTTCCGCGCGACTGCCTTCCGATCATAGAAGTAATTGTCGTTCTTGTAGAACTGCCACGCATTGTGAAGCGTGGAAGTTGCCAGCTCGAATCCCTCCTTGCGAGCGAACTCGTAGACATTGACGAGCTGATCGACGTTTTCGTCCTGGATGACCATCGCGAAGCCAAGGTCGGTGCCGCCGGCTTCGCGCAGCATACGAAGTCCCGCGATCTTGGTGTTGTAACCGTCCTTCTCGCCGCGAATTCTGTCGCTGGTCTCCTGATCGCCCTCGAGCGAAAAGCGTACCTTGATGTTGGGGTGTTTCTTGATGATCGGAACGAGGCGCTCCGGATGCAGCCCGTTCGACGATATTTCCGTCACTCTTGCCTTCGGATAGAGAAGATCGATCATCTCTCCGAGGTCTTTGCGAAGCGTCGGCTCTCCACCCGACACATTCAGATTGTCGAAGCCGGATGGAAGCTTCGACAACGTAGCCAGCGACACCTCTTCCTTTGGCTCGGTCGGATTCTGCCATATGTAACACATCTGACATTTGGAGTTGCAGCGGAACGTGGAAATGACGGTAAGGTCCATTTTATGATCCAACTTTCCTGTGTAAGCCGACTGATGCAATCAGATCCTCGTATAACGAGAGTAACGTCGCACCGTGTTCCTCAAGCGAGTACTCGTTCTCGACGGTCTTGCGTGCGTTGCGACCGAACACCTCGCGACGACTGCGATCGACGAGAAGAGTTCTGACTTTTTCGGAGAGTTGAACAACGTCGCCAGGGTCAAACAACAGACCTGTCGTCCCGTCTCTGACCAACTCGGGAATTCCGCCAATGCGGGAAGCGACGATCGGCTTACCATGCGCCATCGCCTCAAGGATCGAGAGAGGACTGTTTTCGTGCCACACCGAGGGCACGACAATCACACCCGCCTCCCTGATTGTGCGCTCGAGGTCGATGCCCATGAGATGCCCTCTGAACTCCGCCGCGGGGTATTTCCGCCGAAGCTCATCGAAAAGCGGTCCAGTGCCAGCGATCACCAGCCGCCAGGCTCCTTGGGCTGTCGCATGAGCTTTAAGGAGATCCTCAACGCCTTTTTCAGGCGACAGGCGCCCGAAATACAGTGCGTATCCGTCATCTCCGACAGAGGTATCGATACGCGATGCGTCTATCCCGTTCGGAATATGAACCACCTTATCGGCACCGAACCGACGGACAATGGCCTCATACATGAACTTGCTCGGCGCAATGAATTTTCCGACGCGGTGATAGCTTCCCAGCAGCGCGTGATAGCGCGCCTCCGCCCAAAGCAAGGCGCTGCGCCCAAGAGAGCCGTCGGCGCAGCGGCGAGCGAGAATCGTCTCAAAGGCGCCGTCCCCGCATCTCGTACACACCTGTCCGTTGCTAAGCTGCGTATAGACAGGACACACCGGTTTGTAGTCGTGAAGCGTGAGAACGACGGGAACCCCCATTTCCGCTGCTGCGGTGACGATCGAGGGAGTGAGCTGGTGATAGATATTATGACAGTGCAGTATGTCCGGCTTCTCATCTCGGATGAGGCGCGTAATTTGCGAGACAGCTTCGGATGAATGAATAAAGGATAATGCCGATCTCAGCTTTTCGCGTCTTGATGATGCGCGATACGATTTCCGCGAAACAAAGTACGATTGGAAGCGTGATGGAATATTTCGATCGTCATTCATGGAGAATTCGACGACGTCAACATTCCGCCTGCGCATCAACTCCATCTCGTCGAACATCACGACTTCGGAGCCGCCGTTACGAAAGAAGAACTTGTTCGCAAACAACACTTTCAGAGCGTGCCGATCCGATCCATCAAGCCGTTCTCGTCTAGAAGACGGGACATCTTGCTCCGGGCTCAGCCTCGATCGGGCCACCGAAACAGCAACCTCTTCGCTGAAATCGAACGAAGGCTCCGTCATCGCCGCGGTCCTTATCTGGAGACCGAAACAGGCCACACTGCGGGGCGGACACTAACGCCTGCAGAATGATGTTCGGTCGGGCGGTGCAAGGCTGATCTCGTCGCAACTACAACCATCAGCAGGATGATAGGTGGTCGCCATGCGCCGATATTGACGGCCGTCAACTCGCCATCGGTGCGCGGCCTAGGATGGGGTGCTGGCCCTCTTCGAGTCGGAATGCCGCCCAATTCTGAGGATACGAGCTGCTTCTAAGGACGCGCTCGGGCGTCAAAACGACATATCTTCATGATCGGCGCGAACTGCATGGTGACTGCCGGATCGCAACTGCTCGATGCAATGCGGAGAGAGGATGCCCGAGCACCTTGAGCCAATTGGCGTAATCCCCGATCAAGGGTTGATCGCGTTGGTCATGATGCTCCGATTTAACGGCCTCGCCATAGATCCTGAGCGCATCCGTCATCAGTTTGGGACCATCATCAGGGTCGCCGAGGTTCTCCGCTGTGCCAAGGAGCTTGGGCTGAAGGCACGTGTCGTCAGGACCAATTGGTCTAGGCTTTCCGGTCTGCCGATGCCGGCGCTCGCCATCCTTCGGGAGGATAGATTTCTTATCTTCGGAAAGGCCACCGAGGAGCGGGTCATCGCGCTCGAGCCGGGTCGCCCGCAACCGGTCATGATGTCGCGGATGGAACTCGAAGCCGTCTGGGACGGCGCGGTCATTCTGATGACGCGTCGAGCCTCTCTTTCCGATCTGGCGCGGCGTTTCGACATCACGTGGTTTCTCGGCGCAATCAGAAAATACCGGCGATTGCTCCTCGAAGTCCTTGCAGCATCGTTCTGCCTTCAGCTGTTTGCCCTGGTATCGCCGCTCTTCTTCCAGGTGGTTATCGACAAGGTTCTAGTACATCGCAGCATGAGCACGCTGGACGTACTTGCCATTGGCCTCGTAGCGACCGCGATGTTCGAAACGATCCTTGGAGTTCTACGTACATACCTTTTCTCTCACACCACCAACCGAATCGATGTCGAACTCGGCGCTCGGCTGTTCCGCCACCTGTTGGCGTTGCCGATCGGCTACTTCCAGGCGCGGCGGGTGGGTGACTCTGTCGCGAGGGTCAGGGAACTCGAAAATATCCGCAATTTCCTGACGAGTTCCGCTCTGACCTTGGTCATCGACCTGTCGTTTTCGGTTGTCTTCATTGCAGTGCTGGCCTTCTACTCGCCAACGCTAACCTGGATCGTTCTCGCCTCGCTTCCGGTCTATGTCGCGATTTCTGCCGGAGCGACGCCTCTGTTTCAGCGGCGGCTCGACGAAAAATTTCAGCGGGGTGCGGAGAACCAGGCCTTTCTTGTGGAGAGCGTGACCGCGATGGAAACGCTCAAGGCGATGGCTGTGGAGCCTCAGATGCAACGCCGCTGGGAGCAACAGCTCGCCGGATACGTCGCAGCGAGCTTTCGTGTCATCAGCCTGGCGAACGTGTCCAGCCAATCGGTCCAGCTTGTCAACAAACTGGTCGGCGTCGCCATCCTCTATTTCGGCGCTCGGTTCGTCATCGCTGGCGATCTTACCGTTGGCGAGCTGGTTGCCTTCAATCTGATCTCCGGTCGCATCAGCGCTCCAGTCCTCCGACTAGCCCAGACTTGGCAAGATTTTCACCAAGCCAGACTCTCGATCGCGCGCCTCGGCGACATCCTGAATACAGAGCCGGAGCCTGTTTACAGGCCTGGCAAAATGGCGCTGGCTACGATCCGAGGTGATATTGCGTTCGAACAGGTGACCTTTCGCTACCGCATCGATGGGCCCGAGATCCTTCGAGATGTGCAGCTGCACGTTCCGGCAAGGCAGGTCATTGGAATAGTGGGCTCCTCGGGATCGGGGAAGAGCACTTTGGCCAAACTGGTGCAGCGGCTGTATATCCCCGAGCGAGGCCGGGTTCTGGTCGACGGGATCGACGTGACTCAGGTAGACCCCGCCTGGCTGCGCAGACAGATCGGTGTAGTTCTCCAGGACAGTGTCCTCTTCAACTGTTCGATCAGGGACAATATCGCCTTCGCGGATCCCGCGACATCGACGGAGCGTGTGGTTGAAGCGGCCACGATGGCCGGTGCACACAATTTCATTCTACAGCTACCGAACGGATACGACAGCATAGTCGGCGAACGCGGGAGCAGCCTGTCCGGCGGACAGCGTCAGCGCATTGCGATTGCACGCGCGCTGGTAACCGATCCACGGATCCTGATCTTTGACGAGGCGACCAGCGCACTCGACTACGAGAGTGAGCACATCGTTCAACAGAACATGGCCAAAATCGTGCAGGGCCGTACCGTCCTGATCATTGCGCATCGGCTATCGGCCTTACGAATGGCCGACCGGATCATCACAATTGAAGATGGCCGCCTGGTCGAGGATGGTTCTCATCAAGAGCTGGTCAAGCGCGGAGGACGTTATTCAAAGCTCTTCCGCCTACAGTCGGGCTTCCATGACCTTACATAGACTGTCCTTCGCTTGCGTCGACACCAACAGGCGACACGGTCGAGCTCACGCCGGCATCGACGAGGCCGCATGAGACAGACACCCGCAGAGACGTTCGACGATCCGGGGCTGTTTGTGCTCGACCTCCTGCTCCGATTGCGTGGTGTCGACAGCAGCCTGGATCACATTCGCCAGTTGTCCGGTTACACGCTTATTGGTGTCCCGGAAATGCTCGCTTATGCGAGGGAGCTCAATCTCTCTGCAAGCTGTGTTCTGACCGATTGGGACGGACTATCGGCATCAGCCCTGCCTGGCATCCTCCCGATTCGCAGCGGGAGCTTTCTCCTACTCGGAAAAGTACATGGCCACGAGGCCGTGGTGATGACCGCTGGCGCCGAAAGGCCATCTATCATTTCCAGATACGAGCTTGAGTCCAATTGGGACGGACGGCTCGTCGTGATCGCCCAACGACGCGCCATCATCGCTCGGCTTCTGCGCTTTTCACGATCCTGCCTGGAATTCATTCGGCGTTCAAAGGAGCGCTCCCTGATTGTCGGGGCACGACTGGCTGGTATGTTCTCGTCTCGCACCGATCGCGCACCTGCAACGTCTGAGCAGCGGCCGGCCGCG
>Ga0207647_10004273_pt1 | contig 10593 bp, 9 predicted proteins | sample KBSCornC2_FD_184295 | JGI IMG/M metagenome (GOLD analysis project Ga0207647, IMG submission 184295) | Corn rhizosphere microbial communities from Kellogg Biological Station, Michigan, USA - C2 (SPAdes) (version 2) | ecosystem: Host-associated > Plants > Roots > Rhizosphere ...
CTCTGGATTCAGATAATACCAAACCTCCATGGTTTACAGATATGAAAATAGGTCCCGATGGTAAGCTATATCTCGGTGATCCTGACTATTTAGATATAGATGTAATCAACAAACCAAATTTGGCTGGTATAGCTTGTGATTTCGTACCATGGGTGATTTCTCTTCGCACTGTTCCGGCTTCAGATGCGAGTACTTTCCCCGCATGTGGCTTGCCTAATGACATAGTGGTGTTCAAAAGAGATACTTTGCGATTAAAACAAGCTTTGAGTTTTTGTTTTAAAGATAGTATTCTGCTGCAGGTAGATACAGATGGCTCAAACTATCTATGGGATGACGGTGGCATAGATAATAAGCATACTTTTTATAATTCGGGCACTCACTGGGTTGCTTATATTACACCTCCTTGTGTACATCATTATGACACATTCATTGTCAGCTTCTCCGGTCGTACGCCTATTGTGGGCTCCATCAATGGATGTAAAGGTGGCAACAACGGCATGATATGGAGCCACCCCCCGGTGGGCGACACGACCACATATACTTATACATGGTATAATGTCTCGGGCTCCCTAATAAAAACTTCTGTAAAAAAGGCAGAAGGCGATACTTTATTTAATGTAGTTGGCGGTTATCAACTTGACTTAAGAACAACATTTGGCGTATGTGACACCTTTATTCTATTTAACATTCCGGCTGCAGACATTTCATTTATTGCAGATACCGCTACTTGTGTTAATGACACTATTCATTTTAGAAATACATCTACCGGCAGTTATACAAATTTTCTTTGGCAATTTGGTGATGGGGACACTTCTACACAGTTCAGCCCACTACATATTTACGGTACACCTGGCTCATATACGGTGAAATTAATAGCATATCCCTGTGATGATACTATCTCAGCAAATGTGATAATAGATTCAATTCCATTTGTATCTTTTAAGCCATCTCCTGCAAGTGTATGCTTAGGATCTCCTATAACATTTTATCCATCTTACAGATCTGGTGCAGTAAACTTACTATGGAATTTTGGAGACGTTAATACTGTTACTTCCTCCTGGCTACCTGAGCACACTTATGATAACATAGGCAAAAAAATAGTTACAGTTACTGCACAATATTTGCATTGCCCTGATACTAGCTATAGAGATACTATTTCTATTTATTCATATCCAATAGTTAACATTGGTCCAGATACTTCTATCTGTCCCGGACAAAATGCAATTACTATTAGTAATCATATAGTAGAGCCATCTGCCTATACTAATGTATGGAATACGGGAGAAGGCACTTCCGGTATATCTGTCAGTAACCCCGGAATATACTGGCTTAAAGTAACTTCAGATTTTGGCTGTAGCAATACGGACAGTATAGAGGTAGGTAACAGATGCTATATCAGCATCCCGAATGCTTTTTCGCCTGATGGTGATGGCGTAAATGACTATTTCTTTCCGCGGCAATTATTGTCACGTGGCCTGTCAAGCTTTTACATGGCTATATATAACAGGTGGGGCGAGAAAGTATTTGAAACCAGGCAATCAGATGGAAGGGGATGGGATGGTAAGCTAAATAGTGTAATGCAACCGGAAGGCGTGTATGTGTATATAATACAAGTGTCTTTCAGAGATAATAACAAAGAAGAAAGATACCAGGGTAACGTAACTTTACTTAGATAAAAAACTATTTCGTTTCCAGGAATCTAACCTTGCGTGGCTTTTGTTTTATTACAAAAGATACCTGATCCTCTTTGTTTTTATAAAGATCAGTTGTGAAAGACATTTTTACTGGAGTAAAGTCGCTGCCTTCAAATGCTTCAGGATTTAGAGATATAGTATATATGCCGGCAGGTAAACTGAAAGAGAAATTACCGCCTGTATTTGTTACAGTAGTATATATTCTGCCGGCGCTGTCTGTTGCTGTAACCTTAATTTCATCAGCTGTAAATACTGTTTTGCTAAAACTGTCTCTTATTACAGTAACATTGCCTTTTACTAATCTTCCTTTTTTGTAAGGTATGTATATTGATTTGTTGTCACCAACATATACATTCTGTAATAAGCCATTTACAGGTACTAATCCTTTCGATGGCATAGTATTAAGCTCCAGTGTATAAAGACCTTTTTCTATGTTTAAAAACTTTGCCATGCCATGCTTATTGGTAACCAGCAGTTCCGTATTGTTTACATTCACCTGTAGGTTTTCCAATGCCTCTTCCTTATCGTCTTTTTTATTGTTGTTGTTCGCATCATTATAAAGAACCAATTTCATATCATAAAACACCCTGTGTGTAATGACAGGTATGTTTAATTGTTTTATAAGAGATATTGTAAGGAATTTATCCTCCGATATTGGTAACTGATGCCCACTGGTTACATTACTGGTTGGTATATTGCCAGATATCTGTATGCTTGTACCTATTTTGTCATTCATATAGTTTATCCCTCCTGCCACTGATGTTCTTACTACATCATCATATACTGATTTTGAAAACTGGTATTTTAACATGCCATTAAGCTTCCCTTTAAAAAAGTGATATTTAATAAATGGTCCGCCGGTCACAGTTTCATCATAACTGGATATTTTTTGCGCATAGTTGTCATAGCTGAATAGTGGACGACGCGTATATGTAAACATAAAGCCCGGCCAACCAACGTTTACAGATGCCATGGTACTTGTGATTAATACATTTTCTTTTGCTACACCTACATTGTTTTTAAACGCATTTTGCGAACCAAGCATGGCACCTATATATTTGCCTGCTTTTAGTGTATAGTTTACATCAAGAAATGCCATATGGTTAAGGTCAGTCTGGCTTCCAATTCCATTTTCATTCATAATGCCCGTACTTAGCATTAAAGAGTTTCTCTTGTCTTTCATGCCACTGCTTATGCCAAATCTTTCGCTGTTATATTTTAAAATGTCAGTGTTATAAAGCGTATCAGTAAAGTAGCGTGTATTCAAGTAGCTGGATGAATAAAAGACACCCGCAAATTTTTTCTTAAAATCCCTGCTTATCTGGTGCATTTGCATCATCATGCCATTATTTATGCCCGGGAAGTTCTTGTCGAAGTACTCTACGTTTGAGTTTATGCTCCAATCATCTATTTTATACTGTAGCTTATAGCTGCCTGTTAAGCCTGTTGTTGTTCTCTTTACACCTGGCACTTCGTGTGTTTTTTCCTGTATGCCCATGCCCCCATTTACTACCAGGTTAAGGTTTTTGGTATTGATTAATTGTATGCTGTTTGATAATACATACCCATTCAGATGGTTTACGTCATCAAAGTTTGTGCTTAATATCTGGGCTACATTATACTTGCCTATTCTATATTTCGCACTGGCAGTATAATTATTGCTGGTATAATAGAAGTTGGGATCTTTTAGTATAGCTGCTAAAGATATATCAGTATGGTCATTTATAGCATGACTTACGCTAAATCCCCGTCCATTACTCAAGAAAAATCTTTGCGGCGATTGTATCATGCCTGCGGAAAACTTCCATGTGTCGTGCTGGTAGTTTATGAGATACATGTTTTGCTGAATGCCATATACTTCATTGCCAAATTGCTTGCTTTTGTAATAGAAATTTACATTGTCTTTTTCGGAAATGTGAATATCACCCCTTATAGCTCCATAATAGTTTAAAACATTATTTTGACTAATCAGGCCCCCCTCTAAAGAAATGGGTAATGATAAATAAGGTGATTTTGTTTCTTTGATTACGTGCCTGGGTTTTCTCAGTTTGTATATGTGTGTGTATGAATTATGACCACTGCCATTTATGCAAAGTGAGATATTTTCATGTCGAAAGTCAGTCCACAATGCAGATGGAATCTTTAACATGTAAGTATAAAGTGTATCATCACCCGGATTTAATTTTAGCACACTTTTATCGTTCAGTTGCATATACTGGTTCTGCCACTGTATTGTATACGTATCTTCAATATTTCCTGTATTTTTTATCCTGAAGCTAAGGGGCACAACCTCAGGCCTTTCAGCAAGCTCCAGGTCTTCAGTAATATACCTGGCCGTGAATTTAGGGTCTGCTTCTGCTCTTAAATGGAAAGCATAAGGATGACTATGCACTACATCAATTACCCGTACGTCTATTGTTACACTATCCCAGCTTGCGGAGGTTTTTTGTTGTTTTAAAAGGTTTATGGAAATATTTTTTTCCATCTTAGGTGTGAAGGTGTAAATAATCTCTTTACCATCCAGCACCTCGTCTTTTGATAACGTTTTCCAGCCTTTGGGGATTTTAATTGTTATGCCCAACCTTATGTTTTTGGGGCTTGGGTTTATTATTTTGATATTGTTGAAAAGAATGTTTTTTTCATTGCTTGCAACCAACGAATCCTTGTAATATATTTCAAAAAATTTACAATGCTGTGCATTGGCTGTATATGTAACCAGAACCAGACTGCAAATGAAGCTAAGCGTTATAGAATGGCCTATGATTTTTTTTATTGAAATAGACATATAAAGGGATTTTCTGTTTTTTGCCGTTTTTCTCTCTTATGGTAGAATATTAAACCCTTCCTTACGGGGGAAGGGTTTAATACCTCTCTAACAAATGAAAATTGTATACTGACAATGGACTATGGAGCCAAAGTACCTGTAACAGTGATGTTACCATTGTATACACCACCAAGGTGGTTATATGCAGCAAGTGGATTTAAAGAAAGGCGTGTGATGAACAGCTTGTTGTAGCCACCATCGCCCTGCAGGAAATTCATTGCAGTAGTAGGAAGAGCTGCACCAGTACCAGTACCGAAGCCATTTTCAGCTGCACCGCTAGGTATTGTGTTGTAGCTATATACATACCATTTGAAATTGCTGGCAGCTATACCAGGATCTCCACCGCCTACTCTTGAAAAAGTTCCACCTTTTACACTTACATGGAAGTGACGAGTAGCAGATATACGGAATTCGATATCGTTGCCACCTGGAGGTGTGTTTGGCCATGCTTCAATAAAGCTTAAACCATTTTCAAATTCAGACCATGTATCTGCAGTGTTACCGGCAACCTGGAATTCTGGTACCAGGTCTATCATGTCTGTAATACCCAGTGAACCTATCAATGTAACATTGTCAGTTGTACCTGGTGTCTGGTCGTTAGCTGTAGCTTGTGCGTTTACTGCTCCGTAAGCTGCTAAAAGGATTGCTGCTGTTAATGCGATTTTTTTCATAAACTTGGTTTTTTTTAATTGAGTTTTAAAATGGGATTATTATTTGTTTGTGTTTCAAAGCTTTGATGACACAAACTTCCGATAAACGCATACGGATGTTAAAGGCATTTAAGAACAAATTATACCCCGGCTATGTGTATTGCGTTTTTGACATTTCTAAGGACAATTGCAGGCTGAATTTTAATTCAAATGAATTTGCTGCATTTCAATACTGCTGCCTTATCTAGCTGATTTTTTATTTATTGTTCACCTAGAATCTGGTGTGTTATTGTCGACGAAATAATTTTCGGAAAATATTTTTTAAATTTCCAAGCAGTATTTATTCACATCACGAGGGCCGATTTTCTTGTGAATAAAAAAACAGTACATTTTAGAAGACTTCTTATTTTTCTTTCCAAAGCTGTTTACTAGAAAGGCTTTCGAAGGCTCAGTTGATTTTTTATGAGTTAGTGTGTTTTTTTTGTGGTATTCCCGAGAGTGGATGTGCGTAAACTGCGGCATTTTACCATACTTATGCACAGGTATTAACAGGATATACACATAGCCTATGGCGCATCGTGCTGTTATATAGTGGAATTTATATTAAATTATTAAACTTTGTGAAACAGCTTTTTGCTTTGGCTTATGCCCAAAAAGCAAAAAAAGGACGAAATATTCGTCCTTTTAAATTGGTTTACAGTTGTATGGGATTCGGAAACTACTTTGAAATCGAAGATTATAAGGCTGTGATGATGAAAATTATATTGAAGTCATAATTCCCTCCATAATAGTTTAACGGAGATTCTATTTTTAAATCGACATTATAAGTGTTCTCGATTTTGTCATTTACATTGTGCATGAATGGTTTGGGCAAGTGTGAGAGGCTTACGAACTCATTATTTGTTTCTGCTTTTAGGCTAATAATATTTGTTGGTATCTTTTGACCTCCGCTTGCTGTAGATGACAAATGGTTTGTATTAGCCAGTACACTTATATTCCATGGACGATTACTTCTCACATGTACCTTAAAGTATGAAGGATATGTTTTGCCATAGGCAAAATCTTCAAAATTATTAATTGATATTTTATCAGTCACGGCAGATGAAATACTCATATCTACCAATGATGGCATTTCTATCGTTCCGGCGACCGAGGAAGACGAGGCTGTACTGCCCGGAGATTGCCCATAAGAAAATAGCGGTAATAATATTGCTATAAGAGCATGGTATCTCATGGCTGTAGGATTGAAACAGTAACATTGAAATTAAAACTACCAGTGTTTATAAAGCTGTTTAGGGGGCTAAGCACTATATCATAGTAAAAAGTTAACTCTTCATTTGTAGGTGAAGGCGGCTGGGTGAATAGCAAAACCGGTGACGCAGATAAGGTGTTTTGTATCTTGTATACAATAGAATTTCCCGACGTTTTACTTGTAAGCTTTAAACTAACCCAATCGGCTGGGACTGAGTTTTGCTGCGGGCCTGTAAAGTTTATATGGGCCATTATATTCCTGCTATATTTATTAGGATTGAGTTTTATTTCTATTGCGTTATGAAGTGCTTTAGGTGCAAGCAGTTCGTCTATGCTGCTATAGCTTATTACGAGAGGCACTGTTGTATTTAAGCTAACATTATCTACGGATACCTGTGATTTCGATATGACCGGGATTAGTGTTAGTAATATTATTAGTACCTTTTTCATATGCAGAATTCAACATTCTAGTCGTTTTTATTTTATTTCAATTTCGGTTTGCGCGGCTTCTAACGGCACATCGTCATCATTAGGGTCTATTAATGCTACCGCAGTATATTTTCCTTTTGCCAGGCTTTTAGGCATTGCCAGATCTACAAATCTTTTTTGGCCAGGTAATAGTAATGCTTCCTTTGGCCCAACTGTTATTTTTTCTCCGGTACTTTCTGATGATAACTCAATAGAGTAATGACATCTTAACAGCATTGCACCCAGGTTTTCACTTTCTATTCTATATGTGTTATTGCTATCAGATAATGCTCTGAACGAACGCATTTTTACTTCTTTGGCAAGTGAAACATTGGCGGGGGGTACCTGGTATATACGTACTCCCACTGCCAGACTTTTGGTAAGGGCTAGCTCAACAGAGCCACTTTTCTTAGGCGCTTTCTTTTCTCCGGAGGTCACAATATGCAGCATTGTCCATTTTATTTCTTTTATAGCATCTGCAGAGTCTGGTAAATGCAGTTTTACATTTATAGCCTCCTTTGAATTTGCAGGTATTTCCACAAATGTTTTATCGAGAGTTATCCATTTGGCACAAGAGTTATGCATAGTGCCCGCATCATAAAACAGATCTTCTCCTGTTGAGTCCAGTGTCCAGTCTATAAGTTCTATGCTAAAGCTATAAGGTCTGTTTAGCTTGTTAGTTATATACACCGTTTGAGTAGATGTCTGACCCTTATCTGCAGTAAAGTATAAAGTGGCAGGGCCTATAGATATTGCGCTTTTCTGTACCTGGGCATTTGTACTAATGGTAAGTATAAAGCCGGCTATGAAGGTGAGTATACTCTTTATTTGCATTTTGCTGCACATTTTATCTTCCTGTTTTTAATTATTATTTTATGTATCCTGTAAACGAGCCATTAATTTTCGGGGCGCCTGCATCTACATATATTGTTTTGTATTTCACTACGATTTTATCATCGGTTGTCTTGCCCAGTGATAAATCTATCATTGTATAATCAACCGATTTAAATGCTTTTACGTCTTCCATGTTCCCTACCTCCAGTTTCCAGTCATATCCCTTCCATGCACCTATACCGGATTCGTCTTTTTCACTTACTTCGCCTATATAGGGTATTTGTTTCCCGTCTATAAGCAGCGATTTGTTTTTTACATCAAAAATTATTGCATCCAGTAGTGTGAAGCCATCGTTACCTTTTAGTTCTATCTGGTTGTTTGCTTTGTTAATTACAAATTCCTTTGTGGTTTTTACCTTCATTTTTAGCGAAGGGAATTCTTTATTCATTCTGTTATAATCAGATTCTGTTATTCCGAAATTCGAATGATAAGGTAGCGGTACTTCATTTTTGTGTTGTTGGGAATATGTATTATACCATTGCATGCTATCTTGTACGGCTTTGCGATAGTTCATTATTATTTCTTTAAGATCGCCAGGTATACTTTTTTCAAGTATCTCCAATTTGTGACTGCCGGGTGTAAGTAATGTTTCTGCAAAACTTATAGCACTTGGCTCATCACCTTTTTGACTATGGGCAGTGTATGTAGAAAGTAATAGTATTAGAAGAAATATCTTTTGCATAAAACCTGATTTATTTTTTTGTTGTATTCTATAGTGCGTTATAACATCATCTTTTTTTCAAACTTATTTTTTGCAGCCAGCATAGTTTTCGCCATTAGCTTCAATAGTTTTTTCCCGGTTCGCTCAGAGCCGTACTGGTTATTGTTTTCATGATAGGTAAAGCCTCCTATCATTGATATGTTTCTTGGGCAACTAGTTATTTTCCAAAATTTTAGGTTAGATAGTTTAATTAGCTCAATTTCTGTGTCTTTTATCAGACTCATATTTCTAAACATATAGCCGTCTTTTTTGCTGTTAAAAATCAGGTTGAATGTTAGCTTTTCGCCATTCTCGAAATAGAGAATAAATTCGTCCCCTTTGTTTAAAGGGAATGACTTAAATGTTGATGTGAACTGAATATAGTTTGCATTTTCGTATGAAATAAAGCCTATGCCCAAGTAAGCAGGTGTCTTCTTGTAAGGTAATAGTTCCTCTTTAAGTATCGACAACACAGAAGTATTACGCAAATGCGTTTCGAGCGGGAAAGTTTTTATATAATCACATGCATTTTGTAGCATTACCTTTATTGCCTTTCTTTCAATGTTCGATGTGCTATCGTTTACGATAGATGCAGTAATTGAGATGCTCATAGTTGTGTGTTTTTCATTTCATAAACACTGTAAAAGCACGGGACAGAGTAATTGGGCATTTTGGGCTTTATGGTAAGAATTACTCGTGTACGGCCTAAGTATTCATTTATGGAACTATTTATTATCCTTTTAAATCCCTTAGTTAGCCTTGGAGACCTTTTGCCTCTTTCCTTTTTGTAATCATCACGCAGCCATGTACCTTTTACCATTAAGTCATTTTCCAGCTTTTTTACATTATCCATTATTTCGATAAATGAAGGGCCAAAGCCTTTATCCTCTATATACTTCATTACATCTTCCACATATTCATTGGTAATAGTGTAAGCCATTTTTCTAAATAGGTTAAGATACTGCTTACCATACAGCCGCTGACTGAAGTAATCTGAGAATAAAGACAATGACATAGAGTTCTACTTTTATGGTAGGTAAAATAACAGCAGCAGGCTTTTGGGTTGAATGACGATTGTTAGGAAGCATACTGATATATATCAGGAAACACATGAAGCCCTGCTACAGAAAGGGGGCGTAATGATTTATTAACCATTCATTAATACATAGGAAAGCGTTTAAGCTCAAGCAACTTTCTTATGCAAAACTTTAAACGTGTATTATTTCCCAGGGAATTGAAGATAGAGACCAAGTTGAGGGGACGGCTTTACTTTACATCCATTGCATTCAGCTTTTCCAGTACGGTAAAAACTGCTGGGCAAACAGTAGCGTTCTTTAGTGTCAAGGCTACGCGTTTTAGCAATACATCTTCATCTGTATATGGGTAGCGCCTGCAGTCACTGGGGCGGTCTTCGTATATATTGCAGGTGTTATCGGCAGCAAGGAAGGGGCAGGGGGCATGCTTTACAAAATAGTCGCCTTCTTCATCGAGGCGCAGGTAGGTGGCTACCATGTCGCCTTCTTTCATGCCCAATACTTTGGCTATGCGTTTTATGTCTGGAGTCTTGAAGCGGGGAGAGTAGTTCTTGCAACAGTTAGCACACTGCAGGCAATCTATTTTGCTGAAGGCCTCCTCGTGTAAATCAGGGAGGGCCTTCAGCATTTTATTCTTATTGCCTTTTTCAAGCAGGCGCTTGTAGGCTTTCTGGTTGTCTTTAGCTTGCTGCTGCCATTTATCAGGTATCATTCCGCTCTTATCTATCTGCACAGGTCAGGCATTAAAGGTTCATCTTGTCCATTATACGCTCCAGGTCTTCGTCACTATAAAATTCTATAGTTACGGCACCTTTACCATTCTTTTTTCTATCCAGCTTCACCTTAGTTGAAAAATGAGAAGCCATGTTATCTTCTATACGTTTGTATGCAGGGGGTAGTTGTACTTTGGATGGAGCTTGTTTATGTACCGAAGCTTTCTCCTCCAGCATATTCTTCACCAGTTGCTCTACCTGTCTAACAGATAACTCTTTTTCCAGTGTTTCGCGGTATACATATAGTTGTTGATCTACCTGGTCTAAGCCCAATATAGCACGTGCGTGGCCCATGCTTATTTGCC
>Ga0207647_10004275_pt1 | contig 10591 bp, 12 predicted proteins | sample KBSCornC2_FD_184295 | JGI IMG/M metagenome (GOLD analysis project Ga0207647, IMG submission 184295) | Corn rhizosphere microbial communities from Kellogg Biological Station, Michigan, USA - C2 (SPAdes) (version 2) | ecosystem: Host-associated > Plants > Roots > Rhizosphere ...
AAGGCGGGCGATCCAGTATTCCAGAGGCGGTCATGACCAAGCCAAGAAGCTGCGGCGTACTGGATGCCCCAGGCCGGGGCATGACACCTTCTACGTGGCGCAGGCCGGCGCAACTCACACCCCCGCCGGCACCGCCGTCATCCAATGCCGCGCAATTGCCGCGCGCGGCGCGATCCACGCGGCGCCGCTTGCCGTGAGATGCGCCAGGATCCGCTCCAGCGCGCCGATCCGGCCCGGCCGGCCGATCATGCGCAGATGCAATCCGACCGACATCATCTTCGGCGCCGTCTCGCCCTCGCGCTTCAGCCATTCGAACGCATCGATGACGTAGTCGGCAAAGTCGGCGCCGTTGAAGCGCGAGGCGTTGTAGTACTGCATGTCGTTGGTGTCGAAGGCATAGGGCAGCACCAGATGCTGCTTGCCGGCAACGTCCCGGTAATAAGGCAGGTCGTCATTATAGGCGTCGCTGTCGTAGAGAAAGCCGCCGTGCTCGACCAGCAGGCGCCGCGTGTTCGGCGAGGTCGCCGAGCGCGTGTGCCAGCCGACCGGGCGCTGTCCGGTGACGCGCTCGATTGCCGCCACCGTGTTCACGATGACCTCGCGCTCGCTGGCTTCGTCCATGTCGGCATGGCTCTGCCAGCGCCAGCCATGCGCAGACACCTCGTGGCCGCGCGCAATCGCGTCGCGCGCCAGCTCCGGCGAGCGCTCGACCGCGCGGCCGCAGGAGCTCACCGTCACCTTGACGCCGTGCGCGTCGAACAGGTCCATGATGCGCCACCACGCGGCGCGCGTGCCGTATTCGAAATGGCTGTCGATGCAGGAATCGGGTCCGTCGAGCCGGTGCACGACTTCGTAGATCGCCTCATTGTTCGCGTCGCCGTCATTGACGGAGAATTCCGAGCCTTCCTCGAAATTCACCACCAGCGACACCGCGACGCGCGCGCCGTTCGGCCAGCGCGGATTCGGCGGCCTGCCGCGATAGCCGGCGAAGTCGCGATGAGAGGTAGTTTGCCTGGGTTCGCTCATGGATCAGTCCGAGGTTCCGGCCATGCGATGCAGGCCGACGACGCGGTCGCTGACGAACAGCAGGATCACCGTGCCCGTCAGGATGAGGGTGGAGAGCGCCGCGAGCGTCGGGTCGGGCGCCTCCTCGATATATTGCAGCATCCGGATCGGCAGCGTCTTGGTGCGGACGTCGGCGAGGAAGATCGAGACCGGATAATTGTCGAACGAGGCCAGGAACGAGAAAATCCCCGCGATCAGGAACGACGGCGCCAGCGCCGGCACCATCACGCGCAGCACGCTGCCGGGATAGGTGCAGCCCAGCGTGCGCGCCGCCTCGATCAGGGTGAAGTCGAACCGCGCAAGGCCCGCGATCATCGTGCGGGCGACGTAAGGCAGAGTGATCACGAGATGCGCGACCAGCAGCGTCGCACCGGGCATGGTGAAGCCGACGGCGCGAAAGCCCTGCAACAGCGCGATGCCGAGCACGAGGCCGGGCATCATCAGCGGCGACACCAGCGCGGTCGCAAAGATGCCCGCGCCCGGTAGCTTTCCGCGCGCGATCGCAATGGCCGCGAGCGTGCCTGAGACCAGCGAGATCGCGGTCGACAGCAGCGCGATCTGGAGCGACAGCAGCAGCGACGGCCAGAAGCCGTCGAGCCGGCCGATCCGGCCATACCAGCGCGTCGATGCGCCGGTCAGCGGCAAATCGAACACCGGCGTCGGCGAGAAGCTCGCGGCCGCGATCACCAGCAGTGGCACGATCAGGAACAGCGCGAGGCCGATGGCCATGACCCAGCAGACGACGATTGCGGCCCGAATCATCATTTCGGCTCCCGCGACAGGCGCGCGCTCAGCGCGACGACGGCAATCGCGATTCCCAGCAGGACGACGCCGGCTGCGGCGCCGAAGCCGGGCTCACGCGCCAGCAGATAGGCTTTTGCGATCGTGGTCGCGAGCGTCGGGTATTTTTCCCCGATCAGCAGCGTCGGCACCACATAGGCGGAAACCGACAGCGAGAACACCAATGCGACGCCGGCGATGATGCCCGGCAGCGTCAGCGGCAGGATGACGTGAAAGAAGGTCACGATCGGCGAGGCGCCGAGCGTGGAGGCCGCTTCCGCATAGCGCGGATCGAGCTGGGCGACGATGGCGTAGATCGGCAGGATCATGAAGGGCAGGAAGATGTTCACGGCGCCGACGATCAGCGCGGTCTCGGTGAAGATCATCCGGATCGGGTCCTCGATGATGCCGAGCGCGATCAGCGTCTCGTTGACGATGCCGTCGCTGCGCAGCAGTATCGTCCAGGCAAAGGCTTTGACAATGACGCTGGCCGCGAGCGGCAGGAACAGCGTCGCCAGCAGCACCGAGCGCAAGGCGCCGTGGGCCCGCGCCAGCGCGAAGGCGGCGGGATAGCTGATCAGGAAGGCGATGATGGTCGTCAGCAGCCCCAGCCGCAGCGAATTCCAGATCACCCCGAGATAATAGGGCGTGCCGAGCAGGCGCCTGTAGTTGGCGAAGGTCAGCCCGTTGGCGTCGATGACGCTGACGCCGAGCAGCAGCACCAGCGGCAGCGCGAACACGCCGGCGATGATGACGAAGGAAGGCAGCACGAAGCCGATCGCGGTGAGCCGTTCGCGATCGACCGCTGGCGCCGCGACGGGCGCGGGAAGGGCGGCTTCGGTCATGCCTGCGCCTCCATCGGAAACGCAAAGGTCTCGGTGACAGGCCAGCTCAGGCGGATCTCGTCATGCACGCGCGGGATCGCGCCATCGCGCTCCGAGAGTTCGGCGAGCAGGCTCTCGCCCGCGCCGGCATCGACCTCGACCAATGTGCGCGAGCCCTGGAAGACCACCGAGCGGACGCGTCCGGCCGCGGAGTTTGCCTCGCTTTGCTCGCCGAGGCGCAGCTGTTCAGGACGGGCCGCGACGATGACGGGGGAACCTGTCTGGAAATTGCCGAGCGCCGACAGGCGGCCGACCTTGGTCTCGACATCGACCTTGCCGTTGTCGGCCGCCAGCACGGTGCCGGAAATCCGCGTCGACAGCCCGACGAAGTTGAGCGCGAACAGGCTCGCGGGGCGCAAATAAAGCTCGCGCGGCTCGGCGAGCTGCTCGATCCGCCCCTTGTTCATGACTGCGACGCGGTCGGACATGGTCAGCGCCTCGTCCTGGTCATGCGTCACGAAGATCGCGGTCGCCTTCACGTCCTGGAGCAGGCGGCGCAGCTCGACCTGCATCTCCTCGCGCAGCTTGCGATCGAGCGCCGAGAGCGCCTCGTCGAACAGCAGCACATCAGGCTCGACCGCGATGGCGCGCGCCAGCGCCACCCGTTGTTGTTGCCCGCCCGACAGCGCCGAGATGCGGCGGCCGGCGAGATGCCCGAGCTTGACCAGCGACAGCGCGCGTTCGACCGCCGCGTTGATCTCGCGCCTGGCCGTGCCGCGCACCTTCAGCCCGAATGCGACATTGCCTGCGACGGTGAGATGCGGAAACAGCGCGTAGCTCTGGAACACGACGCCGACATTGCGCTTGTGCGGCGGCACGTGGGTGATGTCGCGCCCGGCGAGCTCGACCTTGCCGGAGTCGGGCTGCGCCAGCCCGGCGATGGCGCGGAGCAGCGTGGTCTTGCCGCAGCCGGAGGGGCCGAGCAGCGTCACCAGCTCGCCGCGGCGGATGGTCAGGTCGATATGGTCGAGGACCGTCGTCGGCCCGTACCGCTTGGAGATGCTGCGGACGACGAGATGCGGCGCGGCTTCGCTCATGTCATCTCCTTGCTCCAGCGATCGACCCACGCGGCGCGGTTCTTGGCGACGAACGCCCAGTCCGGCGCGAACAGCGAGGCGGGATCGGGGAAGCCCGCCGGCGTCGGCGTGCCCTTGTTGGTCGGTGCGACGAAAGCCTTGTCGGCGAGGATGGTCTGCGCCTCCGGGCTCAGGAAGAAGTCGATCACGGCGTCGGCGAGATCGCTGCCAGGTGCGCCGGCCACCTTCGCGATGCCGGAGGGCATCGCAAAACCGCCGTCCTGCGGCACGGCGAGATCGACCGGCGAGCCCTCGGCCTTGCGGATCAGCGTGTAGGCGGAGAACTGGCCGCCGATCATCCAGGCCTCGCCCTGCTCCATCAGATTGATGGCCTGCGGCGCGTTGGTATAGACGTTCAGCAGGTTCGCCTTCAGCTCCTTCACCTTCTTGAAGGCCGCCTCGATCTCGTACTGTGCCTCCTTGTAGGGCTTGCCGGTTTCGAGATGCGCGGCCGCGAGCAGCGTCCAGAATCCTTCGGTGTTCGAGAGCGACGGCACGATCACCCGCGAGGCATATTTCGCGTCCCACAGGTCCGACCACTTGCTTGGTGCCGTCTTCATCCGCTTGGTCGAATAGGCGATGCCGGCCCAGGGCCGCTGATAGTTCGCCCACATGCCGTCCTGGTGCACCGAGCCGTCCACGAGCTTGCCGAGGTTCGCGATGGAAGAGGCCGACATCTTCGTGATCAGCCCTTCGGCGGACGCCGGCAGCATCACGGGATCGTCCATGATGACGACCGAGATCTTCGGCGCGGCCTTGTCGGCCTGCATCTTCTGGAGATTGGTCAGCGAGTTGGTGCCCTCGTAGAGCACCTTGCAGTCGAGCTTCTTCTCCAGCACCGGAAACAGATCGGCGTTGAAATATTTCGCGGCGCCCGCGGGGCCGCCGATGACGATCTCCTTGGGCGCGGCGCGCAAGCGCCCCGGGGCCGCCAGAACCGCGGCGAGGGCCGCGCCGGACTTCAAAACGCTGCGTCGGGAGGGGGTGTGCATGGGCATGTCCCGTTTGTTGTGCGTAAGGCTTGCATCGAGGCAGCAGCAAGCGCCATGCCAAATGTGCACATTTTTATAAACTATAATAACTTCAATATCTTGATTGGCACTCGAGTTAGGGGATTGCGCAGCCGCGCAGCAAATGTGCACATTTTTTGGAGGTGACGCTGCGCATCCTTTGGGCCTAGCTATCGCCATGGCGACGCAGCGCAGGCGAAATGGCAAGGCGAATCCGGCGGAGGACGAGGCGGTCTATCAGGCCATCCTGCACGCGCTGCTGGAGGGCAAGCTGAAGGCCGGCACCAAGCTCGCCGAGCCGCCGCTCGCCGACATCTTTGGCGTGTCGCGCGAGCGCATCAGGAAAGTGCTGCACCGGCTGGGGGCGGAGCGGCGGTTGGAGATGATCCCCAACCGCGGCGCCCGCGTGCCGCGCCCGACGCTCGACGACGTCCGCAGCGTCTACGAGGCGCACCGTGTGCTCGAGGCCGGCGTGCTGACGCAGCTCGTCCGCCATGTCGACGATGCCCTGATCGAAAAGCTGACCGCGCATCTCACTGAAGAGCGCGCCGCCGCCACGCGCGGCGATCGTGCGGCGTCGGTGCGGCTGTCAGGTGCCTTCCACGTCCATCTGGTCGAGGCGCTCGGCAATGCCGAGCTGTCGCGCTTCCTCGCCGACCTGCTCAGCCGGTCCTCCGTGATGGTCTCGGTCTACGAGCCGGCGACGGATTCGATCTGCGCTGTCGACGAGCACGGCGCCATCGTCGAAGCCCTGCGCGCCCGCGACGTCGCGCGCGCGATTGCGGTCTCGCGCGAGCATTTCCTGCACGTGGAGAGCCGATTGCATCTCGACGATGCGGTGCCGGCGAGCGAGGATTTGACGGCGGTGTTTGGGGCGGTGAAGCCGAAGCGACGGAAGGGGCGTTAAAGCGCAACGCCTCCCCAACGTCGTCCCGGCGAAGGCCGGGACCCATAACCACAGGGAGAAGTTCGGCGAAGACTTGCAGTTGCCCTTCCTTCGCCGGTACCTACACCGCAGTCCCTCGATAGATCACGCGGTATGGGTCCCGGCCTTCGCCGGGACGACAGCGGTGGAAGTTGAGCCACCGTGCCTCACGTCAGCACCTTCACCCCGCCGAACGACGTCACCCGCCCCTCTTTCAGCATCACGATCTGCGTGGCGAGCTGGCGCAGTTCGGCGACGTCGTGACTGACATAGACCATGGGGACGTTGGCTTCGTCCCGCAGCCGCACCAGATAGGGCAGGATCTCGAGCTTGCGGCCCTCGTCGAGCGCGCCGAGCGGTTCGTCGAGCAGCAGCAGGCGCGGCTTCGACAACAGCGCGCGGCCGAGCGCGACGCGCTGGCGCTCGCCGCCGGAGAGCTTTCCGGGGCGGCGACCCTGCAGCGCGCCGATGTCGAGCAGGTCGATGATGCGCTTGTGCTGCGCGGGATCGGACGGCAGGCCGTTCATCCGCCTTCCGTAGTCCAGATTCTGCGCGACGTTGAGATGCGGAAACAGCCGCGCGTCCTGGAACACATAGCCGATGCGGCGGCGCCAGGCCGGCACATGGATGCCGGCCGCGGTGTCGTCGACGGTCTCGCCGTCGATCACGATGGTGCCGCGGTCGGGCCGCAACAGCCCTGCGATCATGTTGACCAGCGAGCTCTTGCCGGCGCCCGATGCGCCGAACAGGCCGATGACGCGGCCCTCGCTGCTGAAGGTCGCTGCAAGGGTGAACTCACCGAGTTGTTTTTCGATATCCACCCGCAGCATGGTCAATTCCCGTGCAGGCGCGCGGTGGCGCGGCGGGCGAACCATTCGGCGGCGATCAGTGCACCCAGCGCCAGGATGACCGAGACGATCACGAGCCGGCCCGCAGCGGCGTCGCCATCGGGCGTCTGGATCAGCGAATAGATCGCCGAGGAAATCGTCTGGGTCTCGCCGGGAATGTTGGAGACGAAGGTGATGGTGGCGCCGAACTCGCCGATCGCCTTCGCAAAGCCGAGCACCATGCCGGCGAGCACGCCGGGCAGCGCCAGCGGCAGCGTTACCGTGAAGAACACCTTCCACGGCGCCGCGCCAAGCGTCTCGGCGGCCTGCTCGAGCTTGCGGTCGATCGCCTCGATCGACAGCCGCATCGGGCGCACCAGCAATGGGAACGACATCAGGCCACATGCGAGCGCAGCACCAGTCCAGCGGAACGCGAAGACGATGCCGAGAGTGTCAGCCAGGAATCCACCGACGAGCCCCTTGCGGCCGAAGGTGAGCAGCAGGAGATAGCCGGTGACGACAGGCGGCAGCACCAGCGGCAGGTGCACCACCGCGTCGAGAAACGACTTGCCCCAGAAGTCATGGCGGGCAAGCAGCCATGCCAGCGCAATGCCGAACGGCGTCGCCACCAGCGTTGCGACGACGGCGACCCTGAGCGAGAGCAGGATCGCGGTCCATTCGGCGGGCGAGATCTCGAACATCAAGTCGCAGATATCACGTCGTGGGGCTGACCAGGAATTTGAAGCCGTATTTTTCCAGAATCGTCTTGGCCGCCGTCGAGCGCAGGAAGGCGAGATAGTCGCTGGTCTCGCCCTTCGCGGTCGTGGTCGCCGCGACCGGATAGATGATCGCAGGATGCGAATCCGCCGGGAAGATGCCGACGATCTTCACGCCTGGCTCGACCTTGGCGTCGGTGGAGTAGACGATGCCGAGATTGGCCTCGCCGCGCGCGACCAGCGTCAGCGCGGCGCGCACGCTCTCGGCCATGGCGAATTTCTGCTCGGCCGCCTGCCATGCGCCGAGCTTCTCCAGCGCCGCTTTCGCATACTTTCCGACGGGCACCGACTTCACGTCGCCGGTCGCGATCCTGCCGTCGCCGGCGAGCTTTGCGAGGTCGAAACCCTGCGCGATGGTGACGTTGTCGATCTTGGAATCCTTCGGCGCGATCAGCACGATGCTGTTGCCGAGCAGGTTGACTCTGGAAGGCTCGTTGATGGTCTTCCTGGAGATCGCGTAGTCCATCCAGTCGGTGTCGGCGGAGACGAACACGTCGGCCGGCGCGCCCTGCTCGATCTGCTTGGCGAGCACCGAGCTTGCGGCATAGCTGACGCTGAACTTGACGCCGGTCTTCGCGGTGTAGGCCGCGTCGATCTCGTCGAGTGCGTTCTTCATCGAGGCGGCGGCGAACACGGTGATGGTCTTGTCCTCGGCGGCGGCGGGCGAGACGGCCGCGCCCGCGAGAAGGACGAAAGCAGTGAAAAGTCCGACGATACGAATCATGAGGTGCGCTCCGTGCGAGCCCGCGCGCGAAATCACGCGCGCAACTGGCGTTGGGTGGGGTCGTTGCGACGGGCGGAAGCGCTGTTCCACGGGGCCTTGCGACGGCTTACGGCCGGCAGGGATATCGCAGCTGCGAAGATAGCAGGCCGAGGCTTTAGGGCAAAGGCGACCGTTTGTCTAACCAACCCAGCTATTGGGCCGGCAGGATCGCGATCGACAGCGAATTGTCCTTGGCACCGCTGATCTGGACCACCAAGGGCTGACCCGACAGCTCGTATTTCATGGTCTTGCGGATGCCGTCGCAATCGGTCGCGCCGCTGAAGGCCACGGGCTTGAGAAAATGGCCGTCCTGGACCACGTCGACCCAGGCGCCGGCCGACAGGCTGATCGTGTAGAGCCCGGCCTTCGCGGTCTTGATGCTGGTGAAGCCGGCGAAGCTGCCGTCCTTCGGTGCGCGCTCCGGCGGCGTGGGCAGCCTGGCATCCGCCGGCGCGACGAGGCCCAGCGTGACGGCTGTCGCGGGAAGGGCCGGCTGTTCGCTCCCCGAAGCGAGCTTTGCACGGTCCGGCGCCGTCAGCGCGGCGCGCTCGCGTTCGATCGGCCATTTGAACTTGTCGCAGCCGCTGGGCTCTTCAGCGGCCAGAGCGGAGGTCGCACCGAGCATGAGCGCGGCGACGAAGGTGAGGATGCGCATGTCAAATCTCATCGTTGGCCACGCAAAAGATGCGAGGCTTGCGGACAGGTTTGTTGAAGGGCGGGATGCGCATCCCGACGAGGCCGCGCGGCTTACGGCAGAGCGACAAGGCGATTCTAGCGTATTTGGCTGGTGCGAACCAACCAACGAGTTCGTCATCCCGGGCCGCGCGCCCCAATCACCATCGTCGTCCCGGACAAGCGCAGCGAAGCGGAGCGCGGATCCGGGATCCATAGCCACAGGCGGGTGTGGTTACGGGGATTCTGAGTTGCCAGCTCGCGCCACAACCACTCCCTGTGGTTATGGGTCCCGGCCTTCGCCGGGACGACAACTGAGAGCTTGGTCGGCAGCGTGCCCACACGCACGCCGCTACTTCGCATCCGCTGCGTGCAGCACCGCCTTGCACGCCGCCGGCATCTGGGCCAGCGTCATCGGCGGTTTCGGTTTTGGCGGCTCCGGCGGCGGCTTGGGGTGCAGCACTGCATCAGAGAACCAGTAGGCGAGATCGGCGTCCTTGCAGCCTTCGTCCTCGGATTGCGACGGCTGGCCCTCGCATTCGCCGGCGCCCGGCGGGCAGCGCATGCGGATGTGGAAGTGATAGTCATGGCCCCACCAGGGCCGGATCTTCGACAGCCAGGAGCGGTCGCCCTTGGCCTCGCGGCACAGCGCCTTCTTGATCGCGGCATTGACGAAGATGCGCTGCACCGCCGGCTCCTGCGCGGCGTCGCGCAGCACCAGCACATGGGACGGCGTGAACACCTTCGGGTCGATGTCGAGCCGGTCCTGCCGCACCATCATCACCGCGGACATCTCCTCGCGCTCCTCGCGCGAGAGCCGATGGTCCGGCATCGGCGTCAGCCAGATGTCGGCATCGAGGCCGATCTGATGGCTGGCATGGCCCGACAGCGCCGGCCCGCCGCGCGGCTGGGCGATGTCGCCGACCAGGATGCCCGGCCAGCCGGCGTCCTTGTGCGCCCTGGCCGCGAGCCGCTTGATCAGCGCGATCATCGCGGGGTGGCCGAAATTGCGATTGCGCGACAGTCGCATCACCTGCCAATCGTCGCCGTTCAGCGGCATCCGTTCGGCGCCGCCGATGCAGCCCTTGGTGTAGGAGCCGATGACATGCGCCGGCCCTTTCGAGGGCAGCAGCTTTCGCGCGAACAGCTCCTTGGCGCCGATACTGGGATCATTGGGGTTGGCGAGCGGCGGCAGCGGCTTTGGGTTGACGCTGCCCTTGTCCTGGGCCAGCGCGCCGCCGGCGGTCAGGAGTGTCATGAAAAGCAGGAGAGGGGCGAGGCGGCGGGGACTCATGCTGATCACCTTATAGCCCAACGCCGTGTCAGGGTTAAGAATTAGGCTCGTCCGCCGCGGCGGCCTGGCCTCGCATGGCGATCTCCCGCGCATGCGGCGGTCTTGTTCGCGCGAGGTCCAGTGTTAGGGGCGCGCAATCGAACGTTCCGCATCGAAAATCCCACATCGGCCGGCCGTTTTTAACGGCGCGATAACCCTATGCTGCATTGACCAAAATTCATGCGTGGCGTGAGAAATACGCGTGGCTCGCATGCAATCGCACGCGATTTCGGAAATGATTCAAGTGAGCGCGCAATTTTGCGCCAGCGCACCGTCCCATCGCGACGGCGAAAACAGGTTTGCTGCGCCCGCCGCGGTTTTCGCGCCTCGCAAACAGGCACAGCAGGGCCGGCGGTCTGCGGCCAGGTCGGCGAAGATTACTTTTTTTTCAGACACTTGCCTCAAAACTTGCGGCCACAGGGCGCAACTGGGACATGTGAAGTTGAGTTTGGGGTCTCGAAAGCTAGGAAAGCGAAAGCG